>Ga0163163_10000066_pt1 | contig 115125 bp, 196 predicted proteins | sample S65metaG_FD_119766 | JGI IMG/M metagenome (GOLD analysis project Ga0163163, IMG submission 119766) | Switchgrass rhizosphere microbial communities from Kellogg Biological Station, Michigan, USA - S6-5 metaG | ecosystem: Host-associated > Plants > Roots > Rhizosphere > Soil | place: USA...
CGCGTGTCTCATCTCTTGGGCGGCGACACGGGCCGCGAAGCAGGGCGTCGGCTTGGTGCGGATCGACGTGTGGTCCACCAATCATCGACTCCACGACTACTACCGGAACATGGGGTTCCGCTACCTCCGGACGGTTCCCGACACGGTGAGCGGAGCCCTCTTCGATCTTCCGGCTACGGTCGTTGCCGATCTGCCTGTCGTCGAGTGTGGGTCCGTCTGCGCCGGTTGATCGCACCCCCTCATTCTACCCCAAATTCGTACGAATGTTCGATAGAATGAGGGCGACAACGAAACGACCCCGGTAGCGCTCACGACGCGACCGGGGCCTGACAGCCACCCGGAGGCTGCCATGACTGAGGATACCGCTTCGGGCAGTGGAGTTCGTCGATCCACGGGCGATCTAGTCGGAGTGAAGCGCTGCGCTAGGTGCGGCGAGACGAAGCCCACGCCAGAGTTCAGCCGGAACAGGAGCGCGACAGACGGCCTCCAGCGGCAATGCAAGGCGTGCAATCACGATTACTACGAATCCAACCGAATGCGGATCAAGGAGTACCGCCAGGCTAACCGTGAGGTGATTAGCGAGTACCAGCGGAGGTGGGGGCAGGTCAATCAGGGCAGACTCGACGAAACTAGGCGCACCTACCGTGAGGCGAATCGCGAACAGATCCGCGAGTACGGGCGCGAGCATCAAGCAACCACGCGCTATGGCTTGACCCGCGCGGAACGCGACTACATCGAAGAGACGCAGTTGCGTCGGTGTGCGGCCTGTCTCGACCCGTTGGGCAGTGACGCGCAGGTCGATCATGATCACGCATGCTGTGGTCGCGAGACGTCCTGTGGTGACTGCGTTCGCGGAATTGTTTGCGGACGGTGCAACAAGATCGTTGGCCGTTACGAGAATGGTACGCTGCGCAGAACGGATTTGATCGAGCTGGCTGCCTTCTATGTCGACATGACGCCACTGCGGATGGCCGCGTTTCGGTCCGACCGCACTGACCTACGTCGTGATGCAGAGGATGTGGGAGGGGCGTAGCCCGAGCGTCATCCCGCAGGACCCCGGCAACTCAGACCGGCGGTAGGCGTGCCGGGTTGGCCGGTTGGGTCTCCCCCTGCTCGTCACGCCGTCGGGCGGCCTGCGGTCCCTCGCCGTCCCGCCACCGGGTGCGACAGGTGCAGCCCGCAGGTCGTGGCCCCGGTGGTCGCGGGTCGTTCTTCTCTCCTGGACGAGGCCGGGGTGGGGTTTCCCGGTCAGCCGCGACCGCTTCCCGCTCAGCACGGCAGGCCGGGCAGGGGATCGCGGCGAACCGTATGCACGGCTGTCTGGGCGGTGACGGCTCACCGTAGGCGCTCATCGTTCGGTCACACGGTTGCCGCCGTCGGCCAGCCACCGAGTCGGCCGACCAGGGCGTCATACCCGCCCTTACCGCCTGCCGTCTGCGCCTGACCCCGTACCGACGCGGCCAGCCATGCAGTGGGCCTCTGGGCGGACACATCCAACGCCCGCCCGGCAAGCGCCGCACCCTCATCAAACCGGCGGCCGGCGACCGCGGCCGAAGCCCGGTAGACAAGCACCGCCGACGCCATCCCCGGAGCAGCGTGCTCGTCGAACACGGCGTCAGAGAGACGGTCCGTCGCCTCGTCAAGCCTTCCCGCTCGGATCAGGGCACAGCCGCCGAACGCGGCAAGCTGGCCGGGGCTGAACTCGCCGGGTCGCGGTTCGGGCAGCAGCCGGGCTGCTGTGTCCGCGTCCCGCAGCACGTCGATCACGTCGGATGCGGAGCCCGGTCCTCCCCGTGCGAGGATCGCCGCCTCGATCGACGCGGCGGCGACACCAAGCCACGATGTGCCGGCGCGGCGCCGTGCGGCCCGTGTCATCTGCAACGGGATCGCAGAGTCCGGGGCAACCGCGTCGTGGACCTCTGCCGCGACGAGTGTTGCCTCAGCTTCGGTGGCCGTGTCGCCGCAGGCCCGGCCCAAAACCCGGGCTTTCTGCGCTTCGGCAAGCGCTGGAGTCGTCTCGCCCAGGTCAGCGTGGGCGCGGGCCGAGAGCAACGCAACCCGCCCCGCGGTGGCCTGCCACTTGCCGCTGCCGGCACCGAACTGGCGGCACAGGTACGCCCAGTGGTGGGTGGCGTTGAGGACGTCGACGAGGTTCGTCGACTCCCAGCGGGCGACTATGCCGGCAACACCCGTGTCGATGTCGGTGCGGACGCTGGTCGTGCTGGCGCCGACTGTTCCTCCGGCGTTCATGAGGCCCACCGGGAGGAGAAGTCCAGCGGTGAGGATGCGGCGGCGGTCGGTGTGGTCCATGGACATCTCCTGTCCGGTGCGGGCGGACGGTGGCACACGTGTGTCTCCCCGTGAGCGTGTGGGATCGGCGGGACGCTAGTCCTTGGAATCGCGGGCAGTGGCCGGGTTGAGCCGGGTGAACTGGAACAGCAACGCCTCTTCGTCCTCGACGTCCGGGCCGGCAGTGTTCAGCCCAAGCCCGGACGGAAGCGTCCGAAGACCCCAGATCAGCGCAGCCGACGGGATACGGACGGGGACACGGACATCCCAGTCGTCGGAGCCGGCGGTGTGGGTTATGACGACGACCGACGGGCCGTTCACGACGACGCCCCATACAGGTCCGGCTGTGAGCCGGCAGCGTCCGGCGTCGTCTCGCCATCCGGCTGTGTGCCGACGATCGCGGCGAGCCCGGCCTCAAGGTTCAGCGTGGCCAGGTCTGCACCCAGGTCCGCGCGGTCCGCGGCGAGCATCCGGTCAACGACGCCGTCCGGCTCGTCCGGCTCGAACACCAGTAGCGCCATTCCAGAGCCGTCATCAGGTCGGGTGTCGACGAGCCGCACCCCGCCGGGTAGGTACATGGACAGGCCGCGGACCAGGTCCAACACTGATGTGCCGATCGCGATTCGGGCTTCCCAGCCATCGGTCACGTGGCTGTGCCAGATCGAGAATCCGCCGTCGCGGGACGTTCGCTGTGGTCTGGGCGTGGACTGGTCCGGCGCAGGGTCCGTCGGGGATGATGTGGACATACGGCGCCCTCCGATGGCGTCGTGCCCCGGGTCGGCCCGCCAGCCTGCCCGGGGCTTTTCTGTCTCAAAGCAACGCGACCGTTGCGGCGCGCGACTGGGACGTCAGGTTAGCGCGTCGAGGACCATGTCGGAAGTACGTACGGGGGAACCGCACGGTCAGCCCCAGCGTGTGAACCTGTGGACAGCACCGACGGGCAGGGGGCAGACGACGGCCGGGCAGCCCCAGGCGAGCTGATCACCATTGCCGAGATTCGGCTGTGGCTGGGCGTGGCGAAGACCCGCGCCTACCACTTCTCGCGCTATCGGGACTTCCCGGCGCCGTGGTGGACGTCCGTGGACGGGCGCGTGAGGGTATGGCGCCGGCGAGATGTGGAGCCATGGCTCGACCGCAACAGACCCGGGTGGCGTGCGGAACGGGACAACACGGACATCTCGTGACGCGACACGCACTTTCGGTTTGTGTTGTTCCGGGCTGCCCGCCCTACCGTCAGGGACAACCAGCAACCCGGAGGACGCATGCGATTGTCACGCTTCACCACCTACCTGATGGGGCAGATCGCCGAGGCCGCTGACCCGGCAATCGACGTGGCGGTCACGTTCGCCGACGACACCGACCAGTTCCACGACAAGCCTGCTGGGGTCCGGTTCCGGTTCACAACAGGGGCGCAGATCTACGTTCAGACCGTGCGGGCCAGCCCGCCCGGCGGCGACGTGGGTGGCGAGCGGATCGTCGAAGGCGCCGCCGCGTTGCCCCCCGTCGCACTACCCAACCTCGACGTGACGTCAGGCAAGGTCGACGTGGCACGTTTTGAGAACTGGCTCGCCGCGGTTGTCACCAACGGCGGCTCCCGGGAGATCGCACGGGTGCGCCGCTACTCGCGTGGCGAAGGAAAGTCCGCCGCCCGGCGGCCCGGTGTCGGTGTCGACTTCCACTCCGGGACGGAAATCTGCCTGCTTTTCGTCTACGCACTGTCTGCGGGTCAGCCCCTACGGGCAGATCGCGAGTACATCACCACGGAAAGGATCTGATCGTCGTGCCTAGGTGGGGTAGGCAGCCAGATCCGGACGAGGCCGATCCGGAGTATGACGACGGACGTGCCAAGGGTCAGTGGGCGACGTGTGGCGCATGCGATTCGACGGTGTGGGCAACTGCTGGGGTCATTTCGGATCACCAGCATCCGAAGACTCGGCGGACCTGTCCGGGGACCGGCTCGCACGTCTAGCGTCCTCCGGCTGGAGGGCCGTTCACCTGCCCCCATCGAACCCGTGTTCGATCGGTCACCCCCGGTGGCTGTCTTGTGAGCAAACGTGCGCTACCTTCCCCCCGCCAACATCGCAAGGGGGAATGCACATGCCACGCAACGACCACAGACGCTGGACGATGCTCGCCGCCGCCGGGCTCGCCGCTGCCAGTCTCGCAGCCTGCAAGACCTCCACCGGGGCCAGCGCCTCCACCTCAACCGGTGGGGCGACCGCGAAGGCCAGCGCCGGACCGGCGCACTCGGAGGACGTCGCCATCACCGCCTGCGCGCCCGACGATGCAGGGTTCGCGGCGGCAAAGGTGGTCGTCACCAACCACTCGTCGAAGGCGTCGAACTACATCGTCAACATCGTGATGGAATCGCCCGACGGCAAAACCCAGATCGGCACCGGACTCGTCTCCGTCAACGGCCTCGCACCCGGACAGGCATCCTCCCCGCAGGACGCCTCCAGCCTGCAAACCGCCAATGGCCCCTACACCTGCCGGGTTGGGGACATCACCCGGTACGCGGCCTGACGTTCAACCTTGACGGTCGAAAGTTGAACGGCCGCCGTCTGCGTTCAAGGTTTGCCCGTCTTCCTTGAACGTGGACGGCCGGTCGGCCTCCCGGGCTAGATCATGCAGCACCGCAAGATGCTCCACAGCGGTCGCGATCGTCTCGGCGCTGATCGGCTTCGCTGGCGCGTTCGGAAAGACCGCGGCGAGCAACTTCCACAGCCAAACCGTCAGGTCTTCCATGCCGATCGGCTCCGGACGGTCCCCGGCCGCGATCTCCGCTTCAAGCTGGCGGCACCGCTGGCGGATCTTCTCCCTGCGGGCCTCCGGTATCCGCTCCCACGGAACTGTCATCGACCGCACGAGTCGAAGAAGGTCGCCTTCAGTCTCGGCCAGCGCGGCGCGCAGCCGCTCGATCTCGCCGGTCGGACGCCACGACTCGGGTTCGACGCTCGGCGCCGGCTCCCAGCCGTCCTCCGCGCAGTCGACGACGTGTCCGCCGCACATCACCCCGAAGTCGGCGGCCGTCTCCATCAGCGCGTCCGACAGTGAGTCCCACAGGCCGAACGGGATCGGCTCGGTTTCGATGCGGGCCAGCACCCGGCGGCGAGGATCACCCATCACGCCAATCCTCCCCATTCAAGATCCGGCGCACCCGGTAGGCGGCCACCATGCGACCCGACGCCTCCATGGCTACGACCAGGTTCGACGTACCGCGGGCCTTCGACGCTTCCGCTTCCAAAGCCTCAACTAGGGCGATCAGCTCCGAGCGGAGCGCAGCCTCGGACGGCGACATCGTCAATCCTCCCAAGCCCGCATCTTGCGTAGCCGGTACGCGGCTTGCTGCAATACCTCGGTGAGCCAGTCAGAGACATCCGACGGCTCGGGATTGCCGTAGTCCCAGCCCTCAAGCAGGCGCCACAGGGCCCGCAGGTTCTCCGGCGTTCCGGCAACGGTCTCCGGCTCGACGAAGCCCTCCGCCTGCCACTCGCCGATCTGGCGGCGGCGCCAGACATGCACCGTCGGCGCGCCGTTCCACATCGGCCGGTCACACGGCTCACCGGAAAGGAAAGCGGCGCCGTTGGCGTGGTAAGACCAACAGCCCGACACCGACCCGTCCGGGTTCCGGTGACCCCACTCGACATGGTCCACCGGACTCGGCTCCCACTCGGCCATCAGACCAGCCCCCCGATCGCCCGGACCAGCCAGACCGACAGCCACACCGAGCCGTAGACCACCGCCAGCATGGTCGGAACGCCGACCGCGGCGACCATCGACCAGGCGAAGACTTGGGCAGCGAGCGGCGGACGTTTCGGCTCCGGTTTCGCACGCAGTTCGCAGACATCAGCCATCGAGGGCTCCATTCACACTGTCCGGCGGGTCGAGGTCGACCAGCTCCCAGCCCGCCTCGGTCTCGATCTCGGCCATCGCGAGCACCGGGCGCGGAGTCAGATCTACGCCGTACAGGATCGTCTCCGCCTGCCGAGTTGATGTTGTCAACGTCAGGCCTGTGACCGTCGAGCCCAGTTCCGCGTGCCAGCCGAGACGTACCGAGGCGACGATCAGACGGCCGATCCGACGGCCCGCCTCGAACACGGTGTGGGCACGGCGGATCGTGGTCGAACGCAGATCAGCCATCGGAGGTCTCCGGAAGGACCACCCGAACCGTCATCTCCAGACGGGTACCCGGGGGGAAGTCGGCGGCCACCGCATACCAACCCTCACCAGAGACACGGACATGACCGACATCCTCGCTGTTGGGCGGAACGAACCGCATCGGGCCGACCTTGCCCACAAAGCCAGACAGGAGTTCCGAGACAACCAGCGTCGTCGTATGCGCAGGAAGATCCGGAGACACGCGGGCACGTCTGTGGTCTTGGCACAGCCAGGTATCCCGATCGGCCAGCATCTTCGCGTTATCCCCACCGAGCGCCGCAGGCCACCGGAAGGTCTCAGAACATCCGGGGAAGGTGCAGCGGTACACGATGTAGTGCGGGGAACGGCTACCCATCAGCCGGCCCTTTGCCACTCGTCGCCGTCGAGCAGCACCGGCGAGCCCGGAAGCGACGCCACCTCACCCCACGGCTCGGGATCGGCGGCCGGCTCCGGCTGGGCCTCGACCATCGGGGCCACGTACTCCCAGATCGGCCGTTCCATCTCCTTGCCGATACTGAACCGCCACAGGCGAAGCTGCTGGATCACAGCCGTCTTCGACGGGGTAAGCCCGGCGCCGAGCATCTGGGCGACAGCCTTCCGCGCGGCCTCCAACATGATGTCCGGGATCGGAACACCGTCCGGCGTCTTCGGGATCGACGCCTCGGCGAGCCTCACCAGATCGGCGAGGTCCACGCGGATCGCCTCCCCCTCGGCCATATGGGCGTCATAACGGGCAGCCAGGCGACGAACAGCGGCGAGGACATCGCTGTCAGACATCGTCGTCACCCTGCCTGCGCGCAACCTCGGTCGCCCGCGGGAACGGCTCGTTGTCCTTCCACACCAGAAGACTGATCGTCCGGTCCTCCAACCAAGCGTTCCAGCCCTTGATGTAGGCCGCCAGCAGCGCGCGAGTTTCCGCCTTCCGCGGCACCATCGCCTCGCGGATCAGCCGATTCCGCAGCACCCGGATCGGGCTGTTCTCCGTCAGATCCGCACCGTCCATCAGTGGACCCCAAAACACCGAAGCCCGGTCCGGCGCCGCCTGCGCGATGATCCAGTAGGCCGCCGACGCCGTCGAGATCCGCGCGGGGATCATCTTCCGCAGCGCCCGGCCCTGCCGGATCGCCGTGTCCAACGACTCGCCATGCTCGTCAACAAACGCCAGCACCTGCGACAACGATCCGCGCCGAGCCATGCCCTGCTTTCGGCCCAACGTGTTGTTCACATAGCCCCAGCACAACTGCGCCGTCGCCGCGATGTTGTTCGGATCGGTGACGCCGCGAAGCTGCAACACGTTGCCCGTCGTACGACTGGCACCCTGATCCATCGTGTCCTGCGACTGCGGCGGCAGACCCACTGCCAGGACGAACGGCAACGTCACCCGGGCGCGGACCAGCGCCATCAGACGATGCTGACCATCCAGCAGCGTGCCATTGATGTCGAACCGGATCGTGTCGCCGTTGAACTGCCACTCGCCGCGGGCCATCTCCCCGGCGTAGGTGTCGATCCGGCTCGGCCGGGTCTTCCGGTTGTGCAGGTTGCGAGCCTCCAACCAGTAGGCGGCCATCTCCGGGGAGACGTCGACGATCCGAACATCCGGCGTCGGACTGATCGTCCGGTCGATTGTGCGAAGGGGTTCGGCGTGCAGCGCGGTCATGACAACTCCTAGAACCGTTGATGCGGGCGGGTTAGAAGGGAGGTTGATCCGAATACGACCCGGTGGGCGCGGGCTGTGACCACGGGTCGTCCGCGGGTGCCGGACCCTGCTGGCCATAGCCCTGGGCCGGACCCTGCGACTGCTGGCCATAACCCTGGCCGTTGTCCTGCGACGGGCCGCCGCGGGCCGCGCGCTGCACCTTCGCCGTGGCATACCTGAGACTCGGGCCGATCTCGTCGACGTCCAGCTCGAAGACGGTGCGCTTCTCACCCTCACGGGTCTCGAACGAGCGCTGCTTGAGCCGCCCCTGGACGATGACCCGGGCGCCCTTCGTCAGCGACTCCGCGACGTGCTCGGCCGCCTGCCGCCAGATCGAGCAGCGCAAGAACAGCGCCTCGCCGTCCTTATATTCGTTCGTCGCCTTGTCCAGCACCCGGGGTGTCGAGGCCACGGTGAAGCTAGCTACCGCAGCCCCGTTTGGCGTAAAGCGAAGCTCGGGATCGGATGTCAGGTTGCCCACCACTGTGATGACGGTTTCACCGGCCATGTCTAACTCGCCTTCCTGGTTGAACGCCGACCACGCGGCGGATCGATGCGGACGGGGCCCCCGACATGACCCCACGTCCGCCCGTTGACAATGTTGGAGACGCTTGCCACGCTGACCACATATTCAACCGCCAGCGAGACGATCATCTCGCCAGCAGCGAACCGGTCCCGAATCCGGATGATGTCCTCTTCGGTCAGCTTGGCCTTTGCGTTGCGGCTGCCCCTCGCACCCCGGATGCCAGCTCGGCCCTTGAGGTGCATGTCCAGAGTGTTGTCGCGGGGCGTCCCGAGGAAGAGATGCTCTGGCCGCACACAGGGCGGGTTGTCGCAACGGTGTAGTACCCACAGACCATCGGGGATGGGGCCGTTCGACAGCTCCCACGACACTCGATGTGCTGCCAGGCTCTCACCGTAGAAGGTGAGCTTGCCATACCCAGCCGGGGTCGTTGCTGCCGTCCACTCCCAGCACTCCGTATCCTTCTGCACTTGGTGCCAGAAGTGCTCGCTGAATCTCGCCTGCCAGCTACACTGAGCCATGCGATACGCCTCCCTTTCAGGCTGTCGAAGTGGCCTGCGGCGGGTTCTCCGGTCCGCCGCAGGCTGCGTATAACTCAGACTCGGACGGGCACCTGTCGGAGCCGTTTTCGGGCGAGGGTGCGCAGGGCAAGGCGGGTCATCTGGTTCTTCAGGTACACCGCATGTTCTCCCGCGGGAAGCGTGGCCATCAGGTTATGCATGTACCGGATGCCCCCATCCCCGTAGGCATTCCAGCCCCATGAGCAGAACCACCGATGGCCGCAGTGGGAGCAGACATACGCCGCGCACCAGCCATCCTCCCCGCGGTTCCACCACTCGACGTCGTTCCACAAGGCCACGGCCTTCGGAACCTCCGCCTCGTCCCAGCCATACAGGCAGCCCTCGGGGCAGCGATCCGAGAACGGTGGCGGCACGAACTCTCCCACGGCCACTATTCTATTCCTCTCGAACGTCAGTTCGCCATGTCGACGAAACGCGAATAGTGGCCTTGGAACGCGACCGTCACAACACCTGTCGCCCCGTGCCGGTTCTTGTCCACAATCAGGTCTGCTTCACCGGCACGCGACGACTCCGGACTCACCGCGTCCTCACGGTGGATGAGGATGATCCCGTCGGCGTCCTGTTCGATCGCCCCCGAGTCACGCAGATCCGACTTCTGCGGACGCTTCTCGGCCCGGTGTTCTGATTGGCGGTTCAGTTGCGCCAAGGCGATGACGGGGATCTCCAGTTCCTTCGCCATCGCCTTCAGGCCGGCGGAGATCTCCGAGACCTCGGTCTGCCGGTTCTCGCCCCGGCGCACTGGAGACATCAGTTGGAGATAGTCGACCGCAACCAGACGTAGATCCCGACGCTGCTTCAACCGCCGAGCCGACGCCCGAATCTGCGCGATCGTCAAGCCGGAGCGGTCGTCGATGGACAGGGGTGCATCGGACAGCATCTCCAGCCAATACGAAATCCGCTCCCACTCTTCCGGCCCGACCTGACCCGAGCGAAGCGCATGCAGGCCGATGCGGGTGTCCGCGGCAAGCAGTTTCATGGCGATCTCGGCGCGGGGCATCTCCAGAGAGAAGAACGCGGCCGGCATCTTCTTGTAGACCGCGACGTGCCGCAGCATGTCAAGTACGAGGGTGGTTTTGCCGACACCCGGCCTGGCTGCGATCACCCACAGGTGGCCCGGCTGCAATCCGGATGTGAGCGCGTCGAAGTCCGTGAACCCAGTCGGCACGCCAGCGTGACCTGCCTTGCCCTGCTCGACATCTTCGAGTACCGAACCGAGGACATCGCCAAGGTCGACCATGGATGTGCCGGTGTCCCCCGACGACAGGGCAAGCATCTCGTCCTGCGACTGCGCGACAGCGTCGGTCGGGTCGGCGCCGGGTGCGTGTGCCCGCTGGTAGGCGCGCATCGCGGTCTCTGCCAACCCGCGTAGCGCCGCCTTCTTCGCGACGATCCCTGCGTAGTGCCCGGCGTTCGCCATCGAGGGCACCGATGCAACCAGGTCGTGCAGATAGCTCTGACCGCCAACCGTCACGAGGTCGCCACGTCGACTCAGTTCGTGGGCGACCGATAGCGGATCGACTGGCTGCCCATCCCCCCGCATCGCAACCATCGCCGCGAACACGGTGGCGTGCGCGGGGCGGAAGAACATCGGTGGTGTCATCTCGTCCGAGAGACGTTCGCACCACTGTGACGACAGCATCATCGACCCGAGCACGGCCATCTCCGCGTCGATCGCATGCGGTGGAAGCAGGTCGTCACTCATCGCCAACCGCCGGGGTGTAGACGTCCGCAAGACCCGCGATCATTCTTCGGATCGCGACCTGACCGTCCGGGTTCGGGGGCGGCGCCTCCGGTGGCAGAACACCCCACCCCCCGGGCAGGGCCTTCGGCTCGGCGAGGCGCGCAGCAAGCACCGGGTATGGGGTGGTAGCCAGTTCCCGCATCGCTTCGTCTCGCGCCGCCGCATAGCCAGCGACGAACCGGCCACGCGCGTAACGGTCGTCCTCGTCGAAGACCAGCCAGCCAACCGTCCGAGCACACGCGAGGGCCGCAGGGTGGATGGAAGGCTCCGGGCCGATGCGACGGTCCAGCCAGTGGCGGAACCTGAGCGCCTGGGCGTAGGCGGTCTCCGGGTCCGGCGGTAGCGCGCCTATCTGGTTGGCGACCCGCCGGCGAATGTCGGCCACGGCGATGAACGGACCTGTAACGGCGAAGTGCTCGTGGACTGCCGCGGTTGCCGCGTCGGCGGGGATGTCGGCGAGAGCGGCACCCCACACCTCTGTCGTGTTCTCAGCGAGCGGCATCGAAGGCGAGTAGGCCGCGATCAGGTCGATCAGCTCTTGTGTTTCGAGACTGTTCACGCGGTCTCCCCGTCGATCACGATTGGGTACAGCGACGTCTGACTAGCCGGAGGCTGACCGAGGGGCGGCATGCCAAGACGGGCCCGGTTCTCAGCCCGAATCCGCGCCGAACGCTCGGCCGCGGACTCCGGACGTGAGCCGGCGACAGCTCGCGGCCGGGCCGAACCGGGCCTACGCCCGTCGATGGCCTGACGGATGTACTTCGCGAGCAGTCCAGGACCGACATCGGCACCGGCGCGCTGGTCCTCGCGGAGAAGTTGCAGTGCGGTTCGCACTCGCTTCTCGTCGATGCCCTCGGCGAGGTGCGTCTCGATGGCTGCCGACGCCCACTCGCGTTCCTTGCGCGGAGGCGTCGACGGGAAGCTGTCGAGGTACTCGTCGAGCAGTTCGCTGCCAGTCATCGTCGCCGGAGGCAACGGGCGACGCCCGGTGGCCTGCGTATCGGCAGGTGAGGCGGGTTGCGTCCCGGTCGAGCGACGGCCAGCCAGGGAAGCGACGGTCGCTTCGGACGAAGCGTCGCCCGCTTCCGCGCGCGAAGCGGGTTCAGGTTCGGGTTCGGGTTGCTTCACGCTTCCCGAAGGGAAGCTGTGAAGCGTAGACGCTTCGCTCTGCGAAGCGAAGCCCGCTTCGTCTGTCGAAGCGTCGTTCGCTTCGATTGAAGCGTCGTTCGCTTCGTCGCTTCGTGCGTCCCGCTTCGCCCGTCGGGCCTCGCCGGACCTCTTTCCGCCGCGTCGTCCCAGCTCAGCCATGTCGACCGACGATCGACGCACTCTCTCTGATCGTTCAGGCCGGTCTGTCGGCGCCTTCTCCGGTGCGGCGTAGTCGCCCCAGTCGTGGAACCGCCAGCCGCCGCCGTCGCATGGCTCCCACAGTCCGGCTGTCACCAGCGCCCGTGCGGCCTTCGCACCCTTCGACCCGAGCAGGCGCCGCGGATACTCCCTCGGGATGAACCCGTTGAGCCCGTTGCGGTGGGTGTAGGTGTTGGCGCAGGTGTGCAGGGTGATGCTGCACGGGTCGGCGTCGATGGCTGCCATGACCTTCGGGTGGTCGTCGAAGGTGTCGTCGTACCGCGCCCAGCTCACTCGATCACCCCTTGGGCGATCAACTCGGTGGCGCGCTCGTCGAGACGGCGCAATGTGTTCCACACGCAGCCGGCGAAGTACGGCCACCGACTCCCGTAGGCCAGCCCCTGCTTCGCGGCGGTGACTTCCATGAGCTGGAACAGTTGCTCGGCGGGAACCCCTGCATCCATCCACCGGGACAGTTGCTGACGCTCGACGGCGGAGAGAATGGGAAGGTTGCGCGGGAAGAGGGACGTCCAATGTCTCGACAGATCGTCGAGATCTGTAAGACGACCAGCAGAGTTGCGGCGGATCTCCTCTGCTGCAACTTGCTTAGCCCTTGCCCAGCGGAGCGCATCGGCGGCCACGTCGTCGACGATCGCCGCGTCTGGCGGAACCGAAGATTTTCCGCCGTTGCAATCGGCGCACGCGGTCACAAGGTTCGACGGATCGTTGGTGCCACCAAGGGCGCGCGGCGTCACATGGTCAACGGTCAACTGGACTTCGGGTGGCGTACGACCGCAGTACCGGCAGGCGAAGTTATCGCGCCGGAAGATTTCGTAACGGAGACGCCGGGGAACCTTCCCACCCTTGACAGCTGGTGTGGCGGGAGGAAGTTGCCACGGCCGAATGTCGGCGTAGATGACTAGGTTGGCTCCCAAGCCGTTGACTGCTCGGGCGAGGTAGCCGGCGTCGACCAGAAGTGGGAGATAGATCGCCACCTCGCTCCAGACCCGGTCCTCGTGGATCTGGTCCGTGAAGTCGTAGGCGTACCCTGGCTGGAGTTCGGATAGAACCCAGTCCAAGTAAGCGCGCTCGGTCTGACTCAACTCGCCTTGGACAACGCGGAGCGGCGCACCCTCGAAGCTGTCGAGATCCTCGGGCGTCGCGTAGACAAGCAGATGGCTGGAGTCGCAAGAATCTTCGCAAAATTCGGCCGACTTGTCGCCAATGAAGGTTACCGGCATGGTAGCCTTTCCGTAGAGCGTAGGTTGGGTTGTCCGGCGGGAACCGGATGGCACACGTGAGAGGCCCGGTCACTACCCCCCGAGGTGGCCGGGCCTCTTGCTGTTCAGGGGTCCACTGCGGCCACCGCCTCGTAGCCGCCGTCCGCGGTCAGCAGCACCCGCCGGCCACCCACGAGCAGCACAGGCTGTGAGGCCGGGTCCAGCCACGAGCGGACCGACCAGCCCTCGTCAAAACGACGCGGCGAACGATCACAAAGTGCGTGGCAGCCTTCGCCCGCATCCCTGCCGCAGACGTCGAGCAGGTTCGTGACGGTGTGGTCGCCGTGGCCTCGGCGCTGCCGGTGCTGTACCGAGCTGTGGCCGGGACGTAGGACGGTGCCGCACAGTTCGCAGCGGCCACCTGAGCGGCGGCGGACGACGGCCCGCACGTCGGTGGTGACCGGGTCGGGCGTGGGCTTGGCGGTCTTCCACCTAGGTGCCGTGAGGCGCCCCGGTTCGGCGCATCGGTGCAGTTCGGACCGGGTGAGCGTCGACCAGAGCGGCCCGTCGTGCTGTGCCTCGCGTCTGGCGGAGACCTGCCGTAGTGGGCCGCCGCGAGGCATGGGGGTGCGGCGTTGTAGTCCCATCCCACCCCCTGGTCTGTGGCTGCTGTCGGCCGTGTGGGGTCCAGCATGGCACATGCCGTCCTAAACGACTAGTCGCCCTTGACGGATCAAGGACAGTCTAGGACAATGGTTGCGGTGCCCGCACCGCACGGGCTCTGAGCAGGGGGGCTTCTGTTGACCATCACCACCGACCAGCCAGCACTCGCCGGCCTGGCCGCCATAGACCCGCACGACGCGGCGCTGATCGCCGTCATCTCGGGCGGGGTCGACCCGTTCGAGCCCTACGCCAAGGCGACCTGCCCGGACGGCGTGGACCTGCACGACTGGCGCTGGGATCTGCTGGAGGAAGCCCAGAACCTGGCCGTCGGCAACGAGACGCTGGCGGACGCGGTCCAGAAGTTGATCGACGTGTTCTGGCCGCCGGTCGACGTCGAGGACGTGTTCGACATCGCCCCGTACGGCGTCGACGAGGACATTGACCCGCTCAACCTGGGTGACGCGGCGTGAGCGCCCCGAACCTGGCGGGACTCGTCGGCCGGAACGTCCGCATTCACCGCCCGGGTGTCTGCTCGGCCAGCGGCACCGTGACAGCCATCGACCTGCCGATCGAGTGGTCGATCAGCACCCGCACGCCTGATGGTGTTCGTGACGACGGGAAGGCCGTCGGTCGACTGGTCACCTTCGACAGCGGCAGGTGCGCGGTCGTCTTCGCGGAATCCACCATCGAGGTTCTGCCCGAAGAGGCGCAGGCGGTGGCCCGGTGAGCGACTGGTCCGACGCCATCGACGCGATGGTGGCCGACGTCGAGAGTCGAGAGGCGCCAGAGGTGCCGACCGGTTTCGACGCCCTCATCGAGGCATTCCAGATCTTCCGCAGGTACGGCAACCCGTCGTCGCCGACGTTCTGCCAGCACGACGCCCTCTACGTCTGCGTCGCCTACTCGACGGTGAGTGACGAGGACAAGGCCCGACTGGACGTTCTCGGGTTCTTCGAGAACAAGGAAGACGACGGCTTCATGTCCTACGAGTGGGGGTCGGCGTGAGCGCCGTCCTCACGATCCCGACGCCGGACGAGGTTGAGATCGACCCGGCCTCGGGCCGAATCATCGACGTGTACGAACAGCCGTCGTCCCTGTGGCAGGCCCGCTGCGCCTGCGGCGTGCTGACCCCAGTCGCGGCTGACCGTCAGCAGGTTGAGGCGTGGGGACGGGGCCACCGACACGAACGGGTCATCGAGGAGTCGACCGGCGGTCTGCTGCCCGACTCGGACGGCCTGTGGATGGTCGTCTGCCCCTGCGGCGCGTTCTCGCGCGGCTGGACCCGGGAGAAGGCCGACCTCGTGTGGCGGTGGCATCTGGAGGACTCCTGCCTGCTGCGCCGTGGGGCGGTGGCGGCGTGAGCGCCTTCCTGGAGCGGCTGTCCGATGAGGCGATCGTCGCCGCGCTGGCCGTCGACTTCGCGGCGATGAGCCCCGGCACACTGCGCGACGACCTGTGTGATGCCCTGTTCGACGAGGCCGGCGGCGACCGGGCCACAGCCCTGTGGGTCAGGGCCTGCGAACTCGACGACGCCCGGCGGAGTGCCTGATGGGCGCCTACCCCGCGATGGTGACGTTCACCGGTTCCCGCCGTCCGATCCTCCCGCTGATGGTCTCGATTGGAGACAGCCCGCGCGAGATTGAGGACGCGATCCGCAACCACGTCTGGCCGTCGGTGCTCGGCGACATTGAGGTGCTACTCGACCCCGTCACCGGCACAGGCCGGGTGGTCTCCGGTTCGCGGACCGTCGCCCACTTCGTCATCGAGACGGCGGTGGCCGCATGAGGACTACCGATCTGTTCGCCTGGCAGTTCGACGGTCACAGGGTCGTTGTCGCCGAGGACCCGCACGGCGACCTGGAGATCACCCCGTACTGCCCGGGACTTGCCGACGGGGCAACACCGTGGTGCCGGGTGCCACAGACCTACGGCGGACTGTTGCGTTCCACGTTGGACCCGGCGTCATGGTGCGCGTTCGACCACTGGTGGTCTGATCCGCCGGGTGACTGGCTAGCCGACGGCTACACGGTGGGGGCGCTAACTGCGGGTGTGTGGGAGATCGCCTGGAAGGTCGACGAGAGCCGCCAGGAGCCGATCTGGATGCCGTGGGTGCAGGTCGCCGCGGTCCGAGAGCCGGTGACGGCGTGACAGAACCGTTCCGGGTCCTGGTGACCGGGTCCAGATCTTGGCAGGACCCCACTCGGATCGCTGGCCAGTTGGACCTTGTCCCGTGGCGTTCCGATGCGTCCGGACGGCTCGTCGTGGTTGTCCACGGCGACTGTCCAACCGGCGCTGACCGGTTCGCCCGCGACTGGGCGGAGCGGCGCAACGCCGACGGCTGGCGGGTCGAACACGAGCCGCATCCGGCCGACTGGAACCACCTCGGCAAGGGCGCCGGGTTCGCGCGAAACGCCCAGATGGTCCGGGCCGGTGCGGACATGGTCCTTGCATTCGCCCGACGCTGCGGGCTGCCCGGCCCCTGCATGTACGACCGCCGGCCGCTTCCGCCGGGCCATTTCACCCACGGCACCCACGACTGCGTGACCCGTGCGGTTGGCGCCGGACTTGAGCTTCATATCTATCGGGAGACCGCGACATGACCGCCCTCGACCATCGCCTGACCAGACCTGGCGCCTTCAACGCTGCCGAAACGACCGGCGCCCACCGGATGCCCCGACAGTCCGGCCCTGACCGCACCCAAGGCGTTCTGGCAGCCGGTGTGCTGACTGCCGGTTTTCTGGCGGTCGGCGCCCTCGGCTGGTCCCGGTGGGACGCGCTGCAAACCCCGCCGTCGACGCCCACGGCACCAGTCGTCCAGCCGTCGGATACACAACCCGACCCGACCGCCGAGTCCGGTTGCACCTTCAACGGCCAGCCCTGTGGTGAGGCCGTGCCGGCTGTCCTCGTCGGACATTCGCCGACGTCGCTCGCCGTGTCGGTGGCCATGGCCGCGGTTGGCCAGGTGGCGCCCTGATGGCCCGCGCGCTTACGCCGATTCCCGACTCGTCGCTGACCTCCGACCAGCAGGCCAACCTTGGCCACACCTTCGAGTCGAACCCGGACCGTCCGGGCTGTTGCGCACTGTGTGGCGAGAAGCCGGCCGCGGAGGCACACCGTGCGGCCTGACCGTTTCCACCAGCTCCCGTCGGCGGCGGCCCCCCCTTCCGCCGTCGACGGGGTTACACACCCGTCCCGGGCCGGTGTCGGTCCCACCCGGCCCGGGACGGGCACCACGGAGGCCGTCCAGTGACTCTGACAGTTACAGACCTGTTCGCTGGGGCCGGCGGCTCATCCACGGGCATGGCGAAGGCAGGGCTGCGCGTCGTCATCGCGGCGAACCACAGCGAACTTGCGGTCCGCACCCACCAGGCGAACCACCCGGAAACCGATCATGATCTTGCGGATATCTCACAGGTTGACTTCCGCCGCTACCCGAAGACCGATTTCCTCTGGGCCAGCCCGGAATGTACGAACCACTCGTTGGCCAAGGGCCGCCGCCGTGTCACTGGCCAAGGCGACCTGTTCGGCGCCGAAGACGACGACGTCGCAATCCGATCCCGGGCGACCATGTTCGACGTCCCCCGCGCCCTCGAAGCGGGCGTGCTTCGTGGACGTCCCTACCTGGCTGGTGTCGTCGAGAACGTCGTTGACGCGGTCGACTGGATGTACTGGGACAGTTGGATTCGTATGTTCGACGCGGCCGGTTACCACGTCCGGCCCGTATTCCTGAACTCGATGCACGCCCAAGACGGCCTCGGCGCCCTGCCCGCACCGCAGTCCCGGGACCGGTTGTACGTCGTGTTCTGGTCGAGGAAGCTCAGCCGCACCCCGGATCTTGACATCCGCCTGCCTGCCTGGTGCCCACGCTGCGAATCCACGGTCGACGCAATCCAGTCATGGCGACGGCCTGACCGGCTGTATGGCAAGTATCGGCAGCAGTACGACTACGCCTGCCCTGAGCCGAGGTGCCGCACGGTCGTCGAACCGGAGGTACGTACCGCCGCCGAGGTCATCGACTGGTCTGATCTCGGCGGACGTATTGGCGACCGGACGCGCCCGCTTGCCCCTGCGACGCTCGCGCGGATCGCTGCCGGGCTGCGTAAGTTCGCCCGGCCGATGCTCACTCCGGCCGGTGGGACGTGGAACGACGGAGCGTCGTCGGTCGACGAGCCGTTCCGCACCCGGACCACAAGAGAAACCGAAGGTATCGCCTGCCCTCCGCTGATGGTCCCGACGGAGCAACGCGCCGAACCGGGGCGCACGGCGTCGGTGCTGGGACCGTGGCGGACTCAGACGACCCGCCAGGACTTGGCGCTGGCGACCCCTCCAGACGGTCATCTGCTGATGGCCTACTACGGCAACGGCACCTGCACACCGGTTGCCGCCCCAGTGCCAACGCAGCCAACCCGGGACCGTTTTGCGCTGGTCGGTGGCGAGATCGAGGTCGAGGATTGCACGTTCCGCATGTTGCAGCCGAAGGAAATCGCCGGCGCCATGGCGTTCCCCGAGGGCTACGTTCTGCTGGGTACCAAGCGGGACAAGGTGAAGCTTCTAGGAAACGCAGTAACACCGCCTGCTGCTGAACTGTTGATGCGCCGCCTGGTGGACATGGTCGAGGCTGCCGCATGAGCCGTCAAACTGCCCGCCGGTTCGAGACGACTGTGGATCTGCGCCGCATCGCACCAGACACGGTCACGATCCGCCGGCTTACCTCCGTCCCAGACGACGCGCTGCGGGACGAGCCGCCAACGGAGCCCGTCGTCCTGGCGTCCACCCGTTCACGTCTACGCCGGACGTTCGGAGCTGTCTGCCTCACCCTGTCGGCAGTCGTGTTCCTTGCCGCTTTGGTGTCCGCGGGCGCCTGGCTGGGCTACGCCTACGGGCTCGGCCGGTCGGCCACCGTCGTCTGCCCAGTCGACCGGCGCTAACCCCCAACTCCCTCCTGAAGGAGAGACATGCCCGCCGACCCAACCGGTTTCGACGCGCTGATCGAAGCGTTCACGATTTTCCGCAAGTACGGCAACCCAAGCTCGCCGACGTTCTGTGACCACGACGTTCTCTACGTCTGTGCCGACTACCACGCCGTGAGCGACGACGACAAAGCCAGGCTGGAAGTGCTCGGGTTCATCCGCAACGAGGCCGATGACGGCTTCATGTCGTTCGACTTCGGCTCGGCCTGACCCTCAGCCCCCCATACCCCCGCCGTCCCGGTGGTACCCCGCACGCCCACCCCCCTCGCGTGCGGCCGGGACGGCGGGTCACAACCCGGAGGAGAGAAATGGCCTTCACGATCACGCACGCCACCGACGCCGACGGCTATGGCGAGAACCTTTATGTCCGCCACGACGGCGTCATGGTCGGCAGCCTGAACATCCAGCACGACTGCCCCGAAGACCACACCGTCCGCCGACTCGGACTGATCACCTTCATCCAGCGCCTTCTACTGGCGGCCGGCGTCGATGACGTGGCCGTGCAGACGGTGACGGCGTCCGCCGACGACATCGAGGACATCGCGGACGCCATCGCGCTTGAGGTCGCCGATCGGACTGGCGCCTGATGACCATCTTCACGGCCCGCAAGAGGCCAGTCGAGGTGCAGATCGCTGGCCCGTGGGACGGCACCGACGCAATGGCCGCCGAACTGGTCGCCTTCACCGGCGACGACGAGGGTAGCGATCCGGACTTCGACCCGCACGACGGGGCCGAAGTGTGGAACAGCGAGGAAGGTTGCTGGATCAGCGTGCCGCCCGGCCACTTCATCATCCGCGGGCCCCGAGGCGAGCATTACCCAATCTCACCTGAAGCGCTGGCGGAGACCTACGACCTGATCGAGACAGCCGATGTCTGACCGCCGCGAACTCCAGCCCGGCGACCGGGCCGCCATCTACGAGGCCGACGTGTCCGGCACTGTCAGGTCGTCGAACCTTGCGGTCACGGTCCTCGACGGCGACGACCACGTCACTTACACCGTGCCGACGATGCTGGTCTCCTGGATACCGCCAGACGATGACCCGGTCTTCGAGATCGGCGCCGCCTACCGAGACGCCGACGAGCCCGGCGGCGAGCGGTACTGGTTCCTCCCGGACTCGACTACCGACACGCCGTTCATCGCCGTAGTGGCGACGGCGAACAAGCTCTACCGCCGTTACTTCCGGCGCGACCAGTTGCCCCGACAGATCGAGGAGGTGATCTGAGATGACCCTGACTGAGACGCCACTTCCCAACATGCCCGACGCCCCGCCAGGCTATGAGCCGTTCTCCTACCCGGCTCACCGGGCCCACGTCACCGCGGAGCGGATCGTCCAGCACCTGACCGCCGAAGCGCAGACGTTGGCCGTCGAGACGCGGAAAGCAGTCAAGCGGGCGAAGGTCGACGATGCCGACGGCGCGGAGATCTACTTCGCGTTGAGTGCCGCATGGGTCAACCAGTATGCGCTGATCCACATCCTCCGCGAGTTCATCAAAGCCGCACCCGACCGGGCGGAACAGGCTGTGGCCGCCGTCTGGGAGGCGTGGGAGGACGGTGGCCTTCCCCACGAGCTGGTCTGGCAGTGGGGCAAAGAGTATGGCGTTCCGCGAGACGGGGAGATGGTCTGATGGCCCGCATCGGAGAGCCGAACCGCTGGTGGGACGAGCCGGAAGACGACCCGCTCGTCGCCCCCGTACCTACCGAGCCGGTCCCAGAGCCGATTCCTGAACCGGTGCTGGTGCCGGCGTGAGCGTGATCGCCTACCGGACGTGGAACGCAGCGCCGTTCGCCGGGATCCTCACCCCGGCGAACGGCAGCATGTACGCCGACCGGCGGAACCTGCTGCAATGGGAGCGCACCTGGGAGACGCCGGCAGTAACAGCGGTCTGTCATGTCGAAGGACTCCCGCCCCACCGGGCGCCGGCACCGGGCTGTACCTGCGGCATCTACGCATGGAAGCGGCCCATCGATCCAGGCTGGATCAACCAGTGGAACAAGGGAGGTCGGGACAACGTCGTCGTCGGTGTGGTTCGCCTGTGGGGCCGGATGTGCGACGGCCCCGGAATGACTGGCTACCGCGCCCAGCGTGCCCGCATCGTCGCACTGGTCCCGAACGACAACCGCAACGTCGACCTTGCCGCGCAGTATCCGGACGTCCAGATCTACCCGGACCTGTTCACGATGTACTCGGAGTGGGACACCACCCCGGAACTTGGCTTCGCGATGAACGCAGACGTCGCCGACACCCGCCGCCGCGTGGCACGGCGGGTCGGATGGTACGGCTTCTGCCTCGGCTGCGGCGATCGGATCACAGGCCGGCAACAGACCGTCGACTACGACGGCCTGAACCCGTGGGCTGACGGCGAGGAGAGGCCGGCGCGGTTCCATCGCCGCGCGGCCTGCCTCATCAACCTGCCGAAACCGGCGAAGCCCGCGAAGGGGCAGATAGTTGTCCACCCGCAACTACCGGCTGCGGCGAATTCGGCGCAGACCTTCGACCGGGCATGGGCCTACGCCAACCGGAAGCCCCGAAAGCTCTACTGCCCCGGCGTCCGCACCGACCATCAGGACGACACGTTCACCTGTTCCCTCGGCGAAGACGGCTGCACCGCGGCGGGCTGGCGGAACGGCGACCTGATCCAGCACGCCAGCGTCAAACAGTGCCATGACGAGGGCTGGCCGTGCCATGTGTGCGAGTTCGTCTGCGGCGGACTGATCCGCTTCGACGACAAGGACCCGGCGTGACCGATCACATCCGCGACCTGATCGACCGGTCGTCGCTCGGCACGTCTGGTGCCCGCGCCTTGCGTGCCCGAACCTCCGACGCTGAGGCGGCGGCGGTAGGCCAGATGTCCCGCGAGGCCGACATCCTGACCCAGCTCGACTCTGGCCTAGCCGTGGTGGTCCGCCTTCCCCCGTTCCGCAAGCCCTACAGCGCGTTCCTCAAGCGGCTGTCCGCGGAGGGCCGGCTGGTACGGATCTCCCGTCCCGGCCCGTGGGGCAACCCATACCGGCTGGCGCCGGGTGCTGGCGAGGCGGAGCGGGCGCAGGCCATCGACGCCTACGCCCGGCACCTTGACCGGTCGCCCGAGCTGCTGGCCCGGCTGCCCGAACTACGCGGCAAGGCACTCGGGTGTTACTGCGCACCACTCGCCTGCCACGGAGACGTCGTGGCGGCGCGAGTCAACGCGCTCGGAGCCGAACCGTGAGCCTGCGCCTAGTCCCGATCTCGTTCGCCGACGCATGCGGCTTCGTCGCGATGTGGCACCGGCACCACGCCCCCCCGTGGGCCACAAGTTCTCGATCGGTGTGGCCAACGGGGAGGTGCTGGTAGGTGTGGCGATCGTCGGCCGACCTGTCGCCCGGCATCTCGACGACGGGCAGACGTTGGAGGTGACCCGCACGGCGACCGACGGGACGGCCAACGTCAACTCGATGCTGTACGGAGCCTGCTGGCGGGTCGCATCCGGGCTCGGCTACCAGAGGCTGGTGACCTACACGCAGCAGGGCGAAACCGGGGCGAGCCTGCGGGCTGCCGGCTGGCGGGTCATCGCCGAACGGCCTGCGCGCCCGGGTTGGGATCGACCGTCCCGTCCCCGTGAGGACCGGGGTACTGCGGGGATTCCTCGGACCCTGTGGGAGGCGGCGTGACAGCTTCGGTCTGCCGGTCGATCTCGTCTTGCTCGGACCAGCGGTGGTTCCACAACTCGAAGGCCACGTAGGAGCGGGTACCGCCACCCGTGTGGCTGTCCCAGCCGCAGGAACAGGTCACATCGAACCTGCGGACGCGACGGAGGTGGCCGAGTCTGACCCGTTCGCGGACGCCGGCTGTTTCGTAGACAGCCCACCAAGAGGCCCGATGAGCCTTCATGATCTCCGGGCGGATCAGGGCCGCCGGGTTGGCGTTCACGAGTCACGCCACCCGAGTGATCTGACGGTTGACGACCTCGTCGTAGCGGGCAACATCCGCCGCCTGGCGCGCCCGGAACCACATTTCGGCCTCCGCGCTGTTGGACAGATCCGCGTCGACCATCTCGCCGAGAAGCGCGGTCCACTCCCACGGCGAGATGTTCTCCAGTACGGCGCTCTGGACGCTGTTGATCCGACGGCCGCCGACGTACTTGTCCCAGTGGCGCAGTACGGGGACGGCGGTCCAGAGAACTACGGTCACCTCGTCCGAGTAGGAGCCGGGGTACAGGGTGGCGGTGTCGATCCGGTCGACGATGTCGTCGCGGAGGCGGTGGTTGCCGAGAGCGGTCCAGCCGTCGCGGTTCCAGCGGGTGCGAGGACCGATCCGGTGGGCCTTGCGAAGGGCGCGGGTCAGTTCGGTGCCCTTGGTCGCCTCGGTAGCCATCGAGATCTCCCCTTGCTGGTCGGTGTGGCCCCAGCTTACATGAAAGCCCTAGCCATGCCTAGAGCTATCTTCGGGTGGGATCGCCTCCGCGCGGAGTTTCCGTGCCCGCGCGAGAAGGGCGTCGAGTCTGGCTTCGTTCACCTCAAGAAGGGTTGCGGCGGTGGCCCTCCCACCTCTCCCGAGGAGTGCAACAAGCTCCGCGGTTGCGCGCGCTCGGTCATCTGCTGCACGTCCGCGGATGGCCTCTGCGGACTCGACTCGGGCCTTGGCGTCTTGGGCGCGGCGGAGGGCATCGGCGGCTTCAGGGGTTAGGTCTGCGGGATCCACTCAGCCAGTATCCCCTACCCATGGGGCTAGACATAAGCTCTAGACATGGGTAGAGTTTTAGGTGTCAGAGAGCGACACCAAGGGGGCGGCGATGACCACCACAACCGACTACGACCCGTTCGCGATCTTCGGCGACGACGTCGAAATCAGCGACCGGATGTGGGAGCAGTTCCTGGCCGCGGCCACCACCCCCGCCCCCGTCGAGCCCACCCCAGTCATCCGCTGCCAGGGCTGCGGTCGGCCGTTGAAGTCGAAGATCAGCATCGCCCGGGGCTACGGAAGCGAGTGCTGGCGCAAGGCGCACCGTCGTGACCGCATCGCCGCACTCTCCGTCGGCTACACCGACCGGCAGGTCGAAGACGCCATCGAAACGATCGAGCTGGGCGGCGCGGTCCGCCTCCGGGGCCGCATCTTCCTGATCGTCGGCCACAACGGCGACGTCTACCGGGCGACGACGACCGGCCAGTGCCACTGCCGGGCGGGACTCGCCAGCAAGACCTGTTTTCACACCCTGACCGCAAAGCTCGCGGCCTGATCCCCTCGCCGCTCCCGCCCAGACCGGGCGGGAGCGGCCCCAGCCGAAAGGACCGACACCATGCGTGACCTGATCGCCGAGACCGTTCTGACCGACGGGCCGATCCGCTGGCACCACGAGCACCGGCACAGCCTCGACGACGTCGCCGACTACGTCGTCGTCGCAACCCGCCGGACCGGCGAGGCGATCTACCGCCGCGACCTGGCCATCGTCGAGGACGCCGGCCAGGCGGTGGAGATCGCGCACGCCGAGCGCCCCCGGGTGGACATCTCCGACGGTTACGCGGTCGTCGAGTCGGTTTTCACCTGCGGCTGCCGCTCCGATGCCCTGCTGTACCAACAGTCGCGCCGAACCGAAGAAAACACCCATGAGCAGTGAACTCCCCGACCGGCCCACCGCGGAGCCCCGCCACCTGGTCACCGTGGGCGTTGACGTGACGGCCTGCGGCCTCACCCGCCCGTGGGATCGAGGGCTGGACTACACATCCGCTCTGCGCCTTGTGACCTGCGCCCGCTGCCGGGCAACGAGTCGGACCGCCGCGAACGCGTAGCCATACCCACCCCGACCCCCTGACCCGGGTCGACGCCATTCGAAAGGACCAGACGCCATGGACATCCGCATCGAGGCCGCGGACGAGGGTGAGCTGCGTCGGCGGCTTGACGTCGTACTGGGACTGCACACTCCCGTCGGGCATCCGAAGGACCAGATGTGCCGTGTCTGCATGAACCACCAGGGCGTCAACGCCGCCTGGCCCTGCCGGACGGTGCGCGCTGTGCGAGGTGAGACATGAAGGGCGACAGCGGCCGGTTCGCTGTTGGCGATGCCGTAACCGTGACCGGCCACTTCATGTGGGCCGGGAAAGACACCCACGGCATCTCGGGGCGAATCGTCGCCATACACGAGAACATGCCAGGCGAGCCTCCCTTGTACGAGGTGCAGCCCGGGGCTGACGCAGTCGGTATCCCGTTCTTCGGCGGCGAGTTGGCGACGGCGGACGTCACGTAAGCCAGTCCAGCCGTGGCCAAGACCTAGCCTTCGACCTGCTTCGAGCCCTCGTCGTCTTCGGCGGGGGCATCGTCGCCTCCGAGTTCGGACAGTGGCCGCGGGTCGGCGAGGTAGCTGCGTACCGCGTCGATGACCAGCAGATGGGGTGCGCGTCCCTCAGTCAGGGCTCGCAGCAGCAGCATGGGGACCATCCCCTTGGGCGCGTCGCCGCGGAACGCGATCCCGAACTCGCTGGCGGCCGAGTTCGACCAGCCGTCCTCGCCGTCGCGGGCTTGGCCGCGTTTCCAGATCGCCTGCGGCGCGCTGATGTGGTAGCGGCCCTTCGCCAACCTGTCTCCCGGTAGTGGGCTATGCGTGGGCATAGCGTGGGCATGACGATCACAGCAGTCTAGCTGCGGAAACAGAAAAAGCGTGGGGCTACGGCGATTTGGGGTTCCCCTGCCGAGAATTCCCGGCTATTGTCGGAGGCGACAACCACATAGGACCAAGCCAGCCCGCCCGCTCCACCGGGTGGGCCCCAGGCGCGAGGACTCCACTCCCCGAGCCCGGGACCGCTTGGTCCGCCCACCTGAACCCGCAGGTAGGAGAACCCGTTGGCCAGCGTGCCATGCGGCGTGCTCGAACGCGCGCCGACTCGTGATGTTGCGTCCAAGATGGGCGTCAGCAGTCCTCCCCGTGACCTCCGCTTCGACATGCGGCAGGTCCGCCAGCTCCTCGGACTCCCCGAACCCGGCGCCGCCAACTGGCGTGAGCATGCCGCCTGCATCGGACTCGATGTCGACGACTTCTACGCCACGGTCGGCGCAAGCGTCGAACCCGCCCGCCGTATCTGCAACGGCTGCCCGGTCCGCCGCGCCTGCCTCGACGAGGCCATCAACAGGGGTGAGCCCCACGGACTGTGGGGTGGCATGACCCCTGGACAGCGCCACAGAGAAGCGAAGCGCCGCGGGATCGCGGTCCCCGTTGAGTCGGACAGCGACGTCGACGAGGTGGCCGCATGAGCCGCTACCGCAACGCCGAGGTACCGAGCTACGGCTCTGCGTCCGACCCTCACCGCGACCGGCAAATCCACGAGCTGCACGCCGAGGTCCAACGGCTTCGCGACGAGAACCGGGCGCTGTTCGACAACGCCCGCGCGGCCCGCCTGGAAATCCGCCGCATCGAGAAGGCCGGCACGGTGACGATGGACGACGTCTACGGCATCGAACTTGCGCTCGACGGGCACGCGGCTGGGGACGGTGCCCGATGAGCCGCCAGCCTGACCAAGACCGCACTCCGATCTCGTCGACCCTTGCCGAGATCGCCGACCACCGGGCCGCAGCCGCGAACTACCGGATACAGGCCGAACAGGCGGACATCGAAGCGGGCGTCGCCTACAGCCAGCTGGTCGACCAGTTCATGCCGGCCGACGACTGGGTCGAGGACGGTCCGATGGACCCCTACCGGCGGGCCAACGCCGCACTTGCTCCCGCCTACGCCGAGATCAGACGGCTCGAAGCTGTCGCCGCCGGCCTGGAAGCGAAGGCACGGCGGCTGGAAGACCAGATCGCCGGAGGTGCTGGGTGAACGTCACCGATCCCCGGCAGCTGGTCTCCATTGCATACCGCGAGGCCCGCGAAGCGGAATTGAAGATCTTCGACTTGCAGCGCACCAAGAGTTGGACCACCGAAGCCGAGATCCGCGGCCACCTCGCCCAGGCGATCGAAGCGCTGACCGAGGTTCGAGCCCAGTTCGGAAGCGACGACACATGAACCACGACGATCTTGCCTGCTCGGAGTGTGGCCGGATTTTGGGTGACCACGACTCGATCTGCTCCAAGGGTGGCGCCTCATGAACCGCGACTTGGCCAACGAACCGCCTCGCGACCGGTTTACCGACGCCCAGTGGGCCCGGATCCGGATCGGCCGATGCCCCGAGCGGGGCTACATCACCCCCGACCTGCCGTACTTCTGCAACCTGCCCGCAGTCCCCGGCGAAGTGCTGTGCGACAGCCACATGATCGCATACCTGGCCGCGGAGACAGAACCATCGCCGGCCTGGAACGACCAGGAGGCCCGTCCGCCGGCCCCGGTCTCGCCGGCCACCGTTGCCGTTCTCCTCTTCGCCGTGGCCGCGAGCCTGGCGATCATTCTTCATCTGCTTGGAGTCCTCAGATGACCTCGAGTCCCTACTTTGGCCGCGAGCGGCAACCAGTCGAAGACCAGCCACTCGGGTACGTCGACCAGTACGACGACGACTACGAGGACAAGGCCCCGACAGTTCCGCAGCGCACGACCTCGACGGTGAAGGACCGTCTGGCCGTCTGGTTTTACGGTTCCACCATTGAGGGGTGGACGCCGCGGATTGTCCTCACCGCCGCCGGCCTGTTCGCCCTGACCGGCTGGCATCTGCGCAACGGCGCCGCCGCCGGGCTCTCCCTGATCGCCGTCCTCTACTGCGTCCAGATTGGGCGGTCCTCACGGGTCGGCCGGTTCTGGTTCGCCCGTCCGATTGTCGGGGCCCTGTGCGCTCTCCTGCTCACCACGCTGGTGCTCGTCCGATGAAGCCGCCGTCGGACGTCCCCAACACAGCCTCCCGCAGGCTGCCCCCGTCCGTTCTCGCCTTCACCGCCGCGCTAACCGTCATCGGCCTGGCGACTGTCTTCCACCGTCTTCACGGCGGCATGTTCGTCTCCCTGCTGCTCATCGCAGCAGGCTGGTCGACCGTCCGCCTTGTCGCGCTCGGATTCCGCCGCGAGAAGGCCACTGGCTGGTGGAAGCGCCAGGCAGCACTCTCGGTCGGTCTCTTCGTCGCCGCGTTCGTGACTGCGGGGGTGATCGGCTAATGGTCGACACCGACACCGCAGTCATGACCCCACGCGGCGGTTCGGGCGTAGCCGCCCCACGTGCCGGCAGCTCGGTCTCCAAGACTGAGCCGGTCGTGCTGTCCGGGTTCGCGAACTTCGTCGCGGCGAACGCCCAGCCGATGCGCTGGCGCGACCTCGGCTGGGTTCACAGGGCCAAGCCCGGAGAGCGTCCCCCGAAGCTCAGCGCCGAGGATCGGAAAAAGCAGGCCAGCGAAAACGGCGGCCTGTCCGACCGGGGCACATGGAATGTCCACCTCGCGGTCTTCACCGGGCTCTGCGTGGTCGGCACGGTGGCGCTCCTCATCGCCTGGACCATCAGCGTCGTCGGCTGGATCTGCCACCTGTGCTCGTCCCACACGCTGCGCCTCGCCGCCGGGCTTGTGATCGGCCTACTCGGCTGCTGGGCGGCAGCCCACTTCGGCCATGTCCACGTCCACGTGTGGCGTAGCTGACCACCTCCTACGCCCTATGAGAGAAGGTCCCAATCCGATGGCCAAGGTGGCTGTTGGCCTGCTCGTCACGCTGTCCGTCGGCATACCCCTCGGATTTGTCTGGCGGCGGCGTGTGCTCTGGCCCGTTGCGCTGCTGCTTGTCGTCTGCGGCATGACTCTGTGTGTCACGACCGGCTTCTACCGAGCGGGAGCGCGCTGGCAGGACGACCTGAACCAGTGGATCAGCCAGGCCCGCAAGCCGGCGATCGCGGGCAGCACACGATGAGCGCCAAGGGCAAAGGGCGGCGGTGGCCAACGGTCAACGAGGCCGGCATCTTCGGCGTCGGCCTCGCCGCCGCCGCCTTATCCTTCGACACGTTGAAGGGCCTTGCCGGGCTGCTTGCCTACCCGTGGGCCCTGACCTACCTGTACCCACTGGCCTACGACCTGTACGGGCTGATCGTCGCCCGGGTGTGGCTTGCCGCAGGCGCCCAGTCGAAGAAGCTCCGCAACTGGGCGATGTGGAACACGATGCTGTCGATCGCTCTGTCGGTCGCCGCGAATGCCCTGTACCACGCACTCATCAACGGCCTGTGGACGAAGGTCGAGCCGGGTCTGGACGGCCAGCCGGCGCTGCACGTCGCGATTCCGGTGGTGATCGCCGCGTCGGCTATCCCACCAATCGCCCTCGGCCTGGTCATCCACCTGTACACGGTGATGACCCGGGAACAGGTCGAGTCGGCCCAGACGGTCCTGCCAACCCCGTCTCCTACGGCAGACGGACCGATGACGGCACCATCCTTGGCGGACGCCGCCGCCGCCCGGACCAGCATGGCCGACACCGAGATCCTTGACGCAGAGGTGGTCGACGAGCTTTCCGCCACGTCGGGGTCGTCGCAGACCCGGGCGGCAATCGAATCCCCGGAAGCGTCCAAGAAGTCCGCGGTCGTCGCCGAACTGATCCGCCTCCGCGACGAGGAAGGCGTGAGCTGGTCGAGGCGTGGACTCGTCCCCGACCTTGCCCGCCAGTTCGACGTGTCCCGTTCGCTTGTCGAGCAGGCGAAGACCGTGGCGGCGAAGGGATGAGACGCCTTCTGGCGTGGGCGGCGGCGCTGGTCATTGTGGTCGGCGCCGCCAGTCCGCTCGCGCTCGCCACCCCGGCCCACGCGGACGGCGTCAACGTCGGTGCCGCGATTGCCTTCGCGCGGGCGCAGGTCGGCAAGCCCTACGTGCTCGGTGCGAACGGGCCGAACTCGTGGGACTGCTCCAGCCTCGTCCAACATGCCTACGCCGCCGCCGGCCTCGCCCTGCCGCGGGTGACCACAGAGCAGATCGGCGCCGCCGGCTGGGTACCCCTCTCGCAGATCCAGCCCGGCGACCTTGTGTTCCGCTCTGGGTCCGAGGCCGAGAAGCCTGGCCATGTCGGTCTGTACGCAGGCGGCGGGCAGGTCATCGAAGCCAAGGGCTCCGCCTGGGGCACCGTCGTCACCCCCCTGTCGGTGTGGCATCCCCTCGCGGTGATCCGCCCCGGCGCGCCGGGCGTCAACGGCTTCATCGACCAGGCTGCGGCCCGGACCGGTGTTCCCCGGGATCTCCTGCGTGCCCAGATTTGGCATGAGTCCGGCTTCAACCCGACGATCGGTTCACCTGCCGGCGCGCAGGGCATCGGCCAGTTCATGCCCACCACTTGGAACGACGGGCACGGCGGCGGCCGTGGGGTCGACGGCAACGGCGACGGGAAGAGGAACATCCTCGACCCGGCCGACGCCATCCCTGCGATGGCTGACATGGACGCCGACCTGATCCGCGCCAACAACGGCGACATCGGCATGGCCCTGGCCGCGTACAACGCCGGACAGGGAGCCGTCAACAAGTTCCACGGCATCCCGCCTTACACAGAGACCCAGAACTACGTCACGAACATCCTTGCCTCCGCAGACCTGAAACCCGGCCGGATCGACCTCCATCCCACCGCGCCACCGGCCCCGCCGATCGCCACACTGGTCCGGGAAGCGGCCATCGCCGCACTGCCCACACCGGTACTTCCCACCAGCGTTGTGGACTGGGTAGGAGACCTCACCTGGGCTCTACTCACCATCGCCGCCGGGCTGACGCTTCTTCGCTGGCTCGCCCCGCATCTCTACACAGCATGGAAGGCCCGCGCGCAGAAAGCCACACGCCGCATGTACGCCACAGTCCGTACCCGGCCAAGGCCACAGCGCAGCACACCGACCGCCCGGTGGATCGCGCGGGAGTACACCGCGCGGGCCACAGTCGCCGCGGAACGAGGTGCGGTCAAGGGTGCGGCGATCCGCGACGGCCGGGCCTATCGCCACACGCGCCTTGCTGTCACCACACGGCGCGCCCAGCCAACACCACACCGCTCCGGACGAGCACCGCATAGGCCGCCGCTGACTCGCCACACCACACCCGGCAGCACACAGGGTCGCCCCGTCATCCTCGCCGTCCTGTCCGGGCTGCGGTCAGGACTCGGCTGGCTCGCCACACTGCGCCGGCCCCCGAACACCACACCGCTTCCGAACACCACACAACCCGGGTCGACACCACATGCCGGAAGGCCACACGCTTACGCGCCCCCGCCGAACACCACACCCACCCCTCCGGCCGACACCACACCCCTCGTTGGAGTGGTCGAAGCCAGACCACACCGCCCTGACTGGACACCGCACACCAGGAGCCGACCCATGGACCTGCCCACCCCGCTGTACAACGCGAAGTGGCGCGAACATCTGACGAACCCCAGCTTCGAGGCCGGTCTCCAGACCCGGCATGCGATCACCTCCCTCGAACTCGACTACACACACGAGGTCGACGCCGTCGCCGAATACCTCATGGAGCTGTGCTCGGGCCTGTCCGAAGCACTCACCGTCTATCACGACGAGGTGCATGTCCGCGACTACGACGAGTCGATCGTCGTCGACATCGCCGCTGCCGCCGAAGACCTCAACAGAGCCGCGAACAACCTGTTCGCAGCCCACAAGGCGTTCCCCGAGAAGCACCCGGACTACTTCAAGGTCAAGGGCGCCCGCGGCATCGAACGCATCGGCGCCTGACCGTCACCACACAGAACGTCCGACCTTCGAGAGGCCCGACCGCACATGTCACCGGAGCCCCGCGCCCAGCTCGCCGTCACCACACGGCGCACCACCCCTGCCCGGGAACACCACACCCCCGCTCGCCACACCACACCGAGGTTCCGTCTCGCTGTGGCCGCACCCTCCGTGGCTGTGGTCGCCGCGGCGGTGGCCGGTGTGGTGATCGGCCTGTGGTGGGTCGTGCTGCTGTGTGGTGTTCTCGCGGTCACCACGGTCGGGTTGGTAACGGCCCGGCGGGGTGTGGCCACAGGGCTCCGCCGGGAACTCGTCACCGCCGCGGCTGGTGTGGTGACGGTCGCCGTTGCTGCGGCGGCCGGTGTGGTGATCCATCTTGCGATCCCCATCGTCATCCTCACTATCGGGGCAACGGTGCGGATCACCACACACCCGACCACACGGGCTCGCCGTGAAGCCGAGAAGGCCACACAGGCCCGCCAGGCTGAGCTTGTGGCCTACGCCGACGACTGGCCACGCATCGTCCGTCTCGCGAAGCTTCCGAAGGATGTTCTTCTCAACGGTCCGGTCATCGACCGCGCCCCGCTCGGACGTACCTACCGGGTCTGCACCCGCAAGGAAGACGGCGACATCGGCTTCCTCGCGGGCATGGTGCCCGGTCTGACCGTGGCCCTAGATCAGCCCTGGGGTGCGGTCACTGTCGAGGTGTCGAACAAGTGGCCGCGGGAGGCGTTCGTCCACGTCAACGACGGCGATCCGCAGGAAGTCGCCCGCGCCACCACCGAGATCCGGCCTGTCGACACGATCGTCGACACGGAACTGTTCGTCGGCGCCTACCGGGCCGACGGGTCACCGTATGCGCTGCGCTGGTTCGACTCGGAGGTTGGCACCCGCCATCAGATGTCGGTTGGCGACATGGGCATGGGCAAGTCGTCGATCAACATTCGTGCGTTTGCCCAGCTCCAGGACGCCAGAGACTGGACGATCGTCTGTATCGACGGCGCCCGACGAGACTTCGGCCCGTGGGCGAAAGCGGGGGCCTTCTTCCGCTACGCCACCGACCCGGCGGACGCCCTGAACATCCTCCTGACCTTGGAGTATGTCCTCGAAGGCCGCGAGCAGTTCATGGACGACAACGGCTGGCGAGTATGGCAGCCATCGGCCCTGCACCCGGTCCTCGTCGTACTCATCGAAGAAATTGCCAAGTATGCGGAGCATCCCGTTGTGGGCCGGAAGATTCAAAGCATTTTGGCCCGTTCGTCGAAGCGGATGCGCGCTGCCGGCATCAAGTTTGTGACCTCCACGCAGACAGGCACAGGCGGCGGTGTTGGCGGCTACGAGTTCCGGCGGATGATGCAGGACCGGCTGCACTTCTACTCAGTCGAGTCGACAGGGTTTCTGGTCCGCTCGAAGCCTGCCTGGCCGGGAGACATTGGCGAGTTCGCCGGCTACCTGTTCGCCGAGTCGCTTCGCGAGAAGACCGGGATGCTCATCAAGGCGGCGTGGACGCCGGACGAGGACCGGCCGGACATCATCGCGAACATCGCCGCGCACATCGCCCGTCCGGAGGATGAATGGCTGGCCGCCGAGCAGGCCCGGGTCCGTGCGGAAATGCCCGCCGACGACGCTCCCGCCACTCCGGCATCCGCCGTTCCCGCCTCTGCGGATACGCAAACTGTCGAGGGCGAGTACACGGTCCTGTCGGTCCACAAGCCGCCCGTGAAGACCCTCCCCCCGAAGGCGCCGGAGATGACGTGGGACCAGGCCAGGCGGACTTTGAATGCCATGGTCGAGGATGCGAAGGAACGCGGGGTGGTGATGAAGGAGATCGAGGCCGTGACGGGGCGGAAGCGCACGTGGATTCGAGACAATCTGACGAATCCGGCGATCGAAGCAGGGTCGATTGTGTGTGTCCGCTCGGGTCGGGATCATCGGTATACGGCTGTCGAGTACGCCTCCGCCGCATGATCGTTAACCCCACTCCCCCACCGGGGGTGGCTGCACGCTGCGTGATGCTGCCGGACCCTGCCGTTGATCTACCGTCTCGCGCACGCGCGCGCGTAAGGGTGCCTGTGGCAGGGTCCACGGCAGCGGCAGCGGCAGCATCCCAGTAGGGGCTATCCGTCACTCTCCGTAGCAGACTCCGGGGGTTGGTGAGTCTGGTTCCGCGCCGCGTTCGCCGCCGCGACGACCCGCTGAACCGTCTTCCGCGTAATGCTGAGAATGTCCGCGATCTCGTCGTAGTCGAGCCCGGCGGACACCGCGGCCAGGATCGCGGGGTCCCGCTCCGAGGTGTATTCGCGGTGCAGGTCGGCGAGTCGTCTGAGGTTCGCTCGCGTGGTGTCGGCGCTGGCCGGTGGGGGAGTGGTCACAGAGGCGAGTCTACCGGGCGGGACCACACATGGGACATGATGTCCCATGTGTGGTATGGTGGAGATGTGAGCGAGAACCGGCATCCCGAAGGGCTGCTACCCGGCGACCTCATCGAGTCGCCGTTCCGGTGCGGCCTTCGGATGCGGTTCACCCACACCGGTATCGCGCGACTCGCCGACGCCATCGACAAGCCGAACCCGGAACTGGACCCAAACGAGCCTGTGCGGCTCGTGTTCGGCGAGGACCCGACGCATGGCGGGTTGGACCGGTGGGTGCTCGATCTGAACGGCACGGTGCGGCTTGTTGAGGCCATGCCGAGAAAGGGGGAACGGTGAACCTGACCGCAGCACGGGAGCAGGTTCTGCGCGCTGTCGCCCGGGGCGAGGTGACTCGCAACAACCGTGACGACACGCGACCCTGTTGGGATCGAGGCCGCCGGAAGGCGGTCACGGTGCAGGTGAAATGGCTCCGTAATGCGGGGATGGTCACCTACAACGTCGACCTTCGTGCAGGGTGGACGCCGGTCACCCTCACGCCTGCCGGCCGCGAGTGGTTGGACGCCAACCCGGAGAAGGGAGCGGACTGAGATGGACACCGTGTTCGTGCTGACGTTCACCGACTGGACGAACTCCAAGAGGTGGGGTGACCGGCCGTTCGCGGCGGCCGTCTCACTGGACCTGGCGAAAGCCGATGCCGCAGATGTGGCCACGCACAGTCTGGGCGACATGGTCGTGGACGACTGGTCGGAGATCGTCGATGGCGACTGGGAGACGCCGGTGTGGGTCGCCCCGGTCGTCGAGCCGTTCGTGATGCGACGGCAGGTTGGCGTGTTCGAGATCCGCGCCTTCAAGGTTCGGGAGGGCTGAACGGTGGCCGACTTGAACTGGGTCCAGGTGGGCGCGAAGGTCGCCAGCATGGGCCACACCTCGCTGAGCATCACAACCGTTGAGAAGATCACCGCAACGCAGATCGTCCTGGCGAACGGAAGCCGTTACTCGCGCAACACGGGCCGCAAGGTAGGCGCCACCGCCTACGACACGCACGAGCTGCTTCCGGTCGACCACCCGCGGATCCGCGATCGTCGAATCCGCGCCCAGATCCGCCAGCTCGGACACAAGGTCGACGAGCTGTGTCTCGGCATTAAAAGCAGCGACGAGGCCGCGTCGGTGCTGGCCGAGGTTGAGAAGGCGGTTGCGGCGACCCGTAAGCGAATCACTGAACTTGGAGGGGAGAGCTGATGGACCCGCTGTTCGTGCTGTCCCATGTGGCCTACACCGGGTACACGGTCGGATCGGTCTACCCGTTTCGCTCGCTCGCCGGCGCGCAGAAAGCGGCTGACAACTGGGCTGAGGACGTGTCTGGCACGCCGACAGGTGAGTTCGACGCCTGGCGCGGCTGGGAGCACATCGACGGCGACGACTGGGACCGCACGATGTGGCGCCGCCCGCTGTTCTACAAGGGTGCCGAAGTGGGCGCGCTGGAGATCGTCCAGTTCGACGAGATCGGCGACTAGCCATGCAGCGCGGCGGCCGTACCGGCGGCGTGTCCGACTGGTCGGCCGGCCGGATACACGGACGGTCGGCCAGCCGCGCCGCATGGAGACAACAGGCAGTCGACGACCAGATGGGGGAGGGCATGTTCTTCGCCGGTGACGAGTATGCGGGCGACGAGGTCACCTCGGGGCCGTACAGCGGTCTGGATGACCCGGACGCCGACGACTACCAGTACGACGATCTTGACGCCGATGTGGCCGACGGCTGGGACTACGACCGCGAGTACGACGACAACGAGGGGGACGACTGATGGGACTCGACATGGCGAAGGTTCGCGAACTCGCGGACGCGGCTGGTGACAGCGGCGACGCCGTGTTCCAACTTGGCCAGGAGTTGCTGGGCGCCGAGTACCGGATCGACCGGTCGCTTCACCAGATCCGCGCCGCCTTGGACGAGATCGACAGGGAGCGCGCCCGCGGCCGGGAGACCGGCGGCATCAACGGCCTGTCGGGAGGCGAACTGGTCGAGCTGTTGACGTCGTTGGGTGAGCGGAACGCGCTGATCCGGGCTGCGAAGCGGCTCGGCGTCGACGTGACGGCGCTCTGAGGGCTGACATGGACGCACAGGCGGCGGCTGTCGCCCGGGTTGCGGCGAAGAGTCGCCAGTTCTGGGAGGACCTGGAGACGGCCGCGGTCGGTCTCGGCCCGGACGAGGACCGGCCGACACCCATGGGCCACATCCCGCATCCGGGGGACAGTTGCCGCGCGGTGGGCTGTCCGGGTGTCGACGGCTACCGGACAGGCGACTGGGGCGACCTGTACGGCGATGTGGGCGACGACGAAGACAACGGGCCCTGCGATTTCGCCTGGGAGGGCGAATGGCCCGGTGTTGACGGCCCGGTGCTCGTCTGCCAAACCCACGGACAGAAGTCGCCCTGCGAGCACAGCCCGGAGTTCGACGCGTACGAGCGGGAGTGGCCTCACCGTCCGTTCGACGTGAGCGACTACCCGCCGAAGAGGGTCTGAGTAAGGAGCCTTCGCCCCGCCGTGAGCGTGGGGTGTGAAACCCGGCGAAGGCGCGCGGACAGACACAGGACTGAGGAGGAAAAGTGTTCGAAGATCCATCGGGCAGCCTTCGGGACGCCATCAGCGCCATCAGCCTAGGTCCACATCCGGGCGACCCCGAGTGGCTGGCCGACTGTGTGGGGAACGACCGCCAAGCTGACATCAAAGTCGGGTCGGCGGTCACGCCGAACCTTCGGCCGGGAGTGGATGCGCGTCGCGCGCCGGTCGGGGTTGTGCTGTGGCGGGAGGTGAAGTTCGGCGTCGGGTACTGCGGCGTGCGCTGGGGCGACGGCCGCGAAGGTCAGGCGCCTGCCTGGTCGCTGCGGATCGCCTGACGAGCGCAGAACCTCTGGCGCGCTGATTCAAAGCGCCGCCGGGTGGACCCGGGGCAGAGGCACGTAGACAACAGGAACGATCAAGGGGGAGTAATGAAGGTCAAGCTGACGGCATCGTCGCCGGCTTCGGTCCGGTTCTCGGCGACCCGCACCGTGGATCTCCACATCGACCGCGAGGACTGGGACGACATGTCCGACGACGAGCGGCACGCGGAGATCGACGCGGCTGTTGAGGCGTACCGCCGGGAGATCGTCGACATCGACACCGAAATCGTGGAGGGCTGACCGGTGCCGGACCGAGCAGATAGCGCCCTGTTGGACGCCAAGAAGATTCCCGCCGGAACGACGCATGTTCTCGTGTTCCTTCCGCCGTCGCTCTACGGGAACGTGAAGGATCGGCTGACCCGGCCGGGCTGGTGGGAACTGCTGACCGTCGACATGTTCCGCGCGGGCAGTTCGGCGCCGAACGGGTGGGATTGGGATGGCAGCCGGCACACCGCGGCTAAGGTCCTCGCCGAGCGGGCGGCCGGGATGCTCGGAAGGCCGGTGCGGCTGTCTCGGGGCCGCTGGTCGGTGTCGAGGGGCGGCCTGCTGTCGATTTCGCACAGCGAACCGCTGTTCTGGGTCCGACCAGCGGAGGACTGACCTGTGGCCGATTCGATGCTCGACATCCTGACCGGCGCCCGAGCTGGTGTTGGCGACCCGGACATGGTCGGCGAGGAACTGGCCAAGGCCCGTGCCGAACTGCGCGCACTGTACGCCACCTGGGCTGAGGCGGCGAAGCGCGACCCGATCACCCCGGAGTTCGACTGGCTGGCGCTGCGTGCTGTCGGCGCCGTACCCGCCCTACTCGACACGATCGAGTTCCTACGGGACACGCTGGCCCGGATCGCCCGTGGCCAGGACCCGACGCGGGCCGAACGGGACGCCTCCGAATGGTGGGGGACAACGGACTACGAGCCGGTCGAGGCGATCGCGTCGATGGCCCGACGACTCACCGGGGAGGTGTGAGCGGTGGCCGACGACTTGATCCGGGCTGTTATTGCGGATTCGCGAGACGCTGCACAGCGCCGCGCACTCATCGCGGTACTTGACCTTGTCGGCACCTGGAAGACGTCGAAGGACAGGTTGGCGGCAGCGGCCGAGGTTCGCAGCGTCATCGTCGATGCGCTCGCACCAAGACGGGAGGGCTGACCGGTGGCCGACTCGACGACACCGACGGACCACGCCGGGTTGCAGGCCCTTGCCCGTGAGAACGGCTGGCGAGTCACTACGTCGATCGTCAACCCGCGCAAATGGTGGGCGAGTCGCGACACCGTCGATGACGTGGAAGAAATCGAGGTGGTCCACACGGTGGATGGCTCTGTCGCCGTCGGTTCAATGTGGTGGCCGTCGGCGGCTGGTAGCGGCGAACAACTACCCACGGCTGCCGATGTGCGGGCCGCACTCGAATGGAAGGAGTGAGCGGTGGCTGCCCCCACGATCGAAGCGCTCACGGCAGCCCCGTCTCGTGACGCCGCCGCCGACATGCTGTCCGGTCTGACTGTCGCGCAGCTCCGCAACTGCGCCGCCGAATGCCGAGTGACGTTGCTGAGCCGGGACACCAAGGCCGAGATGATCCGGCGGATCGTCAACGGCACTGTCGGTGTCCGCCTCACCGTTGAGGCGTTCAGAGGGGCCACGCGATGACCGTTTCCGATGTCGACGCCCAGCGGGCCGCCGACCGGTGGGCCGAGATCGAGTCCGGCGAGGCGGCGCTGTGCCGTCTGCCGGGCTTCATGGCCAGGATGGTCATCCGCGAGGACCTCGAAGCCGTCCATCTTCTGGGTGCAGACGACTCGTTCCCCGAGGCGTTGTACCGGCAGATCTGCGATGAGCTGCTACCCCGCGACGGAACCGAGATGGACTCGTGGGGTGCCACCGAGTGGAAGCCGGTCCTCGCGCGGGCCCGTGAACTGTCAGGAGGGATGGTCCGGTGAGGGCCGACCGTGTGAAGTCCGGCATGCTCGTCAAGGACGACGAAGGCGTCTGGCAGGTCGTCGTTGACCGCCGCGGCCCTGCCTGCCTTGTCTACGCCAACGGGCATGAGGAGTGGGGCCAGCCCGATGACGACGTTGAGGCTGTCCGGCTGACCGCCCCACAGGTCGAAGCTTTGCGTCGTGCCGCAACTGGCAACCTGTGGCGCCTTCAGCGGGCCAAGGATGACCGGTGGACGTGGAAGTTCGGCGGCCTGATCCACACCACCATTCCGCAGGGACCATCAACCCACTGCGTCGACCTCGGCCTGATCGAGATCAGCGGAACTGAGCCGCGCCACGAGTTCTACCGACTGACCCCGTCCGGCCGTGCCCTGCTCGACCTGCTCGACAAGGAGACGGTGTGACCGCCACACGACGAGACCTCGAACGAGAGCACCGGATGCTCATCGTTGCGGACAAGGTCGAACGGCGCCTTCTCGCTGGCGGCAGGATTCGCGGTGCCGACGCGGAGTTCATCGCCGCCGACATGGCGGTCAGGGCGATGAAGGAGTTGGTCCGCTGCGATGGGGACGTGTCGTGGCTGTTGCCGCTGGACCTTGCAGCTCTGCGGTGGGCCGGTGTGGACCCGGCCGACCGCGCGACGTGGTTTCTCGAAAGCGCCACCACCAATCCGGAGTCGACACCATGACCCGCCCCCGGCCGCGTGTCCTCGACTGGACGACGGCAACCAGCCTCGCCGACCTCGGAGAGTTGACCGCTCGCTACCTCTCCGGCGAGGCCGACGCGTCACCCACCTACGGCGGCCCGCCGAACGCGGAGACCGCCGAAATCCTCGAACCGTTGCTCGCGTTGAACCATGCCGGTCTGGTCACCCACTGGTCCCAGCCGGGCGTGCCGACCGAAGGCTGGCAGCAACGCGCCAGCGTGGTCGGCTACTGCACACCTGACCTTGCCATTCGGCTCGCCGAATCCTGCCGCACGGCAGGATTGGACACCACCGTGATCGCCCCATCGGACCGCCCCCGATGGCGGACCAGTTTCGCCCGGCGGGTGCCTGTAAGCCTGCGGAACGGCGAAGAGTTCACATGGCTTGGCGCGGTCGAATCGACCCATGCGCTTCGCCGCGACTGGGGCTGGGCCCTTGCGCCGACAGGTCTGGCCGCCTTGCTCGACGCCTGCGAGTTCACCGTCCACGACCCGGAGTGGGGCCGCAAAGACCTGCTCTGGGACACGCTCACCAGGGAGATCCATTGACCACCCGTCAACAGGCAGTCGCCGCCGCCACGCATGTGCTGGTGTTCACTCCGCCGCGGATGTACGAGAAGATCCGCGACCGGGTCACCAAGCCCGGTTCCTGGGAACTGGTCACCATGGCCGACTTCAACGATGGGACCTCCGCGCCCGACGCCTGGGCGATGGAGACCGGACGGGACACGCCGATCGCGGCACTCAAGGCGTGGGCGGGTGCCCTTCTCCGCTATCCGGTGACCTTGACGAAAGGATCGGCCCAGGTGGGTCGGCGTTCGGAGCCCCTGTACTGGGTGCAGCGGGAGGAGACCCCATGACCATCCGCCGCGTCCTGTCGGCGACCAGCTACCACGCCGTCGCTGTGGCGCTCGCCGCGCTGATCGTTGCCGCGGTCGCTTCCGAAGCCGAACGGACGATAGGAGCCCGGCAGTGAGTTGCGCCGAAGCCGTCGAAACCCGCTTCTACGTCGAGCGGCCCGACGCCGACGGCTGGATACGGTACATGCCAGCCGTCATCGAAGTCCGCGTCGAGCAGACCGGCGAGGACACGCCGTTCGACGAACGCTGGCACACGGTCGCACCGCGCGAAATCGCCGACCAGTGGATGACGATCGTCCGCCACCGTATGGTCCGCGTCGACGGTCCAGCACGGTTGCTCACCGAAGACGAGCATCGGGCACTACTCGCTTCGACGGATCGGGCTCACGCATCGTAGGGCGGTCCCTCGATCGCCTCCGCTTCGGCCGCGGTGAGGTGGCGCGCGGCCAAGGCCCGCACACGCAGTTCAGCCTCTACGAGCGCATCGACTGGCACGTCGAGCGGCGAGTCTCCCGGCCTGCGGTTCGGGTCGGCTGCCATCTCGGCGAGGGTACGGCGAACATCGGCTTCGATCTGGGCGCGAACCTCGGCCGGCACGTCAGCAGTGTTGTCAGACATGGTCCGGCAGTCTGGACCAAGATTGCTGCCCAGACCAGCAGGGTAGATCACCCAGCATGTTCGCTGTTTTCGCTGCTGTCTGCTTCCTACTCGCCGCCCTCAACGTCCACGCCGGGGATGTGAACCTGGTCTGGCTGGGTCTGGCCTTCTGGGCCGCCGACTTCGCCTTCCCATACCGGCCCGGCATGCTGAACCGTTGACACCTGTTTCCAGGCATGCCGAAGACGGCCCGGCTGCCTCCACCAGGGAGACAGCCGGGCCGTTGTGTGAGTTGATCCGCGAGGCGGAGCTTACGGGATCGACGCCGTGTTCGGGTTGCCGACCTTCTTCGCCACAGCACCCTTCGCCAACGCCAGAACGGCGGCGATCAGGGGTACGTAGGCGTCGGGCACGCCCCACAGGGTGACAGGCAGAGCAGCCAGTGCGACCTGCAACGCCGTCCACCCAGCTTTCTCGACTGCGGCGGCGAGCGAACCGAACCCGGTGACGCTCGTCAGTAGCCCGCCGAGCAGCGACAGGACGGCGGCGATCGGCAAAGCCCACCACACATGTGAGCCGTTGAATGCGGTGACGGCCACGCCGATCGCGGAGAACAGGGCGGTTGCGAACACCCGCCAGGACAGATCCTTGCCGAACGCGGACATGCGCGGTCTTCTTTCCGGGGTGGGGTCGGGTCAGCCGGCGGCCGGCGGATTGACCGCCCCGTCGGCCTCGGTGGTGAGGTCTTCGAGCGCCGACGTGTCGACACCGACCGCGGTGTGGACGTCGGCGAGGCCGGAGACGGCGGCGTCGATCGCAGCCTGCGCGGCGGGCGGGATCGACTGGCCGGCGGTCTGGAGTGCGGCGACGAGGGCTTGGACGGCGGCGGTGAGCTGGCCGATGACCGCGGCTTCGGCGGATTCGTCGGCGGCGGCTTGGGTCACGGCGGCGGTCAGGTCGTCGATGCTGGCCATGAGCGGACCGATCCTTTCGGAGAGGGTGTGAACCGCCTCGGCGAGGACGGCGACTGGAGATCGGCGGCGGCAGAGGCGCATCCGCACCTCCCGGATTGAGGGCGAGACGGGCTAGGAGGCGGCGCGGAACGTCCACACCGCCGGGTTGCTGGACGTGCCGACCTGCGGCAGGTTGGCGCCGCCAATCGAGATCCCCTTGGCGCCCATCCACGCGGCGAACGCCCCCTGGTAGACGGCGAACGCCTTCGCCAACTCCACGTCGGCCGGGTCGGGCTGCGCCGACGGCACCGGGCTCGGCGGCGGAGTCGGAGTCTGCGTGAGGAGGCTGGCGAGGGCTGTTCCGACGGGCACGCCAAGCCCCGAGTCGGCATCCCAGCCGACAGACGGCGGGTAGACGTCCCTGCCCCCACCGGAGACGATGTCGACGAACGCCTTCGGGTTGGCGTACAGCAACTCGGCCGCGTTCCGGATCGGCCCGCCGTTGAGCTGGCACAGCCGGGCCCAAAGCCCGGCCATCAGCGGTGCGACCGCGGAAGTTCCGCCGACCGTGGCCCACTGGCCGCCGGTCACCATCTGATAGCCCGAGTTCGGATCGGCGTTCCCTGCCAGGTCGGGCAGGCCGCGGTGGGAACCGACTGTGGACGGCTGCCAGGCGGGCCGCGCGAACACCTTGGAGTAGCCGCCACCGGTCGCCGAGTCGGCCGAGTCATCCCAGGGTGTCTCCGACAGCCGCGCCCCCGACGAGTCGAGGACAAGCCGGGTACCGCCGCAGGCAAACACGTTCGGCGACGACGCTGGGAAGTCGGCGACCTTCCGGCCCGTGCCGTCCAGGTCGCCGCTGTCCCCGGCCGCGCAGAACACGGCAACCCCAGCGGCGGCCGCCTTCGCGAACACCGCGTCGTAGGCGCGCATCGTCGCCGCCGTCCACGACGACTCCGGGCCACCCCACGAGCACGACACCGCGCAGGCGCCCGACGCGATCGCAGCCTCAAACGCGTCCAGAAAGCCCGCATCCGAGTTCTCGCCGAAGAAGACGAGCTGCTTGGCGCCCGGAGCCGCGGCGGCGACCACCTCGACGTCGAGCATCACCTCGACATCGGCCCCGCCCGGGTCGGCGACGATCGACGCCCCACCGACCGCGGTTGCGGTCACCGATGGAACGGCGATGCCCGAGCCCTTGCAGAACATGGCCAGGTCCGTCGGGCTGTAGGCGCCGCCGAGTTCGACGATCGCCACCGTCTGCCCGGTGCCGTCCGCCGTGGTGGGGAACTGGTAGGCGCCGGTGATCTGTGTGACGGTGAGGGCCTTCGGGCTGCTGCCCGCGCGAGGAAGGGTAAGGCGGGGGGTTGCTCGCATGTGCGGCCTCCAGAGGGCATGCGAAAAAGCCCCCGGCCGGAGACCGAGGGCTGAAAGAGACGGGTCAGACCTGCGGCCGAACTAGCGCTGTCGCGGTCGCGGGTGGCAGCACCGCGCGCAGAGTCAGCCCGGTCAGCGCCGCTGTCAGCGCATCCAGCCGTGACAGCACAGGCGTCAGATCAGCCCCACCCGCGGTCGACACGGGCAACGCTTTGATGGCGGTGAGAACGGCGACAAGCTGCTGGGAGAGTGCGTTCAGCGCGGCTACGACTTCGCCAGTCGGCCCGAGGTAGTTGACGATCTGCCCGACCTCGGACGAAATCGCATCTGACCGGGCGGCAATAGACAGGTCGCCCTTGTTCCAGCCGAGCGCGGCAATGATCGCGTTGACACCGTTGTAGACGGTCTGCTCCAGCGACAGGATCGCCTTCTCGGTGGCCGCCCACGCAGGCTGGCCTGCGCCAGTGCCCTCGTTGAGGACGGCGCGGACGATGCCTGCCATCTGCTGGGCCGTGGGGTCGTCGAGCACGAGACCTCCAAGAGTGGGGAGCCATTCGCGCAGGACGCGGGAACTGTCCGACTTGCCGGGGATACCGGGCTGGACGGCCTGGTTGGTGTACTGGCGGGCGACGACCTGTGTCCGGTCCCAGCCGGCGGGCAGCGGCATCGCCGAGTCGGCGACGGCGGCGTTGTAGGTCGCGAGGTGCAGACGGCGCCAGCCCGGCGGCAGGATGCCCGCGGTCAGGCCGACTGGTGTGGCGTACCAGATGCCGCTGTAGATCACGCCGGTTGGGTAGCCGTACTGGACGAGCCGGTTGGCGAAGTCGGCGGCATGCCGGCCGCCAAGGTTGGCATGGTCGTTCGGGTCTTCGGCATCCAGACACACCCAGTCGCGGGGACCGGCACCACCAGCCGCTTCGAGGGCAGCGACGAAATGATCGGCTTCGGCGATGCCGCTGGACTGGGACGGCCGCGCGAAATGGTAGGCACCGCGGGCCAGACCCAACGCGTTGGTGTGCTGCCACCAGGTGGCGAACAGCGGGTTGGTGTAGCCGACACCTTCGGTGGCTTTCATCATGAGCCGGTCGCGGCCCGAGCGGGCGTAGGTGGTGAGGTCGAGGCCGGCTTGGTAGGGGTAGGAGACGTCACTGAACTCGGGAGGCATGGAGTCTCCCGTAATCGACAGGTGGTTAGCGGCCACATTTCGTGCTAGGCTTAGCTAGCAGCGGACGCGTTCCGAGCGGCAGCCACAGGGGGACCACATGCTCACCGAAATCGACAGCAGCACCGACCTCGCGACGATCCTCAACGCGCCGCCGGCCACCGAGCAGGACGCCGCCGAGACGCCAGCCGACTGGCCCGGGATCGGCCTCATCGGACGCGATGGGGTCATCCACACCTACGACCTCGACAAGGCCATCACCACGGCCACCTTCGCCGCACTCGCCGATGGCACGGCCGCCGCCCGCCTCGAAGCAGGCCGGTGGGTTCCCGACCGCGACGAGTGGATCGACAGTGACCTTGACGCCGCTGTCGTCCGCGACTTCCGCCGGGTCGAAACGTCACAGGGCTCATTCCGCGAGGAAACCGTCCACGACACAATCGAGCAGGCGAACGCCGCCTACCTCTCGGAGATCGCCGAGATGGAGAAGCTGCGCGACCTGCCCGAGTACCAGCAGTGACATCAGTCCGGACGAACCGCTTGCTCGCCCAGTTCGCACTGTCGACCCGGCAGGCGGCGGCGGATAGGCGGGCACTTCTCGCCGAGGCCCTGCACACGGAACTCGGCACTGACGAGGCTGTTGCCGAGGCGGTTTCAGCACACCAAGGGCGGTCGGTGTCGCGCCCGGCTATCGAGCAGGTGCGGCGCCGCGCAGTCGAGGTGAAAGCCGATCCTGTCCGCTACGCCGCTGCGCTCGCACTCGGCGGCCCCATCCCAACTGCCAGCACCGCCAGGAGAGCATGATGACCATCAGCACGCTGATCATTCGGCCAACGGTCGCAGACGTGGCCCCCGGCCAGGACATCGCCAGCGGCATGCTGCGGGTTGGCTGGGATGACCTGCCCGAGCGCGCCCAGCAGTGGGCCACCGAGCACGGCTACGGCCAGCCCGGCGTCATCCTGAACCTCGCGACTGGCGACCGTACCGCCACCGGCCGGCGGACGCTCAGCGATGGCCGAGTCGTTCCCGTCGGCGTGCCCTACAACATCCAACACCTGCCGATGCTCGCGATCGACCTGTATGTCCCGCCGACCCCGTACGAGGTCAGGCGAGAGCCATCAGACGCGGAACTTGCTCAGTCGCTTCGCCGGATCGACCGGATCGAACAGCACCGCTGACCTGCCGCGAGCCCCCGAGCCAATCCGGCCGGGGGCTGGTGGCATTCGAGCCCACTCAGGCAGCCAGCATCTGAGGACCGGCTTTCACCTTCGGAATCGTCACCCCGGTGAGCCCACTGGCCACCGTGTTCCCGCTGATCGTGTTGTTCCCGGACCCTCCGGACCATGTGCCGGTGAGCTGTCCGGGCGCGACGTCGCACCAGTTGCCGGTGATGGTGTTGAACATCGACCGCCGCGCGTCCGACCTGTCGCCGCCGTTCTGGTCCATGTAGATCGTCACGCTAGCCGGGTTGCCCCACACGTAGTTACCCGTCGCACTGTCGTGGTTGCTGGACTGGATGACGAGGCCGGCAGCGCGCCACGGGTCCAACCTGGCACCTTTGCCGTTGCCGGCGATCAGGTTCCCGGTGAAGACGTTGTTCCCGCCGGTCTCGTCACACAGGCCCGAGCCATAGTTCGAGTAGATCAGGTTCCCGGTGAACGTGTTCCCGCTACTCGGGGACGCCGACACATGGTCGCCGGTCAGCCCGCAGCTCACGTCCATCCACAGCCCCGGGCCGCCGATACCGCCGTAGGCGATTCCGGCCGGGTTCGCCTTGTGGATCAGATTGCCGACCCACGTCGCGCCGGTCATCAGCGCCATTTTGATCCCGCCATTGTCACCAGGCCCGGTGTCGACCGCGGTCGACGTGAAGTTGGCGTAAAGCTGGTTGTAGCGAACCGTCGACCCTGCGCCGCCGCCCATGATCCCGTGAGCCTGGTTGTGATGCACTGTCGAGTTCTCGATCAGCGACCGGTCGCCCAGCCCGAAACCGGTGTAGCTCCCGGTCAGCTCACAGTTGGCGACATGCCAACCGGAAGCGCCCGGACGGGCACCGCGGCCATTGCTCTCGATCGCCGAGTAGTAGTAGCCGACCGGGGACTTTCCGCTACACCCCTGGACAGTCATGTTGAAGATCCCGACACCTGTGGCCGACGAGTCCGAGTTCGTCCACCACACGTTGTTCGTGATCGTCGCGCCCGCACCCTGGCCGTAGAACTGCTGGCCGGCCTTCGGGTACACGACAGACGGGCCCGTGTAGGTCCCTGCGGCCAAGGCGAACACAGTCCCCGCAGGGTTGGCCTGCGCAAAGCTGTTGATGTTCGCCCCGGCGGGGATCGGCACAGCGCCTGACGGGATCGCCAGCGGGGCAGGCATCAGCACCCGGTCCGGCCATGCCGACGTGTCCGCCAGGTTCGTCGTGCCACCCCAGTAGACGCCATCCGCCGGAGGCGGAGTCGAACCACCGGAGCCACCCGAGCCGCCCGGATCGGTGGTACCACCCGACCCCCCCGAACCGCCAGACCCGCCAGGGTTGGTCGACGCCGGCTGAGGTGCTGGCAGCCACGACACCGACGTGCCGTCCATCAGCACCCACACCGTGTCGCCCACCGACGGGGCAGCCACACCCGCAGCAGCCGAAACGGCGACCTGCGCGGCGATCTGCACCGACGGACGGCCCTGCGAGTCAACCGAAACAACAGTGCCCTGAAAGACGGCCATGGCGGTCTCCGTTCGAGCGCACGAAGAAGACCGAACACCGCGGAGGCATCCGGCCGAGGGAAGGGGGGTTAGCGTTGCGGCACGGTGCAGGTCAGCGGGGCCGCCGGGTAGCCGCGCAGAAACATCTGCTCGGCGCTGATCCGCCCGTCGAACACGGTGTGCGCGAACGCTTTCGTCGCATCCGACGCCCTCGGACCCGTCAGCAGCGCCAGCGATGCCTGATCGGCTGCCAGCTCGCCGCGGACGAACGCAACCTCCGTTGCCGTCCGCACCTGCGACACCTGGCAGTTCGCAGCCCGCTCCTGCGCCAACTGGTCAAACTGGGTCCGGGTTGCCGCCAGATCGCGGGACCGCATCACCAGCACAAGGCCAGTCGAGGCCACCCCACCCAGAATCGTCAGCAACAGCAGGGCGGCGACGACAATGCGCCGGCGGGTACCCCGCACCTGCGAGGCGACCTCCACCCGCGGTGCCGCATCCTCGGCGACCTGTTCGGTACGGGCCTTCGCCTCGGCAAGCCGATGGTCGTATTCGACCCGGTCCGCCTCGACCTGCCGCGTCAGCTCCTGGGTTGCCGACAGCAGCCCGTTGAGCGCACCCGTGATGTCCTCGCGACCGTCGGCCAGCCGGTTCGCCGCATCGGCCAACTGTCGGAGGGCCTCGCTATTCGGCATCGGGGTCCTCCGGGAGACGGGCCACAAGCTCCGCGATCACCACGTCGTGAAGCGCAAGCTGGTCGAGGAGGTCCTCGTAAACCTCCCCGGCGTCCGACAAAAGCGTTGAAATCGCCCTCAAACGGCGAGCGGAAGCGGGCGGCAGCACGGCTGTCGGCATCCGTACCGCCTCATCGCTCACGGTGCGCCCGCCCGCCTCGCCAGTTCGTGCAGATGCTCGCGGGCGAGATCATTCGACCGGACCAGCGCATCCGTCGACCGGGTCAATGCCGGTACCACCTGATCGCGGGTGAACGCGAACGACGTGTCCAACCCGGTTCGCAGCGCGGCGATCTCCCCGTCCTGCTGGGCGATCGTCTGCTGCAAAGCGGCAACCTCACGCTGATGGGCCGTCTCCCGGGCGTCCAACTCGTCCCGGTGGGCGGAATCCTGCCTGGACACCACCCATCCGGGGACCAGCATCCGCGTCAGCAGAAGAACGACCACGATCCCTAGAACGCCGTAGCCCAAAATCTGGGACAGCACATCCGCGGGAGGACTGTCCGCAGCCACAGCCGCAGCGGCGAGGACGGCAATCATCGGCAGCCGATCCGGACGCTAGTCGGGTAGGACAGGGGACAGTTGGCAGGTGACCTTCCACGACTGGCCGTCCGGCTCCACGCTGATGGAATGCGAAAGCGCGTCCACATAGCCGTTGAACGTCCACGAAGGCGCACCCACGGGCCGCAGCACAACCTGGTTCAGATCGGAAATGTCCATCGACAGCGCCGGGACGAACAGGTCGTCCGGGTTCGCCGACGGCTCGAACGTGAACGCGGACAGCCGAGTCCGCGGCGACGAATACTGGCGGAGCAGCAGTTGGGCACGTTGCGCCGCGTCCTCATCAAAACCGGTTCTGATCGTCTGCGTGAAGGTCCGCGGAAAGTACTTCGTCATCGACGCCGAGTCGGAAACACTCGCCAACGCCCCACCATCGCGGGTCACCGAAACCTGGTTGTACACATAGGTCGGGTCGGTGTCCGTTTCCAACCCGTCCAGCTCGTAGGGCAGACCAGTAGCCGGGTCGAACACGTTCACCGGAGTGGCCTGCGACGGCCGGTAGGAACGGTCCTCGAAGCAGGGCGCCCCGTCGGCCAAGCTGTACACTTGGCCTTTGTCGGCGTCGCCCTGATCTTGGATCGAATCCAACGCAGACTGGCCGCCCAGACCCGACAGGCCGAACGTCCCCGCCGAACCGGCATAGGTCCGGCCAGGCATGACCGACCTGAGGTTCTTCGGCCATCCCCAATAGTTCAGAACCCGGTCGACACGTTCCCCGGTAGTTTCAGGAACATAGCCGGCCGCCGGGCCATAGCCGCCGTACACACCGACGACCCAGTGAGCGTTGACCCGCGTTTCGGTGAGTTCCTTGTTGTAGAATGCGACATGGGAGACGAATCCGTTGTACTGGTTGGCGGTCGCTGTCGTCCCGATCCAGTCGCCGCCGATAACCGTGTGGGCCACCGGGTTGCCGAAACTCGCCGTCCCCTGCCACAGATACTCGTGGGTCCCATCGGTCAGCCAACCGGCATAGTTGCCCGCATACAAGGTGATCACACCCGTGTAGCTGACGGTCACAGCCGCATAGTTGCCAAAGCCGCCTCCCAACAGAATGCCGCCCGACGACTCGTAGACCTTCGTCCCGCCGACATACAGGGTGAGCTGCTGGGCGACAGTCCGACCCACCATGATCTCGATGCCTGTTTTGTTACCGGAGCCGTCGAGATGGCAGAAAATCGGCGCCGAGGTTGGGGTCGTCGTTCCGTCCTGGCCGAAGAACAGGTCCATCGACCACGGGCCGCCCATAAAGTTCGCGTCGTTCCCCGCAGACAGGTCCAACACATCTGCCTGATAGGGGAAGCTCGTCGACGCGGACGGGTTGAGCCGCAGCGCAGCCCCCCCGTCGAAAATGATCGTCTGGCCGCCGAACGTCGACTTGCCGCCGCCCGCCGACGCGGACACCAGCTTCGCCAGCGACCCGGCGGCCGCCACATCCCCAGCGCCACCGGTCGACGCCGATTCGGCCAGCGGGTAGAACGCCACCGGCCCGTCGAGCAGCACTTCCTGCTCGTAGGTGGTCCGCATCGTGCCCTGGCTGAGTGCGGCCAGGGAATCCACACAGGTGATCTCCGGAAGGGACAGTGATGGTGTGACCCATGTCTGCGGCCACCGCTCGACAAACCCGGCCCACAGCGGGTAACGCAAACCCCGCCAGATCGCAGTCACCCGGATCGGGACCAGCGGCACAAGATCCGGCGAATACGGCCCGGCAGTGTTGGTCGGGTCGAACCGGCCGCCCGAGTTGTCGACAATGATCGACGCGGTGCCAGCCTCGAACCTGTCCAACTCGTACTGTCGGGACGCCCGGTTCAACTCCAAGCCGCGGACATAGCGGGAGATGTCCGTCCACGGGACCGCCGACGTACATTCGATGCCAGCGATGACGTGCTGCTCACCTGCGGCGAGCCCCACCCAGCCGACGACCAGGTTCAGCCGGGACGCCCCAGCTGCGGGTGTCGAGGTGATGGTGACGGTTGTCCACCCGGTCGCCGAGTCGGCGAACGTCTCCACATCCTGGTTGGTGGAGGTCGCATTGGCTGCGTCTGCCCACTCGGCGGTCACACCACCGAACCGCGGCGACAGCCCGGCGCGAACCCGCAGGGTGATCGTGTACTCGACGCCGGGGATGATGGTCCCCGCGTCGGTGATCAGTAGCACCCCCGCAGCACCGTCGGTCAGGGCGGTGACCAGCAGGCAGTTACGCCACGGCGCGGGGGCGAAGTTCTGCCCCCACAGCAGGCTGGAGTTACCCGAAGTGCCCCACCGTCCGATCGACCGTGAGAACGTCGCCGAGTCGCCAACGATCGGCGGGTAGGCCAACGGCGACGCCGGATCCAACCCGAATCCAGCCTCGACAACCACCTGGGGCCACAGCGTTGACCCGACAGTGCCGATCCCGCCGCCGCCAACACCCCCACCTCCGCCACCGCCACCACCTCCGCCGCCACCTGTGGGGGCTGCGGGGACGATCTCGAAGACGATCCACGACAGATCCCCGAAGGGCGCCGTGGTCGCGATCTCCATCGTCGTCCCGGCGGACACCGGTGAGGTGTAGGACAAGACGGCGCCGGTCATCGACCCGGTGATCGACGAATAGCGGCTGCCAGGTGAGACGGTGGGTGCGCCGGAGCCCGACAGGTCGGCGTAGATCGCCCACAGTTGGGAGCCGGTGCGGGTGCAGGTCATCGACTGGGCCATGAGCGACGACGGACCCGACGGGGTGCCACCCCCACCGCCGGTACCTGTGCCGGTGGTTGCCTGCGGACCGGCGAGCAGGGTCGGAACGGTGACTCCGGAGAATCCGCCGACGACCGTGTTCCCGGAGATCGTGTTGTTTCCCGAGCCGCCGGACCAGTTACCGGTGATCTGCGCGGGGGCAACGTCTAGATGGTTACCGATGACAGAGTTGTTCTTCGACCGGTTGGCGTCGGCCCGGTCGCCACCCGTCTGATCCATGTAGATGATGACCGAGTTGCCGCCGTTGTTCCAGATGAAGTTGTTCTGCACGGTGTCGTGGTTACTGGACTGGATGGCGATTCCGCATCTGCGGAAGCCGTCAAGGCCGCTGCCGTACGCATTGCCGACGATCAGGTTATTCTTGAAGACGTTGTTTCCGCCGGTTTCGTCGCAGATGCCACCCGAATAGTTCGAGTAGATGATGTTACTATCGTAGACGTTCCCGAACGCCGGATAGTTCCCAGTCCTGTCGGCCAGGTTGATACCGCAGGAGACATCCTGCCAGACACCGTGGCCGCCAATGCCACCGTAAGACCCGCCGTTTCCATTGCCCTTGTGGATCAGATTGCCGATCCACGTGGCACCGGTCTGCAACGCCATTTTGACGTTCGAGTCGTCCGCGCCCGAATCGTAATAATTATTCTGGCCGGGGGTCAGGTTGAAAAAGAACTGGTTGTACCGGATGATCGAGCCCTGCTCGCCGTCACCGATAGCCTTGCCACCGTTGTGATGCAGCGTGCAGTTCTCCAGGATGAAGTTCGGCCCGAGCTGAATGCCAATGTAACAGTTGGTGATCTCGCAGTTGGCCACATGCCAACCGCTGGCGGTCTGGTTCTCCGAGAAACACGAGTCGATCGCACCGCGCTGCGAGGTGTTCGGACCCACATCGCGCAACGTCAGATTGAAAATGCCAATGTTCGTGGTGGCCGAGCTTCCCCGGTGAATCTGAATGTTCGACAGGATCGTTTTACCGGCGCCCTGGCCGTAGAACTGCTGACCTGGGTTAGGAACGATCGTGTAGCCGCCGCTGTAGGTTCCAGCGTCGAGGACGAACACAGTCCCCGCGCCGTGGCTCGACGCGGCCGACGCGATATTCGATCCGAGCGGAATACGCACCGCACCCGACGGGATCGGCAGCGCCGATGGCATGATGACCGAGTTCGGGTAGGCGGTCGTGTCATTGACGTTCGTCGACCCGCCGTAGTAGTTGCCGGTGCTGCTACTTCCGCCGCCCGACGAGCCGCTGGAGCCCGACCCCGAACCGGACGATGGGTTCCCAACACCAGTCACATGCTGCGGGAACGTCGCCGCCAGATCAGCGCCTGTAAACACCAGCACTTGGACAAACTTCGCACGACTGTTATCGGACGCGCCGACAACTGTCACCGTCCGCGGCGCCGCCGCCGTCGCGATCGTCGCCCAAAAATCGACCTCGGCGGTTGTCGACGTCGGCGCCCGCCAATCCCAGCGGGGCCAGTCCAACCTGCCCGAGTCGAACGCGAACGCGCCAACCGTGGTCCCATCGGCGCGGGGCGCCATCGCCGCGAGAATGACGATGACCGACCCGGCGGGGGCCGTGAACGAAGCTGTCGTCGCGTTGCCGGTGGCGACGTAGACCGCGGGCGGGGACGACGGGTCGACAGCGAGAGTCATCACATCTCCCGCTGTCGACGCCGACGTTCAGATCAGACCCCGGCGATACGGGCCAGACCGTTGCTGGGGTTCCGCCGGTTGTACCGGAGGGATTGCTTCTGGGTGGACTTGAAAACCTTCTGGCCGTCGATGACGACATCGGACGCCTGCACCGTCAGGTTGATCGTGATGCCGCCTCCGCCGCCCGACGGCTGCATCCCCACCCAGCCGCCGCCAGCCTTCCCGCCGGCCAGAATCGACTTGGTCTCGTTGGCCGGGTGGATGTAGGCCGGTGCGCCGAACACGGCCAGCTCCGGGCCACGCTCACCGACGAGCACCGCCTGGCCGACGGGCGGGGAACCACCCTCGGCAAACGGGGCAATCTTGTTCAGGGTGCCGACGAACCCGCCGACCGCCTTGGCGACACCACCGATACCTCCGGTGATGGTGCTGATCGCATGACCGATCGAGTCGAAGATCGGTTTGAGGACGCCCCAGATCGTGGTAACTGTGGTCTTGATCCCACCCCAGATCGTGTCCCAGGTGATTTTGAGGGCGCGGAGCGCGGCACCGATCGCCGTGTCAAGCGCCCCGCCAATCGCGTTGAACGTCGGCGACAGGAACGACGTCCACACCGTGGACACGGCAGTGTGGATCGCCCCCCAGATCGTGTTCCACGTGGTCTGCAAAGCACGCAGCCCAAACCCGATCACAGCGTCGAACGCCGAAGCGATCGCATGGAACGTTGGCGACAGGAAACCATTCCAGATCGCGGAGAGGGCTGTTTGAATAGCACCCCACACGGCGTTCCATGTCGCCTGGAGCAGACGCAGCCCGAATCCGATGACCGCGTCGAACGCTGTTGCGATCGCGTGGAACGTGGGCAGCAGCACCGAGTTCCACACAAACGACACGGCGGTGCCAAGCGCCGACCAGATCCCGTTCCAGATCGCCTGAGCTAGGCGAAGGTTACCGATGATGAACGTTTCGACGCCTGAGACAATCGCATGGAAGGCGGGCAGCAGCACCGAGTTCCACACCCAGTTGACTGCGGTTCCGAGCGCATTCCAAACGGTTCGCCAGGCAGTTTCCAGCCAGCGGATCGCCGTTCCAATCGTGCCGGTGACGACCGAGGCAACACCCTTGCCGAACGGTTCGAGCACGTTGTGCCAGAACCAGAGGACCGCCTTGCCGATCGCCCGGTAGGCGATCTCCCAGGCGAGCACCTGCAACCGGATCGGCAGCAGCAGAAGGTTGATCGCCTTCGCGATGGCCTTGAGGATCGGCTCCAGGAAATGCCAGGTGGCGAGCGCTGCTGTTCTGATCGCACCCCACGTGACCCGGGCCGCGGTCGTCAAAGCGCCTGTGACGGCCCGCCAGGCGGTTTCAACCCCACCGACGGTCGCCCGAAATGCTGAGACGAACGGGCGAGCGACGGCCGACAGGAACGAGATTGTCGCCCGCCACGCTGTCGACAGTGCCGATCCGACCGCATGCCAGGCGGTGACGATCCCACCCCACGCCGCCTTGAGGCCGCCGATCATGCCGTTCCAGCCGGCGACGAAAAACCCGGAGACGGCATGCCACGCGGTCACCAGCGCGCCGAGGGTCGCCGACCAGGCGATTTTGAGTGCGTCCCAGACCGCGAGCGCGGCGGTTTTCATCGCACCCCAGACGGTCGACCAGTGCTTGACGAGTTCGTAGATGGCGAAACCGAGCAGCGCCAGAGCCGCGACGATGAGAATCACAATCGCTGTGATCGGTGCGGCGGCGACCTCTGCGCCGACCAAGGCAATCCCGAGCGCAACAACAGCCTCAATCACACCGTAGATCCACATGGCGACGGAAAGTGCCATAAGGGCCGCGAACGCTATGACGATGCCCTTTGTCAGGTTCTGATGGCTCGCGAAAAACTTGGCGATCGCTTCTAGCTTCGGAATCAGCCAGTTGCCAAGCTGGATCATCAGCGCCTTGGCGGACATCTCCAGTTGCTTCAACTGCTGGGAAAACGAGTTCGCCTGCGTGGACGCGAACGCCTTGTTGATGTCGCCGGTCGCGGAGCCGGCAGCCTTGACCTTCTCCGTGTAGACCCCGTAGGCGCCGATCATGTCGGAGATCGAGTTGCCGCCCTTGGTCCCGAACATGCTGGTCAGGGCGATCTGCTTCTTCAGATCGGCTTCCTTGCCCGAGCCGTACAGCTTGTCGAGCGACATCTTGATGTCACCGATAGCCTTCGGCAGGCCGCCTGTCGTAATGTCTTTCGACAGCTTGTCTACGGACAGGCCCATCTCGTTGAAGTATTTCGGTGCCGTCGCCGCGGGATGCAGCAGATACTTCATAGTGTTCGTCATCGCCGTGCCGGCAGCGGCGCCGCGAAGGTTCATGTCACCGAACAGGGCGAGAGACGCCGTCACATCGGTGATCGACAGGCCATAGTTCTTCCAGATCACGACGTTGCCCTTGCCGAAGGCGTCGGACATGTCCTGCATGGACATGTCACCTTCACCGACAGCAGCAACGAGCTGACCGGCCGCCTTGGAAAGGTTTTCCATCCCGGGCAGGCCGGAGACCATCGCCGCGTCGAGGGCGTTGGTTACGTCGACCAGGTTCGCCCCGGAGACCGCGGCGGCCTTACCGGCGATCGTCAGGACATCCATCGCCTTCGGGGCGCTGGTCCCCATCGACTTCGTGGCGGCCTCGACGTGGAGCAGCGCTTCGGCAAGCGAATCCGGGTCTTGGCCGATTTTGCCGGCCAGGGCGAGCACTTGGCCTTTGAGTGCGTTGACCTGCGGCATGGTCATGCCCAACTGGGAGTTGAGCTTGACCATCTCCTTGTCAAAGTCGGCGGCCATTTTGACCGACTCGGCTCCGACGGCGATGAATGCGACGGCGGACGCTTTGCCGAAGGCGGTGACGGCTTTGCCCATGGAGGCGACGGCCTTCTCACGGGACGCGGCAATCTTCGCGTCCGCGGCGGCCTGCGCGGCTACTTGGGCGTCGAGGGCGGCCTTCCACTCGATCGTGCCTACGGTGGCCGCCCGAGTCTGGGCAACCTGCATCGCCAGCGCGTTGCGGTCTGCGGCAACAGCCTGCTTCGCCCATTCGGCGTCCCACGCTGCACCCCACTTCGCGGCACCCTCAGCTCCGGACAGGGCCATAGCGTCGCTGGCGGCTTTAACCGCTGCGGCGCTCGACTCGGCCATCTCCTTGACGGACGCGCCGGCCTCTTTCATGCCAACGGCGAACTCGGCCGCATTGTTGACCAGCTCGATCATGACCGGGGGCAGAAGGCCCCTCACGGGAGACCCCATGGGGACCTCCCGGGACGTTCAGAATCCGAGCGTTCGCCGTATCGCGGTCAGCGCGGCGGTCTGCATTTCGCCGTACGCCGTGTTGTAAGCCGGCTGCACGTAAGGCCGAGGTGGCAGTGTTGTGCGATGGTGCCGCCCGGTGGCCCCACCCAGTTCTTGGATGCGGGCGTAGACGACTGACGGGCCAACGGCCACATATCCGGGGCGGGTTTCGACCATCACGGAGCGGCGAAGGGTGCCGCTGATGACCGCTGGTGGCGCGTCGGGCGGGGATGGGGTGGGTGTGCCTCTGCGATGGGAGTAGATCGACAACTGGCGTTTGATCGACGCCTCGGCTACCGCCGCGCCAGCTTTCGCGCCTGCCATCGCGGCAAGGTCGGCCTTGGCGCCGAGCGCGTTCAGTCCGGCGAGCAACGCCTCCACGTCGACCCGGAGGGCCATCACCATCAGCGCGACCTCGCGTCCATCTCGGCGCGGCGCACATCCCGGTCGTGTTTACGCTGCCGGCCTTCGTCGATCGCTCGCATCATCAGCGGCCAGTCGTCGACCAGCGGCAGCGGAAGCGCATCAACCTGGTCTGGCGTCCACTGCCAGCGTTCCGCGTACCAGGAGTAGAGCTGGGCGTCGTCGATCCAGTCGGGTAGCGGCGCCTGGTTGGGTCGGAGTTCTTCGCCCTCGGCGAGTTGGCTCAGTCGCGCGAGGGCACGGAAGGGGACTGCGGGTCCATGCTCGGCTTGGTGTCCCGCCGTCCGTTGATCTTGTCGAGGACGGGCTTCAACTCGTCTTCCAAGACGTCGATGATGTCCAGGTCGATGGCAGCAAGCGCCTCGTCGTCGAGATCGAGGGGGATCGGAACCGGCTCGCCGCTCTCCGGGTCCTTCAGCGACCAGGCGACGACCCAATGCCGGAGCAACGCATCGAACGACGCGACCGACGCCGCCCCGACATTGGTGACCTTGCCGTCATCGTCGAGTTCCACAACGCTGAACGACGCGACCCGCAGATCATCCCGGTCGCCCTTCGTGACCCGCTTGGGGTTGCGGATCTCGGCCCACTGGCCGGTGCCATAGTCCTCGGTGGCTGGCAGGTCGACGCGCACGGTCTGCGCGCGAGGGTTGTTGGACAAGGGAGTCTCCTGCGGTCTGCGCGGTCGAGCCCACCCCCGGTGCGACCGCCTGCACCGGGGGTGGGAGAACGGGGGATCTACTGGAAAGTCGAACTGGAGATCGCCGACTTGGTGACGATCGTGCAGGCCCCGAAGCCGCCGGAGGCGCCCACGTTGGTCGTGTTCCCGATCGCCGAAAAGTCGGTTTCGACGGTCGTGTAGTCCTGGCCGCGGCCGACCTTCGCACCCCGATAGGACACCGACTGCATGGCAATGTCGATGCCTACCAGCGACGCCCCGCTACCGGCTTCGAAGTTGACCGTCAGGGCCGGGTTGGTGGCGTTCAGATAGCGAAGGAACTCGGTTTCGTCCGCGGCGATGAACGTCAACTTGCCAGTGGCGGCGAGCGGCCCGAGCCACACGGCATAGGGGCCCTGAACGCCGTCAACGGTGTTCAGCACCTTCACGTCGCGTTTGAGCTGCAACTCGCCGGACTGGACGTAGAGAACCGGGCTACCGCCGATCGACGTCACACCCCGCCACGCGGGAAGCGGCGGACTGATACCCGACCACGACGAGGTCGGCTTGGGGATGACACCGGACGGCCAGCCGGTGAGCTTCGCCGACCAAGTCAGCAGAGCTTCCGACGACCAGGTGATCGTCAGTTCGGATACGACGCTTCCCGGGTAGGCACGGGCCTTGTTCGACGAGGCACCGGTCAGACCAGAGAAGTCCGCGATGGTCAGCGATTCGGGCTGGCCGCCGCCGTACACACCAATGTTGTTCTTGATGTTGAAGGTGTGGCTGTACGGGGCCGACCCTCCGGTGACGGCATAGTCGCCGAGCAGGGCGCCGAGAAAATAGCCGATGCTCTCCGGGTACACGTCACCGGAGGTGCTGTACTCCGAATGGATGACACCGGGAATCGCCCCGAACAGGCCCACCTCGGAGCCGCGGTAGCCCATGTCCTCAAGAATGGTCAAGTTGTCGACGGGCTCAAACGTCTTGACCGGGATGTACGCGGTCGGGGCGGCGTTCGCGGCGGTGACGACGACAAGGTTCCCGGCACTGTGCGCTGCGACGGTCGCCGCACAGGTCACCGTGGTCCCCGACACCGACGTATAGGCGACCGTCTCAACGGTTGTGCCACCAGACGTCGGATCGTAGATGGTGAGGTTGCCGGAGTTCGGCCAGTTGGTGGTGTCCGAAACCGACAGCGACGTCGCCGACTGGTTCGCGCTCGCGGTCAGGAACGCCCGGTACTTGTCGAGGGACACGCCTAGGTAGGAGAGATTGGTTGCCTGTGCCGGAGCCGCGCTCACTTCCCACCGCCTTTCTTGGGCGTCGAGGCCGGCTCGACGGCGATGGGAGAGGTATCGGGCGCCGACCAGTGGGGGTCGGGTGGTTCGGGCCAGTCGGCTATCTCGCCGGGCTGAAACCAGCTACCCCGGTCGGAGTAGTAGCGGGCCTGCCCATCGGCCGGGGCGAACGTGAATGCGGGCATGCGAAAACCCCCAGCCGAAAGGCGGGTAGACTATGAAATGATGAATTCGGTGACGGTCGTGATGACGGCGACTTCAACGTGAAGCCGGTTGTCTTTCAGTTCCGGCTCGCCCGGGTTGATTTCAATGTCTTCGCCGGCCTGCCAGATGACGCCGAAGTCTCGACCACCGGTTCCCCAGGTGCGGTCTGCGCGCGCTCGTTCGGCGAGTGCGTCGAGGAATGCGTCGAAGTCATCGATCGCGTCCTCAACACGCGGCTGCCGGGACCGGAAGTAGGTTTCGAGGTAGACCGTGCGGTCGATCCGCTTTTCGCCGGCTGGCGTGATGCCGTTGGTGCCGCCTCCGCCGATCGACTCTCGCTTCTCCAGGTGGTTGACGAGGTGAACCGTGCAGACAGCGCCGGAAACCTGGCCGGGCAGGGGGCAATAGTCGTCGTCCTGTGCCTCACGCGGGCCGCTGGTCCAAAGGGTGCCCAAGAACTTGACGGGGCCATCGCGGTACATCGACGGTCGGGAGGGTTGCGGTCTTCCCCCGAACCAGGCTGCGGTGGCGGCGCGGATTGTGGCCCGAGACATGACGCCTCCGGGCTGGGTTCAGACTGCGATCCGCTTGTACCGGTCGAGGATCATCCGTGCGGCTTTTTGGAAGACGTCCATGTCGGTGCCCACCGACTTGTCTACCGACGGCGCCCCGGTGTCCGACGACCGGCGGATGAGCACCACGGCCATCTGGCCGACCGCGGTCTTGATGTCTTCGGGCATCGCGCCGATGGAGGTACCTGCCGGGTGGGCGTAGGCCGCCGTGCCGACGAGGGGAAGGGTTGCCGGGCCGGTTGTCGGGGTCCACGAGGTGGCGACGCTGACAGCTTCTTCCGAGCCTGGGTGGTGGATGTTGAGCGTCTGGCCGGGTTGGATGCCGGTGGCGTCCTGTATGGCCAGCGTCGTGGCGGCAGCAGCCGAGGCCGCGGTGAGAATCGAGATGGGGAAGCCGGCGATGTAGTCGTACTCAACCCACATCCGCTGGCCCGGTGGAGGTCCGCCGAACTGCAACGGTACCGTTCCACCGCCGCCCGTGAACGGGACGACGATCAGCCCATCCGCGGGCCAGTAGACGGCCGGGGTGGAGTCAGTCATCTGCCCAGGGCTGCCGTAGGCCAACCTGGACAGCGACACTGCGGGTACGGTGCCGGAGGTGTGCCGGGGCGACAGGGTGATGGTGCCGTCGCCCGCGACCCGCACCGACTGCCGCTCCGACAGCACTCGGTGCGCGCCGAGTTGCACAGCGCAGTAGTTGTCGCACCATCTGGACGCCCTCAACAAGATGTTGCCCAGCTCGGCATCGTTCGCTGCCAGCGAGCCGTTGGCGATCAGGTCGTCAACGTTGGTGCCCGTCGGCATCGCCCTGAACTCGGCGATCGTCACATAGGAGCCGGGCCAGCCGAACACCTGCCCGGAATCGGCATACGCACCCGACGGCAGGGCGGTGAACTCGCCGTCGAGGCCGCCGTTCGGTGCGGTTGCCCTGTACCAGTAGGCATACCGGCCCTCGTTCGGCGGCGTGTACACATACTCGTACGAGCCGACGCCCAACCGGGTCAGATCGACCAGGTTGGCGGTGACGGTCGACCCGTCGGGCAGCCTGATCGTCAGCGACAGCGTTTCCGGATCGACCGGCGTACCGCTGACCGGGTCGACAAGCTGGCAGGGCAGACGAACAGCCTGCCCCGCCGCGTAGGGGGTCGTCGACATGACACCCCCACAGGGTCAGATCGTCGGACTGCCGGTGAGGACCACGGCGGGTTCGTCGCCGCCGGCCGGCGCTGTCGCCGCGCTTGGGGTGCCGGTGAGGATTGCTCCGCCGAGCATTCCTCCGTAGTCGCCGCCGCCGTAGCCGACATCCCCGTAGCCGACCGCATCGCCCGGTCCGGATGGGACATCGAGGCCGGTGAGGATCGCAGTCACAATGCGGGCGAGCGCGTCGGAGTCATCGAGCACGACCGTGTCGACGCCGCCGTTGACCGCCGCGTCGATGTGCGCTTGGTCAACTGCCCGCGAGGATTCGGAGGCGGTAACCGTGGCCGACATCGGGCCGAACGTGTCGGCACCTGTAATCCCGTCAACACTGAACGCGGTGACGGCAAGTCCGGTCTGGTCGGCCGCAGAGCCAGCGTCTGTGCTGGCCATACCGACTGCCGGGGTCTGCTCGCCAGCAGCGGCCTGGTCAAGCCCGGCGACGTTGGCGGACAGCGATCCGACCGCCTCCGCCAGCCCACCCTGATCGGGTGTGGCTGCGGTGACGCCGATCGCGACTGCCACACCCCCGTAGGGGTCGACACCGTAGCCGGCCTCGCCGTAGCCGTCGCCGGCCATCAGCGCGGACACGGTGTCAACGTCGGCGACCTGCGCGGACAGGGCTGCGAGGGTGTCGACGGCGACATGGTTGTCACGCGAGGTCAGCGTGACCTGCGGGGCACCCTCAGCGACCGAGGCTGTATCCGTGTCGGACAGGCCGACGAGCGCCACCTCGGCTACCGCACCGCTGTCACTGGCGGTCAGGCTGGCTGCGACTGCCGGGGTTTCGCCCGCAGTCGCCCCATCCCCCCCGGCCACCGTGGCATTCAGCGACACCACCGAGTCGGCCGCGGTGATGCTGTCCATGCCGAACACGGTGGGGGACAGAACAGTCGCATCGGCGGCGGTAGCACTGTCCGAGCTGACCAGCAGGTAGGTCAGCGCACTACTGTCCGCTGCCGTGGCCGCATCAACACCGGCAACACCGATGGTCGGTGTCGCCTCAACGAACGCCGCCGTGTCCGAACTGGCGATCGACGGGGTGAGTGTCGCGCCGTCGATGGCTGTGATGCCATCAACGGCGGCCAGCGAGATGAGGGGAACATCGCCGCCGTAGGAGCCGCCGCCGTAGCCACCTGCGCCGTAGCCATCCCCGGACCCGGTCGCGGCGACCACATCAACATCGGCAACCGAGGCGGTCAACGAAACCAGCACATCGGTAGCGGTGACCGTGTCGCTGTCCGATTTGACAACTGCGGTGGCCGTCGTTTCGGAGGCGGTCGCACTATCCGAACTCGTAGCCGTGCCGGTGACCGCGCCCAAGTCGACGGCCGTACTACTGTCCGAATCGGCCGGCGTGGCCGTGATGGCCGCAGCGTCGGTAGCCGTCGCCGTGTCTGTCGACGTCGGTCCGACGGCAGGGATGCTTCCCGTGTCGGCGGCGCTGCCGGCGTCCACCGAGGTCAGCGAGGCGGCGACCTGGCCAACATCAGCCAACGTCGCGGAATCGACAGGACCAGTCAGGGAGATCGCCGGGGCGGCCTCGCCGAACGTCGCCAGGTCGACGATCGAGGTCAGGCTGATCGCCAGTGCGGCCCCGTCGGCGAGGCTGGCCGTGTCCGAACCGGTGAACGTGGCGGTGAGCGCTGTCAGGTCCGCCGCGGAGGCCGCATCCGACCCGGCCACAGACGCCGACAGGGCGGTGACATCGGCAGCCGTAGCGGTGTCCGCCGAGGACAACACGGTGGTGATGCCCGCGGTTTCAGTACCAGTCGCAGTGTCCGCCGCCGCCGGAGTGACAGCGATCGAGACGGGGCTTCCTATCCCGCCGCCGTAGCCACCCTCGCCGTACAGACCCGCTCCGTAGCCGCCGGAGCTGGCGTCCATCTGCGCCGTGTCCGACGCGGTCACCGTCGCCGTGATGCTGGCGGTCGCTGTGGCGGTCGCACTGTCCGAGGAGAGCAGCGTGACGGTCGCCGTCTCGGTGGCAGTACCACTGTCTGTCGACGTTTTGGCAACCAGCGCCTGCACTGCGGAGGCGACGGTGAACGCCGAGAACACGACGTCGCCGGACGAGTTGTACGTGTCCAGACCGGCCTTGCTGCCGCCCGTGATCGACGAGTCCGTACCCGACCAGATCGCCGACCCGTTTAGATCAACCTCAAGGGCGGTGCCATACACCGAAAGAGTGGTCGTGCAGGGAAACGACGGCGCGGTGAACGCGACCGACGTCAACACGCTGACCGAGCCGGACACGCATTTCAGAACATACATGGTGCCGGTGTCAAAATGAAAATCGGCCGCGTAAAACGACTGGGAACTCAGCAGCGTGCCCGAGTTCGACATGCGGGCGGCGACACCAGCCGACCGGCCCGACGGTGCGGCGTTGACCGTGACCGTGACCGCCATGTCCGCCGACGGCACCGACGTGTTGTCACACCGGGCGTAGGCCACCGCGCTGCCCAGCGTCACCGTCGCAGTGTTACTGCCAGCATTAACCCAGTTGCCGGTGATCTCCGTCCACGACTGGTCGCCGCCAAACGCCGGACTCGCCGACGGAAACGTCTCGGTGTAGTAGGTGGTCACCGACGCCCCCGTCCAGGCTCACCTTCCGCCGGTCAGATCGCCTGCCAAGAGGTCCCATCCCAGACGAACGTGATGCCGGTCGTCGCAGAGGCCGTTGTCGAAAACGACTTTCCGTTCAGCTTGAACACCGCGTTCAGGGTCACCGTCCGGCCGCCAGTGCCGTCCTGCGTGAGCAGCAACGTGAGTTTCTGGCCCACCACCAGGTAGATCCCGGTGCCCGTGTTCGTACCCGTCAGCGCCGGGGCGCCGACCGTCGTGTTCCCGGTCAGCGTCATCGCGTACGTTTCGGACAGGAACGGGTCAGGTGTCCAGCTCGACGAGTAGGATAGGGCGTTGAACCCGCCGCCCTGCACACCCATCTGCACCTTGTTCGACCCGATCACACTTGACGCCTGAAGGGGCGGCATGTTGGTGCTGTTGTCGTTCAACTTGCCGTAGAAGATCAGCTCGACGCGGTTCCCTGTGGCACTTGACGTGATATTCAGCCCGGAGGCCTGATGGTTCAGGTTCGCCGCCCGATCCCAGGTCAGGCCGGTGACCGTACAGTTGCTGCTACCGCCCAGATCCACCCCGGCGAAGGAGCCGACCGGCGTGCCCGTGGACGTGCCGTCCGAGGTGCCATTGTGGCTGTTGCTGTCCGCCTCGATGCCGACCAGCGTCTGTCGGCCGCCGCGCACATAGAAGCCCGCGCGCGCGTTGTCCTGCGCGCAACAGCCGGTGGATTCGCCGCCGTTAAAGTTCCCGGCCGCCGAGCTGCCGCCAATGTTGTAGTAGAGGAATCCGTTGCCGAACCCGTTGGCCAGGCTGTAGGTCAGACCGCCGGTGATGTTGCCTCCGTCCCACGAGTTCGCAGGAGCGGAAACGCTGACCGCCGTGCTCGTCCCGAAACGGTTGGTCATCAACGAGTAGCCCGAATACCAGGCCTTGCAGTTGGACAGCATGTTGTTGCCCTGGACCAGGAACCCGTCCAGCCCGTTGCCGCCCGAATCGCAGTTGGTGTACATGGAGTCGATCGACAGGTTGAAGCCGAAGCCGTTGCAGGTCCACACCTGGATGTTGGCGCCCTGGACGACACCGCGGCCCGTCTGCACGAAGCCGTCGCCAGTGAAGTTCTGAATCAGAACATTGGAGACCTGGTGGCGTGCGTCCGTGTACTCGTAGGAACCCGACGGGGTCGAGTTCTGAAACACTATTCCGCAGTTCCAGTTGCTGCCGGAAACGGAACCCTTGTTGCCCTCCAAGCGCATCTTGTGAACACCACAGGCCTGCGCATCGTTGACGCCCGAGTAGTTCTGGACGTTCATGATCAGGTTTTCGAGAGTGGTCGCCGACGCCCGCAACGTCAACTGGGTGGCGAGCCCAACACCCTCCAGAGTGACCCGTTCCGGCAGGTTGATCTGGCCGGTGATGTAGTTCCCCGCCGGGAAAAACACGGTCCCCGACTGGGCGTAGATCGACACCGGAGCGACCGACGCAACCGCAGTGGCAATCGCATTCGTATCGTCGGTGCTGCCATCACCCTTGGCGCCGAAGTCCTTGACGTTTACGTAGATCCCACGCGGAGGGTAGAAAACATCGCTCACAGTGCGCTCCAGGTGAGGCGACCCAGCCGCAGTGCGCGGGCAGAAGAGGCAAGAGTTCGCAGCCGCGCCGTGTAGCCCAGCGCCGCCGAGCTCGATGGCAGGTTGGTCGTGTGCGTCGCGGCCAACGTCCCGTTGACCCAGAACCGGACCTGCGACACGGCGCTGTTGATCTCAATCAGCAGCTCGTACGCACTGTCCAGCACAATCGCCGACGTCGTGGTTGTGACTGTCGCCGTCGTCCCCGAGCTGGTGACTGTCCGCCAGACCGCCGTCCCGTCAACCCCGGTGTCATATCTGAGCCATGCACCCTGCGCGGTGCTGTACGAGCCGGTCGTCGCCGGACCGGCGTTGCCCGCAATGTCGGCGGAGACGAGACCCACCGCGAGCCGCGTCGAGGTGATCGCCGAAGGGTCGGTACGGATCCGGGCGTAGACGTAGGGCGCCCACCTGGGTTGGATCACCCCGAACGGGGAGATCAGCCCGGCGTCAACCGACGAAGCCGCTGTGGTCGTGTACCGGACCAGCGGCCCTTCCGCCTGGTCGTCGGAGGTCGGCGTGATGTTGACGGTCGCGACGGTTGGTGGCGAGACCCCGTCGAGGATCAGCGTTGTATCGCCGCCCGGTGCGGCAACAGACGCCGTCCGCCGGGTCACAGGGGCCAGCAGCTCATCCTCATGACCGACAGACGAGCGTGCCCGAGGGCGGCCGTTGCGCACCCAGATGACCGAACCCTCGGCAGTGGTGAACGACCCTTCCGCCTGGTGCGACCCGTCCGGGTTACCGGTCGGCGGGGTCGACGAGTTGCCGAGCGCGAGCACGTCCACGCCGCCGGCGGGGTCACCGGCCGCACCCCGGATACCGCCGCCAGCGGTGATGACAGATGCCCGGGTGGTGACTGTCGGCGCGGTACCGATCGCATCGGAGGGCTGCCCCGAATACATGGTCGCTCCGCCGACCTGGCCGACGCCGAAGACCGGGGCGCCGGCATAGTCGCGGGCGAGGATCAGGTTTTTCGTCGACGATTCTCTGCCGCGTACGACCAGCCCGTCATGGGAGGCGTCGGGTAGGAGGAGATTCCAAACGCCTTCGTTGGTGGAGCCGGTGCCACCGAAGTTCCGCTGAACGGTGCCACCGGACGTGTAGCTACCAGAGCCGGTCGTCGATTGGAGAGTGAACTGGGTGGGCGCAACCTTGGTGATCGTCTTGACGCCGTTGACGCCTGTGATGCCGCCGACGTTCGCGATCGTCACCACGTCGCCCGTGCCGTAGCCATGGGATGCGCTGGTGGTGACCGTGACCGTTGTCGTACCGGTCACGTTGGAGATCGTCAGCGGCGCGTCACCGGTTTGGATCGTCCCGTCGGCGAGCAGACCCACCCGGGCCAACAGGTCTGCGGCCTGCTTGACCGCGAGCACCACCGCGGACGTGGAAGCGGCCGTGGTCTGGGTGGCTACAGCGCCGATGTCGGAGGGGGCGATCGCGTCGCCGCCGCCTGTGAGGTGCTGGTCGGCGTGGGTGTTGACCCGGTTGACGATGGTCGTCAGGGCCGTGTTGAGGGTGGTGTCCCAGGCTGCCTGGTCGTGCGTTGGCAGCGTGGGGTTGATAGGTCCAGTCACGGGGGCTGCTCACCCCCGTGACTCGACTAGGTCATGCGGCTAGGAAGCTTCGGACACGTGCGCGGCGGGGACCTTGCAGATCTTCGGTGCGTGCGGGCCACGGAGCCTGTGCTGGTCGGCCGGGCCCGGGTCGCCGGTCTTCTTCCATCGGGCATAGTGCATCCCGCACCATGTTCGGCAGTGAACCGGTTGGTCGCAGCCGGGGACGGTGCAGACCGTCGGACGGCTCGGCCTCGCCGCCCGAGGTGTGCCGTACTTGCGGTGCCACGACCGGTAGTGGTTCTTGCAGCGCCCCTTGGCGTAGGAGGGGAGTTCACATTCGTCGTTCAGGCAGATAGCCTTGGCCACGTCGGGCCACCTCTCGTTGCGGTGTAGGTGGTGCGGCAGACGGCGGGGAGGTGCAACTCTCCGCCGTCACCTATTCTAAAGCCCAGTGTCGCCCTAGTCTCCCACTGTTCGAACAACTGTTCCGTGCGGCGCTGTACACAAAGCGAAACTAGGAGAGCGATATGCTAACTTGTAGCTGCCAACTCGCCGCGCTCGTTTTCGTGCCCAAGGCCACGACTTTTCTATTCAGAAGGCGCCCCCCACTGGACGCATTCGCGAGTCCCCATTCGGCCCATTGAAAATTCCCGACGCCGGTGCCGAACGTCGCCGTCCACGTCGCTGTGGCCGATCCGGAGGAGGTTCCATCGGTGTGGGACACAGTCGCAGCGGCCCGCACCTTGTTGGAGCTGGCCTGGAGATCCGTTTGAGTCGCCGCTTCAGCCGTGGAGCTATCTCCTACAGCCAAGTAGGAGTTGCTCGAATTGAAGTAGGTGAGCGTCTGCCCACTTGTGGCCGTCCCGTTTCCGATCAGGCACTCCCAGATACAGCTCGCCCCGCCGTACATCAGCAAGTTGCCCGCACCCTCAACCACCTCGTACGGGTCGACCGACTGATCGTCACCCCACCGCTTCGTAACCGTCCACGTGCAGCGCCACCGGGCCGGTTCGTGGTCGGCCACGGCCACACCGAGCCGGGCTGTTTCGGCCACACCGGCCGCATCCTTGTGCATGGGGGAGCCCCTTTCAGCGGGCATGGGAAAAGACCCGCATGAGGGCGGGTGGGAACGTTCGGATGTGCTGCCGGTCAGGTCGGCGGAACGGTCATGTTCCGCTCGTCGAGTCGAGCTGGCCGAGCAGCAGCCGGATGAGCGCGGAGCATTCGCGGGTGAGCCGGCCGACCTGGGTGGCTACCTGCGCGGCAGTCGGAGTGCCGATCGCCAGGTAGGTGGCGTTGGCGTCCAGTGCGGCCGACGCCAGTGCGCGCAGGGTGGCCGCGTTGACGTCAGCCAGCGGCGGGCTGGGCCAGGTGTAGCCGCCGGCCTGCGCCGCCGCCAGGGTGAGCAGCTGGGTGCCGGCGGGCGGGGTGTAGGGGCTGGTGCCGTCCCAGGTCACCGGACCGCCCTTGATGGTGAGGTCCGCTGTGTCTACTGACACGACCACGTAGGCCGCCATATCAGCTGCTGGAGATCGCTTGGTTGAGAGCCTGGGCGAACACGTTGTCGAGGGCGTCCTCGGTCTCGTCCGGCAATTCCGACGCAGGCTTGCGCCAAAAAATGTAGGAACCCCAATAGGCCACGGCATCACCCGTGCCGGATTCGAGGAAAACCTGCAACTTGTCCGACATTCCGCTTCCTCACTTCAGATGGAAATTGCAACAACGAGACCGCCGCCGCCCACGCCACCGGCACCCGAGTTGTTGCCGTTCAGCGACGCCCCGCCGCCGCCACTTCCGCCGCCATAACCGCCGACACCTCCCGCGCCGGCTGCCGCAGACGTGGATGATCCGCCGCCGCCACCACCCGATCCGGGAACCGGGACACCTGTACCCGCATTGTTGCCCGGATTTCCCGCGCCACCGGCGGAGCCACCGGTACCGCCCGCGAGGCCGCTCGCAGAGGAAACGGAGCCGCCCGGCCCGCCGCTCGATGTCGCGTCACCACTGGTGATGCCGCCACCAGAGCCGCCGCCGCCGCCGCCGATGCCCACGTTGCCACCAGCGCCACCGCCACCAGTCCCGGATGCGGCCCCGCCGGTAGCGCCACCGAACATGGCCGAGCTGCCGCCAGTGCCCGCGGTACCGGCAGCGTTGGTGCCACCGCCGCCGCCATTACCGCCAGTCGAGGTGCAAAATGAGGTCGATTTGAACGTCGACGCCCCACCAGCGCCACCACTCTGGCCATCGGTGTCATCCGTGGTCCGCGCAGCGCCAGCTGTGCCGCCTGCGCCGACCGTGACCGATTCCGTGGCGCTGAGCGCCGACGCGGGCAGTAGTCGATAGGTCATCGTGCCCGACCCGCCACCGCCGCCACCGCAGCGCACAGTGCCAGCAGCGCCACGCCGACCCGACCCGCCGCCGCCACCCGCACCGATACAGGCGACGTAGACCATCGTCGCCCCCGCCGGCTTGGTCCAGGTGCCCGAGGATGTGAATGTCTGGACATCGGCCGTCGCCGCCCACGCGAGCCCGGTCGACTGCCCGGACGCCGCCTTGAGCAGCTGGCCATCGGTGCCGACACCGAGCCGGGCGAGAGTCGCCGACGCCGTCGCAGCGAGCAGATCCCCCTTCGTGGTGACCGTCGACGCCTGCACCGCGCCCGTGATCCGCGAGTCGTCACCGGCGGCCAACGTCCCCGACGAGGTGCCCACGTTGGCGGAGATCGTCCGGTTCGCCGACAGGTCCCCGCCGCCCGTCAGTCCAGTGCCGGCGCTGACCGTCCGCGAGGCCGGCACTCCGGCATGCACATGGTCATCCCGCGCCGACGCAGTACCAGTGCCGACCGCTCCGGACGCCGCGATGGCCGCTGGCGTGTTGCTGGTGAGCTGCGGGGAGGCATGCACATGGTCCGAGCGGGCCGTATCTGTCGCGGTCCCCACCGTCCCCGACGCAGCCGTAGCTGCCGGGGTACTGGCCGTGAGCTGCGGCGACGCATGGGCATGGTCGGAACGCGACACGGTCGTCGACGTGCCGGCCGCACCGGACGCCGCCGTCGCTGCCGGAGTCGACGACGACAACGCCGACCCCTGAAGAGCAGTGCCCGCCGTCGACCCGTACGAGACCGCCAACGTCCGATCAGCCGAAAGGTCGCCGCCGCCTGTCAGACCTGTCCCCGCGAGCACCTGGCGGGACTGCTGTACGGACGTCGGCCCCGGGGCCGCTTGCTGAGACCCGGTCCCCAACGTCCGGAGCGAAGCCGTACCCGCGTCCTGGTCGGCCGGTAGCGTTGCCGCCAACTGCGTCGGCGTACGCGCGGCCCACGCCCCGCCCGACTCCTGGATCACCGCCGAACCGGACGCGGTCAGACCGGCGATCGTCGTCAGGTCGCTATCCAGCGGCTGCTTTCCGTCCAACGCCGACTGAGTCGCCGTGGAAATGGGCTTGGCCGCGTCGGAAGTGTTGTCAACCGAACCGAGGCCGACATCGCCCTTGACGAGCGTGACCACACCGGTCTTGCCCGCGACGCTCGAAACCGCGCCGGAACCGCCTGACGACCATTGGAGGCCCGTTGACTGGCCGGACGCCGCAGTAAGAACCTGCCCGTCGGTTCCGACAGGCAGCCGGGTCACCGTGTTGTCGGCCGTGGCTACATACAGATCACCCTTTGCGTCGACCGCGGAAAGCTGGACGTAGCGACCATCAAGGCTGCCGACGGTTTTCTGCCCGCCGGAGATCCACCAGTGCCCGGCGCCGTCCGACGTGAGCGTGATGACCTGGTCCTGAAGCTGCACCTGCGTCGACGTCGACGCACTGTTGATGACGTCCGAGCCCGCACGGGCCACTGACACGACAACCGACGCGGCCAGGTTCTTCACCGCGACCATCTGACCAGCCACGTTCGCCGCCGGCAGGGTCACCGTGAACGTGCCGCCCGTCGGATCACACAGGACCAGCTCCCACGGGGCGGCCGTGTAGGCGCTCTCCGTCGCGGTGACCGTGAACCGAGACTGCGCGCCGATCGCGGACGGAGCGATAGGGTCCGCGCCGCCGGTCACATGCTGATCCGCATGGGCGTTCAGCCGGGAGACGACCGTTCCAAGACTGGCGTTAAGGTCCGAGTCCCAGTTTTTCTCCCCATGCGTCGGCCACGTCGGATTGATCGGACCAGGCATCGGAAATCACCCCCCGATGCCTTTCGCGGTCAGCCCAACAGTTCGACGATGCAGTCGGTTTCGGGGTCGAGCAGCACGGAGAAGGTGCGGCCATCCGGCCAGCCGATCCCCGCCGACGTGTAACCCGAATGGGGAAACAGGAAGCCCACGTACTGGCCGGGCAGTGGATTGTCCGGGTCGAACGGAGGCGGCTCGACCGGCACGTCGGGCGCGGTCTCCGGTTCGGGCTCGACAGGTGCCGGGGTCTCCGGGGGAACGTCGACGACCGGTGGTGTGACCTGCGCGGCCCGCGGCGGTGAGGGGCGCGGGCCGGAGGTGCGACGAGTCTGACCGGCCATCTCAGGTCACGATGACCAGGGGGATCTTGCCGGACGCGGTCGAACTGGTGATCGTCGCCGGGGGAGTGCCGTTCAGAGACGACCCGGACGTCTGCGAGATCTGCTTGTTCCCGGTGATGACCGCCTTCGACGCGCCCGCACCCGCCCGCCCGAGTCCGACGAGTGACGGCATCGTCGTACCGTCAGTGATCGACAGGGCGGCGTAGTACACACCCGACGTCGTGACCGTGTACGGGCTCGACATCGCATAGGTGTAGGCCGTCTCCGCCGCCCACACAACAGTGTTCGTCGCATCCGCCGAGTTGGCGAGCAGTGCCGGAGTCGACGCCGTCGAGTAGAGCGCGGCGAACGAATGCGTCGGCCCAGCCGCCGCGGTCGCCCCGGTGACGAACGTCAGGTTCGTGACGACCGCACCCGCGGGAAGCCAGATCGCCGTCGACAGCATCGTGTTCGACGTGAACGCAGCCAGGTCGGTGCCTGCCAGATGCCGCGGCATGTTCTCGAAGTACACACCCGTCGGGCTGCCGTTCAGCGCATACGTCGCCTGGCCGGTGTAGGCCGACGACAGGCCACCCGAGGCGTTGAGCGGTGCGCTGACCGGCAGGAACACCTGTAGTGGCACGTTCGACTCGATGAGGGTCGACCCGTTGTAGATGTCGACCGCGGCGATACCGGAGGTGCAGAACTCGGCGAAACCGTTGCCGTCGGTCGTGAACGACCCTGAGCCGGACAGAGCCGACGTCAGTGTCGGATCGGTGTACAGCGTCGCCGCTGTACTCGTTCCGACGAGCTTCGCGGTCAGCGTCGTGGACCGGGTCGGGTTGACCCCATCGGGCGCGACGATGCGGGCGAACTGGAAGGCGGTGGCCATGTGCGGCTACTCCTCGGTACGGGGGTTGTCGGTGCCGCAGCGGGAACACCTGACAAACAGTGATCGGAAACCGCACCCGCACGGGTAGCCGGAGGTGCGAGGGGCGCCGCCGAGGTTGACCGGAAAGGCGCCCTGGTCGCGGAGCATGCGAAGGTGCCGCGGATTGTCGACGTCGAAGATCCGGCCGTTGTAGGCCGTCTTTCCGTGTTCGGTGCGCACGTCGAGGCCGACGCAGGCACCGTCAGGACTGGCCATGCGCATTGGTCAGCCTCCGTTGGTCGCGTAGGCGTAGGACACGGCCGGGCTGGTGCCGGTCACGGTCAGCCGGACGCCGCCGAGAACCCAGCGGACCGTCGCCCCGGCGGGCAGTACGAATCCGGCGACACAGCCTGGGGCGGTCAGCGTGGCCGCGTTCGACGCGGAAGCGTTGGTGATCGTGACGGCGCCGAGTTCGCCGGGCGCCTGGCCGATGGCCTCCGCGGGAAGCAGCGCACCCGAACTGGTCACCTGCCCGGTGATGAACTTCGGCGCCGACATCAGACAGTCACATCCGCGGCGGTCTGCACGATGCTCGTCAGCGCGGTCACCTGTGCGGCCACATCGGCGGTCAGCACCGGGTAGGAGCAGTGCGACACGTCAAGGTGGACGTTCACGCCGACCTGGGCTGCGGACAGACGCAGAATCGACGTGCACTTCGATGACGACAGGTAGGTGTTGATCTGGTTGAGCACGGCGGCGAAACCGGGGCCGTTGAGGTTGAAGTTGTCGCGGGCGACGAGGGTCAGGGTGACGACGCCGTTCGGGCCGCCGGTCGTTTCGATCTGGAACGGGCTGCCCGTGATCGCGTACATGCGCATGGCGCCCCTCCTTTCTCTGGGGACGCCGACGGCCGCCCGCCGGAGTAGAGGCGAGCGGCCGTCGGGGATGAGAAGGGGAGGGTCAGCTCGTCGGCTGAATGCCGACGATCATCGAGCTGCGGTCCGGGGCGTGCGCGGCCACCGTCGACGTCCAGTAGACCGAGGTGTCATACGACATCTGGGTCACCGGCCAATCTATGCTCATGTAATCCTGCGGGCCGCGGACCTCCCAGCAGTTCGGCACGGTAATGCCCGGCTGGGTGATCGAGTCCTGCAAGATGACCGCGTTGCCCTGCGGCATCCACGGGTGGACCATGATGCCGACCGACTTGCCGGTCGTCTGGTTCACGATGCCGTTGACAACCGCGCCGAGCTTGACGCCCATCAGCTGGTCTTCGGAGATTTCCAGCCGGTAGTTCGACGCCGACTGGCCGCGCAGAGCGTTGGAGATCTGGTTGCGGTCCTGGCCCGCCATCCAGATTTCCTCCGGGTCGGCCTTGGTGTTCGTCCAGGTCTGCGCGAACGCGGCCTGGAATTCGGCACCCGGGCTGGCCGTGGAAAACGGGGCGTTGAGGCGGCCCACGTAGCCGGTGGTGCCGGCGACGCTGTGGATCCACGGGATGACACCGTCGTAGTTGTCCGCGCGGGCGGACACGCCGTCGACGGAGGCCAGGTTGACGGTGCCGCCGGCCTGGATCGGGAACGCGGCGACGGACGCCCCGGAGGTCGGCAGCGCACCCTGAAGCGTCAGCGTGAGCGTCGGAGTGCGACCAGCGGACTGGCCGTTCGGGAACGCCGCGCCGGTGTACAGCCAGCGCGAGGCGTCCCCTGGGTCGGAGGCGCCCGTGGAGACGAACACCTTGTAGCCGGTCGCGCCGGACACGAAGTTCGGGATGGTGATGTCGACGACCTGGCCCGAAGACACGGCAATACCGGCGGACGCGGACGAGGCGGCGGACACGCCGAAGTCGCCCGACTCGGCGACGATCTTGACGTAGACGTTGGTGGTGAAGCCGGTCAGCGCGGTCTCGCCGGTCGCCGCGGTACGCGCCGCGCCGGTCGGGGTGCCCGACGGGGCGGACAGGGTGCCCGAGTAGCCACTGAGGGTGCCGCGGCCGTAGAGCAGAACCCGCTCCTCGGCGAGCATCGACGCGTACAGGGTCGCCTGCCGGGAAAGCTGCCGGGTGTCCTGGAAACCGACCGCGGAGAAGTAGGTCCAGAACGACTGCTCGTCGGAGGCACCCATCTGGACGTACGACAGGTTGGTGTCATCACCCGCGTAGGTGATCTTCGGCGGGCGGTTCAGGTAGTAGCCGTTCGCCGACCCCGGGTTCGCGAAGTTCGTCTGCGTCGGGTCGGTGAAACCCGGATTGAACGCACCCACACCGCCGGTACCGGAACCGGAAATACCGGTGATCCGCTTGTACCGGAACGACGTGCCCTGACCCTGTGTGCGGGGAAACTTGTTCCGCCACGGGGTGAGGATCGGGGCGAGCAGCATCGCCGGGGCGCGCAGGTCGAACGCGACCAGACCGCCGGCGACAGGACTCGTCGGGGTGATGTCCTTCGCGAGGAACTCGGTTCCGAGGGCCTGCGCGGCAGCGGCCTCGATCGCGGCCATCACGTCGGGCGTGACACCCATGTCGGAGTACGCCTTGGTCAGGACGTCCCTCGCCGAACCGCGGGTCGTCTTCGTCAGCGTCCGGGAGGTGATGTCGACCTCGACGTCACCGCGGACGGTGGATGGCGCCGCTTCGACGGCCATCCGATAGTCGGCGGCGGCCTTGACGAGGTCGGCGTCGGAGAGTTGCGCGCCGAACAGCTCGCGCAGCAGCTTCGCGCTCATGGGGTTGCCTCTTTCGGGCATGGAAAAGGCCCGCCACCGTGGGGTGACGGGCCCTGGGAGTTGTCTGGGGTGGGTGGGGATCAGGCGGCGTCGAGCTGTTCGATCTGCCGGTTGATCTCCGCGCGCAGGTCGGGTGCCGCGCCGGGCAGCATGGCCCGCAGCGCCGCCTTACGCATGTCCGCCTCGGCGTTCTTCGCCATCTGGGCGGGGGACACCGGAGGCTGAACTCGCGTCACCGCAGGTCCGCCCGGCCTCGGGGTGCTCTTGAGCAGCGTCTCCACCTCTGCCACCCGATCAACGATCGGGCCCATGGCCTTCGTGAGGACGTCGCCGAGTTGCACGGTGAGGTCGGCGGTCACCTTGTCGGCGACAGCCTTTGTCAGCGTCTCGGTGTCAGTGGTGCTGGCCGCCGCAGGGGCGGGGGTCTCAGAGGCGGCGGCCTTGAGCGCGGTGTTCTTGCGGGCCTTCTTCATCGCCTTCTCCAGCCGGCGGGAAAGCTCGTCCGACAGGCTGGGGGCGGCAGGCGCAGCCGGCTCGGTGGGCTCGGCAGCCTTCTCGACGTCCGGGGTTGCGGCGAGCTGCATCACGGTCGGAGCCGGGGTGGTGTCGCCGCCGGCAGCAGTGTTCTCCGCCATGGCGGCGGCCTCCAATTCGTAGGTCTCGCGCTCCACAAAGCACGTCAGGGTCGCCATGACGCTGACAAGCATGTCCATGTCGGCGACCTCACCGGCGCCGCCGCCGGAGAGGAAGCCCGCAGCCTCGGACTGCACGAGCGCAGCCAAGTCCGCGAGGACGCGCTTGGCGCGGGCGATGTCGTCCAGCTCGTCGTCGACCGACTTGACAATGTCCGGATCGGTGGTCTTCTCGACAGGCTCGGGCTTGGCTGCTGGCTCGTCGGCAGGTGTCTGCTGCTTGGCGAGTTCGGCGAGAACCGCTTTCACGATCGCGTCGACATCAGGCCCGGCGGCCTTGGACGCAGTGGCAGGCTTCGGCTTGTTCGACGGGTGGTCGGCGTCGTCCTCGTCTTCGGTGCCGTCCCCGTCGTCGTCCGCGTCGTCACGGTTGTGCTTGCCGTCGCCGTCAGGGTCCGAACCGCCCTTGCCGCCGTCTTCGGAGGTGAAGGGCTTGGCCTTCCGCTTCTCCAGCGTCTCCGGGTCGGCTGCGTCCGGGTCGTCCGGGTTCACGACGACCAAGGGGGCGGTGAGTTCGTCCACCAGGGCGGCGGTCATCGGACGCACCTGCCCGTCTGCGGTCTTGAGCAGCATCTGCGGGCGGGTGATGATGTCGCCTTCGGCCGTCTTCTCGATGGCGTCGGTGTCCTCTTCGAGGTGCTGGTCTTCGACGACTTCGAGCGTGCCAGCGGCCTTGTTCAGGGTCGCCATCCGAAGAACGGCAGTCGGGAGCGAGGGGCGGTCGACGGCACTTACCTCAGTGACGTCCCCACGGCACACCATTCCGTTCGGGGCGTTGGTGGCCTTGGCCAGACCATAGTTCGCCACGCCGATTGAGAAGCCGGACAGAATGCCATGCTCAATCTTCTTTTCGGCGACCGGGTCAACGATCTTCGCGCGCATGTGCCACGAATGGTCGTCGGTCTCCCAGACCTCGACGGCCTTACCGATCGGCCGCTGGGCCGAGTGACCCTCACGGACGTTCCCACCTGATGGCCCGTGCATGTACGCCGGAATCGCGGATTTGAGCCACGTCGGGTCCATCCGCTGGCCGTCCGAGTCGAGGTCTGGGCCGGTGAACTTGCCCTCGACCCACAGAACGCCATCGGCGTCCCGCTCCTTGCGTAGGAACGGGGTGTAGATGTCCAGCCGCTCAGCGACAGGCATGGTGAGACCACCTCGCGAGGTGAGACCAGCCGCGCGAGGGCTGGGAGAATGAAGGAATGAGCGACGAGACGCCGCGTGAGCCGCGGGTTGTGGTGGTCGAGGTCGACGAGAACGGCTACGGCCGCGTCGACCCGCCGGTCACGGTCAGCGCCGAAGACCCGGTCCAGTTCGCGGTGAGAATGCCCAGCGATCTGGCGTCACGGGTCGCACCCTGCTTGCTGCACGGCCTGTCGATCGGCACGCCCGCCACTGAGGGTGGACAGGATGCGGACCGGCTGATCCCCTACTGGGATCGGACCAACATGGCCATTGATGCGCCTGTCATGCCGCGATCATCCGGCGAGGGTGAGCAGTCCTAGCGCCGTCTCACACCGCAGAACGGTCCGGCCCAGCCCGGTCAGCCGCTGGTAGTCGACCGGTTCGGCGTTGAGCACGTCCAGGGCGTGGTCGAGCAGTACATCGGCCAGCAGTGCGGCGTGGGGCGACGGGTCGCAGAGCAGGGCCAGGCGGATGGCGTGGACACGGGCGGCAAGGTCATCCGGATCAGCCCGCATCGCCATCCCCATCGCTCGTGGTCTGGGTGTGCATGGCCTCGTGGAACTGGGCCAGCCGCAGGTAGACGTCTCGTTCCTGTTTCCACCCGTCGGAGAGGAACGCGCGGGCGGGCACCGACTCATCTCCGAGCCGCATGGCTGCCTCAAGACGGTGCTGTCCGTCGACCGAAAGGAGAGATCCGCTCTTGCGTACGCCGATCAGTACCGGGTGGGCTTCGCGGGCCTCCGGGTTGTTCATCAGCGCGAGAACCTTCTCTTCCGACCTCGGACGCTGATAGTGGACCCGGTCGACCTGGACAAGTTGGGGGTCGACGTCGATCGAGGTCAGTTCGTCGTCAAGGCCGAGGTCTTCGGCGGTGTAGGGCCGATGGGCGGGCTGGTCGGCCACTACAACCCCCCCGGGCCGTTGCGGCGGTCGAGGCGCAACAGCCGCTCCCGGAGATCGTCGCCTATGGCGTCTAGGCGTTCGGTTTCTGCCCGCACCAGGTCGTTGAGCTTCGTGTGCAGGATGTGGATCTGGTTCTCGTGGTAGTCGTGCCGGCGGTGCAGCCGTTCGAGATGCACCCGCGTCCGCCAGACTGCGACCGCAGCGGCGGGGGTGGCCCAGAGCAGCGAGGCGATCAGGTTGGTCAGCACCGAGCCGTTCGGGAATCCCATGAGAAGCCACAGGGTGTGCATGGCTACCCCTTGCCCGCGGCCTTGTTGCCGTGTTTCCGGCGCTGTCCGGGATCGGGTGGGAGTTCGGTGATCTGTTCGGCGAGGTCGTCTTCGGACAGGTCGTCGGTCTCGGGAACTGTGCCGGGGGTTTGCCGTTCGGCTCGTTGCTGGGCTGCGAGTGCGGCCAGGGCGGCAGCGGTAGCGAGAGGGGAGGCCGACGGTGCGACCTCACGGGTAGAGCCTGCGGTCGGATGGGCAGGTACGTCAGGGATGGTGGGCAGCAGCGGGTTGGTGTCCGATGCGGCCGGCGCGTCGGTGGGGAGAATCAGCTCAGGCAGTACACAGCATCGGCAGCGACCGTGCTGTGGTGGGCCGTCGTCGCCTGTCGGGAACGGAGCGTCGAGGGGGATCGGCCCGGCCGCTTCGTTGTCGTTGCATGGGTCACAGACCATGTCGTCCGACGATGTGAGCCAGCTTTTGCCTTCGATGCCCGCATCGGCGTAGCTCGCGAGGCTGGCGGCGGTCATGGCCCGGTTCATCTCGGTTGTGGCGACCAGCTCCGCCCAGCGGGAGTCGTCCAACACGCCTTGCAGGACCTGCGCGAGCTGGTCTACCGAGTCGCCGCGGGCTACCGCATCGGCCACAGCGGAGGCGAGACGGTCCAACCGGTGGTCTTCGATGGAGGCGAGCAGCGAGCCGCGTTGTGCTGCCCGGTCGGACCAGCCGGGGTTGCGGCCGACGGCGGTGGCGATCAGCTCGTCCAACTTGGATGCTTGACGGGCAGCGGGGATGGAGCCCGGGGTCCACGCATCCCAGTTGATCGAGGCATCTACGACCGGTGTGGCCACAGGTCACCCACCAAGGTCACATGATCGAGCCTGTTCCCGCAGGTAGAATGGTGACGTGGCCGACGATCGGCGCAAGCGGCGCAACCTCGAACGCGCATTGCGAACGACCAGTGGCAGATGCTGGAGCTGCGGCGCCCGCCTATCCATCAACGGCCTCACGTCCGGCACGGTTGCCGCTGTCGCCGAACTCATCACACCACCGAGCGCAGGTGGCACCTACCAAGCCCTCAACATCCGGCCAAGTTGTGCGCCATGCAACCAAGCGCGCGCCACCCGCGTTGAAGCCGGGACCGCGACCGTCCACATGCCCACGTCGAACTCAAACCGAATTCTGGCGTGGATCTTGGAGCGCGACGGGCCGGCCTGCTGCCACTGTGGAGTTCCGCTGTCGATCGAGGGTACTGCGCCGGGAACCGCCGCCGCCACCTTCGAACATGTACGCCCCGCCAGCAGAAAAGGTGCGCGCGTACTTCCCAATGGTCGTGCGGCCTGTCAGCCATGCAATAGCGCTCGCGGGTCGACAATCGGGATTCTCGACGGGGACCACAGGCATGTGTACACGTCCCACGAGGATGGCGCTGAATGTGTGTTCTGCGGTAGGCCGATGTCCAGCAGGTCGCAGTATCGACATCGACAGGAGGGTTGCCGATGCGAGGATCGCGCCCGGATGCTCGTGGAGGACCCGGAGGCCCTTTTGGCGCTGGCTTTCCCGCCGGACCGCTACCCCCTTCCGCGTTGAGGAAGGGGGTAGCCAGGTTGTGCGTGCTGGCGTCGTGGCCGCCTCAAGGTCGCGACGCCAGCACGGTCTCAGAGGGTCAGGTGCCGACCTTCTCAACGTGCTCGGACGGCGCATGGTTGTCATGCCAGTAGAACTCACCGCCCGGACCGACGGGTCGATGCTGACCGCAGGCCACGCAGTAGGTCGACCCGTAGAACACAGGATCGCGCGCATAAGTCTCGGCGATCGCGACACCCATTGTGGTTGTCGTCCCGCAGGTCTCATGCCAGTAGGTGCGCCGGACCGGTCGGACGAACCCTCGGGCGCGTTCTTCGTCGCTCAGCACAAGGTAGACGGGCGCCTGCGGCTCGGGCTCCGAGTCAGCCGGGTCGGCACCGTGGGTGAGCCGTGGATCGCTTGGGTCGGACGTTGTGGTCATCAGGCCCTCCTCATCGACGGATGGGAACCAGCCAGTCGCCATCGCTGAGACTGACCGAACCGTCCGAACGCTGGTTGCAGGTCGCACAAGGCTGGCCCGCGCCACCACAGCCGCAGCAGCGATGGGACGGATCGGAACCGTCACGGACGACCGGCTGGCAGCAGTAGCCAGCCCACGGCTTGTCGGGATGTCTCTCGCAGACCCATTCGAGCCCGTCACAGGTGGGGCAGGGCCCTACGCGGGTATCCATCGGCCCTCCCGCACGAACCCATGATCGCCGCAGGCCGTACATAGCACCGACGGCGAGATGGTGGATGGCTGCTCGGACTCCAGCGTCCACCCTGCAGGTTCGCCGAAGTAGATCCAGCCATACCGGCAGGGCTCGCCGTCTCTGCCCGGGTGGTCGATCTGCGCGCCGTGTAGCTCACCGTCGATCCGCCGATAGGTGAGCGTGTGACCGTGGCCCAGGTCAATCATCGGCACAGTAGCCACAGACTGCTGACACCGTGCCGAACATGGTGGATGCGAAGCGCCATCCGACAGCCTCCAACGCGCGCCGGCCGTCAACCTCCGAAGCGATTGGGCCGAACTTGGCTGCGTCCTCGTCGTCGCCACACAGGTCACAGGTTGCGCGGACATCAAGGTGGACGTCGAGCGTCATCTCCCAGCGCCCCCTTCAGAAGATGCTGCGCCCACCGCGCGGGGCTCCGGGTGCTTCCCGCATGAGCCGGTCGAGGTCGCGCAGTTCACGTTTCCGACCGGAGTCGTCAGGCTTCGCGGTCTTGAACTGGGGTGTCGGCCGGTGGTGGAGCGGCACGGCGACTGTCGGTGGCACTGACGGTTTCACCCGCACCACTGCGTCCTCTGCCGCTACCTCGCCCGCTTTCCACCCTGCCCGGTAGACCTCGGTCAGCGCCGGGCCGAGCACACCCTTACGGGCATGCTGGCCGAGGATCATCCGTATCTCAGCCCGCAGAATCGTCGGGTCGGTGGTCGTCCCCGACGGCCAGCGGGACGCGAGGATCCCCGCCACTGCTTCGGCATCAATAAGCCGGTTCGCAGCCTGGGAGACGTGCCCCGCCATCCGTGGCCCTAGCTGGTCGTGGGCTTGGAAGCCCAGCCATGCCGCCCGCTCCCGTTGCCGGTTGCGGGCTTTCGGCTCGCCCCCCGCCACCACCCGCCTTGCGGAGTTCGGCGGCGGTCGCCTTCGCGAGGCTTGCGGCGTCGGCGGGGGAGTCGTCCAACACCATGTGGTTGAGCGTCCGGGCCGTGTCGTCGTCCACCGTCGTGAAGGTGAACGGCCGGGCGGGTGTCTTCCCAGTCTTGGCGAGCCTTGCCGCCCAGGTGGCGAACGCGGACAGTTCGGCGGCACTGGCGGACTTCTCCGCACCCTTCACGGGCTTCTGTGTGTCGCCAGACTTCGCGTTGCCCTTGGCCGGGGGCTTCGAGCCAGCATCCGGGCTGCCCTCGTCGGGGGTCTGCTCGTCGCCGTCCTCCCGCTCGCTGGCGGGAGTGTTCAGTGGCTTCCCGGAGGGCAGGTTGCCTGCTTGCAGGTTCTGCTTCGCCGCTTCCGCACCGGCCTTGACCGCCTCACCCTGGGCTTCCTGCTGCTCCTGCAAGCCGCGGATGAACTGGGGGCCCATCCTCGACAGGATGTAGGGTTCGTCGGCTTCGGGCATGTCGGCGTAGGGGGCCATGCCCATTTCGTCGCGGGCTTCGTTCAGCGTCATCCGGCCCGACTCGACACGGGCCAGCAGGACGGCGTCGGCGGCGGCCTCGTCTTCCTCTTCCAGGCCAAGGAACCGGAACTCGATCGCCGGGTCGAGGCCGAGGTACCGGCGGTTGACCATGTTGAAGATGCCGGACAGCCACTTCGCCCACGGCAGGATCATCTTCCGGTACTGGATGTTCTCCTGACCCTCATGGTAGCTCGCCCCACCCAGTCCGCCGGTTTCGATGAACCCGATCTCCGCCGGGGTAACCTGGAACGACGCACAGATCAACTTGACGATGTAGGTGTCATACTCGGGCTTGTACAGTTCCGAGTTGTCGGCGAACTTCGCGAGCTTCCCACCTGGCAGGCCGATCTGAATCCGCTGCCGCTCGGCAAGATCCCCGGCAAGCTGGGTGTTGATCGACCGCCGCCAGCGTTGCATCTCGTCCGGTGTCATCCGGACGCTCTCCGGCAACTCCATCAGCGCCAGGGGCAGCGCGTTCGAGTCGAACTGGCGGGTCATCCACTCGGCGCGCTTCATCCACAGATTGATCCGCACCAGGGCGTTCTCCACCGGGCCGAAGCCGTAAGGGGACGACACCCGCTTGTTCCGCACCGAGTAGATCAGCTCGTCGGCTGACCTGCCACCATCAACCGTGCCATCCTTGCCGATGGGTGCGGTGAACTCGCCGCGGGGGAAGCCATACAGGATCTCTTGGAACGCAGGGTCCGGAGGCTTCGGCCTACGCCCACGATGATCCAACAGCGGCTTGACAACGTCACCTGACATGTTCCACAGCGCGTAGAGATCATTGCCGTAGGTCAGATTCGCGTGCAGTGGCCAGGCGTCAAGGACCAGCACCTCTTCGAGGCCCACCCACAGCCAGTCGGCGAACTCCAAACCCTCGTCACGGTCCGGGGTCTGCCAGAAGTCCATCGCCTTGGCGATCTGCGGGGCCAGCTTCTCGCGAAGCTTCTGCTTCGCCTCCGTCTGCCGCAGACCTTCCAGTTCGGCCGCCGCGGCGATCGCCTTTTCGGAGACGACGATCGACCAGTCCAAACCGCAGACCTCGGTGCGGATCACCCGCATGCAGTCCTGGACAATGTCCGTCCGCGCTGCGGCCCGTAGCGTGTCGAACGGGATGAGCCTGTGTTCGCCGCCGGGGATGTTCCAGCCGACCGGATATTCCCAGGCCCTCGGATCGCTGCGACCATCCGGCCGCACCGGGTCGATGCCGTACGGCGGCAGGGGGGTCAGCGGGCCGAACGGCACCGTGTACGGCAACTCACGGGGAAGCGGCTCATACGAGCCGACCGGCATCCCGGACTGCATCGTCGCAAGGGCGTTGGCCTGCGCGGACATGTCCCGGGTCTGCGCACCAGCCGCACGGGCGCCGGCCGCATAGCTGGCCTTGTCGAGGCGGCGGCGCTGCTGGGCGCGGCGACGGCTACGGGAGGACATCGGCCCTCCGCGGCGTTCAGGTCAGTTCCGGGCCTGCTCGGCTATCTCACGCCAGCGTCGGGCGTTCTCGGCAAGGGCGGCTGTCAGTGCATCCCGCAGCCGGGCGGCGTCCTGTTCGGACAGCTCGACGTACACCTCTGGGTCGGCGGCGGTATCCACGGTGGCGATCCGCACCGCATAGCCGGACGGTTCCGCGGCTGGGTGCATCCCGGTGCGGGCCACGTCGAGTTCGCGGCCGTCACAGTCGCGGATCGGCTCTGGCAGGTCGAGGGAACTCCAGATGCTCACAGCGGCCTCCGCCAACCCTCCTGTGAGGTCTGGCCGGGGAACAGGTCGTCGATGCCCAACGGGGCTGGTGTCTCGTCGGGCGGAAGCTGGGGCTGTGACCCGGCGGCGTCCTCTTTGGCGAAGACGTGGTTCATGTAGAACTGCATCCCACCGATGTCGGCAAGATCAGTTATCGCCCAGACGCAGTTGTGGACCAGCACACCGTTCGCCACGAACTCGTGGACGTCGGCGACCTGTAGGTCATACACGTCCCGCAGCTCGGGCTCGGCGTAGAGCTGCACCACACGTCCGGCCGCAGGTCTCGGGCTTGACCCGGTACTTGTTCTGCCAGAACTCTGTTCCGCAGAGAGGACACGGCACGCGGACCTTGTAGGTGTTGGCGTCTCGGTGATCTTTTTCGATGCACTGTTTCGAGCAGTGCTTGGCTCCCCGGGGGTTGCGGCTGAGGAACTTCGTGCCGCAAGTGACACAGGTGTACTCGACGTGCTCACGGTCTTCCCAAGTCCGGGCGCCGTGTTCCCGGTGCCACGCTCGCCCCTCGTCGCTTCGGTGCCACTCGGAAGCCAAATGCCGGACATCGGCGAGATGAGCCTGTTGTCTTGGCCCTCGGTTCCGCTCCAAGACCTCGTCGGCGTGTTCGGCGAAGTGCTCCGGCGGACTGAGCGCGACAAGGTTCGAGGGGTCGTTGTTGAACGGGTCGTCGTCCTTGTGGTGGACGTGGTAGCCGTCGGGAATTGGACCGTGATGGCGCTTGTAGATCTCACGGTGGTACTGCTCAAGGCCGGAGCCACGAGGAGGCGAGTAGTAGACCCGGTTGGCGCGCTGCCGGCCTTTCGGGTTCCGGGTATAACGCACGCCGTCGAGGTAGACGGAGATAGGCGATTCCATACCACGATTGTATCTGCCCAAACCAGAGAATCGAGACGAGCCCATCCGCGATTCTCGGTCCAGACAAGGTGATCGGGAGTACCCGTAATCCGTCGCCCGTCAGCCGTAACTGCGGTCATCACCCGGGCTTCGCGGCGCGTACAGCGCGTCGCTTCGACCAGACGCCATCCCGCGCGGGTCCACACCAGTTCGCCCGGCTGGACATCTTCAATCGGGACGTCACCCCGACGCGCGAGAACCGTGGTACCCGCGATCAGGCAGGCGTCGAGCCTGTTCGGCGACCAGTCCGCGTCCGGCGTCCACGAGATCATCTCGTCCTCAAGGTCAGGTAGCCCGCCGACATGGTGCGCCCGGCCCTGCTCGTAGATCGCCGAGATCGGTTCGGCGCGGATCTTCTTACCGCGGCTGGCCGTGACCTTCGTGTAAGCCACGTTGTGATCCACATGGCGGATCGTCGACTCGACCATGTCCGCCCCGAAGTTGACCTCGGCGACGATCCTGTCCGCCTTGTACCGGTGGTAGGCGTCGACCGCGGCCCGAGCCCAACCATCCGGGCTCGCCTTCAACGTCAGGTCTTCCAACACCCAGAAGTGCTCCTGCGCGTCGACACCGGCTACGACGATGCCCGTGTGGTCCGACTCGTCGTTGGCCGTACCTGCCGGGTCGATCGCGACCACGATCCGGACCAGAGTGGGTAGGTCTGTGAGCGCACGACGGTGCTCGTCGATGTTGCCCCGGGTCCACAGGGCGCCCGGGTTGTCGTCCAGGTATTCGCCGTACAGCTCCTGGCGGCCAAGACGGGTGCCCTCGTAGCGCTTGCGCAGTTCCGACAGGGCGGCAGCGGACAGGTTCGCCGCGTTGTCGAATGTCGAGCCGCGGGTGACGACTACCGAGCCGTCATCGCGGCCCATCCAGTCCTTGAGCAGGATCGATGGCTTCGGTGTGGTCGTGACGATGACCTGCGGGCGGCCGATGCGTAGCGCCGGGGCTAGGCCCTCAGTCCAGGACGCGCGGGCGTAACGCCACTTGGCAATTTCATCGAACCAACCGCCGGACAGGTTCAGGCCACGGCCTACGTCGGCGTCATCCGCACCCAGCATGTGGATGATCTGGCCTGTGCTCAGCCTGATCTGCCAGAGCGACCGGTTATACACGTAGTCGACGTGGCGGTTGTTGAGCACGGTGCGAACACCGGCCGGACCTTCGACGCAGACCAGCCGAGCGTCGGAGAACGTTTCGGCGACGATCGCCCATTCGGTGGGAGAGCCGTCGGGAGCGGTTGGGGTGTCGAGGACGCGCTGAACCAGCGTCTCGGCACCCGTTCGACTTTTCCCCAACCACGTCCCGCCAGGATCAGCCAGACGAGCCAGTCGCCGTCAGGTGCCCGCTGGGCGGTCCGTGCATGCTTCCACGTAAACGTGCCGTGGGGTTCGCCGTCACAGTCGTCGAGGCCGCACGCCCACGGCTTGTCTGCCGTAACGGTGACGGCTTCGAGTTGCTGGCGCAGTTCGAGCTCCCGCCGAAGGAGGGCGAGGCGTCGTTCAGCTAGGGTCGCCGGTTTCGGCAAGGTCGCGGTGGACAAGGCGGCGCTCCAACTCGGCGATCTCCGCTTCGATCTGGCCGACGGTTCGGACCTCAACCTTGGTCGGGGCGTCAAGGCCGAGGAGCTTCGCCCGACGGTCTTGGATCTTCAACAGCCGGTCGATGGCGGCGAGGATGGGTGCGTCGTCTTCCAACGGTTTGCCGTCGTGCCAGATGACGCCGTCTTTCTGGACGGTGTAGTGCTTGGCTTCGAGTACCTGCATGCCGGCCTGGTAAAGCCGGTCGAGGCGTTCGAGTTCGAGGGCGCGTAGTTCGTCGGCGGTTTCGCGGACGTCGGCGGCGATGATCCGCTGGACGGCGCGGTAGGCGACGCCGCGGTTCGGGTAGCGGAGTTCGGTGGCGATCTGCTCGTAGGTCTTGCCTGCGATCCGCATGCGGGCGGCGTCGGCGTCCCGGGCGGCGGTGGCAGGGTTGTTGCGGGCGCGGGGCGGCATGTGTCACTCCCCGCGTTTCTGAAACGCGCCTAGTCATCGGCTTGCGTTTGGCTTACACTTGTCTTTCATGGGACGTAAACGTGCTGGTCAGCGGGTCGGGTCGTCGTCGTGGCCCGGGTAGCGCGGGTATCCGTCACGTTCCGGATGGCGCCGACGGCACGGGACCGGTTCGACCGGATCGCCGAGGTGACTACTGTCGACCGTTCGGACGTGATCCGCGACGCGCTCGGCCAGTGGCTCGGGCAGCGCGACAAGGACTGCGCCTACAAGCACAAAGGCCCGATCGTCGACGGTGCCTGTGGGCACTGTGGGAAGGAGTTGGGATGACCGCGACCAGACGACCAGTCTCACCCGTCGGTGTTGCCGAGGTGAAGGCCCTTGAGACCAGCAACCCGCGGTTGCAGTGCATGAGCCTCGGGCCGCCGCTCGGGCTGACCGGCATGGCCGGGGTGTACTGCCAGTCCCGTTCAACCAGCACGGCCACGACTACGTCATTGACTGGGATGACGACAGCGCCGAGGGGGAGAAGTGAACAGCCCGCCGGAGACCAAGCTCGACGTTGACCAGCTCCGCGTCCTCGCCGCCGTGGACCGGGGCTGGGTGGATTACCTGCCTGAGTACACGATCGGTTGGGGCAGCCGGCAGAGGACCATCATCGAGACCTACGAGATCAACAGTAGCGCCGGGGTGCTTCGCAAAGACGGTCAGACGTTCATGCGCGGCGAGCAGAAGACCGTGCGTGGCCGGGCGCTTCGCCGTCTCGGGTTCATCGAGATCGGCGACTCGGATGGCCGTCGCAAGCCGGTGACGGTCACCGAGAAGGGTCGACAGTACCTTGCGAAGGACCCGAGGTCGACGACCGTTCTCGACGCGGAATCAGCCAGTTCCCGCCACCGAGGCTGACAGAACCGTGATCAGCGTGACGACGTACACGCAGGGACTGAGCCTCAGCCGTTCCGGTGGTCTTCGAGGTCGTCGCAGGTCAGTAGCGTCGACTCGTGGGGACAGGAACGCCCGGGGCGGCCTCGGTGTGGAGCCGGTGTCCGAGGTCGTGGCCGCAGACGCAGTTCCCCGCACCTGAGTGGACGTCTCGGGCGTAGACGTGCGGACGTCCGTACTGGCCCTTGAACGGGCCGACGGTGCCCTCGAAGCCGGGAACGTCGACAGTTGCGGCGGCAGCGAGGCTCATCCCTGATCTTCCCTTGCTGTAGCAGTCGGGCCTTGCAGGAACGCGGTCAGCTTCCCGGTTGCGACGTCTTCGTCGAGGTCGTCGAGGTTGACCAGTAGCCCTGACCACGTCTCGGCAGGGTCGGAAGCACTAGAGGGGAGTTCCCTCCACTGGTCGGAGGGCCCCATGTCGCCGTGCTGACCGGTGTAGCCGTCGAACCGCCACTGCCGGCCGCAGATGTCGCACTGCCAGACCGAGTTCCGGTCGAACGCGGTTCCTTTGCCCGAGTCAGGCTTCTTGCACGCACGCGCAGTGTGAGCAGGCAGGTTGTTCTTGGTGATCCACGGCATGTCAGACCCCCACGCCTAGTAGCACTGCCAACGGGCGCCGCAGTCGCAGCGCATCCCAGACCAGCGGACCTTCAGCCGGCGGGAACAGCCCTTGGCGTGCTTTCGGTGCCCATTGGGGAGCCGTTCGCCAACCCGGTCCACCACGGACACCGTATTGGGGTCACGCTCATCGACGATGACCTGATACCGAGCTTCTTCCACCTGCCCATTCTACCGCGTTTCCGCTGGTAGGGTGGTGTGTAGGTGCCGCCCATCCGACCGGGTGATCGCGACGAACAAACCCATCGGGCGGCGCCCCTCAAGCGGAACCGCGATGGTTCCTTGGGGCGGGAGGCGAGGGAACCACCGGGCGTCGCGCCGTAGCCGCGACACCCCCGTAAGGGGCTGACATCTCGGCCCGGCCTCCCGCCCAACCTACCCGGTGCGCGGTGAAAGCCCATTCACTGCGATCATGGATCGCATGAACGTTTCAGTTGATGTAGATGTGGGGGCGATTGTCGACGCCCGGGTAGCAGCCCGGATTGAACGGGTCCGCCGGCGGCGTGCAGCGCTAGCCGCCTTCCAGAAAGCGCACGTTCAGCGCCGCGAGTACGGCAACCGTGCGCGCCATGCGGCGAAACTCGCCCGTCAGGCAGACGGGTGAACCTCAACCGCCGGTTCGGTCGCCACCACGGCGTGCATGGCCCCGCAGGGTTCCGCGTCCCACGGCTGGTCACACTGGCCACAGACGGGGCGGGAACGGGCTGTACGAAGCGCCTCAGCCCACGCCGCGGCGAACGAGCCAAGCTCGGCAGTCTCAGTCACGCCGCCTCCCATTCGTCGTCGTAGCTGGCACTGGGGGCGCGATGCCTGAGCGGTTCGAGGTCTGCGAAACGCCACAGCAACGGGCGGTGTCCGGTGGTGAGCTGGGCCGCAGGCTGGATGCCGTGCCGGGCCAACAGTTTCCGGGTCGCCATGTAGTCGCGTTGGGGGTTGTGGCGGAAGAAGGTGCAGGCGTCGCGCAACAGCAAGAAGCCCGGAGGTGGCATCGGCAACCTCCGGGCACACTTCTGGACGCATCTCCGATCCTATACATCTCGGCGGCGGGGTCAACAGCGGGGTCCGCACAACACGTCGTGTCGGGGTGGCCGGACTCGAACCGGCGACCGGGCCGCCTGCCACACGTCGACCATCTCGCGCGCGCTCCAGTCGACGTCGGGATTCGAACCCTGGCGCTCCACCCAGCCTTTGCCTTTCACCCCATGTCCGATTCTGCCAGCCAGATCTCCGCCTTGTGATGCTCACAGTCGCAGCGAGTGTCGCAGGTCCGCCACCATGCCTGGCCGAAGTGTCGTTGACCAGTCGGGTAGTAGCGCCACTCGTAGCAGTCCAGGCAGGTTCCGTCGTCGGGCGGGAGGATGCCGCGCTCGCGCTCCACAGCGGTCTCGTTCCGCTCGACCGCTCGGGCGGCCATCCGGGCTTCCCAGGTGTCAGGCATCCTCGCCGGTCTCCCCGTGGATCGCATCCCACATACCCATGACGACGTCCCACCGCCGCTCGATCGTGCCGGGAACATGCTGCGGGTTCGAGCAGCGCCAGTCGACGTACGGAACACCGTCCTCGCCAACCCCAGTGAACGACTCCCGGGGGGCACCGCAGCCCACGCAGAAGCCGTACAGGGTGATGTTCCGCCAGTCGGCGGCGGTCCAGGTCGACCGGTCGGCGCTAGCCACAACCAACCTCCCGCCGGCAGCGTGAACACAGATGCCGCGCCCGCCGTCGCACCATCACCGCCTTGTCGTCGAACTGTGCGCCGCACACGGTGACCACGGGGCCGCTGGGAATCGTGTTCCAGCCGGCCGGTTCGGGTGGCGGGTCGGCGATCAGGCTGAGGTGTAGCTGCTGTTCGAGACGGCCGCGGAGCACGGCCCGAAGCTGGTCAGGCATCGTCGCCCAGCAGCCCGGCGAGCTTTCCGTGGGCCTCGGCTATCCAGTCGCGCCTGTACCAAGCGGTCGAGTAGGGCTCCAGGGTGCCGTCGTCGAGCGCTTCGGGATCGGTCGCGGCAGCCAGTTCCTTCGCCGCAGCTTCGATGGCCAGTAGCCGGCCGATCGGACCGTACTCGACTCCGACCTTGTGGCCGCCACCCGTACAGGGACTGTCATCGTCGTCGGGCACTATCAGGTCGTCGTAGTGGTCGACAGCGAACCAGTCGCCGCAGTGCTCGCACCAGTGGCGGTCGTCGACTGTCATGGCCGACCTGGGATCGCCGAGACGAGAAACGACTTCACTCCACCCGCGCCCACCAGCCGCCGGCCGCCTGACAGATGTAGCGGCCCCTCATACTCGCCTGGCGGCAGGTAGACGGTCACACCCTCTGGGGTGCTGTCGACGAACTCTTGGAGCGACATGCCGGGGCGGATGACGGCCGGCGTCTCGGTGAACCGCGGTCGCGTCGATCGCGGTTGGCCGGCTCCAGCCCACATTGCAGTGGTCCAGTCGAGCACCTCGGCGCGGGTGTGTTCGTAGAGCTGGCGCAGGTCGTCAGTCATCGTGGGTATCCCTTCGCTGCTCTCGGCGCCACGCCTAGCCCTCCCGACGTCGGGTTACACGGCAGGCCATCCTGCCCCACTGGCGGGCGTTGCGCTTCCCATGATGGGTGCCGTGGTTCGGGACGCCCGGGGGAGTCTCGCCATATGGGTCGAACATCGACTGGTGGGAGCGGGACAGCATCGGACCTTTCACCATTGCTCCGCCTTCCAGAACCTGTCTTCCCGTCGCCGTGCCCACCGTCGCCAGAACCGGCCGTCAGCCGCTCGAACCTGCGGCTTGCAACGCCGGCCATGAGACCGGGGGTGGTGGATGTGCTCGTCGCCGGGGTCGTCCGTAGTCAGCTTCGACCGGGCGAGCATCGGACCGTCAGTCATCGGATCGGAACGTGACGTGCTGCGGCTTGTTTCTCTCCACCGACAGGACCAGTACGCCTCCGAAGCCCGGCGGCTGATTGAGGACGGCGTGGGTGCCTTCCACGCCAGCCCGGCGAATCGGCCGCAAGAACTGCGGGCGGGCGGGTGCCCCGCTGTCCTCGCGGAGAACGGCGACGATCGGCGTGTCCGGCCCCCACGTGTCGAGCAGGACGCTGGTGGCCTCGGCAAGGTCTCCGAGAGTCAGTGGTGCGCCATTCTCAGCCATCGTTTCTCCCTCGGTAGCGGACCGCGAACCCGGGCAAGCCCAGTCCGAAATCCGGGTCGGACGATGCGGGCCGCAGTGGGGCGCGTAGCTCGGTCTCGTCAGGCGAGCACATCGGCCGACCCTGCGACAGGCCAGCTTGGACGCCGACCCAGCGGAACGGCTCGTCGCACTGTGCGCAGGACACCCGGATGTCGGCGGCATACCCGGTCACCGGGCCGCCATCGGTGGCGGTCAGACGGTTGACGTCAACGAAGGCGTTGAAGTCCTCATGCGGGCAGGGAAGGTCAGCATTGGCGGTCATGGGTTCCTTCCTTCGCTACCGCGCGGTGCGCCTTGTGGCGTTCGATCGCCGCAGCGAGCAGGTCGACCAGCGCCGGGTCCAGTTCGTCCGCGTCCAGGCGGACACAGACCGCATTGACGAGCTGATGGGGTGTCACGAGTCCTCCCAGTGCGATCCGACGATGGTTCGCGGTTGGCCGTCGGGGGCGACCAGGTCGACATGCTGGCCGGTGCCGTCGGACATGGTGATGACCAGCGTGAAGGCGCCCATGGCCGCCCGTTCCAAATGGACCATGGTGATCGTCGTCGAATCGGACGGGCGGACGACGATCTCGTCGAGGCCGCCGCCGTCCTCCCCGATGTGACCCCACGGCAGGTCTCGGCTGACGAACGCGGCCGACCCTTTGCAGACGCCGTCTGGGGGTGGCGGTCCGGGCTGGCCGTAGGCCGTGTCCGTGGCGGCACAGTCCAGGCAGTGCCAGGTTTCGTCGTCCTCATCCCAGTGCCAGCGGTGGCCGGTCACGGCAGCGCCTCCCGAAGCGCGTCAACCAGCCAGTAGGCGCCCTCTGTGGTCGTCAACGCACTCCACACGGCGGCCATCACCTCATGGTCGGTGTCCCGCCGGGCGTACTCGACTTCCCGCTGGGCGGGGGAACTGAACGGGTTGCAGCCCGCGTCGTAGTGGCCGAGACAGCGCTCACAGACGTAGCCGACCCCCTTCGACTTCGCGAAGCACAGCGGCAACTCGCAGCATTCACAGTGGAAGCGGGCGATCGGCGGGCGGATGCCCCGCGGGCGACCCTCAACTGGGCCGATCAGGCGCTGCACGTCAACCGGATGCTCATGGGCGAACGCGACCCGCTCGTCCATGGTCCAGCCGACGCCGCTACGGGTGGAGAGGATGCCGCAGACGTCGCAGCACAACTGCCACACCTTCTCGTCGGGATTCATCGCGCATCCTCGGTTTCGACCGCACGCCCGGACGGCCCCAACTGGAAGGTGCTCAGCACCGGGTCTCCGTCCATCAGCCGACGCTGATGTGGAATCTGTGCCTCGCAGAACCGTTCGGCCTCGGCTCGGTCGCGGAACAGGTCGACGGACACGTAGTACGGGTCTCGGCCGGTACAGACCGTGTAGACGGTCACGGTCTGGTTGCGGCGGGCTGCACGCCAGCCGAGCGCGAACCCGAAGACGACGAAGACCGCGGCGATGGTGGCAGTCATTCGCGCACTCCAGCGGGTGGTGGGACAGCGCGAAGTGACCCGGACACCCTGCGCCCGTCGGGCCACCATGAGCGGAATGTGCCCTCCCAGAGAAACGGGGGCACCATCGCGGCGTCCGCATCAAACACAGGATCGGGCTTACGTCCACACCACGCCACAGCGTCCTCTGCGTACTCGTCACGTGTCGTCATCGACCCGTGAGACCAGTAGGTCACCCGATCGGGTTCGGCGGACACCCGCCAGCCACCCGAACAGCCGCAGGTGCAGCCGTCGAGCAGCCAGCGACGGTCGAGGCGGGCGGCTTTCGCCAACACGACCTTCTCGGGGACTTCGATATCGCCGCCACGGTCACGGATCATCCAGTTGAGGACGCGGCCAACCTCGAACCGGGACACTGACCATCCGCCGCGCGGGGGAGCCGAGAAGAAGTCGGTCTGCACGCTACTGGCGCCCATCTGGGCGAAGAACGGGCGGAGCTGGTCGACGGGGTTGCCCTGGGCAAGCTGGGCGATTCTGACCGCGTCGACGAACACCACGTCCGGGATGTGCTTGGCCTGCACCCGACCGGTGCTCACCGGTCCGGCTCCAGTGCATCGGCGTAGTAGGCAGCGCGAAGCGAGGCACCCTCGGCGGTATTGCTGTCGAATGGCACCCGCCACCTGACCCGGCGACCGTGCCCGCAGAACACCTGCACCGTGCCCCCATCGCCGTCGGGGTAGCCAGACAGTGACGAGCCCACCCCCGGGCAGGTACGCAAATGGGCGGCTGCGCGCCGAGCGGTCTCCGACAACGCCCCCGGATTGGGTTCTTCGCCCCGACAGAATCGGGCCTCGATCTCCAGCAGGTCGGCGCTCACGCTGCGACCACCTTCGGCTCGTCGGCGTACCGCCACAGCACACCGCGCGGATCACGCTAGATCTCAACGGGTCGCAGCCGGCCGACCGCGGCAAGAAGCTGTTCGACATGCGTGACCACCTCGAACCGCGGGCCGTGGCGGGGAAAGTCGTGGTCGCGGACACACGGGTCGAACCAGCCTTCACCGTTCGGTGCTACACCCGCGCTCTGCGCAGGGGGCGGATCGGCTGGGATCGGAGGCCGCCCGCCATACCAGCCGATCATGCAGCCCTCCCCGGGGTCAGCTCGTGCAGACGGTCATGCCCAACCCGCCACGCATGGCGCATCGACCGTTCCGACCGGCGACACAGCACCAAAGGCAACTGGCCCCAGCAGACAGGGCAGGCAGGGTCCCGCCGGTCCGCGCAGCCGGAACAGAGGGCACGGCAGGACGGATACTGCTCATCGTCGTGGCACCCCTCCGGGCCGCCCATCGAGCAGTAGACATCCCCCGACTTCGGGTCCTGGACCAGTGTCCGATTCCCACACACCCCGCAGCGGGCACCGGGGGAGCGGATCGCAACAGGAGCACGCTCAAACCGCAACATGATCAGTGCTTGGGCGCGTAGCGACCGGAAATCGGCCAGCACCTCTTCGCCGAACGGATGACCCACCGTCAGGTCGGCAAGGTTCTCCAACGCCCATACGAAGGTTGGCTCCGTCTTGCCGAAGCCCTGCACCGGATGCAGCTTGCCAGCCCAGTAGATGACCTCTTCGCGGACCTTCTCCGCCAACGACAGCGCCGGGATGTCACCGGGAGCCTGCGAGTGCGGCTTCGCCTTCCGGATCGCCACATCGTCGCCCTGTAGCGGCGTGCCGAACTGGTGGTGCAGGCGGAACGCGAGCGGCGTGTCCTCACCGTCGTCGTTGTCGCCGGTCGGCTTGTAGGAGCGGTAAAAGTCCCACATCAGACCGCGAATCTCTTCCGCAATAGGGTCGAGGACCGTCACAAACTCATCATATCGCCGCATCCCCGCAGGTCAGACACGGCGGGCCGTCGCCGACCTTATCGATAGTCGGCCCCGACCGCGCCCGCACAATCGAACAGTCGTTCGCGCTATTCCTGTAGAATTAGGGGCATAGGTTGCCCCCGCGACGCGCGAACGTCCGGGGGCGTGGCCGACTGGTTGGAGTCGACATGGAAGAGGATAAGGGCGAAGGCCCTGGCACGCCTACGACGCTGTACCGGATGTACGACGATGCGGGGACCTTGCTCTACGTCGGCATCTCGGGCACGACCGCTACGCGACTGTCCCAGCACCGCGCTGGCAAGGACTGGTGGCACCGGGTGTCGTTCATCCGGTGCGAACACTTCGCGACCCGGTCCGACGCCGCGAAGGCCGAACTGCGGGCTATCGCTGCGGAACAGCCGGAGTTCAACAAGACCGGCGCTGTCGCCGTGCCCCACCCGCCCACGGCAGAGCAGTACGCCGCCGTCCTCGCAAGGTACGAGGAGGCGCGTCGCGAACAGGAACGGCTGGAGGAACTCAAACGGCAGGCGCAGGCGCGGCGCGAGGCTGAGGAGGCGGCGCTGCGCGTCGAATACGCGGCGTTCGTGCATGACTGGGTAGCGGCTGGGATGCCGGAGTTCTTCCGGAACGAGCAGATGCGCGACAACCCCATCTTCAAGGGCTTCCTCGACCACCCCGTCGTGCTCGCTGTCCTTGCGGGCCAGTAGCTAGAGGCCCAGACGTCGAGCGGGGTTGGTCGCGTCGAGCGCCCGACCCCGCTGCACGTAATTGCGGGCGATCTTGACCGACTTCCACCGCCCCTGTCGCATGATCTCTCGCTCTTCGACGCCCGCCCTCGCGGCAGTCGTCGCGAAGCCAGAGCGCAACGAGTGACCCGCGAAGTCGTCGGCATCTAGCCCCGCCGCCGTCGCGCGCCGCTTCACGATGAGGGCCACACTCTGCGGCGACAGGCGACGGGGGAGGATCTGCCCCGAGCGGGCGACGGGCCGGAACGCTGGACTGACATCGTGGCCAGAGTCGGCAAGCAGGGCACACCATGCCTGCCACGCATGTACCGGGCTGGTTGCCTCCCGGTCGCCGGGCGGCAGACCGATGATGTCGCCGTCGGAACGCTGGTCGGTCTTCGACGTGGCGATCAGCACTTCTAGCCCTTCGCCTGTGTCGACGATGTTGGCCAGGTCGAGTGCGGCCAGTTCGCTGCGCCGCATTGCTCCGGCAAGGCCGAACAGCAAGATTGCGCGGTCGCGGACATCGGCCGGCTTGTCAGGGTCGAGCCCGGCCACGAGGCGAACGACGGTGGCGGTGGTGGCCGCGGTCTTTGGCGCCGAAGAGAACTCCGGGCCACGGCGCGCGATGCCTTCAAGGACGAACTGCACGGCTGCGTCGCCCGTAGGGGAGTTGTGGCCGTGGGCCTTGTGCATGACGGAGATGGAGGAGACGCGACGGAGGATCGTCGACGTCTTCGCGGGCCTACCGCCAGTCGCCTCAGTGCCGTTGTTCGCGAGGTCGGTGACGTAGCGCCAGACGGCATCGGGGGTGGCCGGTAGAGGATCGGACTCGTGACGCGCACACCAGCCGACGAAGTGCGCCCAGTCGGTTTCGTAGGCGCGACGCGTGTTCGGGGCCATCGACCGGTCGGCGTACTCGCGGGCCTGTGCGTCCAGCGCGGCATTGATCTCAGCGACCGAGCCGGGGACGGGGACGAGCACGCCAGCCGACACCGTTTCCAAGGTCATTACCGACCACTCTCCCGCCATTGATAATGGTGCGATATCGCTAGTCGATGTTGATTAGGGGGGGAGGCTCAGTCCTGCGAGCCGAGCCGTCGCATCGCCCGTTCGATGTCCCCGCTGACCCGTTCCCAGTCGCCGCGGATCGCGGCGGCATCCCGCTCGTGAAGTTCGCGGAGACTGGGTTGGGCCAGACGGCGTGGGATCGAGATCGACGCCGGAGAGAAGGTCTGCGCGACTCGCGGATGTACGTGCTGGGCGAGCCACCTACTGATCCTGTTGCGCATGGTCACTCTCCGTATCGGCGTGCAAAATGCCTGTTGGGTGAAGGGATCACGGCCCTACTTGGCCGCGCAATCTTCCCCGCCCGGCGCGCTATCGTCGTCGGCGCAGTGATCGTGAGCGCGATCCCGGGTCAGCCTCTCGACCGACGCGGGTCCGCGAAGGCCACGCGCCATGCCAATGCGAACGTCAGCCTCACGGTCGAGGCGCTTGTTACTGACAATCTGATCCGGGTCGATCGCCCCGACTGCTTCCATCGCCTCCTCGAACCCGTCGTGCAGTGGCACCCCAAGTCGCTCGTAGAGCCGGCGCGCCAAGTTGTCCCACCGCCTGTCGCGCAGGCGCAGTCGCTTCACGTCGTCCTCAAGCTCCGCGACCCGCAGCCGCAACCTCTCATTGTCGGCGTCGAGTTGGGCGACCCTTGGCCCTTCGGCCGCATCCCGTTCGGCGACCAGTGCACGCCGCTCAGTCACCGCGGCGTCTGCCTGTCGGGCCGCCTTCTCCCTGACGGCCGCGAGTTCAGCCGCTAGGCGCACCACCTCCATCTCGGCTTTCTCGGCCCGAACGGTCAGCACCTCCCAGTCGCGGCGCACCGTCGCAGCGGCGCCATGCTTGCCCTTCACAGCTGGCTCCTGTTCTTGTTGACAACGCGTGCCGGCCGGCTTTTCGCTCGGGCCGTGGTGGTGGAAGTCGGACCCGGCGTGGACTGCATCAACCGCTCAAGGTCCCGCAGCTCGTCATAGCGGCGGCTCACCTCGGCCCGCAGGGTCTCGACGCTGGCGGCGACCCTTCCCCGGAGGGACTTCGCGCGGCGCGCCTCCTCGCGCAGCGCTTCAACCTCGGCCGCCCGCGTAGCCCTGGGTGCGCGGGCGGCCTCGATCCGGGCCTCACGTTCGCGAAGTGCCTTCTCAACGGCTTCGGCTTCGGCCTGCTGGCGCAACGCCTCGATCTCGGCTGCCTGACGCTGGGCTTCCCGTTCGCGCTGTGCCTCCTGCTCCCGCAGTTCCCTCTCGGCCGTTTCGGCGGCGGCGATGGCCGCCTTCTCGCGTTCGGCCTTCTCGCGCAATGCCTTCTCGGCGCGCTCAAGGCGCCGCTGCGCGTCGCGCCAAGCCTTCTCGGCCTTGCGCACCGACGCCTCTACCTCAGCAAGGTAGCGGTCAGATAGAGGCGCCTCAGGACGCACCCATCCGAAATTTATTTTGTGAGATAGCCGGACCATGTCAGCTCTCCCCCTTGGCCTCTACATGTGGCGGACGGCCAGCCCCTACACAGGTCGCGCCCGGTGTTATCCCGTCCGGACGCCATCCCCTGCGGTAGTCGTTCCTGATGCCAGTGACAACACCCTCCCAGCGTTCGGCACCCATTTAGATCACGCCCGATCCGGTGCAGGATGACCCGTCGTCGTTGTGCTGGGCCAACAGCACCTGGCCGCGGCGTGGACCGGTACGCGCCGGCCGGTCTGTTCCGCAGTAGGGGCAGCAGCGGTCGCCGAGAGGCTGATCCGCCTGGTGGGGTGTCGAGTCTGGGATAGGGACGCTCACGGTGTCTCCCCGTCATCCTTGGCGGCCCAGCCGAACTCGTCACAGTTCTGCCGTTGCGCCTCCGCCCGCATCTGCGCCGGGTCCATGCCGAACACCTGGGCGATGATGACGTCCACCTCCGCGTCAGAGAAGGCGAACGGATCATCGGTCAGATGGTGGCGCCACTCCTTCTTCGCCTCCGCTTCGGCGGCGATCAGCCGGGCAGAAGCTGCGGCCAGGCGCTGGCGGGAACGTGTGACCCGGCGGTTTGCCCGCCAGAGGTAGGCGATCGCGGCGGCACAGACCAAGGCGACGCCGGCACACCAGAGGATCAGCGTTGTCACCGGTCCAGCTCCGTTCGTACCGCATCCACAGCGGCCATCCACGCGGCGCGGGTGGTCACGGGAAGGTCGGCCCATGTGGGCATCGGAAGACCCTGCCAGTTCTTGCCGCCCGTCGAATCGCCGTACGCCGCGTAGGCAGCCTTGGCGAGATGGGCGACCGGTTCGACATCGACAGCCTCGACAGTGCGGCGACCGCGCAGCCTGCCTACCGCCTTCTCGATGACGCAGGCGGCGACGAACAGGGCGGCGCCGAACAGGAACCCGGTCACGGTCAGCCTCCGTAGGCGGCGAGCAGCCAGCCCGGCCGCTCCGATGATTCGATGCCGAGTGTCGCCATCGCCGCGGACACCGCCTCGAACAGTGGGGCGAGACTGCCCACCTGCGGCACCGAGACCGGCCGGTTCCAGTCGGTGCGGTAGGTCGGCTTCGCGGCGAGAATCAGATGGGTGTCCGTGTCGTCGCCGTGGCGGATCAGGTCGACCGCGAGGGCACTGTGGGCCGCGGATCGGCGCTTGTTCCAGGCATCCCAAAACTTGGGCTGTAGGGCGAAGTCCGGTTCCCGGTCGGTGAACCCGGCGAGGCGGTCGCGGAGGAAGTCGGCGATGCCGTCTTCCAACTGTGGCGGGGTGGACCAGTCGTGGTCCTCGTACAGGTCGTCGATCTCATCGAAGATGCCCCGGCGGGTCAGGAAGTAGCCGGAACCGTCGCCGAGGTTGACCCCGTAGGCGAAGATGGCGGACGGGTCGCTCATTCAGACCACCTTCCGTCTGCCGCACAACTGGCACTCGAACAACTTCCGCATGCCCGTGTCGATCAGCCAGCCGCGGTCGAAGGCGCGGGGATGGGAGCAGTGGCGGCGGGTCAGCCAGCGACGGATGATGGCCTGCCCGAACCGTCGGCTCGTCGTGGCCTTCTGCCAGCAGAGCGCCGACACGAGGGCGTCATCGACCGGGTTGTGTTCGACAAGGTTGGGCCGACCGGCGAGCTTCCTCCGGTCGGCATGCCGGTCGAAGCCAGCGACCCGGAGCGCTGTGCCCACCTCGTCGAGTGGGTACGGGCCTTCGAAGGTGCGGATGTCGTCCAGCTCGACGCAGGCGCGGAACAGGCCGGCCTCGACTGGCACACCAAAGTCGGCGATGCAGTCGTCTGAGCTGTCCTTGTGGGCTGTCCAGAAGTCCCAGAAGGCGTTCAGCAGGTCAGTGCGGTTGTCGTAGCGACACAGGTTGACCGCTGGCACCACGTTCTTGTGTACCCACGGGTCGGTCACCGCGGCCGGGTCTAGCTGGCCTTCGAAGTGTGCGGCGGTTCCGCCGTCTAGCCAGACGGCGCCGATTGCCCACACATCGCCGTACAGGCCGTCCGTCTCGGCGTCGACCGAAAAGATCTTTCGCGTCACTGGCTCTCTCCGAACGTGTGTGCGACGCTGTTGCGGTGCATCTGCTCATCGACAGTGAGCTGGTCGTCCCGATCCGGCCCGCCGCGGTTCGCGTCATCCTCGACCGGTCCGAAGACCTCACACGAGCCCACGAACTCACCTGGGTTCAGGGACCCGATGGGTCGGAGATCGGAGTCCACTGGGACGCGATCGGAACTGTCGAGGTCGTCAGCGACTGAACTGGCCACCGCCGCGCGGATCAGCCGGACCGCTTCCTCTCGACGGCGCACCGTCTTCTCAATCAACGCCAGATAGGCGCCGATCACCGACGCGGCGAACAGAAGATCCGACCGGGTTTGGGTGCCGTAGCGGAGCCGCCAGCCCAACTCTGCCGCCGCGGGCGGGTTCGGCCAGATTGTGTCGTCCGGCAGGAACAGATAGCCCGTGTGGTCAGCCATCTGGCCTCTCCCCCTTCCGGGCTTCCCGTGCGGCGTCCCGCACCTCGGCTGGGCTGGCGTCGTACAAGCCCAGTTCCTCTTGGTGCCGGACCAGGTCGGCGAACGCCCGGCTCTGCCGCCGCCGTTGGCGCCAAGGCCGCTGGTGGAACCACCGCCAACGCCACCGGTCGCAGCCGCATAGGGAACAGTCCGAACCGCGGCGGTAGTGCTCGTGTGAACGGCTGTGGCCGCAGACACAGCGAAGAACGATCATTGCGCACCCGGCCTATCGGGAAGGTTCGCTGACTGCGGCCACCGGACCTCAGCCAGGCCATGGCCCAAGCTGGCCGCATGGTCGCCCTTATGGCCGGGCCTCAGATCGCAGATCCATCCGCACCGACCCAACGGAGCGGGCACGCTTGAAGCCCTACCTCCAACTTCGCTTGGACCTTCTACCTGCGCCTCCAAGCGATCCGGCGAGTTACTTGTAGGTTCGAGGGCGCCGAGGATGCGCATGATCTCGATGGGGGCCAGAAGTTCGTAATCCCGGCGGCGCTCCTCCGCCAGCGCCCGAACCCGGGCCGCCTGTGCTTCGGCGACAGCGGCACGGGCCATGTAACTCGCCCCTGCGGCGGCCAGGCGCCCAGTCTGCGCCTCCAGTTCGGCGACCATGGCCTCTGCGGCGACCGCCCGCGACTCCTGTACCGCCGCATCCAACCCGCGGAGCTGGGCCACCTTCGCTTCGGCAGCGACAGCGCGGGCAGTCAGCTCGGCGACTCGGGCGCGGGTCTCGGCGAGCTGGGAGGTAAGCGCATCGACAGCGCCGACCAGCCCTTCCACCCGGCGGGTTGCCCGCATTGCGATCCGTCGAACCCGTCGGTAGGCCCGCTCGGCGTCGGCTAGTTGCTCGTCGACGGTCTGCTCCGGCAGGCCGGCGGCGATGGCGTGAAGAAGGTCAACTAGTGCGGCCGGGTGTCCGGCGTCGACAGCCTCGTTCTCCGCTTCCAATCTGCTGATCTCGTCGAGCAGAGGAACGACTACCGGCGTGAGGGCGGCCCGCCACACTCGCTGACGGTCAGCAAGGCTGTCCTCGCGTCTGAACCAGCCGGCCAACGCTGCTGCGCCGTTCGCGTCCTCAACCATGGAGTCGGTGATCTCGGTCATGCCGACTCCCTCCCTGGAAACACGGTCCGGTCTCGGCCGCAGCCCGAACACTCCCGGCGCCACACAGGCTCGTAGTACGACTCCATGTCGGGCGGATCGCCGGTCAGAACCTCGTCATGGGGTAGCCGTTTCCGGCAGCCGAAACACCACATCTCCCCCGCCGACTCGCGGGCATATTCATGCTTCGGCCCGACGCCGCACACGACAACGCCCGACGGCAGGTAGATGCAGGTCATGAGGCTTTTATTCTAACAGAATTGCTATCGGCGAACCCGCCGGAAAGGCGTGCGTCAAAACGCATCCGCCACCTACGGGCATCATTGTTCGTGATCCCCGCAGCCGCATACAGCGGGCCAACAGACCGCCCCTCCGCGACCGCCTCATCCAACGCATCGGCCAACGCCACATCGGGCGCTATCGCCGCCATCACCGGCGCATGCACCCGCCTCGGAACGGCCAACAGCACGGCGTCCACCATCCGCTGGCGGACGTCCCGCCCGGCCCAGATGCCATCCGGTTCAAGGTAGGCCAGCGACTCGGCATCACACGCATTCCGGACTGGGCACCAGGCACAGATCCGCGTTGCCTTCTCAACCGCACGCCTCGAACCGGTTGCCGCCGCGTCGAACAGGTCGATGTGGTCACGGCATCTGGCCCGGCCCGCATCCCAGCCGCTCATGCCGCCCTCCGATCTTGGCCGAGTTCCCGGAGCCGGTTCCGGTCGCGGACCACCGTCCGCGACGAGATCCCCAACCGGATGGCGATCTGCCTCGCAGAACAGCCCAGCAGCGTCAGCACGCGCACCGCATTGCGCCGTTCGGCCACCCGGCTGTCGGCGCAGGTCCAGCAGAACCGCTCACCGCTGACGCGGATAGTGACCACATGACCGGCGTGTTTTCTGGCGTAGTCGCCCGGCCGGGTCGTCATGCTGCAACCCCATCGAGTCGGGCGGCGAACTCTGCACGCCAGCGGAGAACCGCTTCCTTGTCCATGCCTGTCAGCCGTGCGCCTTCCCGCGCCCCGGAGGTTTCGTCCAACACCTCGGCCAGGTTGATGTCTGGGTCGAGGTCAGAGACCGTCAGCGACGGCCGGTGGGCTGTACTGCGGCGGCGGACCAACAGATCCCGTTCGGCTGGCATCAGACCGCCCCACATGCCGGCCTCTTCCCGGTGCAGCAGCGCGACCAGCAGGCAGACCGTCCGCACCGGGCATACCGCACAGACCCGCCGGCCTTCGTCGACCGCGGGTGACTCGGCGTCGGGGGCGACCTCGGACAACGTGTCAAACAGGTCGACATGGGTGCCGCAGGTGCCACGTCGCCGCCAGGCTGGCGGCGGGTCGAAGTCGGCCAGCAGGTCGGCGACCGTGCGGGCCGCGGTGCCGGCGAGAAGGTAACGGCCCGCCGGGCTTGCGGCACGCCGGATTGTGGACAAGTAGTTGTCGGGGATCATCGCAGCACCTCCGACACCGTGATCCGAACCCCAGGAACGGTCAGAGGGCAGCCCGGACCGTCGGCGTAGTGCTGGGAGTTGCCATGTTCGATGACCTGAGAGTCGTCCCTGTACACCTGGGCGACCGTGAGGGCGTCGGAAATTGCTCTGACCAACTTGTCAAGATCGCCAGAGCTTTGCGTGATCGGCAAAACCCAGTCCGGGTTTGTCCGCCAGTTCTTCGGCGCCGTCTTCCGCTGAGGCATCGCGAACACCAAGTCGAGGCGAACCCCACCGAGAAGAGGACCCCGACGACCCGCGTGGGTGTACCACGCCTCCCGAGCCTTCGCCGCGACCAGTGCCCGCCAGTTCGTCAGCTTCGCCGGGTCGTCGGGGATCACGAAGGTCTTCTCGCCGCGGGTGAACGCCTTCATCGACCCTTGGGTTGCGGCCATGCCCTCCACGTCGAAGGTGACAGCCCGAGCGGCTTCCACGATGCTCATGCCGCCGCCTGCCTTCTGTATAGGAACGGCGTCTTGCGGAACCCGACCGTCCGATCCTGGCGGCGGTCGTAACGCCACATCCCAGACGGTGTTTCTCCCTCATGCCACAGGGCGAAGAACCTGCGACGGGCCATCCGGATGCGGCGTGCGAACGCCTGATACTGGACGCCGAGCGCGTCGGCCGCGGCCTGATAGGTGTTGAACGTGGCGAGCGCGGCGAACCGGGCGACGCGGTCAGACATCGCCCACCCCTGCGGGCTTCTTCGGGAACGTCACGCGCAGAGAGACCGCGGTCGTCTTCGTGACCTGCTTGGTTGGAATCGGCCCGCAGACCAGTTCGTATTCGCGGCGCACCCGGTCCAGGTCTTCGACCTCGTCGACCTTCGGGTTGCCGCCCGACCAGGCGATTTTGGTGCCGTCGTCGAGAGCAATCCTCTTCACGCCTTCAAGGTGGGGACGCCACTCCTCCAACAGGGCTTCGGCTTCCCGCTTCTGCCAGGTCGCCGCCGCGTACTGCTGGGCCGCTTCGATCAGCACCGGATCGTCGGCGGTCGGGTACTTGCCCTCGGGGCCTCGACAGTCGGTCACCCGAGAACAGAACTGGCGACAGAAGAAGTGGTCCTCGTCGCGCAGGTCCCACATGTCGATGGCATGGCGGATCTCGGCGGTCCTGGCGTCGACTGTGTGCATCTCGAAGCGGTCGAGGATGCCAGCCATCTCCGCGGCGCGGGCGTTCTCCTGTGCGACCCGGTCGGCGGCCTCGTCGGCGATCTCCTGTGAGAATGGTTCGCTGTACTCCCAGGCGTCGTCGAACTCGCCGTCGCGGGGCAGGCAGACCAGCGACACCCGGTCGATCTGATGGCCTTCGGCGCGCAACGCGGCGGCGCCCATGTGCAACTGGCCCCGGTAGCCGCTGCCGATGCCGTACTTCTGCATCCACACGATCTTCGACAGGCGAGGGAACTTCCAATCGGAAAGGAGATTGGCGGTGATGTTGCCCAAGTCGATCGTGCAGGGCACGCCCCGGTAGACGGCCCGATGCTCCACCAGCAGACCGGGACGGCCCTTGAGGGCACGTTCGGCCGCAGCGTGGGCTGCCTTGCCGATCCAGGCGTCCAGACGGAGCCGCGGGTCGGACTCGGGGATGCCCAGCAGGCGCCACAGAGACTCGGCCCGGCAACCCATCGCCTGAGACGCCCCTGTCTGGATCTGCAAGGCGCGTGGGTCGGCGGCCTCCTTCTCGGCGAGCGCGGCCATCAGGAGGCCCAAGCCGGTCGTCGGGGCGGTGGTCTCGAACGTCGGCCGGTCATCGAGGGCGGTCACTTTGGCTCCCCTTCGGGCTGAACCGAGATCTCAATCCACCAGTCGCAGTCGCATCCTTCGAGCTGCCCGCAACGGCCGACGGGGTGAGGGTTCTGCCATTCGAGGCGGACCGGGACCGCAGACATGGTGAGGAGGTCGGTGTAGTCGACGCCCGGGTCGGCGTGGCAGTCCGCGCAGGACACCGATGCCTGCCCGCAGTCGATCTCCAAATGCCAGCGGTGGCCGCCGTCGCGCTTGCCGCATTCGGCTTGGCGGGCTTCCTGCTCACGCCAGGCGACCGCACTCGGGCTGTTGTCGTTCGCGGCCAGTTCCTCGGGCGTGGCAACACGCCAGTTGAGCGCGGTCACAGGACAGTTCCTTTCGGGCGCGGGTCCTTCGGTGACGGGCCAACAAGTCCAGCCGAATGCAGCACCTGCCACACGTCGGGATGGGTCTCAAAGACGTGCCAGACCGCGCGGGCCTCGGTCTCGGCCGCGACCAGCAGGCCGTAGGGCACAGTCCAGTCGCAGTGCTGGCAAGCGATCACGTCGGCGGTCATCAGGTCTGCCCCTGACCAGCTAGACGCATTTCCTGGTTCACGGTCGCGTTGGTCGACCGGTTGGACTCCTGCATGGTCTTGAGGCGCCACATCTCGTTCTTCGCCGTGTCAGCGATGATGTTGGCTGTCTCGGCGGCGAGCAGAAGATCGGCCGTTTCCAGGTCGGCGATCTTCTTGCGGACGTCCATCGGACCTTCGGCGCGTAGGAACGCCTCCGCTTTCGCCCGTTCGTAGGCAACCTGCGTCTGAGCGGCGGCCTTTGCGAGGCGGGACCATTCCTCGCTCTGCTCTTTGACCAGGTCGTCGAGCAGGTCGAACTTGGCCTGTACCTCGATCGGGCTTGGCAGTTCCCGGCGGTGCTTGCGCCAGCCGGTGCCGTCCCAGATCCAGCCCTGGCGGCATTCTCCGAGCCGGGGCCGGGTGTCGTGGCGGATCTCCCCGGTCTCCCGGTCCACCGTTGGGGCGGTCATGCTGCGACCTCAAACAGACCCGACTCGGGCTCGGCCGGCCGTCGTGGAGGAACCCTAGATGGACCCCGGTAGCCGGATACCTCTCGGCAAGCTCGAACCCGGGCCAGCGGTGAATCCTCGACCTCGCCCAGAGTCCACGAACAGTCCCACAGCCCGGCACGGCTATGGAGCCTCTGCCGCCAGCCCTCCGCGAACGCCGGACAGTTCGCCTCCGAAACGTGGGTCGGTGTGCAGCCAGCCTTGAACCTGCCGTCGAACGACCAGGCCATCGAGTCGGCGGAGGCGAGCATCCGGCCGTAGCGGACCAGACCGCTGGTCTTACAGCCGAAGCCGTGCAGGGGAAACTCGGCGGCGAACGCGGCGACGATGGCGCCGATCTCGGCGGTGTCCTGCCGGCGGCATACCGATCCGAGGCCGACAAGTTCGTAGGCGTGGAGGTCAACCCCGGCCTGTGCGTACAGGTCGGCGCAGTGCTCGTAGTCGCCCAGCGTCCAACCCTGAAGCACTGGCATGACGGGGCACGACTCGTCCGACACCTTCGGCCACAGGGCCCGCAGCGTCTGGAAGTTGTCGACTGTGCGGGCCTGATGCTCGCGGACCGTCAAGCCGGTCTTGGCCAGCATGAACGGCTCACACATCCAGTCCTGTGGCGCCGCCCAGTCCATCCGTCCAACCGTCGCCTCGTAGCGGGCCAGCGCCTCCACATAGGCCTGTGGTGGCGTGCGCCACTCGCCATATTTCGACAGTTCGGTGAACCCACCGGAGTCGATTGCGTAGGGGCCGACGGCCTTTGCCGGCGAGGTGATCGGCGCGAGAGCGCGATGCGAGACGAACAGGGGCCAGCGTGCCCAGCCCAACCATGATGGGTGATGGCTGCCCAGGTAGAAGCACATCCCGTCCGTGGATGTGTGCTGGTCCAGTCCGTCGATGTCAGCTTCGTCGAACAGCGTTATGCCGGTCATGCGACACCGGCCTTCCGGTCGTACACGGTGATCCAATCGTGAAGCCCCGACCACTGAACCGGCCGATGCTCGGCCACCTCGACCCACCCCTTGTCGAGCGCGGCGAAGAAGTTGTCGTCCGCGCAGCAGCCGCCGTCACCCTCACCGATGTAGATGACCCGGTTGCCGGTGTAGAAGTCGAGCGCGGCGGCGGCCATCGGCGAACCGTAGGGCGGCCAGCAAAGGAACAGCGCCCGGTCCGGGAAGTCTTTCGCCGCCCGGGTGTAGCCGGTGGCCACCGGGTGGTAGGTGGCACGGAGCCGCTGGCCGACGGGCAGCTTGCCGATCGGCGCCAGGTCCAGCGAATCAGACATCGCCATCCACCGCCCGAATCCGCTCCCGCAGGTCGGCGAGCATCGCCTCACGGTTCGGATCGTCCAAACCGAACCGGCTGGCAGCCGTCCGCTCGCGCGGGAGTAGCCAATCCACCATCACCGGCAGGTTCACCACATGCGGATCGCCGTCAGGGTCGAAGACGAGCACACCTCGCAGGTGCCGATGCTCGGCCGCTTCTTCCGTAGTGGCCATCCGCCAGCCGGCCGGCAGATGGTTCGCGAGGTCTTCGATCATCGACCGTTCGATCTGACCCGCTGGAGTAGCAAGACGGGCCTTCGCCCAGTCCGACGTGTAGTCAGGGGCATTCATGCCGCCACCCACCTACGGTCGTGGGACACGGCCCGGCCCTCGTCCTGCAAGGCACGCAGACCATCCCGAACCTGCTGGACGTCCAGTCCGGTCAGGTGGGCGAGTTTGCGAGCCCGCACCGGCTGGGAACCGAGGACCCCGGCCAGCGCCCGCTCCACGGCGGTCATGCCGCACGCTCCGCAGGGGCGGAGCCGTTCGCGGCGACCTGCGCCAGCGCCGGACGTGGCGCCAGTTCCTTACCGCGCAACTTCAAAAGCTCACCGAGGGGCATCGTCGTGTCGTCCAGCCCGTTGCCGACCATCAGCCTGTCCAGCCCGTCGGCCACGGCCTGCCGGTACATCGCGCCGACCTGCTCGAAGGTCGCCGTGTTTGACAGGGCGTCGTCGCGGAGCTTCGCCGCCCGCGGGTCCTCGCCGCCCTCCTCTGGGAGCAGGGCACCAACGGTCGTTGACACGATGTCGCGGACCTGCGTGTTCTGCGGGTCGAACCGAATCGCATCGAAGATCAGCCATTCAAGGAGACGGCCATCCGCCTCCTTGACCAACACTGGCTGAGACTCGTCGATCCCCGGGCGGATACCGGCATGTACCGAACGGGCGCCGATGATCGTCGGCGGTTCAGTGCGGGACAGCCGCATCCACACCGTCGCGTCAAAGCCAAGGTTCTTCTGCCCGTCGACCCGGTAGTCCTTCTGCCGCTCGACAGGCTTTCCCGCATCGTCGAACGACGCGATCTCCTTGCCCCTGGCAAGCAGGATCACGATCCCGGGAAAAGTCAGGAACTTGGTCATCAGCGTGCCATGACGACGATTCGCGTCGTTCCACAGATCAACCGTCGGCTTGACCTCGACATCCTCGCCGACCCGGCGCCCCCGCTTCGCGAGCCGTTCCCGCTGCCGGTCGGACGCCCACGCGGACAGCCCAGCCCACACATCCGACATGGTGTCGACAACAAGGACGGCCGGCTTCTCCCCGCTGTCCTTCGCCCACTGGGCGTACGCCTTGACTTCGTCAACTCGGCGGACCAGCGTCGACCAGTCGCTTTCACCTTCGACGATCTCGAACCGGGCGCCGGGCCATGCCCCGTACTCGTCGGCACTGCCCTCGCCTCGGTCCAACCAGAACGTGCGACCGACCCGATCCGACGCGGACAGGATGACGGCCGCAGTTGTCTTCCCGCACTTTTCCGGGCCTTCGACGAGGACAACCGGGCAGGACACCCGACCGGTTGGGCGGCGGGTCGGAACCTGCGGTGGCTGGGGGGCGCTCATGCGGCCACCGCCAGTGGCGTGACGATGCCGTACTCGGCGTTCAGTTCGGCGAGTCTCGCCGCCGACGCCTCCCGCAGCGCGTCCCGCAGCGCCAACATCCGGCGAAGCGACATCATGACCGACTCGCCGTTGCCCAGCTCCCAGCCGATCAGCAGCAGGTCCAGTTCGGCGTCGTACCGGCCGACAGCGGCCGGACTCGTCGAACCATCCGCCGTGATGCGGGCCACGGTCGCCCGAGCTTCCTCCCGGTCCTGCGCCGTCGGCTCGATCGAACCGGTCACACCGACCTGTTCCATCAGATCGGCCGACAGGCGCAGAGCGCGCGCCGTCGGGTTACTCTTCTGGGTCAAGGCCCTCTCCATTCCTGCTTGACGTCATGGGTGGGTTCAGGGCGCCCCTGCCGTGGCTGCGGCTAGGGGCGTCCGCATTTCAAGCGGCCTCAGCGGTAGGCCGTGGATAGCGGCCGGACTGGTGCCTCAGCCGCGCCGCCCACGTCTCACTCGCCGCGTAGACCTCGGCGTCCGCCTGGTCGATGACGAAGGTGCCGCGCGCGCCGACCCGTTTGGCTACGAGCCACAGGCCTGGGTCTGGCCGCTGGCCGGTGCGGTCCCATTCGTCGGCGCCAGCGGCGGCGGCCCGAGAGGCGGTTCGGGGAGTGCAGCCGAGGATTCGGGCGGCTTCGGCGGTCCCGATCCACTGTGGTTCGGCGGCCAGGTCGACGGCGCGGAGGTGTTCTCCGGTGTCGTCGGCGGGCTGGTCGATGTCCATGGATCTATTGTCCTAGACTGTCCTTGATCCGTCAAGTATCTAGGACAAGTCGGAGCAGGGCTGCGGGCCGAATATGACGACCACATCAACAGCCGGAGCGAAACCCTCACACCGCAGCCAGAACAGGCCTCAGATGTGGCACCATGACCCACCGTGGCCCACGACGACGGCGGAGGCCGCTACCTCACCGCCGCCCAGACCCAGCGCCTAGCCGACGCCATGGTCCGACGTCGGACCACACTCGGCGGAGCCGGCCACCTCATCTGGCCCCTGTCCCGCAACACCCTCAATCTGTGGTCCGCGGGCAAAGGTCACCGCGCCCAGATCGGCCGACTCGCAGACGTCGACCAGGTCATGTGGTGGGAACCAGGCTCGGCCCTCGCCTACGCGCGCGGCGAAGGCCCACTACGACCACTACCGGACCCCACCGACTTCCAGTGGAAGATCTTCGTCGCCCGGTGTGAGCGGAGGCTCCGCTACGGGGACGTCGCACTCGAAGCCGGCCACCGGGCCGACGGCACACCACAACTCACCGCCGACGACGTCGAACGGTTCGAGCGGCACCCGCTCTACGAACCGCCCCCCGCCGATCTGATCGCCGCACTCGCCGCCAGTCTCGGCCTGAACGCCGACCATCTGGCCCGGCTCGCCGCAGAATCGGTCCAGCCCTCCGGCGACGCCGCCACCGAGAAGGCCATCGGCCGGTTCCTCCACCAGGTCCACAGCCTGCCGCTCCACTGGCAGGCCGCCGTGGTTGACACGGCAACGTTCCTCGCCGGCTCCGATGAGATCCGGCAGGTTGTCGACCTGCTCGCAGACCTACCCGAACACACCAGAGTTGGAACGGTCCGCACGATCCGCCGACTCCTGGCCGACGTGGAACTTCGACAGGTCGTTGAACGGTTCGGCCGCCTCGCCGGGCCTTCACGCATAGACGCCCTGGAGGCGTTTACGGCGGTCGTCCGCGGCCTGTCACGCACGGCGATTACGGTCGAACCGGTCGACTATGAGGAGGAAGCGGTCGCGATCGCACGGAACGCGGAGGACGAAACGCTCGTCGAACAGTTCCGCGACGAGCAGGCCGATGATCTGGCCGCCGAGGTCGACGAGCGGCCGGGGGGCGACGAGGCCGGCTAGTCGACGGGGGGCGGCAGTTCCAAGCCCAGGTCTTCGCGGATTTCGCGGAGAAGTTTAGAACGGAGTTCAGCTTCGTAAAGCGCGCGGGCGCGTTCGAGTCGCGGCTTGGTGGTGTCGTTTCCTACGGCGTCGAGCGCCTGGATCAGAAGCTTCGCCCGTGACCCCACCGTCATTGCCTTGCGCCCGCCGGCCACAGCTCCCCCAAGAGATCGCCAGTGCCACCACCTGTCGGCCATCGGACATTAGGCGATCGTTCGACATTTGCACAAGATTTTCCGGCAGCCGTGTGTGCCGGTTGTGTGCCCTGAGCAGCCAGAATAACAGAGTGTCGCGGCCAATTGGGGTTGGAAGCGGACAGATCGGTCGTGTCGTTAACTGTGTGCCGATCATACGCAGGTCGGCCCGTTGTGGCCTCCTTGAGCTATCCGGAACGGCCCTCCACTTCTACATAGGTGTAGATAAGTGTGCCTCCCTAGCCCTACCAGCCGCGGGCGCGCCATTCGGCGAGGTGGGGGCGCTCCCGGCCGAGGGTGGAGTCCTTGCCGTGGCCGGGGTAGATCCAGGTGGTGTCGGGCAGCGGGCCGAAGACCTTGGCCTCCAGGCCGTCCATCAGACTCCGAAAATCAGCCGGAAGTGTTGTCCGCCCGGGGCCGCCCGGGAACAGGCAGTGTCCCAGCCGGCTAACATGACCGACCATGGTGAACGGCGACGAAAACCACCTCGAACCCGCCATCTCCTACGGCCGCGAATCCTACGACCGGTACAACGACGAACACACCGTCGACGCCCAGCTCGCCGGCAACCGCGACGCCGCACCCCACCTCGGCCTGCGGATCGTCACCGAACGGCGCGACGATGACATCTCGGCCCACGACGGCACCCACCGGCCCGGCTACCAGCAGGTCGTCGACGACATCCGCGGCGGCGTCGCCCGAGTCGTCCTCGTGCTGCACACCTCACGGCTGTGGCGGGACCGGGTCGAACGATCCAAGGACATCAACCTGTTCGGCACCTACGGGGTGCGGATCGTCGCCCGCCGCGGACCCCACCTCGATCTGTCGACAGCGGCAGGCCGCGGACTCGCCGGGCTGATGGGCGAGTTCGACACGATGGAGTCCGAGACGAAAGGCGAACGGGTCCGCGACGAGCTGGCGCTGCGTGCCGCCGCCGGCCGGTCGATCGGCCCGGTGGCCTACGGCTGGCGCCGGGAAAACGTGTTCGACGACCGGGGCCGTCGGGTCGACTTCAACGACGTGGAGCATCCCGAGCAGGCCGACGTGGTCCGGTGGATCGTCGATCAGCTTCTCGCCGGCAAGTCGATCAAATGGGTGGTGGCCAGTCTCAACGACCGCGGCATCGTCGCCCCCGGCGGAGGGCTGTGGCTGCCTTCCGGGGTTCGGAAGGTGGCTCTGCGGCCGGCGAACATCGCCCGGAAGGTCTACAAGAGTGCGGACATCGGTCGGGCAGTGTGGCCAGCGATCGTCGACGAGGACAAACATCATCGGGTTGTCGCCCTGCTGAACGATCCAGTGCGGCTCACGTCCCGGTCGGGTGCCCGGCAGCATGCGCTCACCTACAACGCCGACGTCGGCCGGTGCGGGGTGTGCGAGGGACCGCTGGCTGTCCACACGGTCAAGACCGGGCGACGGCGGACGGCGCATGTGCTATACGCCTGCCAGAAGGGCTGCGTCGGCCGCAACCAGGAGAAAGTCGACCTGATGGTCGAAGGGATGGTGATCGGTGTGCTGGCCCGTCCCGACTGGCGTCGCCGGTTCGACCGGAAAGACACCCGCGCGGTGGCAGCCCGAACCCGAGCGGAGGCGCTGCGGGCACGACTGCTGCAAGCCACCGACGACTACGACGAGGACCGGATCACCCACGAACAGTTCCTACGTCAGACAACTCGGCTCCGGGACCGGATCGCCGAACAGGAGGAGATCGCCCGTCGGGCACAGCCCGGGGTGGGGCCGGAGCTTGCCGAGGGGCTGACGGACGGGCCGGTTGAGGATCGGGTGCGTCGGTGGCGGGCGCTGTCGGCGGGTCAGAAGCAGCGCCTGTTGGCCGCGTTGCGGGTCCAGGTTCGGATTCTGCCGGTGCGTCGGAAGGGTGCCGGGTTTGATCCGACGTCGGTGCTGATCGTCGAGTTGGACGATGCCTGATCTTGTCCTAACTCGTCCGAATCTATTGACCGATCCAGGACACTATAGGACACTGGGTGGGTGCTTTCGACCGATCAGACGCCAGCCGAACCGGCCGTATGGACAAGCGGGGACGCTGCCATCGACGCCTATGTAGCTGAGATCGTCGCCCGCTGGTCGGCGCCCACCGAGCAGCAGATCGCCCAGATCGAGGCGATCCTGTTCCCGGATGCGATCGACCCGCAGCCTGTCCGCCGCGCGGCCTAAACCCCCCTGAACGATGTTGTGGGGCCCCTGATGAACCTGGCAGGGGCCCCACAACATCGTCTCGGGATCAGATCCGGTCAGACGCACACCCGGCGGCGAGTTCCGCGACCCGGACGGCGATCCACTCGGCGATCGTCAGATCGCCCTTCGACTGGCCGCACGGTGCGCAGCACGGCGCCAGGTTGACGAGCGCATCGGTGCCATGTGGCCGGCTCCGCGGAATCATATGGTCGAGATGGTCGGCGGGGCGCGCGCCGCAGTAGACGCACATCCCACCGACCTGCGCAGTCAGCCGTTCGCGGCATCCCGCCGACCGGACGCTCACCCCACAACCTCCACCGGGTCGGCCGGGTCGACGGCGAGCAGTTCCCGCAGATAGCGGAGCACGTCGAACCGGATAACCGCGGCGATCATCTGCCCGTCGGTCTGCTCCGGTAGCCGGCGGATGTACGGCTGGGCGTCGTACTCGTCAGCGACCTTGTCGAGGGCTTCGACCGCGGCGAGAACGACCGCCCCCGGGATCGCACCCACATCCGGCGGCAATGGGGGAAGGTCGTCCTCCTGGCCGCGTTCGCCAGACTCATCCGAGGCTGCGGGGTCACTGTCGACCGGCTGGCATTCGTCAGTCCAATGGTCGGAGACGGGCTGGCCGCAGCGGGAGCAGACCGGCCGGCTCACCGGGCACCACCCGGGGTGGTGCAGGAGCAGAGGGTTTCAGGGCCGGCACCGGTGTCGATGTGGTTGCAGCCCTTGTTGTCGTGGTCCGCCTTCGGGTGGGGGCATTCACCGCAGCCCAGGGCCGCCGGGTAGTCGGCAGCCTTGGCAATCTCGGCGACCCGGGCCTTGAGGGTCGGCCTCGGGTGGAACAGCGGCCGGATGACCGTTGCGGCGCTCACCGGGCAGGCTCCGTCGAAGACGTGTCGGCCGTGCAGACCGTGTCGTCCGCGTGGATCGGCGCGCCGCCGGTCTCCTGCCAGGCGGTACGGCCACAGGGGCAGGTGACGACGGACGCGCCCTCGGGGAGGCCGCTCACCGGGTGCCACCCTCGCCACCGGACAGGTGACGCTCCAGCATCTCGGCGAGGGTCTTCGCGGCGTCCTCCTCGCCCTCATCCGAACCGGACGACTGGGACTGGGAGGTGTCACGGAAGTTGATGGCACGATGGAACACGGGCTCGACCTCCTGCGGTCGGGTCAAGGGCCCTGGTGCCCTGCCGGCAAGCTCCGGCACCGGGGTCCGCCTGTTAGGACGGGCCGTACAGCGATGGCAGTCGCCGTACGGCTCAGGCGCCCGGTCGTGCTAGCTCACGGCCGGGCGCCACCTTCACTAGTGAGCAGTCATCACTATGACCACTCACTAGTAGAGTGGTCCACGCGGCCACGAACCGTCAACCCCCCAATCGGGCCCGTAGTCGCACCCCTTCCCTTCGGGACTTTGTGGTCTGTACAGTCATTGCCATGAACCGCAACGAGTCGCAGCCGTGAACGCCGACCGGCGAGTGCCGAACTACCAGCGGATCGCGGACGCGCTGATGGCCCGCATCGACTCTGGCGAGTTCCCGTCTGGCTCCCGGCTCCCCACCGAACCCCAGTTGAAGGCCGAGTACGACGTCTCGTCGACGACGGTTCGCAACGCCGTCAAGGCGCTGGCTGCGGCTGGCATCGTGGAGACCCGCCACGGAGCCGGCACGTTCGTCATCGAGCGGAAGCTGTTGACGATCAACGCGACGACGACCGAAGACCTTGACCGGCGCCGAGGCATCGTCGCCCAAGACTCGTGGAGCACCGACGTCAAGGAAGCCGGGCGCGAGCCGGACCAGCGGTTCGAGTGCTTGAACGTAGCCGCGTCCGATGAGCAGGCGAAGCTGCTAGGTGTCGAGCCCGGTGCGTGGCTGGTCATGCGCCGCTGCTGGCGAACCGTTGATGGCATCCCAGCGTCCATCGAAGCCAGCGTGTTTCCGCGCTGGCTCGTCGACGCCCTACCTGAGCTTGGCTCTCCGCATGACATCGCACAAGGCACGACGTCCTTCGTCGCCGAGCGGGGTTACCCGATGGAAGTCCACCTCGACTACGTCTCTGGACGACCGTTCACCCGTGAGGAAGAGTCGTTCTTCCGGGCACCTGCCGGCGTGCAGGCACTCATCCGCGGGCGGGTCAGCTACGACAAGCCAGATGGGCGCGTATTGCGGATCATGGAGACGGTGTACCGCAACGACATGCACAAGATCCTGTATGTCGTTGCCGGGCGCGGGAACGCGACGTCACGGTGACGCCAACCCTGTACCTGAGAACCGCGGTCACTGCTGACGCCGCACTGATCCTCGACTGGCGGAAGGCCACCGCAGAATGGCTGGCAGCCACCTACGGCACCGATCAGTGGTCGATCCCATACGACTGGGCAAAGGTTGAACGGTGGGTCTCCGAGGGGCACACGTTCATGGCCGCGCTCGAACCGGACGGCGAACCGGTCGCGACGATCACCAGCACGCCGGAAGGTGATCCGGCACTCTGGACACCCGAAGAGCTGGCGGTGCCCGCGCGGTACCTGAACAAGGCGAACGTGCGCCGGGAGTATGCCGAACTCGGCATCGACGCGTGTCTCATCTCTTGGGCGGCGACACGGGCCGCGAAGCAGGGCGTCGGCTTGGTGCGGATCGACGTGTGGTCCACCAATCATCGACTCCACGACTACTACCGGAACATGGGGTTCCGCTA
>Ga0163163_10000067_pt1 | contig 114831 bp, 78 predicted proteins | sample S65metaG_FD_119766 | JGI IMG/M metagenome (GOLD analysis project Ga0163163, IMG submission 119766) | Switchgrass rhizosphere microbial communities from Kellogg Biological Station, Michigan, USA - S6-5 metaG | ecosystem: Host-associated > Plants > Roots > Rhizosphere > Soil | place: USA...
AGAAGGCCGGAGCAGCTTGGCTGATTGAAAACGCAGACCATATAGCCAACCTGCGAGTTCTGCGGGCCAACGGTGAGTGGCTAAGTTTGTGGAACTAACCCCACCCACTTTTAATCACACCCAATTGTTTCCCAAAGGTCACTTTTGGCTTGACGTTTTCGAGTAGTTTGCATAATGATGAAACTAAGTTCCCAGAATCGTTTGAAAAGGTCGGATGCAGGCCGACCTGGCAAAGTCATCATTTCTGCCACCTCTAAACAGGCAAAAACGAGAATGAAAATCACCATAAAACATCTGGTCGTTGTCCTCACATTCGCTCTCTGCGCCGCCGCCTTTGCACAACCTAGATCTATCACGAATGATTTAGTGCTTCATCTAACGTTTGACAATACTTTGAATGATAATTCCGGGCGCGGAAATAATGCCACTTACGTCAGCTCAAATGGGTTGTCCATACAACCGGTCTCACCAACTTATGTCAGTGGCAAACTCGGCCAGGGGTTTAGATTCAACACCTATTCAGATGCATCGTTGATCGAGTACGCAACCCTAGGCTATCCAGCAGATTTAAAATTTGGCACGGCGACGGATTTCACCGTGGCTTTCTGGATCAATACTTTTTCTACAAATATCGCCAATGATTGCGCTTATATTGCCAATCGAAATTGGAATAGCAGCAGCAGCGTGGGCTGGGGTGTTTTTGCCCAGAGCGGACGCACCACGGTCCGCGTTCATTATTTCTCGACCAGCGGGACTAGTATTCGGCCCAATACCCCGGCGGGTGAGAACCTGTATGATGGAGCCTGGCATCATCTTGTTGTAACATGCCAGCGCGGGGGTACCTTCAAGGTTTATGTGGATGGCGTGCTGGAAAGCAGCGGAACTTTTGCCGCCAGCAGTAACAGCTTTGACACGGATACATTAAACGTCAATGGTATTCCCCTGGCTATAAATATAGGCCAGGATGGAACCGGTACCTATACGCAAGCGGCTGGCGGTCCGAATCCCCCGGCGACAGCCGGAACCGCTGGTCTCACCAACGCCGCGATTGACGACCTCGGCATTTGGCGCCGTTTATTAACCGACCTTGAAGTCGCTTCGGTTTACAATTTCGCGCTTAACGGCACAAACCTTTACGATGTGCCGGATGTTCATACGCCAATCGTGACTTCTTTTTCTCCCCCGAATAATGGCTCGGGAGTATCGCCTTACATACCTGTCACTGCCCGGATTGAGGACCAAAGCACGGCGGTGAATACAAACAGCCTGATACTGACCGTCGATGGAGTTTCTGTGCCCTTTACATTATCGCACAATGCGGGAACGAACATATTGACATACACAGCAACCGCGCTCTCCGCTCCCGGGTCTTTGCATACGAATAAGCTGATTTTTGCCGATGATGCGGCGCCAGTGGCCAACCGCTTTACCAATACTGCGGTTTTCTCGATTATCCAGTGGTCGAACATCTACCTGCCACCCCCGATTTATTTCGAAAACTTCGATTCGGTCAGCCCGGCAACCAACCCACCTGCAAACTATCCAACTGATATTTCAGGAAATTATCCGACCGGCTGGAGTGTTTCAAATTGCACAACCTTGCTCGGTACTTGGGATATTCTGAGCCCCAGTTCAGACACTTATGCGAATTTTCAGACGGTTCCAAGGGAGATCATCCAATTCAACTTCAATTACGACGGAAGGATAACCAATATTGCCTATCCACTTTTTGTGAATGGCGTCTTTATCACGAGCACATTAGCAAGCAATAATATAATCTTTGCCGCTTCGGATCAACGGCCCAACGGGCCGCAAGTCGATTATTTGTTTACGAAGGACTATGACCTGACAGGACAAACAAACGTCTTTCTCGCCTTGTGGAATATGTTTTCGCAGGAAAATGGCGAACTGGGCGCGATAGAATACTCTATCAACCAGGGTGCGACATGGCTGCCGGTTATTTATATGATCGACCCGCGGAGCGCGATTGTGAACACCGGTGTTGTGGATGCGCTCGCGACAATGACCAACATCTTTACAAGAGTTCAACCCAACAATTGCACCGCTGATCCGGACAACACCTATTATGGAAAATTCATCGGCGTGGCCTCGAACCTATGGTCAACTCTTGGGCCATACATCAGTTTGCGAGCGGGGAGCGACCACAATACTTATCACACCATTGAGCAGTTCCGGCTCCCACAAGCGGACAACCAGGCAAATGTGCGCTTCCGGTTCGCGTTTACTGGGAAAGATTATTGGGATTGGGGTTTTGATAATTTTGGTCTCTATAGCATCACGCCAACGCCATTACAAATCACCAGTATTTCCAAAGTGGGCACAAGTGTCATTGTCAACTGGAATGGCACAGGGGTTAATAGCGCAAGTGGTCTCCAAAAGAGCACAAGCATCAATCCGCCCAACTGGGTAACTATTCCAGGCACAATTGGACTCAGCACATATACGGATGCGTTCTCGGCTGGCGGAGCTTATTATCGAGCGGTGCGCTACTAACGTTTTCACGAATGTCCGCCTCCGAGGTTGGGGTGGGACCGCTAACCGGGCCAATGGGTTGACGATGAGACGAGAAAGACTAAGATAAGTGAAGGTTCCTCCCGCGACTGCCACGGGAGGAGATTGGTGTACAGCAAGAACACTATGAATGGATCCAAAAAGAGTTCCGGCACGGATATGTTCAGGAAACAGGCATCCCCGGTCGCGTTCACCTTGATCGAGTTGTTGGTCGTTATTGCTATCATCGCCATTCTTGCTGCGATGTTGCTTCCGGCATTAGCCAACGCTAAAGAGAAGGCGAACCGTATTGGTTGCGTTAACAACATGCGCCAAATCGGGTTGGCCATGGTAATGTACACGGGGGACAACAATGATTTTATGCCGTGGATGCAATGGCATAATGATTATGGCCCAAGCTGGCTTTATATGCCAAAGGGTGGCTCGGCTCCGGACCCTTACAAACTCGTCGCTGGAGTACTCGAGGATAACACGAACGATTTTCCCTATGTCGAGCAGGGTCTTTACTATCCCTATGTAAAGAATCGGAACTCTTATTATTGTCCTGCGGACAAAAAAAACAATGACAATTTCAAACGCCGCATCCAGCGGGTTTCCAGCTATGTCATGAATGGAGCGGTGTGGAACTTCTCGAACTATAGTCCACGAAATAAGCATAAAATTACCGAGTTCAAGCCGGACGCCTACTGTCAGTGGGAACCCAGAGTAAATAATTTTGGCGGATATTTCGCTTATAATTCCGGTCTGGATGCCAGCCAGGTTCCCGCGGGGTTGGAGGGAATCGGAGACCGGCACCTCAAAGGAGCGGTCATTTTAGGATTCGACTCGCGCGCACACTTCATCTCCTTCAAGAAGTTTGATGACGAAAGCAGGAATACGCCGGGATTATTGTGGTGCGTCCCAAACAGTCGGACCGGACAATAACCCCTTGACCTAACGCAAAAGTCACTGAATTAGTGCCGCGTAAAATAGACTGGGGAGCAGGTAATCCACTTACGGAATTTTTTTTCAGTTGAAGAATAACCAAGGCAACTGAAAAGATGAGCATAATATGAGCGGATCTAAACCTGTCCCTGAATTCGACACCAGACACAAGGAATGTGAGGCGGCGTTCACCCTGATTGAACTTTTGGTTGTCATTGCCATCATCGCCATCCTCGCGGCCATGTTGCTCCCCGTATTATCCAAAGCCAAAGACAAAGCCAGCCGCACCTCATGCATTAACAACATGAGGAATTTCGGGCTGGCTATGACTATGTACGCTCATGACAACAATGATTATATGCCCTGGTGCCAGTGGTACAATTCGTATGGACCAAGCTGGCTTTATATGCCCCACAATGGAGCAGCGCCTGATCCGTATAAATTGGTGAATGGCGTTTTGGAGGATAACACCAATGATTTTCCATACATCGAACAAGGTCTTTATTATCCCTACATCCGCAATCGTCAGGTTTATTATTGTCCCTTGGACCGGAAGGAAAACGTGGATTTCATCTACCGGATTCAACGTGTTTCAAGTTATATCATGAATGGTGCGGTCTGCGCCTTTGGAAAATACAGCCGTCCCAAGTTCAAGATCAGCCAATTCAATCCTGCCGCCTATGTACAATGGGAGCCAAAGGCGAACAACTTCGGAGGTGCCAAAGGCCCTTTTGGTTACCGAATAACTTACGATGCCAGTCAAATCCCGAACGATACCCAAGGTATCAGCACCCGGCATCTCAAGGGCGCCAGCGTTCTTGGTTTTGATGCAAGAGTTCACTGGATTTCTCTCCTGAAGTTCAAGCAGGAAGCGTCTGCCTTTCCGGGATTACTCTATTGCACTCCTGATTCTATCAGGGGAGGAGACTGAGCAAGCCTCCCTCGGCCGTTGGCCGTTCCGGTTCTTAGCGCCACAGCCAGCCAATTAACGCCGCGTAAACCAGGCTCGGCAAGTAATCGGCTAGTGGAATCGTTTTCAGTTGTAGGATGACCAAAGCAACCGAAAAAATCAGCATTCCGCACGTTGCACTCACCGCGTTTTCCAGACCTTTAGCGCGAAGAAAAGGTCCAATCCATTCAGAGCAAGCCAGCGTGATCGTTCCTTGAACCACAAATACTGGAAGTGCAGCCAATGCGACGTTTTTTCCCAAAAGGCGCACCAGACCCATCGTCGCCAAGCCATCCATGATTGCTTTGACGATCAAGGGATAGAAGTAACCCGTCAGACCGTCCTGCACAGCACCTAAGATCCCGAGGGGCGCGGCACAAAAGAGTGCCGCACAAACTTTAAACCCGTCACTGGATGGCACCGGCTTTCCTGTCGTGGCGGCATCAATGTCCTTCCGCGCTTTCTGGCCAAGCTTGTTTGACATTTTTTGAAGTCGCCAGAGCCAGCCTGTCGCGCGCGCAAGCGATAAGGAAATAATCACGATCAGGATTTGTTTGAAAATCTGAAGCAGAGAGCCATTCAAGTTGATCCAGGTCAAATGCAAGCCGTAATAGACCGTGAAGACTCCAAGCGTGACTTTCCAAAACGATTCCTGAGCAACGGAAAGCGGCTTGTTCCGCAGGGAGCCGGCCATCCCGCCCGCAAGAATCCCCAGCGCATTGATTGCTGTGCCAATCATCGGAACGCATCTTAGATTCGCCAGCAGTTGCCGTCCACGGAAACCCGCAAACACCCGCGCGGCAGGGTACAATCAAAAGTGGATGGAACCATTCCGGCACTTACACTACTAACCGCGTCTCATTAACACCCCCATTTATGGGGGTGTTGGAGCGCCTCAAGAAGTTGAACCCTTTTAAAGGGTTTCTCGGTCTACCCACTTTTAATCAAGCCTCGCGCGGCAAGAACCGCAGCCAAATAGAAAGGTAAAGCCAAAGATTTTGACCACGGATAAAACCGGAGAACACGGATAAGACAGGAAAAACAAAAGTCTCTAGTTCCATAGGCTTCCTGCGGTTTTAGAGATTAAGACCTGTCCAATTGGTGATTTCTCTTCAATTTTGATTTGCAATGCAACACAGTCTGACAAGCACGGAAAGACATTGCATCAACCTGGTTCGAGCGGTACACCTCTCGCGAAATTAAACGACTCGATTACAACCAAAGCCCATGGAGAAAACGGTTAAAATAGCTCTCGTCGGCGCCGGCATGTTTGGCGGGGATGTTCATTTGCGCGCCTATGCTGATTTACAACGCGCCGGCATCAGCCCCCAGCTCGGCAGGGTCGGGCTCGATGGGTGGGCGCGGGATTTCGCCGAAATAAAGTTCGAGTTGACGGCGCTCGCCACTCGCACACCGAAGTCAGCGCGAAACTCGGCCCAAAAGTATAAATCATGGACGGGACACAAACCAAAGAGCTATTCCGGGGAGAAACCCTGGCTGCAATTGATCCAGGAAAACGGGGAACTCGACGTCGTCGCCGTTGCGACACCCGATCATTTGCATACGGAGGTGATCCTGGCCGCGCTGAACGCGGGCAACCATGTCATCACCGAGAAACCTATGTGCCTGGATATCCAGGAAGCAGATCGCATAATCGAGCTGGCGCGCAAACGGGACCGAATTGTCGCAGTGGATATGCACAAACGATTTGATCCCGACCACCTCCGAGTGCGTGACGATATTCAACACCGGATCGGCGAGCCGCTTTATGGAGTGGCGTATCTCGAGGAGCCGCTGGAAGTATCGACCAGCACATTTAAATGGGTCGAGCAAAGCGATCCGTTCAGTTATGTGGGGCCGCATTGGGTCGATTTGATCGAGCATTATTACGGGAGCAAACCGGTTTCTCTCACGGCTGTGGGCCAAAAAAAGAAACTGGTTCAAAATGGCATCAATGCCTATGACGCGGTGCAGGTGCGAGTCGATTATGCGAATGGCATGAGCATCAATTTCCATAATAACTGGATCACCCCGCCTGAGTTTGAGGGCCCAGTGAACCAGGGACATGAAATCGTCGGGTCCGATGGCAAAGTGGAAAGCGACCAACAGTACCGTGGTTTTCGTTGGTGGAACAAAGGCGGGGGAAGCCGAACGTCGAACAACCATTTTACACGAGAGGTCAAGCGGCCAGATGGCTCATTGTCGTATGTGGGTTACGGAGTCGACAGCCTCACGGTGGGCCTTGCCGCTATTTGCCGGGCAAAATTTTTCCGTGCATCACTGAAAGAGGTTTCCGGTATTTATCCTACCGCTGAACAAGCCCGAACCACGGTGGCCATTATTGATGCCGCCCGGCAAGTTCGTGATTTGAATTTCAAATACTTACGGGCGGGCAGGGGAGCGGTCGTGACCGCGCGTTTCGGAAAGGACGGAATCACCATCGTGGATCCCTATGCGCCCGCGAAGAAAATGTTCAGGAACATTTACCGGAAAGCGGTCTGAGATGGCTGTTGCCAGACTGAACCCAATTTGGATTCCAGGTAAAGAGCAGGAGCGACAATGAGACTGCCACCGGAGCACTCGATTTCTGATTTGGTCATTGAGCTCATCGGGGCTGCCTGTGTTCCACTGGACACAGGCCACTGTTCAGGAACGTTGGAGCAAGCTGAAGCAATTCTGGCGGCTCATCCGGAAATAGCCAGCCATGACATCTTTACCGCAGCAATTGTCGGAGACGACGTTGCCGTCCGGCGTTTTCTATCCCTGGATTCAAAGAGCGCCACAGCCAAGGGCGGGCCGCGTGGCTGGGATCCGCTCACCTACCTGTGTTTTTCCCGTTACTTGCGGCTGGATTCCAACCGTTCGCAAGGATTTGTGAACGCTGCCAGAGCATTGCTCGAGGCCGGCGCAAGCGCCAACTCCGGGTTTATGGAAAAGGCTCACCAACCTCATCCGGAATGGGAGTCTGTTCTTTATGGGGCAGCCGGAGTGGCTCACCATGCTGAACTCACGCGTCTTCTGCTCGAACGGGGCGCTGATCCCAATGATGGCGAAGTCGCTTATCATACACCCGAAACGGATGAAAACGCCGCTCTAAAAGTGCTCGTCGGGAGTGGGAAACTCACTGCGGATACTCTGGCCACCCTGTTGCTGCGCAAGGCGGACTGGCACGATTATGAGGGCATCAAGTATTTGCTCGAACACGGAGCGGATCCAAATCGAATGATGCATTGGGGTTACACCGCGCTGCACCAGGCACTTCGCCGCGATAATCATTTGCGGATTATCGAACTCATGCTTCACCATGCAGCCGATCCAAACCTGAAAAGTAAAAAGGATGGGAGGTCCGCGATATCCATCGCTGCGAGAAGAGGGCGGGGTGACGCGCTCAGCGTGTTTGCTCGACGCAAACCTCCCCTCCAATTGGAGGGCGTGGAGAAGTTGATAGGCGCCTGCGCCCAAAACGATCTGAAAAACATCCAAGCTTTTTGCCAGCGCGAAGCGTCGCTGGTTAACGAGCTGGTCAAGGAAGGAAGGACGTTGTTGGCGGAATTTGCCGGAAATGGAAATACGGAAGGCGTTCGGCATCTCTTGAATTTAGGTGTGGAGGTAGCCGCGACGTATAGCGAAGGGGATGGTTACTTCGGGATTGCCAGGAACAGCACCGCTCTCCATGTCGCTGCATGGCGGGCAAACCACAAGACAGTAAAATTGCTCATCGAACGCGGGGCGCCGGTTGATGCATTGGATGGAAATGGACGAACGGCCCTTGCCCTGGCGGTTCGTGCTTGTGTTGATTCCCACTGGATGCACCGGCGCTCCTCTGAGTCCGTCGAGGCTTTGCTCCGCGCAGGCGCTTCGATCCGCGGCGTGGATTTCCCATCAGGTTATGGCGCCGTCGATGAATTACTCCGAGCTCAGCAAAAATGAGCAGAGCCAAGACTTTTCAATCTCGGATTTCGGGTTTCGGATTTCGGCTTTGATTCGCCACTTCGCGCTTCCCCGCCGCATTCAACCACCGGCACTTCCTTTCGACGAACCCAGCGTACTCTTCTATATAGATCCGTCCTGGAGCCATGAAATCGAATTCGGACGGTTTGTCCCGGAAAAACTCCCGGTGAACACGCGTCCAAATGAGCCGGCCATCCGTTCCAATGTTGACTTTGGTAACACCCAGGCGGATTGCTTCGGAAAGTTCCGCTTCCGAAACGCCACTGGCTGAAGCGTCAATCTTTCCACCCGCATTATTGATCCGTTTAACTTCCTCGAGTGGAACTGCGGATCCGCCATGCAACACCAGCGGAAAGCCCCGAAGACGTTTTTGAATCTCGGCCAGTCGCTCGAGATGCAACCGCTGGTTCCCGGCGAACTTATATGCGCCGTGGCTTGTGCCAATGGCAACTGCCAGGCTATCGCAACCAGTTCTCTCGACGAATTCCTCTGCCTTGCCAGGGTCCGTTAGGATCGCTTCCTTAACCTCGTGTGACATCTCGTCTTCAACGCCTTTGAGTTGGCCAAGCTCGGCTTCGACCGCAAGCCCCTGAGCATGGGCCTGGCTAACGACCCTGCCGGTGACCGCTACATTTTCTTCAAACGGCAAGTGGGAAGCGTCAATCATGATAGAATTATAGAAACCTGAGCGGATGGCATCCGAGCAACTGTTCTCATCGCCATGATCGTGATGAACTGCAAAAACCGCCTCCGGGCAGGTGACCTCCGCGCCCCGGAGCAACTGTTCGAGCATCACGGGGTGAGCGTAATCGCGCATGACCCGAGTAAACTGAACAATGAATGGCGCGCTGGCCTTAACCGCGCCACGGAATAATCCATGGATTTGCTCCAGATTGCTCACGTTGAAAGCTCCCAGGGCGTACTTGCCGTAGGCGGAATGCTGCAGATCGATAGTGGCAAGACGCATATTTAGTCTCAGAGAGGCTACTAGGAGAGTCGACGGAACGGAAGCGCAGGTTAAGAAGTGTTAAAACACGCTGCTTCCAATTGACATTGCATATGGGAACAGTACTCTCTTGGACAGCTCTCAACTATAAACATGCCTAACCCCGAAAGCGACCGTGGCTGAAAAAGACGATTATTTAGTAGATATCCTGGTAGACCTCGGCTTTGTCATACCTGAGCAAGTGGAATCGTTGCGGGCCGAGGCGCAATCCGCCGGGGTCGGTTTGGTCGATCTGATGCTGGCCAACAAGATCATTCGGCCGGCAGACGTTACCCAGGCTAAGGCGGCGCATTTCGGAGCGGAGGTAGTCAACCTTAAGGAACTAAAGATTGCCGATGAGGTCATCGCCACCATTCCGCGGCACATCGCAAGAAAATATCGCGTAGTTCCTGTCTTCAAGCATGAAGGGGCGCTAACTGTCGCCCTGGCAGACCCCTCGGATATCGCCACCATTGACAGCTTGAACCATCTGCTACGGATGGATGATATCAGCCTGCAAGTGGCTTCGGAAGAGGACATCGAAAACGCCCTGAGCAAGTATTACGGAGACCGGGGCGGCAGCCGCATGGCCGATCCGAAGCTGCAGGAAACCATCCGGGAATTGACCGAAGAACATGTGGAGGTGATGGCTGGCGGAGGTGAAGATGGGGCTGTGGTCGATGCCGACGCCCCGCTCATTAAACTGGTCAATTCGCTCATCGTCGAGGCGTTCAAGATGCGCGCTTCGGATATTCATTTGGAACCCCTGGCAAAGCGGTTTCGCTTGCGTTACCGGATTGACGGCGTGTTGCACGAGATGAAGGCCCCGCCCAAGCGGTTGCAACCTTCTATTATCAGCCGTTTGAAAATCCAGTCCAACATGTCGATTTCCGAACACCGAATTCCGCAGGATGGACGTATTCAAACCTCGGTAGGAGGCAAGCTAATCGATTTGCGTGTTTCCTGCCTCCCAACGAACCATGGCGAAAGCATCGTCATGCGTATTTTGGACAAGGAAGGTTTGCGTTTGGGCTTGCCGGAGTTGGGTTTCTTTACCGACGATCAACAAACTTTCGAGCATTTGATTGGCTTGCCGGACGGGATTCTTTTGGTCACCGGGCCAACCGGTTCAGGCAAAACGACCACCCTTTACTCGTGCCTCCATTTTATCAACCGGCCCGATCGGAAGATCATTACTGTCGAGGACCCGGTGGAATATCTTTTGGCCGGTATTAACCAGGTGCAGGTCCATGAAGCTGTCGGGTTAACTTTCTCGATGGCGTTGCGCTCCATTCTTCGGCAGGCCCCTAATGTCATTATGATTGGGGAAATACGCGATCTGGAAACCGCAACCATCGCGATCAATGCTTCTCTGACCGGCCATTTGGTTTTCTCGACGCTTCATACCAACGATGCCCCAAGCGCGGTCACCCGTCTTATTGATATAGGAGTCAAACCCTTCCTGGTGGCATCTTCTACCCGCGGCTTGATGGCCCAACGGTTGGTGCGGAAAGTTTGCAAACAATGCGGCGCACCTTATACACCGACGGATGCGGAAATACGGTCTCTGGGTGTTGATCCGGCCAGCATCCAAACATCGACTTACTTGAAGGGCAAAGGTTGCGCCAACTGTTCGAACACCGGTTATCGCGGGCGATTTGGGATTTTCGAGGTGTTTGTGATTGATGATGAGGCGCGCAAGCTGATTTACGAAAAGGTGCCTTCCTCGGTCTTGCGTTCACGCGCGCGGGAAATGGGAATGCGCACTTTGCGCGAGGATGGCATTCGCAAAGCGCAGGCAGGTTTAACAACTCCCGACGAAGTCATAAGGGCCACGGTGGGCGATGTGGACTAAATCTGAATGACGAATGAAGAATGACCACATCCCCGAAAAATCCACCAACTTTTCTCAATAGCTGTCATAGGTGGTTTAGTATTGCGGAGGGCGGTCTGCCTTCGGTGTGACAAAAGTCCTTTTCCGCTGTCTAAGCTTTTATTAGTATTACCAAATAATTTTTGAACCAAGCCTAGCATGTCATACTCGATGTCGGATTTATTACAGTTGGTCGTGTCCGAAGGCGCCTCTGATTTGCATATTCGCGTGGGCACCCCTCCGACGATTCGCGTCCACGGGATTCTTCACCGAGTCGAAGGTCCGGTTTTAGTGCCCGAAGATACCGAGGAGTTGATGAGGAGCATCACTTCGGAAGAGCATATCCAACATGTCCGCGAAAGGGGAGGTTCTGACTTTGGTTTTGCGTTTGGTGACATGGCGCGATTTCGCGTCAGTGTTTTCAAGGAAAAAGGCAATTTCGGCATGGTGCTGCGGCAGATCCCCACCAAGATGCTCACCATGGAGCAAATCGGTTTGCCTCCCTCGACCAAGGAACTGCTCTACAAACCGCGCGGACTTGTCCTGGTAACCGGCCCAACGGGCTCAGGCAAGACAACGACTTTGGCTTCGATGCTCAACATTATCAATGAAGAGCGGGATGAAGCGCACATCGTTACCATTGAAGACCCCATCGAGTATTATCATAAACATAAGAAAGCGCTGGTGACTCAAAGAGAAATTGGGGTGGACGTGCCAAACTTCGCCGAGGCCCTGCGTCGCGTGCTGCGCCAGGACCCCGATGTCATTCTGGTCGGAGAAATGCGCGATTTGGAAACGATTGATGCCGCCATTACCGCGGCGGAAACCGGGCATCTTGTCTTCGGGACGCTGCATACCACCGGCGCGGCCAAGACCGTTGATCGTGTGGTGAATGCGTTTCCCACCAATCAGCAGGAACAAATTCGTATCCAGCTCTCGACCGTGATGCAGGCGGTGATCTCCCAACTCTTAATTCCCAGGATCGACAAGCCTGGACGAGTTGCAATCTTCGAGATCATGATCAATACGCCTTCGATTGCCGCGCTGATCCGTGATAACAAAACCTTTCGGATACAATCTGATATTCAGACCGGCGCAAAATACGGCATGGTTACGCTGGACAGTTTCCTGATAGACAAATATCTTGCGGGGATGATAGCCCGTGAAGAAGTGGTGACCAAAGCGCAAGATCCTGTCACCATTCAGGCCAAGCTGCAGGAACTGGAGCTGGCCCAGGCCGTTGGTGTGGACATGTCTCCCGGCGCGGCGGCTTGAACGCGAGTTCGCGGAATAGAATGTTGAAATGATGCAGGACGAAACCAATCTGGATAAAGGAATCTCCCGCGGGCCTATTTGGACTTAATGTATGGCTGATGAAGTTCACAGTCCATTGCTGGCGCTGATCAAGGAGCGAAGCCTGATCGACGACCTGCAATATGACGAGGTAGCAGCCGAATTCAAGCGCAGCGGCAAACCTGTCGTCCAGATCCTCCAGGACTTTGGTGTGATGGATTTGGACAACATTCTCCAGGTAATGGCCGATCATTTGGGGGTGCGGGTGGTTTCGTTTCGCGATCTGGATCTCTCGCCGCAGTTGTTGCAGAGCATTCCCGCGAGCACTGTCCGGATGTATGAATGCCTGCCCTTGAGCCTGAATAACGGTACTCTCGAGATTGCCCTGGCCGACCCGCTCAATCCGGCGCGAATCGATGAACTCGGGTACATTATCAAAAAGGATCTCCAACTCGTCGTCGCCGACCCCGACGCCATCCATAAGGCGATTGACAAGTTCTATCCCGAAGATAGCGAAAGTGTTTCCGATATTCTCAAGGAATTAGGGGAAGACAAAGAAATTGCCCGCGAAGCGAGCGAAGCCGAGGCGACCGATGACGCCAAACTGGTCGAGAGCCTGGCCAATGACGCTCCGATTGTCCGCTTTGTAAACCTGGTTGTCTTCCAGGCAGTGCAGGACCGCGCCAGCGATATTCATTTTGAACCTTTCGAAACGGAGTTTCGCATCCGCTATCGCGTGGACGGAGCGCTTTACGAGATGTCTCCCCCGCCCAAGCATTTGGCCCTCCCCGTTATTTCGCGCTTGAAGGTAATGGCGAATCTGAACATTTCCGAACGCCGGATGCCTCAGGACGGCCGCATTGCTTTCAATTTAGGCAATCGCATGATCGATTTGCGTGTCTCTACTTTGCCGACGCAATTCGGTGAATCCGTGGTGTTACGCGTGCTGGATCGAACAGCGGTCAATTTAGAAATCGAATCCCTGGGATTTCCAAAATACTTGTACGATTACGTCATCGAAGCGGTCCAACGTCCCAATGGAATTGTCGTGGTGACCGGCCCGACCGGGTGCGGTAAGACGACCACCCTTTATTCCTGTTTGCGTCGGGTTAATACCATCGATTCGAAACTGCTGACGGCGGAGGATCCCGTCGAATATGACATCGAAGGCATCATGCAGGTGGCGGTGAACGAAGGGGTTGGTCTGACTTTCAGCAAAGCATTGCGCTCGTTTTTGCGTCAAGACCCTGATATTATTATGGTGGGTGAAATGCGCGATTTGGAGACCGCGCAGATCTCGATTCAAGCTTCGCTTACCGGACATCTGGTCTTAAGCACGCTCCATACGAACGACGCGCCCGGGGCTGTCACTCGGCTGATCGATATGGGTGTCGAGCCATTCCTGATCTCCTCGACGCTCGTGGCGGTCATCGGCCAACGGTTGGTGCGAACCGTTTGCAAAGAGTGCCGGACTCCATTTGAGCCCACAGAGAATCAACTGGCCTTGCTCAATCTTTCGCCGCATGACCTGGGGGAGAAGGTGTTCTACTACGGACGCGGTTGCTCCACTTGCAATGATACCGGCTATAAGGGACGCAAAGGTATTTTTGAGCTGCTCGTGATCAACGACGCGATCCGCACCTTGATCAATGAGCGCGCTCCGACCGTCGTCATGCGCCAAAAAGCAGTCGAACTGGGTATGGTTACTTTGCGTGAAGATGGCTTGAGAAGCATTTTCGATGGAGATACTACGATTGAAGAGGTCGTGAAGTACACTTGATGAAACCCTTCCCCAAATACCCGACTCAAAACCATTGTTGCCGATCCTGGAATCTCGAAGGACAGAGCGGTTTGCAAAAGTAAGAGGATTCTTCTATGCCAAAGTTCAGTTATGTCGCCATGGATTCCACTGGCAAAGAAACCAAAGGAACCCTTGATGTCGGCAGTCAAAATGAAGCGATTGGGCGCGTTAAGGAAATGGGCCTGTACCCAACGCGCATTGTCGAAGTCGATAAAATAAAGGAAAAGCCTGAGGGAAAGGCCAAGGCAGGAAAGCCCGCCAAGAAAAAGGGTGGCGGGGCAAACATTTCGATAAAGATCCCTGGTCTCAGCGGCCGGGTTAAGTCCAAAGTATTGACCACCTTCACCCGGCAATTAGCCACGCTGGTCGATGCCGGTTTGCCTCTGTTGCGTGGATTGCGTGTGCTGGAAAAACAGGAAAGAAATCCGACGTTAAAAGGGATTATTAGTGAACTTGCTCTTTCGATTGAAGGCGGCAGCACTTTTTCCGAAGCGCTGGCGCAACATCCGAAAGTTTTCAATCGCCTGTTCGTCAACATGGTAAAAGCTGGCGAACTGGGTGGTGTGCTTGAAGTCGTTTTGGCCCGCCTTTCCGAGTTCATGGAAAAGGCGCAAAAGATCAAAGGCAAAGTGATCGCTGCCATGTTCTATCCCGTGGCTGTGCTGGTGGTGGCTTCCGCTATTTTGCTCATTTTGATGGTGAAAGTCGTGCCTGCATTCGAGCAGGTTTTCATTGGCATGGCGGAAGGCGCCCAATTGCCCGCGTTCACTCGCCTGGTTTTGGGTATCAGTCGCGCGATCAAAGATAACATTTTGGTGACCCTGGGTATTGTCGCAGTGTTTGTTGTCCTGTTTCTCCTCTTCAAACGAACCAAGTTCGGCCGCCATGTCTGGGACAAATTCAAACTTAAAGTGCCGGTGATCGGCCCTGTGGTTAATAAAGTCGCTATCTCGCGGTTCACCCGGACGCTGGGGACACTCATCAGCAGTGGCGTGCCCATTTTACAGGCGCTGACCATTGTCAAAGAAACTGCCGGAAATGTAATTGTCAGTGATGCGGTCAATGCCGTGCACGAAAGCGTTAAAGAAGGCGAAACGATCACCGCTCCTCTCGAGGCATCCGGTGTTTTTCCTCCCATGGTGATCAGCATGGTCGATGTCGGCGAACAAACCGGCGCTCTGCCGGAAATGCTTTTGAAAATCGCCGATAACTATGACGAGGAAGTCGATAACGCAGTAGCCGCCATGACTTCCTTGCTCGAACCGATCATGATTGTTTTTCTCGCTGTCATTGTAGGCAGCATTGTCATCGCGATGTTCCTGCCTCTAATCGACCTGATGAATCGCGTGGGTGATACCAGCGGTGGCAAAGGTGATAAGGAATAACAGACTCAAGAACCTGATGAATTGAATGCACGAACATTCGTGTTCAATTTCATTAGGTTTTCACGTTCATCCCAAAGGGATTCTCGAGAATATCCCTACATGCCACGGCCTATTGTCCAAATCGAAACCCTACGTATGGTCCATGGCGGGCCTCCAAGATTTTCGAATTGTGTTGGGACCATGAACCTGATCGAGGACGATTCGAAGAACGGTTCATGGAAAACCGCCTTTCGTTTTGGGCAATGCATTGGGACTATGAACCAAAATTTTATGAGCTTGTTCAGACTAAAACCCCGTAGGGGTGGCCCGTTTATAGATACGCGCCGCTCCGGAATGCTTTTTTCTTTTTGTTTTTCGGCGACGCGATTGAAACAATTTCGAGTGCGGCAATCGGGTTTGGATGTCCCGACAGTTGGTCAGATAATCCAGGTTTGCGCCGCCGAAAAACAAAAAGACAATCCGGTGGTCTTTCCTGGCTATAAACGGGCCACCCCTACGGGGTTTCAGTCTTTTGCCTATGCATTGGTACCATGAACCAGTTGTCTTCCCCTTTTCTCGGAGGAGAACGAGAGGTGCGGACCCAAACCCCGTTAGGGGTGGCCTGCCGAAATCTTCCCTGGAGAGTCCAAATCTCGGAAAATCAAAAAAATCAACTTAAATTTGAAAAAATCTGTTGACACGTATTCGAAGACCATGTATTTACAATGTAAAGACATTGCATGGGCGTTGAGCTTACATTCCAAACGGTAATATGGAGTTCGATTGGAATAATCCGCCTTTCAATCTCGAAAGTTCTTTGACGTTGCAGGAAATCGAAGAGTCGTTCGAAGACCCGTTTGCGGTGCGGGTTTTGCCCGATTCACCCCGGTTTTTAGTTCAAGCCAGGTTTTTTAACCTGGGCGTTTCTGCGGGGGGTATCGGCATCTTTAGTGTGTATCGGACAAACGGCAAACAGATTCGCATTATTTATGCGCGGCCTTTTGAACCCGAAGAACGCTTCTTCTATCAGCGGAAACTCGACCAGACGCTAGCTCGTTAGCCAGGCAGGGTCTGAAGTTAACGCTTTACGAATTTAACAGAGCAATATGCGATCATTGGCAAAATGGGAAGAGGTGCCCATCTTCGATAACGAAGAGGCTGAGGCAGGATTTTGGGCTGAGAACAAACCCGATCTGCGCCTGATGGAGACATCGGTGGCGAACGCGAGCGAGAGCGCTGAATCGGTCACCATGACCTTGCGCATCGATCCGCGGATGCTCGCGCGAATCAAACGGCTGGCTCGCTCCCGCTACTTGAATTATCAGAGCATGATCAAACAATGGCTCAGCGAACGGATGGAGCAGGAAATGCGCGAGAGATAATGGCTATGAACCAAATCAATTCTGGGAAAACAGAGCTAACCGATTGCATCCTGCCTCCGGGAAAAATTGAGACCGCGAAATCAACTTTCAAATCGTCCTCCTCCTCCTTCTCGTCCTCGTCCTCGTCCTCGATCCTGACACGAGACAAACGCCACAACCCCTTCAGGGTTGATTCGACACGAGCATTGCATACCCAGGGTAGCTCGTGCCTCGCAACCCTGGGCTTTGAGGCGAAATCCCGTTGGGATTTTGGGGCACGGCCCCACTTTGGAAACGGGCCGCATGGAAATGGGATGCACGGAGTGACCCGCCACATACGCGCCTTCACTTTGATCGAACTTCTTGTGGTCATTGCGGTGATTTCCATTTTGGCGGCGCTGGTGATTCCGGTTACTGGCGCGGTGAATGCCGGCAAAATAAAATCCCGCGCCCGGGCTGAACTGGCCCAAATCGAGACTGCAATTGATCGATATAAAGCCAAGCTTGGACATTACCCGCCGGACAATCCAGTCGATCCCGCGAATGCCAACCTGTATTATGAAATGAACCCTAACCAATTGTATTATGAGTTGATGGGAACCACCAACGACGGCCGGTTTTATCGGACCTTGGACGGAAGCGTATCGGTCGATATCGGTTTGATCGGTGCGGTGATTGGTCCCAAAGTTGCCGGGTTCGTCAATTCAACCCGGGGTGGGGGAGGGGATGAAGGAGGCAGCGCCCAAACATTTTTCGATGGCGGATTGAAGCCCAACCAGATTGCCAAAACTCCCTCCGGCGCCACCATTCTGGTTGGGGTGCCCTGGCAGAAAGGGCCCGCCCCATTCGATTTCGTTCCTTTCAGGAGTACCGCATCTCCCGCACCCAACCCGTGGCGTTATAACGCATCCAGCCCCACTCACAATCCAAACTCTTACGACCTTTGGCTGGATGTCGTTATCAGTTCGAAAGCTTACCGCATTTGTAATTGGAGCAAGCAACCACTTCGGATAACAAACCCGACACCTTAACCCAACGGAGATAAACGTATGCGCTCCCAAAACCCACAACCAATAAAGACGGTGCCAATCGATTGGATCGACTGCGCCTGGGCGCCGAAGGTCATGATTCGTCTGGCGCCAGTGAGAAATTCGATTTTTCAATCACGTTTCCGGCAGAGCGACCTTGCCACTCAGCCGTACCGCAAAGTTTTGCAACTTTCGCCGGGCTCCTCGCGGGACTGCACTTCGTGGTGGCTCGGCCGGATTGCCGTGGATTCAACAATCCTCTCGACCTTTCCTCTTTCTCTTATGAAAAAGCCTGTTGCCAGGCCGCATTCTGCCCGTCGGGGATTTACCCTGATTGAGCTCCTGGTCGTGATTAGCATCATCTCCATTTTGGCGGCGATGCTTTTGCCAGTCTTAAGCAAAATGAGGACGAGAGCTGCCATCGCGAAAGCTAAGATGGAAATCAGCCAGATTAAGGACGCAATTCATCAATATGAAACCGCTTACAGCACTTTCCCTGCTAGTCGGGGCGCTTTGAACGCAGCGGTTGCGACCGGCGATGACTTTACTTACGGGACCTCTGGTTTGCTCACTCCAATTAAAATGCCGTCAGGATCCTATGTTTTGAAGAGCCCAAGGGAGACCGCCCCCGGTGCCTATCAAACGAACAACGCTGAAATAACGGCAGTGTTGCAGGATATCGAAACTTACCCCAATAGTCAGGATACCGTGAATAAGGGACACGTTAAGAATCCCCAACGAACGTCGTTTCTAAATGCCAAGCCTGTAGGTGATATCATTACCCCTGGAATCGGACCGGACGGCGTGTATCGGGATCCATGGAAAAATCCCTATATTATTTCCATGGATCTGAACAGTGATGAAAAGTGCAAGGATGCGTTTTACCGGCTTAGAGAGGTTTCCAGCCTAAAAAACGGCACTTCAGCCGGCTATTTTGGGCTGGTGAATAGTAAGAATGCGGCGGGTGTCTCTGACGATTTTGAGTACAACGGAAAGATCATGGTCTGGTCCGCCGGACCTGATGGGATGATCGACCCCACGCGTGCCGCGAACACAGGCGCGAATAAAGATAACGTCCTGAGTTGGCAATGATGTTTTATGAAGGCGAAACGTTTTCACTACCTATCACCCAGTACAGCTTTCACCCTGATCGAGTTGCTGGTCGTGATCTCGATCATTGCCTTGTTGGCAGGTCTGTCCGTCCCGGTCATTAATAATCTCAAACCCAATGTCGTAGCCGGCGCCACGAGGCAGTTGCTGGATGACGTGGCGCGCGCCCGGCAACTGGCAATCGCCCACCGAACCACAGTGTACATGGTATTTATTCCAACAAATTTTTGGAGCGACCTGCCAACAGATCTTGTCACTAAAACACAAGCCGCGCGATTGCTCGATAAGCAACTGGTCGCCTACAATTTTGTTTCTCTTCACAGCCTGGGAGATCAGCCAGGCAAAATAACGCCCAGGTATTTGAGCTCTTGGAAAACATTGCCGGAAGGTGTGTACATTACTCCCGAGAAATTTCAGCCGCGCAGTAACGTTCCGATCCTGGATTTCTATACCAATGACATTAATCTGAATCGAGTTCTGGCATTCCACGTTTACGGGTTTAATAGCCTGACAAATGTGCCGTTCCCGGCCGAGAATACCCCCCCAAGAGCAGGAAAAAATCCCTATATAAGGCTACCCTATATTGCTTTCAATTATTTGGGACAATTAGCAAATCCCCAATATGAGAATGAGTACATCCCATTGGCAAAGGGAGCCGTCCTTTTTCAGCGCGACACAACGACAGACGGAATGCGAGTGCTCCCAGCGGTCCGGGAATCGCCCCCGGGCAATGTGACCAACGCTTTCAACGTCGTCAGCATTGATTGGCTGACGGGCCGCGCCCATCTTGAACGCCAACAACTCCAATGAGAACAACAAGAGGGATCACAGACGACGTGACTGCGGACAACGCCCGAGGTCCAGCTCTTGGTCCTCCTCCTTCTCGTCCTCGTCCTCGATCTTCTTCAGATTTTAATCGTTCCGAGCTCGCCTTCACCATGATCGAGATCGCCATTTGCCTGGCGGTGATTGGTTTCGCCCTGGCGGCAATCATTGGTGTCTTGCCGCTGGGTATGAATGTCCAAAGAGAAAATCGCGAGGAGACCGTGATCAATCAGGACGGCAATGTATTTCTGAACGCCATTCGTCACGGCGAGCTGGGGTTGGACGATCTAACCAATTACGTCGTGGCTATTACCAATTGGGTGACCGAGTCCGATGGCATTGGAAAACCGCGGCTGCTTTATACTTTAGGGTATACTTACGAGAAATCTTTTCAGAATGGCGCGCCGATGTCGCCCCCCATGCCGATCACTAATGGCTTTCGAATTATTGGTTTGCTGAGCACTCCAAGATATAATCCGATCGTCACTCAGGGAACACTGGGATATCGCAGCAATTTCGTTGTCGCTTATGTCCGTTCATTAAGCGGGGATGCCAGCGAGAAATTCCCTCAAAACAACCCCCAACTGCACGACATGGCGTTCAGTTACCGGATGATCTCCGACATTGTCCCTTACGCCGATTTTGACCGGAATTGGACCAATTACAACGATCCGATCATTTTTGCTGCTAACAACACCAATGAGATCACTCGCCGCTCCAATTATTGGAGGCTGGCCTTAACAATGCAGACCAATCTGCACGATGTACGGCTCATCTTCCGCTATCCCTATTTGCCGAATGGCAAGACGGGCAATGGAAGGATCGTGTTCCGCACCAGTGCCAGCGGCCATCTCCACGTGACCAATGATTTGAACCTCAGCATGACGGCGAAAGCTACGATCCCTTACCTGCTATATTTCTTCGAACCCAGAACCTACGTGAGTGTACCGCAGCCCCTATCCCCGTGAATGTGTGAAACATAAATTATCATTTTTGCGCGAAGCACAGCGAGAGTTCGGACACAGAAACGGTAACCGAATCGCGCGAAGCGTTTGGAGTGCGCCGCATTCCGGCGCTTTCGATTTTATTTTGCCAGCAGCTTGCGACGGGTTGTCTGTGATTAGGGACGTCGACAAGAAAAGCGCCGGAATACGGCGCACTCCAAACGCTTCGCGTAATTCGGGGCGCTTGCGTCCAGGCCAGGGCGCGTTTTCTCTGATCGAGATCATGGTGGCTGTCTCACTGATGTCATTCATCGTGCTCGGGTTGTTGATCATGTTTGGCCAGGTTCAGAAAGCATTTCGCGCCAGCCTGACACAAACCGACGTGCTGGAAGCCGGGCGAATACAGATGGACATGATGGTGCGGGAACTCGCGCAAATGGCGCCTTCGGGACGGCGTTTTACCACGAATCTTCTCATTGAACTGTCTCCAGTTTTCAATGTTCCTTTTTTACAAGGTCTGCCTGGAACAACGTATAAAGGTATCCCAGGAACCCAGGACCAGCGGACCAATATCATTCAAAAAATCTTTTTCCTCTCGCAATTCAATCAGGATTGGATTGGCACTGGGTACCAGGTCATTCCCGATTACGCGAATTCAGGAGTGGGAACCCTCTATCGTTTCTCAGCCAATTATAATCGCTCCATAGCAACCAACCTGAGTGGGGAATTTCTTAACGCGCCGCTCTCGAAGCTCCATCGTATTTCCGACGGGGTTGTGCATTTACGGTTGCGCCCCTTCGCCACTAATGGCTACCCAATTGTCTGGGACGGGCGCACCAATGGCGTGTTTCGCACTAACGCCTTTGATACCGGCGGGTTGAGAGTAAAGAATACTATCGCGCGCGGCAAATTGCTCACCGTTCCGGATGTGGTGGATTGTTATTTTATGAGCAACGCTCTGCCGGCTTATCTTGAATTGGAAGTTGGGATTCTCGAGCAACATATTTTCGAACGATTCAAAGCCATCGGCACCAACAATGCCGCGGCCCAGCAGCGTTACCTTTCGAACCACGTCGGCCAGGTTCATATTTTTCGACAGCGAATTCCTGTTCGCACAGTCGATTTCTCCGCGTACCAATGAAAATGAAAGAGCAGACTTTGGATTCGCCAGGTGTTTCACGTTTCACCTTGGACCCGGAAGGGAACGCGCCCCGGGCCGCGGCGTCAAACCGCTCCGAAAGGGGTGTGGCGCTGGTGATCACTCTGATCCTGCTCTCGATCATCACCTTCATGGCCATCACTCTGCTGGTGGTGACGCGAAGTGAAAAGAATTCTGTCTCCACCACAGCTGAGCAAAACACGGCTGCTTTAATGAACGATGCCGCGATCGAGAATTTCAAGATGCTTTTCATCGCGCCAACCCTTGCGTTTACCAACCCCTTCAACTTCGATTTCGTGGTTTCGACCAACTACGTCAATCCAGTCGGTTTTATCGCGGCTGGCCTGGCGCGGACGAGCTTTACCAATGTAAATTACGATTTTCGAGCCGTGGATGGCAAGGTCCTCTCGCCGGCCGACTCTCTGCAGAATTTGCAAAACCTGCTCTACGCCGCGCGACCGCCCGTCTATATAACCAACCGGCTTGCACCGCCCTATGGTTCCAATGAGTTCCGGTATTATCTCGATCTGAATCGGAACAACCAATTCGATGCTACCGGGATCATTCCGGTCATTGGCACGAATGGGCCGATTCTTGGCACCAACGGCTTGATCCTTTCCAACTATTTCGCAGGGGACCCGCAATGGATTGGGGTCCTGGAAAAACCAGGCTTTCCACATTCGGCAACCAACCGGTTTATTGGCCGATATGCTTACTTTGGCGTGCCTCTCAGCCAGACATTGGATCTCAACTATATCCACAATTACGGGAAAGAACTCCGCGTGACCATGTTGCCAGGTAACGATAGTTTCTTCCGCAACATGGGAGTTGGCACCTGGGAATTGAACCTGGCCGCATTTCTTGTGGATCTGAATACGAATATCTGGCAACCACCCAACGATCCGTATAACTATTACGCGCTGGGCACTTACCTTAAGGCAAACACCGGCGTGGCTTTCGAAGATGCCCTTTCCCTCTTGCGGTATCGGTATGCTGCCAATTATGGAAACCTTTTGTCCGTCAACAACCTATTTGGTCTGAGAGGCACAACGGCGTTTTTAAGGGATGGAATTGATGGATACACCCATGGGGTGGCTGCGCTCGGTACTGCATGGAAAGAGAACGATAATCCGGTTCTAAAGGGCTGGCCCGGCGCTGACAATACGAATTACTTCTTTGCAGTGCAGGACCTTTTCGATCGCACCAAAACAGGGATCAGTGTGACCGGGCCCACTTTCAGCGATCGGCTGATTGCTTCAACCACCAGTTCGAATACCTACGACCGCACGACCTACTACCGGTTACTCTCCCAATTGTCCACCGAATCCTCCCCGGAATCAGACAGGATCAACCTTAACTATTCCAACGTGTTTAATGGCGTGGTCATTCCGAATGCGGCTACGAATTTTATTCCGTGGGATCCCACGCAATTCTTCACTAACGTGGCTATTCGTCTTCTGGCCAACGCGGGGTACACAGTTGGGACCCCCGGGAGCCCTACTAATTTGTTAGTCCTGGATAGCCAGGGGCGAACGAATCTGCAGATTCCCATCTCATACACGAACTACTACACTCCCAGCGTTCATCGGTTACTGCAACTTGCCGCAAACATATACGACGCGACCACGACTAATCTCCAGCCAACGGCGTTCCGTCCTCTTTTCCAGGCACCAGGCGGGAAAGCGGGAGGTAATAATGTCTTTATTGTCGGATACCAGGAAGTAACGGATATCGCCGTTCCCATAGCTGCGCCGGCAATGCGGGATGCCAATAATCCAAACGATCGAACGACATTGGGGCCGAATAAATTGAACATGGTTTATGGAATCCCCTTGGTGATCGGCGCGAAGAAGGGGATTCCCAATTTTAATCAGTTTTCGATGGAGACCGCCGTATCAGTGACTCGTAAGATGCAATTTCGAGCCAGGGTGCCTCGAGATCCAACAGTCAACCACCCATTTGAAACAAATCAGATGTATGTCGTATCCATTTCAAATGTCTTTGGGCTTGAAGCCTGGAATTCCTATAGCAACGCCTATCCACAAGGCTTACGAATCATCGTTGACGCCGACATGAGTGCAGTCGTCACAAATGAATTGGGCAAGACCCTTCTCACAACGAATGTTCCAATCACGGTTACCAAAGACGTGCCCAACTGGCAGGGCTTCAAGGATCTCAACCACCCTGGATTCTCATTTCAAATTCCGCTTCATCCTTCGACAAACCATTTTTTATACCTCTCGAATTCAACGTATAGGAAAGGTACGGACAGTTTCGGTATACTGACTGGCGATTTTGAAAGAAGCCAAAGCCCCGCATTTGCTGTGCCTCATTGGTGGCTTGTTTTAAACACCCGGCTTAGGTGCGTCATAATCGATACCAAAGCCAATCGGATTGTCGATTATGTAAACTTAGCCAGCGCTGATCCTCCTGTCGATATTACTTACGAGCTGATGAAAGACGCAGATTGCGCTAGCTATAATCCACCAAGAAACACGCCGGTTCCAGATGGCGCTTTTTGGTGTACTAACCGCACCACACCACAAAGCCCCACTTTTGGCTCCCGTTTGCAAATCGACGTTTCCGCAGGACTATTCCAGGCGAATTGGACTAAAGGGCAAATGACAATTGCCAGTAGTGGGTTAAGTGACGAGGCTGCCGCCAAGGATTTTTTTGCCACAAACATGTTTGGTATTCCTGCAAAATTTAGCCAACGAGCCATGTATCTGACCAATGTTTTCTACGCGCCTTTCACGCCGACTCGGACTCTCTACATTAGTACGTCCTGGGAGGCCAACGATCCTCTCGTTCATTATACTGTCGGAGATCTTTTGGATAATCGAAACCTCCAAGGTCTGAACAACACCAATCGGGTTAAAACCGATAGTAAATTCTCACAAACAAAAATCCAAAACATGGGGCAGGTAAATGAGCGGTATGAGCCCTGGGGTAATCCGAGTAGCAAACAAGACACCATGTTTGCATTAGAGGTAAAAGATCCGTTGGTTACGCGTTCTGACGACTGGGATTTCCCAACCAACAGGCTTCCGACCATCGGTTCGATGGGGCGGATTCACCGTGGGACGCCCTGGCAAACGTTGTATTTAAAATCCAAAGCAATTGATATCACAAATTGGATGAAATGGACCGGGAACCTCCAGATCATTACTAATTTCGGCCAAATCGATACCAATATTGTTAAAATTAATACCAACATTAACAACCTATGGATTGGGACTTTGCCGGCGACCAATTTGGCCTACGATCTTTCCTTCACCTATCCGACGAATGATTGGGGCATCCCCGAGATGTTCACCACTGCTTTCAATGACAACGCCGCGCGTGGGCGTCTTTCAGTGAACCAAACAAATCTGCCTGCGTGGTCCGCTTTGTTCAGCGGTATTGTCGTGCTCGAGGCCGATCCGAAAGGTACCATGATCAAAACCTTAGCTGGTTCGATCAGCAATCGTCCCGTGGTCATCGAACCGGTGGGAGCTGCTGGCAACAGTTCACCCCTATGGCAACTCTATTCGGCAATCAACAGGGTCCGCAGCAGCACGAATTTTAATGGGGCCTTCAAAAGGGTTGGGGATATTCTGGCGGTACCTGAATTCAGTGACAAATCACCTTTTCTGAACCTGACCAATGCGAACCAACAACAGTGGGGTATGAATGATGCGGCTTGCGAACGGCTACCGCAGCAGACATTGAGTTTGCTGACTTTGGACAAAACGCCGCGCTACCTGATTTATTCATGGGGGCAAGCGCTCAAACCGGCTAACAAATCGATAGTAACCAGCGGCACTGCTTTCGGCATGTGCACGAACTATCAAATCACGGCCGAGACGGCCACCCGGACGATCGTTCGACTCGAGGGTTTGCCAAACAATCCGCACATGGTCGTGGAAAAATTCAATGTATTGCCTCCTGATTGATGCGAACGAAGGCCAGGGAAAAGCCTTCCATCTAAAAACTAAGGATCGCATCCCAAAAGGAGTGCAAGCTTCGTGCTTGCATGGTGGAAATGTGGAGCAGAACGGCTTCCCCCGATCTCGCACCGAAACAAACATCTCATTAACACCGCGGCTTTCAGCCCGGTGTAGGGATATGCGTGCGACCAGGCAACTGTTTCAACAGTTTCAGAAAGCCGTTGAAACGGCTCTCTTTCTCCTGCATTCACAGCACCGGGCTAAAGCCGTGCGGTTAGTGAGAGCTTATGTGCCTCGAGACGACGAGAAACCGCTGAAGCGGTTAGGTCACCTCCAGAACAGCTCGATCACCCCGCTGAAGCGGGGTGTTAATGAAATCCGAGCCGGGGCGGATTCCATTGGCACTTTTGAAGTCCCCGTCTTCGCGAACCTTCTTTTCTTTTCACCTCAACTTTCGTATGATGCTTAACTGAGTTAACGTATGCGCTGGCGACCATTTACCTGGCTTCTTCTAAGTGTTTTCTTTTTCGTCGCAGCCGCTTTTTTTTGGGAGCTTGGAGACCAATGGGCTGCCAGGAAAGCAGGGCCGACTTCCACACAGACAACGAATCAAAACCATCGAGGCCAACGGCCTGGCAAACCGGTGGCTGCCGCGCCGTTCCATCTGTTAACGCAGCCAGGGAATTTGAACACCCTCTCCATTGCTCCAGCTACCAATACCATTACTCACCGTGCCGACCGATTTGCACATCGGTTGAGCAACACGACAAAACCGATCGAACAGTTGGAACGTAGTGAAAAAGCCATTTTGCTGGAAAATGCTTTGATTGATACCGGAACGGGCGTGAGGCTTCCGATCCCCGAACATTTACGCAGTCACGGAGATCCAGGCAGCTACATTGTTCAATGCAAAACTCCTTTGGATGACGGATTTCGAGCGATGATAAAAGAGGCCGGCGGAGAAATTGTTTCGTACATGCCGTACATTCCCAACAATGCGTATTTGATCACCGGCCCGGCGTCCGCTATTCAAACGATTGCCGCTGACGCGCAGGTGCAGGTTGTTCTTCCCTGGGAACCTTACTTTAAGATCGAGCGGTCGTTGTTAAAATTTGCCGTCGAACAGCAGCCTTTGCCCGAGCAGACAGGGTTGAATTTGCTGCTTCTTCCCGATGCTCGAGAACAGACTTTAGCGGAGCTTAAAAAGATCAACGTTCCAATCGTTCGTGAGGAGATCTCGCCCTTTGGGCCAATTGTCACTTTGCGCCCGACTGCTGAGGCTGGTGTTCTGCCTGCGCTGGCCGCATTGAAGGGAGTTCAACGAATCGAGTTCGCGCGAGGTCGTGCGCCAGCCAATGATTTGAGCCGCGCAATCATTGGGGTGGCGAGCGATTCCGTTGTCTCGAACAATTACCTGGGGCTGAACGGCTCGAATGTTTTTATTAATGTCAATGATACCGGTATAGATGCGGGGCACCCTGACTTTGCTCCTGGGGCTGGTGGTCGCATTCTGGGGGATTCGGCGCTCAGCCTCATTGATAGGGATGGACATGGTACTCATGTGGCAGGAATCATCGCGGGAAGTGGCGCGCGTTCCACCAACGTCAATAACGCACAGGGTTCGCAGATGCCGGCAGTCGATTTGCAATTTCGTGGCAAAGCGCCTGCCTCGAAGCTTTTTTCCATAGCCTTCGATCCTGTAAATGGGCCTTTTCGAACGGATACGTACATGCAGGAGGTTGCCGCTCGCACCAATACATTCATCTCGAATAATGGTTGGAATTACTCGGGCGATTTCTTCAATTCCGCCCAAACCTATGATTTGGCAGCCGCCAGTTATGACGCAGCGGTACGCGATGCGCTTCCCCGAGTGACGGGCTCGCAACCGTTGCTCTACGTCTTTTCGGCAGGCAACGTCGGCAACGGAGATGAGAGTGGTACTGGCGGCAGTGCAGATAGTATCCAATCTCCCGCTACAGCCAAGAATGTCCTCACGGTTGGCGGCATAGAATTGGCCCGCAATATCACCAACGTTGTCGAGACGGATTGCACGACCACGAACGTGAATGGGACCAACATCACGACTTGTATCTCAAACACACCTTGGGCGCTCATGACCGACAGTTCGGACCAGGTAGCGCGTTTCTCCAGCCGCGGCAATGTAGGTGTCGGCGTAGAGGGACGTTCCGGCCGGTTCAAGCCGGATGTTGTAGCACCGGCTACATTCGTCATTTCCACCCGCTCAGGGCTATGGGATGAGGCGTCGTATTATACCCGGCATGATACGGTTTTAAGACATGATATACTACTTGGCGGAGCAGGAATCTTTCCATTTGACTTCATATTCGTTCCGGAGAATGCCACAAAACTTAGTTTCCGAGTTTTCCCAACCTCACCCATTCCATTTCCGGGCGTGGCACTTTTGGTGAATAATGACATTTCATTCAGCCCGCCGTTTGATTTCGTTGGGACGAATACATTGACGATCGCATTGCCCGCGCTTGCTCCGCGTGATCAGGGTTGGGCCCTTACCTTGGGCAAGAGCACCAGTGAAACGATTAAGTTCGACCTGAGAGAGGATATAACCTTCAGCAACGCGAACGATAACGCGTATTTCCAGGTGCTGAGCAATTTGAATAATTCATTGGAGACCAATGGCCCGACGCACTTTTACCGGTATGAGTCGGGAACGAGCATGGCAGCCGCCGATGCGTCCGGCACACTGGCTTTGATGCAGGATTTTCTGCAGAACCAGCTTGGCCATAAGAACGCCAGCGGCCAGTTTACTGATAGCCCAGCGTTGCTGAAGGCCATGTTGATCAATGGCGCTCGTTCGCTGGGGAATATTTACGACTTTCAGACTACCAATGCGATTAACTGGCAAGGTTGGGGTTTGATCAATTTGAGCAACAGTTTGCACGGTGGGCTGGCAACGCCCGCGGCGCCGACCAACTCGATGTTCCTTTTCGACCAGTCGCCCGGCCACGCTCTGGCCACTGGGCAAAGCCATACACGGGTATTTCATGTGACGGAAGAGGCACAGGGCGAATTCTTGAGGGCGACGCTCGTATGGACCGATCCCCCAGGTAATCCTGCCGCGAGTATCAAGTTGGTGAACGATCTTGATCTAATTATCACCAACCTGGATAACGGGGATGTATTTTTTGGAAACAATATCCTGGCGGGAAAGGATTTCAACCTGCCTTGGGATACCAACGGTCCTCCCCCTCCTTCGGATGTTATCAATAATGTTGAGAATATTTATTTGTCTCCTCCACTCGGGGCGAATTATTCGATTACCGTCATCGGCAGGCATGTGAACGTCAACGCAGTGAGTGCGCACCCGGATAACGTGGCGCAGGATTATGCGCTGGTTGTCTCGAGCGGGAACGGTGCACTTACCAACGCTCTTTCACTTACCAGCCAGGCGGATGCCTCTCCCAATACGCGTCTCGTCACATTTGTCGGAAATACTTTTTCATCGGACAACCCTGGTAACTATGGAGCCATTCTCACGGGCCAACGTGTGGGGGCAAATACCCCGCTGCTGGGAACCGGCACTGTTCCATATCCTCAGGATGCCAATGCTGTCATTACCCTCGGTTTACCCAGTCAATGGCATTTTTACATGTTTACCAATGGCACAGACTTCACCAACGCGGTGTTTGCTACCTTTGCTCCGCCGAATCTGTCCACGCCGGTGATGGGAACCCACCAGGGTGAGGAAGGGACGAACGCGACCCGTCTCGAGGCCGATATAGATATCTATGTATCTCGTGACGCGCGAATCACCAACTTGTTCCCGGCAGCTCTGGGTGGCGCTCTCAAAGGCGTCACGCGGAGCGGTAGTGAGACCATTCTGCTCTCCGATGCGAGACGGGGTAATTACTATATCGCCGTAAAAGCCGAGGACCAGCGCGCTGCCGAGTATTCCCTGGCTGCTATTGTTAGTGAGTTACCTTTCAGCGACACGGATGAGAACGGGAACGTGCGCTTGAGAGGAGTTCCTGCGCCGGCTGTAATCCCGGACGGCACACCTACCTTCCCGGGCTCAGCAACCATCTTGGCGTTTGCCCCTGATCCAACCTTGCGTCTGCATCGGGTGATTGTGACCAATGTGATCTCCCATCAATTGATGGGTGACTTGTTCGGCGCCTTGACGCACCAGGGAGATCCGAGATTCTCTGTTCTGAACAATCACACGATTGATAGCGCAGTCACCAATGCCGCCTTCATCTACGATGATAGTAGCGAGCATAATGTGCCTGGCGCGCAGCATACCGACGGGCCAGGCAGTCTGCAGGATTTCGCCGGTAAACAGTCCGGCCAACAATGGATTCTCACCATGGTGGACAATGCGGAAAATCATATCGGAACCAATGTTGCTTTAACCATTTTCCTCGAGAAACAACAAGATCTCACGAACGGGATCACCGCGACTATTAACGCAGGCGCGTGCCGCGAGGACTTCGTGTTTACGCCTCCGGATATAACAAAGTTGACTGTTACAGTTGGACTTCTTTCGGGCTCGGGCCCGCTTTCTTTCGAGGTTTGCGATTTAATTGATCCGACGGGGCAGTTTAATCCTACTGCTCAGTGCAGGAGCAACTTTATTATCAGTGCCGGCAGCGTCATTACGATTGATCGTAATGACATTCCGCCGGTTCGGGGGAGTGTCTACATGGTGCGTTTATGTAATCTTGGAACTGAACCGGTGACCGTCAATATTTTGGCCCGAATCGAAGTTGGTGTCGGTGTGCCAGTCCAAAAGGAATTCACCTTAACCAACGCCGTGCCAATCCTCGATGATGCGGTGACAACCGTGACCAATTTGGTGACGGAACACTTTTCCATATCGTCGCTCGATATTGGATTGTTGATCAAACACGCTCGTATCTCGGATTTAGCCATCACTTTGATTAGCCCCAACGGCACGCGCATTCTGCTAACGGAGGAGCGCGGGGCGCTCTCGACCACTGGTCTCGGCTCTTTTGGCGAGTTGACCAACAGCCTTGGATTGCCGGTGTTTGCCGTTACCAACATGACGCCTTTCTATACCAACAGTTTTGAGCGGGCCCTCACCGGTACGTATATGCCAGGGGCAGAGTTTGAAGATTGGAATGTTTTGACAAACTCAGTGGCCATTGTTCGCGATCTCAACCTGCTTTGTTTGAATAATAATGTGCTGGTGCCCGGGGACGGGGTGGTTTCGAATACTTTGCCCACGACGAACTCCACTTCTTATCGACTGAGCTTCAATGTCACGCACTCTCCTTATATCCCTGGCATGGTGAGTTGGTGGCCTTTGGATGAAGACGCGATGGATATTTTTGGTGGTCTGGATGGGATCCTGTGTGGGGATCCGCAATTTGTGCAGGGCGAAGTGGGCGGAGGACTCCGAGGCGATGGCATCGCCTCGAGCATGATGGTCCCGCGCTGCCCGGATCTCAATGTGGGGGTTCAGCCTGGCTTCACGATCGAGGGTTGGATTACCGCAGCGAATATCAATACCGCCGGCCCGCTGGTGGAATGGAATGACGCGACCATGACCAACCCGCCCGGTATTGGCGTTCAATTTTGGTTGTCCGGCCGCTTCACTGGCGGAGGGGGGCCCGGTTCACTCTCTGCCAAACTTTGGGATACCAATGGACAGCCTCATATCATTGAGACACCTCCGTTTGCCATCACCAATGCTCCTGGCACCAATGGCTCGCCTTGGGAGCATGTCGCGCTGACGTATGACGCGGCCACGTTTACCGCAAAGCTCTACGCGAACGGCCGCCTCATGAGAGCCGCGCCCGTGGGTGCCGGTTTTATTCCTAATACGACAGGCGATTTGTATTTCGGTTATCACGCTGCGGCAAGCACCGTTGCGACCGTATCTTTCAAAGGTGGGCTTGATGAATTCAGCCTTTATCAGCGGGCTCTTTGCGATTGCGAAATTGCTGCCATTGCCAGTGTGACTAACCGGGGCAAATACGGCACCAATGTCCTGACCTGTCCGGTGACAAATACGGTCCAAATCGCAGGCATTACGACCAATTTCATTAATGGCACAAACTGGTCCATTACCGGCCCGCAATGGGAAAACAACGTGATCGAGTTTACGCAGCCGTTGCTGGCTGGAACCAATGGTGTCGGGACTAACCTGGCATCAATCGTGATAAGTCCGGTCGGCTGTGCTGGAAGCGCTTTCGATGAGTTTGTGCTCTCCTCGCTTGTGACTAACTTCTTTGATGGCTTGATGCATTTTACCGACGATACCAATCTTGCGCCTGTTCCCATTAAATTTGCTCCGGCTCCTTATAATGTGAACAATTTTCCTCCGAAAGGGATCTTTACTAACGGGTTCGAGAATGCTGCGCGAGGGGTCTACACAGCCGAGGAAATTCCTGGGAACAGCGCTCTTGGCTTCCCTTGGCCTTGGTTTGTTGGATTCCCTTCGGTTGCAGTGATTCCATCGGACAGAACGGATGTGACTAATGCGCTTGCTCTTGGATTAGGAGCGGTGGAATCCCAGGTGCCGACTGTTGCTGGCCATCGGTATCAGCTTACTTACTCTGTGCGAGGACCCTGCGCGGCGGGTTGGTGGAATGGCGATATTGATCCGGTCAGTCAGCGTGCTCAGGATTTAATAGGTCACAACGACGGTGCTTTCATCAACGGAGCAACTAACTCATCGTTGCGATTCGTCGGTCCCGATAGCCTCTTCTTTCCTGGGATGCTCAGCCACAGCGATCCTGGTATCCCTGATTTAGCCAGCAAGATTGAGTTGGGCGATCCTCCTAACTTGCGATTTACAAATTCATTCAGCATCGAAGGCTGGATCAGGCCAATCGCCCAGACTAATGATTACATGCTTTCTCTGATCGGCACCGATGAAGAGAGAGCTATTCAGCAGATTTTCTTCCGCGGGGATCGCCGGCAATGTCTGGACCCTTATTACCTGGCCGTGGAGCAAAGCAGCCCCAGCACGTTCGATCTATTGTTTCATGTCGAGAATGCCAACAGCGGTGACTGCGGGGTTACCCTCGAGGCGGGAGGCGATTTGCTGAGCGTGGGCCGATGGCAACACGTGGCTGCCGTTTTTGAAAGCAACGCCCCATGGACAAACAATCCACCCTGGTCAACCAATCAGCTCCGGCTCTATGTGGATGGAGTCCGAATAACAAACCTGACATTTCATCCAACAGAGCCTTCGATAGTCGACGGATTCACGTCGGCAGCGCCGTTCGCGGATCTTGACCCTGGATACAGTCCGGGTGTAGCGATTGGAAACCGAAGCCGAGACGATGCTTCGGAGCCCTTCCGCGGCACGATTGATGAGTTGACCGTATATGCGCGTGCGCTGACGGATCCTGAGATTGAAGGCATTTTTAGCAGAGGTCGAAGAGGTAAATTTGATCCCCAGGTTCCAGCCGCCCAGAGCCTGGCTAAGGTGACAGTTCTACTTAATGGCCAACAAGCCGACGTAGCGTATGGGGATAATGCCTCGTGGACTACGCATACCCTTACTTTTACTGCGTTGTACGAATTCCAATCTGTGTTGTTTCAAGGATTGCTGCCTGGAACGCAATTGGGCAACATCGTACTGACCGAAATCCCATCCGAACTCAATTACCAGCCGGAAGAGCCGCTCTCCCAGCTTAATGGCCAGGATGCTTTCGGCGAATGGCGATTGGAAATTTGGGACACGCGCGCCGGGGCGGCGATTAATGATCCGCAATTACTCAATTGGCAGCTTCTTTTCCATCTTTTGCCCGATATTCTGCCACCGGTAATCGCGCTCGAACATTGTGTTCCGTACGAGAACACGATTCCGGCCAATAGTATTCAGTACTTTACAGTTGAGGTTCCACAGTGGGCTACCATGGCGACCAACACCTTGTTGTTCGCGCACGAACGGTTTTCCACCAATCCCTTGCCGGTAACTGTATTTTTCAACCAAACGGATTATCCCGGGCTGGGAGATTTTCCTTTGATTGGACCTCTGACAAATGCCGGTTCAGTTGTGATTACTTCCAACACGACACCCGTGCTTGTTACCGCCGGACCTTATTTTCTTGCCGTCACGAACCCTAGTCCGGTCGCGGTTAATTTCTCGGTCGAAGTTTGTTTTGACGTGCAAATGCTAACCAATTGCGAGACAGCCACAAATTTCGTCGCCGCGACTGCCGGGATACCGAAATACTTCCAGTTCGATGTGCCGACCAATGCAGTGCCTCCCGGTTCGCCTCCTCTGGAAGTAACTTTCTGGCTTACCGGAGCAAACAGCAATTTGACTGTAGTAATGAGTCAATCCCTGCCGTTACCGGACCTGTCGCATTACGACTATATCAGCGCTCGGCCGTGCACCAACGATGAGGTCCTGTTGGTTGTCACCAACAGCACGCCTTTCCCGATCCAAAGCAATCATTGGTACCTTGGGGTGTTCAATTCTGCGGCTACCAATGTTCCGTTCACAATCACGGCATGTTACACCACCAATAACCCGACCATTATTCCGCTAACCAACGCCGTGCCTTACGTTGCGGACCTCACAAATCAATATGTTGCCCCACCCGGGCCGCCACGCTGGTACTTCTTTGAATTCTCGGTTACCAACCCGGTAAGCGGTCTGCTGTTCGAGCTTTACAATCTATCGGGCAACGCCGATCTGGTATTGCAGAAAGACGAGCCTCCGGGCCAATGGCCTTACTTCGATGGCAGTTTCATGGAAGGGACGAACTTCGAGCAAATCGTCGTGCGCACAAGCTTCGATTTTCCCGACCTGCGTGGGAACTGGTTCCTTGGGGTTTACAACAATGAAGCCACAAACGTCGCTTATACCATCCGAGCCACGACACCTGACACGAACGGTCTGCTGATTAGCGGCATGCCTTTGAGCTTCAGTCTCTCTCCTCTGCCACCCCCTCGAGGCGGGTTACTCCAATGGAATTCCGTCGTTGGCGAGACCTACGAGATTCAATTGGCGACAACCACTTTCCCGCCAGATTGGAGCGCCATCGCTACGGTCATTGCCACGACGACTTGTTCAACATTTGATTTCCCAAGTGGTTCGAGTGGTTTTATTCGAGTGGTCCAGATTCCGCCCTCGGGCGGTTCCTTGCCCAAGCTGAGGATTCAGTTTCTACGGCCTGACCGGGTCCGTATTTCATGGCCAACATCCTTTGCCGGTTTTACCTTGCAATATGCCAACTCTCCAGCCGGCCCTTGGGCCACCCTTGGCCTGCCAATCACGGTGATTGGAAGCGAATTGGTCGTATTTGATACCATAGGCGCAGGACCGCGCTTTTACAGGCTCTTTAAGTAGCAGCCCTCGTCGGTGGGTTCGTCACACTACTCTTCAGGGTTTCGGAGTATCTTCTCAACCCCGGAGGGGTGGCCCGTTTATAGTCCAGGCGTCCTTCGAATGTTTCTTTCTTTTTGTTTTTCGGCGGCGCCATACAGACCACTCGTTGTGCAGAAGTGAGGTTGAATGCCTTGGCTTTTAGGGCAGTCGATCCAGTTTCGCGCCGCCGAAAAACAAAAAGAACGATCACGTGGGCCTATTCTCGCTATAAACGGGCCACCCCTCCGGGGTTTGAGCCTCACCCGACTGACCATGTTCAATTCCTCGCATCAAGCGCTGGAATAGGCCCTAAAGAGTGTCTTCCGGAATATATATGTTTACATATACTTCCTTTCGGAACCTTTCGGAAAGATTCTCTGTGAAGAGTTCTGTCATGCGCCCAATGAAACCTCCGCCTTCAAGTATTAGCCAGGCCGAGAAAGCGCAAGTAAAAGTGGAGAAGGAGGATGCTTTCCAGAGCTTTGTGAGAAATGTTTGAGAAATGTCCTGAAACGACTGGCTCATTCGTCGTAGATGTGAACTAACGAAACAGATACCGGGTAACAAATTATGAGCTCATCCAAAAACAATCGAATGATTCAACCTTATCTTTTCTTCAACGGGACTTGCGAACAGGCCATCGAATTTTATCGCACCGCCCTCGGCGCACAGGTCGAAATGGTGATGCGCTACAAGGAAAGCCCTGAACCGCCACCACCGGGCGCTGTTCCACCCGGATTCGAGAACAAAATCATGCACGCCAGTTTCCGCATCGGGGAGACCACAGTAATGGCTTCCGACGGTTGCTCGTCGGAAAGTTCCGGTTTCAAGGGTTTTTCCCTTTCGCTCTCGGTTCCGAATGAGGCCGACGCCGATCGTGCGTTCAATGCATTGGCAAATGGCGGGCAAGTGCAGATGCCTCTGGGAAAAACGTTTTGGTCTCCACGCTTTGGCATGGTGCAGGATCGCTTTGGCATTGGTTGGATGATCAGCGTAATGCCATCGGGACAAAAATAGCCTCATTCGTACCATGTGCGCACCAGATGCCAACACTGGTGCCCCAACTTGCGGGAAATGAAACTATCAGAATGCATCATGCAAAAAATCACCCCATTTCTCTGGTTCGATAACCAGGCGGAAGAGGCTGTAAAGTTTTACACCTCGATATTCCGGAAGTCGAAAGTTAAGAAGATCGCCCGTTATGACCAAGCGGGAGAAAAGGTTTCAGGCCGTCCTGCAGGATCGGTAATGACGATTGAATTCCAACTGGACGGCCAGGATTTCATTGCGCTCAATGGAGGTCCGCAGTTCAAGTTCACTGAAGCCATATCGTTGGTTGTGAATTGCAAAACGCAGGCCGAGGTGGACCGGTTTTGGAAAAAACTTTCCGCCGGTGGCCAGGAAGTGCAGTGCGGTTGGCTGAAAGACAAATACGGGCTCTCGTGGCAAGTCGTTCCAACAGTTCTAGGGGAGCTAATGAGCGGTAAGGACTCTGCCAGGTCGCAACGAGTCATGGAAGCCATGTTGAAAATGGTTAAGCTCGACATTAAGAAGTTGAAGCAGGCGGCAAAGGTGCCTTCCTCCCGGAGGGATGCGCGGAAATAGCCCAGCTTTCGGGCAGCCAACACCAGCTCCGTTAGGAGCGCCATGTTTATAGCCTCAATCTCGGAATAAATTTTCCCGAGCTCCAGAGGAGCGGCATGGAGCGCCGAAAAACCCCAGAACCCAGCGCGCCCAGACATGCCGCTCCTATGGAGCTTTTTATTCCTTCGGGCCCATCAATGCTATAAACATGGCCTCCTATCGGAGCTTTTGGAAACACGACATCTCAACTCAAGTGTACAATACGCGAGAAAATTTGCACCAAACCCTCTTATTCTTTATCAACCGCCTTAAAAATATATCTTTCATCATGTGAACGGCACTTTTAATCAGGCCGTTTCTCTTACTTCTCACCTTTGCATCTGACGCGATTTTTGGTAAGTTGATTGTTTGTTTGAATCAAGAAAATCGAAAGTTCAGTGAGCAAAGAATTCATCAAGATAGGCGGTGCGCGTGAGCATAATCTCAAGAATCTCACGCTTAACATTCCACGAGATAAGCTGGTGGTAATCACAGGGTTGAGTGGCTCTGGCAAATCCTCGCTGGCGTTCGACACCATTTATGCGGAAGGCCAGCGGAAGTATGTCGAGTCGCTCTCTGCCTATGCCCGACAGTTCCTGGATCAAATGCAGAAACCGGATGTGGACTTCATTGAAGGTTTATCTCCAGCAATTGCGATCGAGCAGCGCGGTTCGAGTTCCAATCCGAGATCGATCATCGCAACCACTACAGAGATTTACGATTATTTACGGCTGCTCTATGCCCATGTCGGCAAGCCGTACTGTCCAGAGACGGGCGGCCCGATCATTACCCAGACTACGAGTGATATTGTCGACAAAGTTTTGGCTTTTCCACCGCGCACGCGGGTGATGCTTTTGGCGCCGGTGATTCGCGAGCAGAAGGGTGAGTTTCGGGACGTGGTGGAACGGCTGTCCCGTGAAGGTTTCGTCCGTGCCAGGGTGGATGGCGAGTTGGTGGAATTAGCGAATGGCGCTCGAGTAAAATTGGATGCTAAAGCGAAACACACCATCGAAGCGGTGGTGGATCGACTTGTCATTGAGGAGAAAATCCGCGTCAGACTGAGCGACTCGATCGAAACGGCCCTGAAATGGGGACAAGGGATGATGCTGACGCTGCACCAAACGCCCGAGAACCAAGCGAGCGTTCAAGGCCAGCGAGTGGAGCCTGATGGAAACGGCAGTCAAAAATTACGTCCGAAGTCTGAGATTAAAACCAATGAGTCTTCGCAGGTTTCCTCTTCCACTTCTTTTGCCACGCCGTGGATGGAAACGCTCTACTCGAATAGGAACCTTAGCCCAGCTACCGGAAAGAGCTACGAACCACTCACGCCGAAACATTTCTCCTTCAACGCTCCCGTCGGGGCCTGCGGCGTTTGTCACGGATTGGGCCAAAAGATGGTTTTTGATGAAGACCTGATCGTACCCGATCAGGAAAAATCACTGGAGAAGGGCGCGGTCCTGCCCTGGCGTCGCGGGGGAAAACGGATGGTTAGTTACTACAAGAGCCTGCTACGTGGGGTGACCAGTCACTTCCAACAAAGCATGGAAACCCCATATAAGCCTCTGCCCGCTGATTTTAAGCGGGTGTTGCTCCACGGTTCAGGAGTCGAAGAGATTGAATTTAACTTCTGGCGCGCAGGCAAAATCAGCAAAGTCAGGCGTCCATTTGAAGGAGTCATTCCGAACCTTGAGCGATTGTACCAGGAGAGCGAGAGTGAATTTACCCGCAACCGTTTGAAAGGTTTCATGAGCCCGCAATTTTGTGATGCGTGCAAGGGGCAACGTCTCAAACCTGAAATCCTGGCTGTCCGGTTGGGTGATGACCGAACCAGAGAACATTTCAAAGGAAGGTTGCGTGAATCGGAGGCCCAGGCGTTAAAAACGGAAGCGTCGCCGGTGATGCCCCGCCGCTTTCAATCGGTTGATGATCTTCCAGGCCTTTCCATCATGGACGTCTGTGCGCTCTCCGCGGAAAAAGCGGATGAATTCTTTGCCAATCTCCAGCTTACTGAATTTGAGGAAAAAATAGCTCGGGAACTGATTAAAGAGATTCGCGCGCGTCTTGGTTTCCTCAAAAATGTGGGCCTGGGGTATCTCACGCTGAATCGCGAGAGCGGCACCTTGAGTGGAGGGGAAGCGCAACGAATCCGACTGGCCACCCAGATTGGAGCTGGCCTGGTCGGGGTTCTTTACATTCTCGATGAACCAAGTATTGGGTTGCATCAACGCGATAATGACCGCCTGCTCCGCTCGCTGGAGGGCTTGCGAGATTTGGGGAACTCCGTTTTGGTCGTCGAACACGACGCTGATACGATTCGGCATGGGGATTACATTCTTGACCTGGGCCCAGGCGCCGGGGTTCAGGGGGGAAGGGTGGTGGCTTCCGGAACGCTTCCGGAGGTATTGGCAAACAAGCAATCCCTCACTGCGAAGTATCTTACGGGTGAGTTATCAATCCCTGTGCCTCGGCAGCGCGTTAAGCCGTCGCCTGAGCGGGGATGGCTGGAGGTGCTTGGGGCTCGTGAGAATAATCTAAAAAATATCGATGTGCGCATCCCTTTTGGGACGTTGACGTGTATCACCGGAGTCAGCGGTTCGGGCAAAAGTACGCTCGTGGATGATATCCTCAGGCGGGCGCTCTTCCGGAAATTATTTGGCTCGAAAGAACGGCCTGGGGTACATCGAGTCCTGAAGGGATTCGAGCAACTCGATAAGGTCGTGGTCATTGATCAGTCCCCGATTGGGCGCACACCGAGGAGCAATCCGGCAACCTACACCGGAATGTTCAATCATATCCGAGATCTCTTCTCCCGCTTGCCGGCTGCTCGGATTCGTGGATACGAGGCGGGGCGTTTCAGCTTTAATGTCAAGGGCGGCCGCTGCGAGAAATGCCAGGGCGATGGTATGATAAAGATCGAGATGCATTTTTTGCCTGATGTGTACGTAAGGTGTGAGTCTTGCAATGGGCGCCGGTACAATCGAGAGACGCTGGAAATAACCTACAAAGGCAAAAATATTGCCGACGTGCTTGATCTGACGGTGGATGAAGGAGTCACTTTTTTCCGCGCGGTTCCTCAAATTTACGATCCATTGCTTACCCTGGCTGAAGTTGGGCTGGGCTATATCGGACTGGGCCAGGCAGGGACCACCTTAAGCGGCGGGGAAGCTCAGCGGGTGAAATTGAGCGCAGAACTGAGCCGTAAAGCCACCGGACGTACCTGTTATATTTTAGACGAACCTACAACTGGGTTGCATTTTCACGATGTCGCAAAACTGCTCGAGGTGCTATTCAAGCTGCGCAGCGCCGGCAATACCCTCTTGATCATCGAGCATAATCTTGATGTGATCAAAACTGCGGATTGGGTGATCGATCTCGGTCCCGAAGGTGGCGAAAAAGGTGGCCATATCGTTGCACAGGGCACACCGGAAGATATCGCGCGAACGCCAGCCAGTTTTACGGGTCAATACTTGAAGAGCATCCTCTAATTCCGGCACACGAACTATCTTCTTTCGCCAATAAAATGGGCCGTGACCGAACGATCATGGGGCGAGCGGCGATGTTCCCACAGGTAAATTCCCTGCCAGGTTCCCAGTGTTAGTCTGCCACCTTTGACGGGAATCGAAAGATTTACCGTTGTCAACGCGGTGCGAATATGCGCAGGCATGTCGTCCTCGCCTTCGGCAGTATGGATGAAAAGCGAGTCTCCATCCGGTACGAGCCTGGCAAAAAACTTCTCAAAATCGACCCGCACATCCGGATCGGCATTTTCCTGGATTAAGAGCGAAGCGGAAGTATGACGCAAGTGAAGGGTTAGGAGGCCTTCATTAAACTGCCGCTGTAAAATCCATTCGGAGACCTCGTCCGTAAACTCGTAAAATCCACGACCGCGGGTGGCGATTCTGAATTCATTAAATCCCTGGTGAAACATCCTATTCGAGCCCCGAATCGCCAGGCAATGCCAGCTGCAAGCTCATGAAGATCACTGCCCTTTTTCGGCAACAGTCTTTGCTTCGAGCATCTTTTCCAACTCCGGATTTCGTGGATGACCGGCTGCCAGCGCCTTTTGATAATGCCATTTGGCGAGTTCTATGGAAGGAGGTTGTTGGGCAAGGTAAACAACCGCCAGGTTATTATGCGCGCTCGCATAACCAGGTTCGAGTTGAATGGCTCTGCGCAACGCCGTCTCTGCTGGGCCACGCATGCCTTTTTGGCCCAGGGTAAGACCCAGGTAATTTTGAATCTCCGCATTCTCAGGCTCTGCTTTTGCTGCGCGCCCAAGGGCATCCAGAGCATCATCGTATTTTTGTTGCTTAAACCGAAGATAACCAAGGATAGAAAGGCTGTAAGCGTCGTTTGGAGCAAGAGCGACCGCTTGTGTAATATGTTTCTCGGCTTCCGGCAAATGCCCGATCTCAAGCTGGATCGCTGAAAGATTGGCAAGGGTGTAGACATTCTTTTCATCGTGCCGCAGCACTTGCAAGTATTTTTCCTCAGCTTTGTCGAGCCGTTTTTCCGCGAAATAGCGTTGCGCTTCGGCGACCAGCTTAGTCGTGCCTTGGGGTGGTGCTTTGATGCTCTTTTGGTTGGCTTTAAGATCCACCGATGCGGACAGACTGGTATCGGGCGCTTTGAATAACGCCAGTTCTTCGGCGGTATAAGGAACTCGGCGAGCTTCAAATACGTCCAGTTTCGCTTGGAGTCCACCCATTTGGTTCTCCAGATCTTCAATTCGTTTTTCCGTTGTCTTGTTCTTGCTGCTGGAAGAATCTTTCAAGGCGGCTTCGAGTTGCTTTTGGAGTTGGTCACGCTCGTTCTCCAGTTGTTTGATGCGAGCCGCCGATTCCTTTTTCGTCGGAATAGGTACGGGAGCGACTTTGGCAATCTCCGAAGCCGGAGTCTGCTTCAGACGGTTCTCCAGGGCCACTTTTTCAAGCCGAAGCTTTTCATTGTCTGATTGGAGAACGGTAATCTGTGACTTTGCTTGAGCCAATTCCCGCTCCAGGCCGGCGTTTTTTGAAGTTCTGCGCGAGGATAATTTGGCTTCAGCAAGCTGCTTTTTTACCTTCTCATTTTCAGCTTTCATCGATGCCACGGTCTCCTCGCCGGAGCGTAATTGAGTTTCTAGTGTTTTCTTTTCGAGTGTAAGCTTCGAGACAGTTTTCTTTTGTTCGGCCAATTCGCGAGTCGCGCTATCGAGGGCTTTCTTTGAAGCGTCCATTGCCCCTGTGTTGTTTTGGTCCAAAGCCCTGCTTTCCAACTTTTTCTGGAGAGCATTTTTCTCGAGAGCCAGGGCATTGGCCCTCTCTGTTTGTTCAGCCAGTTTGCGGTTGGATTCAGCGAGGGCAGGCGTAATCGGAACCGACGATTTGGAATCTTTTGCCGCGGGTGGTTGGGCCTTGACCTGACTCAAGCTGAGTCTTAACAAATCATTTTCTTTCTGCAACGACTTGGCCTTGTCTTCTGCTTTAGCGAGTTCGCGCGGATCGGTGGGGGTTGGCTGGGAGGCAAGCGCCTCTTTGAGCTTTGCTTCCAGAACTATCTTCTCTGCAGTCAAACGCTGAACTTGCTCGTTGTAAAACTGGACCTGGTTCTCCGCTTCAGTTTTTGCCGAGGGCGGGGTCGCCTGCCGAGAAGAAGGGACCGCTGCGACAGCAGAAGGTTTGGGGGAAAAACCGGCTATTTTTGCATCCAGGTAACTGATTCGAAACTTAACCACTGTGGCATTCCAATCGGGATAGGCTCTTTGAAATCTTTGCAGAGTCGTTCGCGCTTCCAAATATTTTGCCAAGGCTTGGGTTGTATGCCCTGCGGATTCCATCTGCTCAGCCTCTTGAATGATGTTATAGATACGAACGTACTGGTCGTCAGAACCCTGCCCGTGAGCCGTTAACACCAGCAGCGCTGAGGCGATGAGAATCGCTAAAAACCTTTGCATGTCGCCATGGTAACATCCCCCCAACACTTGGCAACATACGTCATGTCACGGGAGTAACCTCGCAAATTTGTGGTGGTGTTTATTGGTTCTGACGGTATGTTAGGCCGGTGATGGACAGCGTGAAAATAGCAAGCTGTGTTCTGAGCACTTTCATCGTGTGCTCGGCAGCCATCGCGATTGGGGCGGATTCCGGCAATCCTTATCAGGCCATAGTCGATAGAAATGTTTTCGGACTTAAACCTCCTCCTCCTCCCGGAAAACCAGAAGAAAAGAAAGTCGATTTACCGCCAATCACCTTGACTGGTATCACAACCATTCTCGGAAACAAACGAGCCTTGATGAACGTGCAATCTCCCGGAAAGCCGCCAAACTCGCTGATTCTAGCGGAAGGTCAACGTGAAGGTGAGATTGAGGTGTTGGAAATCGACGAGAAAGCGGGAAGCGTTAAGATCAATCAGTCTGGAACGGTCGTCTCTCTCAATTTCGAAAAGAACGGGGCAAAACTCCCTGCCGCGGTGCCCGCTGTCATGCCTGTGCCCGGCCAGGTTAATCCAGTTGCAGCAGCCGGTACCCCGCAGGCCCCGATCCCCTATGTGCCCGGGGCTCCTCCACCTGTCTCGACGGGGTTGAAGACAATCCCACAACGCCAAATAAGGCTACCGCAACCTGGCGGCCAGCCGGCACCGGGCGGCGCCCCTGGGTTTCAACGTGGCAATTCACAAGGTGGGCCCCCGGTTCCCGGTCAGTAAGGTGCAGTCCGCGGAGATTTGCATTTGATCCTTCCTCCCCCTTCGGTTTGAATGCAATGAATTATCTGTTTACATGCTTATCAAACACCACCCTACTCGCCGTGAGTTCCTGGGTACTGCCGCGATTGCGACCTTTGCTGCTGGAATGCCCTCGACCTGGGCGCAAGCTGGGAACACCATCACCCTGGCTTTTGTTGGCGTCGCCCATATCCATACCCCCGAATACATCCGCCTGGCCAAATCGCGCCCGGATGTAAAGGTCAAATCGGTCTGGGACCATGATGCTGCTCGCGCACAAAAGCGAGCGCAGGAACTCGAAGCCCAAGTGGTCCATGATGTAAAAGAGATCTGGTCCGATCCGGCGATCACTGCCGTAATAATTTGTTCAGAAACAAACCGCCATCATGATCTGGTACTCGCGGGAGCCAAAGCCGGGAAACACATGTTCGTCGAGAAGCCGCTCGGCATCACAGGCAAAGAAAGCGTGGAAATGGCCAAAGCCATCGAAAAAGCAAACCTGCTTTTCACGACCGGCTATTTCATGCGCACGAACCCGATGCATTTGTATGTAAAAAATGAGTTGAGCAAAGGCAATTTTGGCAAGATAACGCGCGTCCGCGGCTCGAATTGCCACAGCGGTTCTCTCGACGGTTGGTTCGATACCGAATGGCGTTGGATGGCTGATCCAAAAATCTCCGGCGTGGGCGCTTTCGGTGATTTGGGCACGCACAAGCTGGATATCCTGATGTGGCTTTTCGGTGGAGTGGACTCTGTCACAGGCTCTGTGAAAACTGTAACAGGGCGTTACGGAGATTGTGACGAAACAGGCGAAGCATTAATCAAATTTCAGAGCGGCGTGATTGGCACCCTGGCAGCCGGCTGGGTGGATGTTGAAGATCCTGTTCAACTCCTCGTCAGTGGCACTGAAGGCCACGCAGTGGTCGTGGACAATCATCTCTACTACCGCAGCAAACATGTCCCCAATAGCGACAGCAAGGAAGCGTTGACGAATCTTCCTCCTGGCCCAAAACCACCGATGATCCAATTCCTGGATGCTGTGAGCGGTTCAAAAGATCAACCTCTTGTGAAACCGAGTGAGGCCGCAGCGCGCGTCACTGTCATGGAATCCATCTACAACGCGGCGCGAAGTAACAAATGGGTCAGTATAGTCTGAGTGCAAAGGGGAACGAATTGCGACTGGGCAAGGCATAGCACATCGTCAGCCGGGTCGTTCATTTCCACTCTAATAGGATGAACCATTCGGTTTCGTTCAGCCGGATGAAGTACAATTCTTAAATCCTGATTTAGGATTTAATTCGTTTGCGAGCTGAAACCTTGTTCCCTTTGCTGCCGGCTGGACATTAATTAGTAATGGCTGAACAGGACGACTATCAATGCCTGGCACAATTCGCCCGTGAGGGCTCCGAAGAAGCGTTCACGCTCCTGGTAAAGAGATATCTGGGTTTCGTCTATTCGGCTGCGCTGCGGCAGACGGGCAATCCCAGCGCCGCCGAGGAAGTCACTCAGGTGGTGTTCATTATTCTTGCGAGGAAGGCCGCCTCTTTGAGCCCGAAAACCATTTTGTCGGGCTGGCTGTACCAGACTACGCGACTGACTTCGGCAAATTACCGCCGCGCCGAATTCCGGCGCGCGCGCCGTGAACAGGAGGCTCATATGCAATCCACTTTGAACGACCCGCACGCTTCACCGGATGAGATCTGGATGCAAATGGCTCCATTGCTTGACGCCGCTCTTGGCAGGCTTGGAGAACGCGACCGCAGCGCTATCGTGCTGCGCTTTTTCGAAAATAAGACCTTGCGCGAGGTCGGGGCCGCGCTGGGCGCAAGTGAAGACGCAGCTAAAATGCGAATCAATCGCGGGCTGGAAAAGCTGCGTAAAATGTTCGGCAGACGTGGAGTGGCAGTAACAGGGACGTTGATTGCGAGCGCCATCTCCGCAAACGCGGTGCAAGCCGCCCCAATTGGTTTGATAAGTCCTATTGCCGCCACCGCTGCCACTGGGGCAGGGATTTCTACAACCACAATAACTTTAATAAAAAGCACCATGAAAACAATGACCTGGTTAAAACTTAAATTCGCAGCGAGCGTATGCCTTGTATTAGTGGGTTCCGGAGCGCTTGCCGCCATGGCGCTTTCTGGCGCGGGCGTTAATACGATCAAAGACACAACTCAGTCCGAAAGCTTTCTCATTGTGCCAGGCGAAAGTGTGGGCCAAGTGCGAAAAGGCATGACGACCAACGAAGTCGAAACCGTGCTCGGCAAACCGGAGAAATGGCAAGGCAAGATGATGGTCTATGACAAACAGCTTGGAATGTCTGTGGGTCAAACCAGGAAAGGTGTAGCAGTGATCTTCTGTGGAGATTCTATGCTTGCCTATCCTGGTGTAAAAAAATTCAAAGGCCGAACGAAAGAGGGTATTGGGATGTTGTCAAGTCGGGCAAGCGTTATCAAGGCATTCGGTCAACCGACCAGTACGCAACCGTGGAACGGTAATCAGGAACAGCTGAAATACAAACAGCTTGGGCTCGAAATTTTTCTCGAGGCTGGAAAGGTCTTTAACATTATAGTGGATTTCAGATCTTCTGCTGGTGAGGAAAAAAAGCCCTAGATCGTTAGTGTTTGGGAGCTTCTGGACCCGCTCAAATTCTTGTTTCAAATCTTTTCCGCCTGCTGGATCACACAGGCAGTGAGAAGTTGGGTAACCTGTTTCAGGAATTCATAATCCAGGGTTTCAGGCGTGTCGCTCTCGAGGTGATAATGGGGGTTTCGAAATTCCGAGGTGTCGGTCCACATCAGTGCCGGGATTTTCTGAGCCCAAAATGGTGCGTGATCGCTTCGTGAGAGCACTGGGAAGTATTTTTCCAGGCCCAGTTTCACATTCAGACCGATAACCGATAAGTTCGGCACATAAGTTCCTGCGCGGCTAAGTACGAAATCCATGATGTTCCTCGACCGCCCGTCAGCAAGCAGGCCCAAAAAGTCACCTTCGTCTGTTATCTTGATGGGCAGGCCCCTGGGCACCCGTTGAGATCCGGGCCCCGAACTTGTGTAGCCCACCATCTCCAGGATATGCGCGGAATGGACACGAAAATCTGCATCTGGTAGATAGGTCTCGACAAAGTCCCGGCTGCCTTTCAGCCCATCCTCTTCTCGATTAAAAGCGACAAAGACAACCGGCAAAAAGGGTCTCCACAGAGTGCAAGCGGCCGCGCATCCTAGCATGGCAGCAACCGCGCTTCCGTTGTCGTCTGCTCCCGGACACATGGGGACCGAATCGTAATGCGCCCCAACCAGAATCATTTCTCCAAAAGATTTTTCTGGGAGTGCCAGGATATTGGAATACTTGCCCTGGCGTTTGACTCTGAGCCCCATGGCCTCGAATAGAGTCGAAAGCCAATCAGCCGCTGCTCTGTTTTGTGCGGGTTCAACATCGAAATGCCGGGGCACCGAAATATGCTTTACCCATTCGCGCAGTTGTCGTTCGGTGACGCTGTCAAGGAGCGCCGCAATTTTGGCTGAAGATTCGCTCGTGCGAACATTTCGTGAGTAAACGAGCTTCATGCGGTTAAACAGCGGGAATAACACGCGGAGCCATCCTGCCGACGTGACTGTTCATTTATCCAGCCTACACGGGATTGCCACCTTCGACCAAGCTGTTTAGGATGAAGGCATGCAACACACACGAATAGCTTTCGTTTCTCTTTCTCTTTTGCTGCCATCATTAACATTTGCCGCCGAGTCTCTCCACGTTTCGGGTAAAAAGCAGAACTTCGTCTATATCGGAACGTACTCGGGAGCCAAAAGTCAGGGCATCTACGTTTCACGGTTCGACTCGGATAAAGGGGATTTGAGTTTGCCCGAACTCGCCGCTGAAATGAAGAATCCAAGTTTTCTGGCATTGTCTCCGGGTGGCAAGTTTCTCTATGCCGTGGGAGAGATGGAAAGCTTTGCCGGCAAAGCAACGGGAAGCGTCGCTGCGTTTCGTATTCGTGATTCATCCGGCAAGCTGGATTTGCTAAACGAGCAACCTTCGGAAGGCGGGGGACCTTGCCACCTGGCGCTGGATTCACTCGGCAAGTGCGTCCTGGCAGCAAACTACGGCAGCGGAAGTATTTGTGCCTTGCCCGTTAATCTTGACGGTTCGCTGGGCCAACCGCGCAGCGCGATTCAGCATCACGGCTCCAGTGTGGACCCGGGACGGCAATCGGGACCGCACGCCCACTTTATTGCTCCAGACCTCGGTAATCGATTCGTTCTGGCTTGTGATTTGGGATTGGATAAAGTGTTGGTTTATCGGTTCGCTCCCCTTCAGGCGTCCCTTACTCCAAACGATCCTCCTTCCGTCTCGATTACTCCCGGCGCCGGACCAAGACATTTGGCTTTTCATCCAAATGGGAAGTTTGTTTACGTCATCAATGAGCTGAATTCAACACTGACGGTCTGTTCTTATAACCCGGCCAAGGGTGTCTTGAATGTTTTGCAAACTGTTTCAACGTTACCAGAAGCGTATAAAGGCCAAAGTTCTTGTTCAGAAGTGCAGGTCCATCGTTCCGGCAAATTCCTCTATGGTGCAAATCGGGGACACGATAGCCTGGCGATTTTTGTGATTGATCAAAAGTCAGGACGGCTGACCCTTGTTGGATACCAGTCCGTGCTCGGCAAGACGCCTCGTCATTTTGCGCTCGACCCGACCGGCCAATGGTTGCTCGCCGAAAATCAGGACTCCGATAAGATCGTCGTTTTCCGCGTTGATAGTTCAACCGGAAAATTGGCCGAGACTGGAAAATCAATTCAAGTCGGCTCGCCGGTATGCGCGGTTTTTGCCCCTATTTCTTTTTAAACAAATCGTTAATACCCTTCGTGACCTTGTTCACGCTGTTCGTCGTCATTTCACCGCCCAGATAAACTGCGCCTTTTTGCAAATCACCAATCGCAGCCACGGCTGCCGCAGCAGAGGCCTTTTCTAATGCTTCCAAAACTCTCTTTGTTAGCTCGGTGGGAGTAATGCCTTCAGCAGATTGACCCAGATTTGTCAGATGTATTTCCGGTAAAGCCACCGTCGCTGATCTCCCACCGAGTGAACTAACGATCACGTGCAGCTTGCCTCCTGAAATCAAGAAATCATCCACCTGCAGCTTTTTCTTCGCGGCAGGTTCCTGCGGTCCAGTCGGCTCTTTGCCCGGCTCCTTTCCTCCTCCAGAAGTTTCCTCAATATTGGAAAGGATTTTGCTCAAATTGTTTTTCGTCAAATCCGTTTCAAAAGTAACTTCGGGACCCTGAAGATTGATCGATTTTATAATAAGCTTATCCGAGAGCAACGATGCGGGTGCAAGCGAGAGGCTTGCCGACTTTGTAATAATCGCCGAGGGACTTTTATAACCTTCGGGATTGCCGATGGCCAGCCCGCTGATCTTGCCTGACCCGGAAAATAGGATGAGATTGACTCTCTCTACCGTGACCGAGACCTTGGTCACCTTAGGTCCAATCGTTTCCACCATGCGCTTGATCTGGCCGTCAAGAAAAAGATGGCCTACCACTGCAGCCAACAGAATCAGCACGATGAGGAGAATGAAGAGCCGAACAAGGATTTTTTTCATAGCTGTTTATGAGGTATCAGCGCTCTAACCGCTTCGATGAGCTGTTTTGCCTGATAGGGTTTGCCCAGAAAGCGATCCGGTTTGACTCGTTCGTTTTCATAAGTTTGTTCGTCAACCGTACCACTTAGTAAAAGAACTTTTTGATCCGGTTGCAAGCTCCGACATGCAGCGACCAATTCCAGACCGTTCATCGAATGCATTGCATAATCGGTAATAATAAGCGAGGGACGATGCCGCGTCGCAGCGAAAGCGCGCAAAGCAGTTTGCGGATCGCGGAAACTTTCAATCTTGTAACCCAGCGGTTCCAGGACGACCGTCGCAAGTTCCAGAAGCATCGGCTCATCATCCACCACATAGATTAAGATTTGTTCCTGCTGCGTAACTCCTGATTTGGTAGTATTAGGGTCATTCATCGCGTGCGAAATGGAATAAACAGGGATTTTAGTCTCGTGGCAAGATGGGTTTACAGTCACGTGCATTAATTACGTAGGGTACAATCCGGAGGTGGCTCATCCGCAGTTTTCCCCTCCCATTAGTGTTGCTGATTTGGATTCAGAGCGCTATTTCCTTTTTGTGGTGTGCCAGTCCATGCCGATGGCAGGTAATGAGTCTGTCAACGATCTACGTGAAGCTTGAGCTCTTTTCCGGGTTCGACAAAACTGTTGGACAACGGCAAACTCCCGTGAACGAATTGTCGCGTATGAAGAAGTCCAAACCTCGAACAAGGCAAAGCGTAGAAAAAGATCCTCACTCTGAACGCGCAGCTCATTCTTCATCACGCTTAAAAATCCCCACCCTTCTTTTTGAAGGGGACGAAGACGCGCTTCCGGCGCATGGTATCCAAAATCAGCCCGAAACGACTGCCAGATTGCAGCTCATGGCGCGAGATCCTCATTCTATTTATGCGCATTGGGACCTTCCGGCTGAGCAAAAGCGTGAATCACTTGTTTTAAAGGTGCATCGTGAGCACACAGGCGGCTCTCTTGCTGCAACTATCTCTGTCGCTCGTGAATCAAATCACGCGTTCGTTTATGTCGCGGAGGCCGGCTGCCAATACGTAGCCCAAATTGGCTATTCTGATGGAAGCGGACGCTGGCACGGTGTCGCAACCTCAGTTGCAGTGACCACGCCTCAGCAGGCCATTTCGTTGGACAGAACAACCGAATACGCGCAAATGCCTCCTGCCATGCCACGTTACCGGCCGAGCTCCGCCATTCACCATCCGATTGACACAAAAGAACCTGCCAAACCAGCGTCCATCGGTATTAAACCGGTTTCATTGGTCCCTCCGCCAAGTGTCAGTTGGACTCCTTCATTGCCCATGAAGGGGGAACAGCTTGAAGAGACAAGTTTCGAGAAGAATTATTGGCGAGATTTACTGGCTTCTGGTGGGGAAACCACGCAAACGGAAATGAATTACCCGACGCCTCCCAGGGAAGAATCATTTTCTGCAGAAGCGGGCAGCATTGATTTGGAGCAGCTTTTGCGAACAACCTTTGCACAATTGAGCTTTGGTGACTCAAGTTTCCTCGGAGATGCTCCGGCCATTTCTCCGAATTTCTTTCTTACAGTGGCCACCGAACTCATTGTCCATGGTGCGACTCATCCAAACGCCCAGGTGTCTATTTCTGGTTTGCCGATCGAACTAAGGCCCGACGGAACTTTCACTTGTTCCTTTGCTTTGGTTGAAGGCGAACTTGCCTTGATTGTTGAAGCCGTCTCGACCGATGGCGATTCACGCCGGGTGGCATTGAAAGTCTTGCGGCAATCCTAAATTTTATTCTTCTCTGTCTTATCCGTCTTCTCCAGTTTTATCCGTGGTAAAACTCTTTGACTTGTTTTCAGAGCCGTAGTTTTTCGACAAGGATTTCGGCTACATCCAAAACCCGAGCGGAGTCATTTTGGACCGCTACTCCGTCGGTCATCATGGTTAGGCAAAATGGGCAGCCCACAGCCACTGTTTTTGCACCGGTGGCCAATGCCTCAGCAGAACGCACGGAGCACACCCTTTTTTTAGGATCCTCTTCCATCCACATACGGCCTCCACCCGCTCCGCAGCAAAAGGTTTTTTCCCGGTTGCGCGGCATCTCAAGCAAATCAATCGCAGGCAAATTCGATTCGCTGCCTGCGGTCAGCACGTTGCGAGGCGCCTGGTGAATTCCGTTTACGCGCGCTAGATAGCACGGATCATGATAAGTAATTTTTTCACCTTGAGCACTCCCAGGGACTTCAACCTTGAGCCGGCCTTCAGCTAACAATTGTTCCAAAAATTGTGTGTGATGAACTACATCATAGTTTCCGCCGAACTGAACATAATCCTTCAGCAACGAATTCAGACAATGAGGGCACTGCGTCAGAATTTTTCTGACCTTATATTTTGCGAGAGTTGCGATGTTAACTTGCGCCAGTTCCTGGAAGAGGAATTCGTCCCCCAACCTTCGGGCAGACTCGCCCGTGCACTTTTCCTCGCGGCCGAGTATGGCAAAACTAATCTTTGCATGCTGGAGAAGCTTCACCACCGCGCGACTTACCCGCTGCGCTCGGCGGTCGTAAGAACCGGCGCACCCAACCCAGTATAGAAGTTCAAAGTCCGGCTTTTCTTTTGCGACGGCTACTCCCAGCCCCTCCGCCCAATTGGCGCGCTCGGCTGCGGGTAATCCCCAGGGATTACCGCTGGATTGCATGCGTCGCAAAGCAGTCGCTGCAGTCCCGCTCAAGGTGCCTTCGCCTACGCGATTTCTCCGCATGTCTGTAATCAGCGTTAATGGATCGATTCGCACCGGACAAACGCGCACGCAAGCGCTGCAGGCAGTGCAAGACCAAAGCGTTTCAGCCTGGATCACCCCGCCGTGCAACATTGGGTGTTGCCCGTTCTCTGAAGCACCCTCCTCCTTTGGAGAAGAGGCTCGGTTATTCAGGACCTTTGTCATGTGCCGTTTCAGATCCTGGACAACACCTTTGGGAGAAAGCGGTTTGTCCGTAGCAAAGGCGGGGCAAGCTTCCTCGCAGCGTCCGCATTCCATGCAGGCGTCGAGGCTGAGCAATTGTTGCTGATTGAATTGGTCAATGGCACTGACGCCAATGCGTTCGGTCTTTTCCACTTCCTCCATACTCAAAGGCGTCAGTTGGCCTAAGCCGCCGGGCGCGAAGAACAGATTGAGCGGGCCGGTGATCAAATGCATCAGCCGGGTGTACGGAACAGACATGATAAAACCGAAAACCAGAACAGAGTGAATCCACCAAAGGACCCGGTGGGTCGCGCGCGCCGCGCCATCGCTTACGCCGGAAAACCATCCGGAAATCAGCAGCCCAACCGGGGAACAATGTGCTCCGATGCCCGTTGGATGTTGCCAGGCAATGCGCAGGCCTTCGACGACGTAACCGGTAATTCCTATAGCGAGAAATGATCCGAGCACATACCAATCTGTTGGTCGATGTCCCAGACTGCGCGGTCGCCGGGTCCGCCGCCAAAGAAAATAGATACAGCCCGCCAGAAAAAGCAGCCCGAAGGTATCGAGCGTGAATTCGTAGATAATATAATAAGTTCCCTTATGAAACCGCAGTGCCTGCGAGATACCAGCTGCGAGATGATCGATCTCGAGCATCGTTGTCCCGAGAAACAGAATCATAAACCCGGCGAATAAAATGATATGCGACCAACCCGCGAGGCCTCGACCGGCTACTCGCTTTTGCCCCAACCCTTCGGTAAGCAACCGCCGAAATCCCGGTTTTAACCTTGCCCAAATCTCCCTGCTGCGACCCGCAACTAGAGCGCGCACCCCGATGGGAAGGCCTTTTCTCCAAAGTCTGAGCCGCCGCCAAATCCCATAAGCGAAAACAGCGATGCTCACTACCGTGATCCAATAAAAAAGGACAATCGCTCCGTGAGGAATATTTCCGAAAGTTTCGCGAGTCGGGCTCATGAGCGCTGTTTCTTGTTACACCCGGTTCGCGGGGCACACGTATAATTTGAGACATGCCGCGAAGGTTGACCAATACTTTGTGATTTGGAATTGGGAGATGCCATGGGGAGTCAGGTTGCAGGAATAACTCGTTGCAACAGCAACGCCCCGAGGAAAAGCCCAATAAATACCACACTTATCTGGCGAGAAGCGTCGGCCATAGCCAGCCAATCCACAAAAACGATCCCTGCCAGTAACTGCGAAACCGTCGTCCCTATTCTCGGTGGTGTGGACCAGAAAGTGTGGCGAATGGCTCGCAGAGTCCAAAGCCCCAGGACTGCCGATAGCAACAACGCCGGTTCCCGGTAACCGTCCGCGTTCATGAGAAAAGCAAGAAAGATAGGCGCCGCCATCAGCAGCACCGGCCAATATCTAAGCGGAGTCGGTATTGCCTCTCCACGTGCTACAAAACTAAGTCCAATGACGTAAATGGCCAAAGCTAATCCGCACCAAATTGCCCACCCGGTCACTCCGCTAGCCCCCGTTGAAGCGGCAATCAGATAAAGCCAGAACCGGCAAAGTCCCATGAGCAAAGGAGCCCAGGCAATTTGCTTGTGAAAAGCATCGTAGCACAAAATCGTTACGATCAGAATAATCCCTAGCGTTCCGGTGAGGATACCGCAGTTGATAAAGCAGAGTTCGCCCAGGCAAACCCACGCGAGTCCCCAACGCCAGACGCTCGGTTGGCTGATCCTTCCAGCGGGAATGGGCCGTTCCGCGCGGTATTGCTTATCGAACTCAGCATCAAAAGCATCGTTGAGAAACATGCCACCGATGTAACTGAAGGTCGCGCCGGCCACGACCCACCAGAGGTTTGGTCTATAAATTCCTCCGCCTAATAACCATGCTGCGAGGCAATTGGACCAAATGGTCGGCAGATTGGAAACGCGGCCAAGGACCAGGAATGTTCGCAGTTGGCTCAATTTACGAACTTGCCTGGTTCCACAAACCCCGTTCGGCCATTCGGCCTAAGGTCCATTCATACTCGGCCACAAGCTGCTCGACCACATCCCAGGTTTTGAATTCCTCTGGCAGAACTTCCCAAGTGTAGGTTTCCATTTCCAAATGCGAACATAAGGAAGGATTGGATTGGAGCAAATCCAGAACACCAAGAAGGTGATCGGACGTATTGCCGAACAACGAGGTAGGAGCGCTATGCAACGGCACGTGAAAATGCACACGCCATTCGGTCGAGTCCGAAGGGTCGTCTTCCCTGATCGGAGCCTCGCAGGCCAGCGCATCATCGATATCCAGATGGACCGATCGATGACCGTCCGGCCTGCGCACAACGACCTGATGCAGGTAAATGCCATCGTCAAAGGCTGCCAACGCCTGTCGCGCGACCTCCGAAGGCCGCAACCTCAAGGCCGAGCTCAAGTGGATTTTGCTCAGTTTGATTCCGTGTTGCTGCAAAGCCGCGATGGCATTTTGAGGCTCCTCAAATTCCACGGCGAAATGGCAGGTGTCATAATTAACACCCAGATACTCTGTTAATCTTGCATCATGCGGATGCACTGCCCGCAAGCGATCGAACAACTGAATGACTTCACCGCTGGTTTCCAGCAGGCACATCGGTTCCGGTTCGAGGCCGACATGAAGTTTGCGGCCTGTTTGCGAACTCACGCGCGCGGTATGTTCGACACACCGCCACAGATTGTCCCGAATAACTTTCCATTCCTCCGAGGTCGTGACCAGCAGTTTGAACCCGCACGGCATCGTGCTGACGCTGCCTTCGATCCCCGCGGGCAAAATCTGGGCGAGAAGGTCGATTAACAACTTCGTATAAGCCAATCTTTCCTGGGATGTCCAATCTGGCGAATACACCTGTTCCTTGATGCGTGTCCCATGAAACTGGCCGTACGGAAAACCGTTGATCGTGAAAACATAACAATGGTTTTGGCCCAGCCACCGCTGGAATTCGAGTAGCGTTGCGCGGTCGCTGAGCTCGCGAGCGGCCTGGTTGCTGAGCCGCAGTCCAATGGCATAAGGTTCGGTCGGGCAAACCCGCTCGCGCACCTTCAGCGTGTCCCGTTTCAAGGAGTCGAACGTTTCAGTCCACGTTTCGCCCCGATGAACATTCGTGCAATAGGCCAGGTGTAAACCGTGGTTCAGTTTCATAGCTAACCATGCATGTTCTCCGAATTCGGGGTTGCCGGCAAATTACCTCGCAAACCCTTGTGCCTTCAGCCAAAAAACGCAATCGTGTGTCCATGGATGCCATTTGGCCGGATCATAGGTAGTACTTCCAAGCCCAATTCCATGGGCGCCTTTTTGATAAATGTGCAAGTCAAATGGAACGCCGGCTTTTCTCAACGCCTCAGCGAATTGAGTGCTGTTTTCCATCAGTACGCCCGTATCTTCCAGGGTATGCCAGATAAAACAAGGTGGCGTTTCTTTGGTGACTTGTAATTCATTGGAGAGCAGGCGCACGAGTTCTTCAGAAGGCTCCTTTCCCAGCAGGTTGTTTCTCGAACCTTTGTGGGCGTACGGACCCATCATCGTGACCACGGGATAACAGAGGATGCCCAGGTCCGGGCGTGAACTCTGCCGCTCGACTGGATCTTCGGCTTCAGGTTTTCCAGCATCAAAATGTGTCAGGAGAGTCGAAGTAAGATGCCCGCCCGCCGAAGAACCCATGATACCGATCCGCTTCGGATCGAGCTTCCACTCCGCTGCCTTGGCGCGGACTGTGCGAACCGCCCGCGCCGCATCCATCAGCATGGAAGGGTGATGATATCCAGCCGGAGCCAGCCGGTATTTCAGCACGAAACCAGCGATTCCCTGCTCATTGAGAAACCGCGCGTAATGCGCGCCCTCATGAGGAGCGAGTCCCCCGTAACCTCCTCCTGGACAAATCACCATGGCTGCCCCGGTCGCCTTGCCGGCTTCCGGCCAAAATGGAGTTAACGTCGGAATATCTTTCTCCGCTTTCCCAAGAGCATCGGGCGCGCCATTTGCCCAGAGCGGAAACGGCTCCGTCGGTTGTGCCCCGGCCAGGGCAAAGCATCCAAACAAAATCGATAATGGTAATAGAACTTTCATTTTCCTCTAAAATAGGGACTCCAGCAAATTTGGCGATCTTTTCTGTGTTATCATTATGACTAAAATGCTAAACGACACCGTCCTAATCTTGAATGTATAACCTGACTCGGTTGCAAAACGGCACCATCGTTGCCACCGCTGAGATGCCGCACATGGCCAGCGTAAGCCTTGGAGTCTGGGTGGGCATCGGTTCGCGCTATGAACCGCCTGAGCTGAACGGCATTTGCCATTTTATCGAGCACCTTCTATTCAAGGGCACCGCCAAACGGTCCGCCAAGGAAATTTCGCAGGCAATCGAGGGAGTCGGCGGCTATATCAACGCCTTCACGGCCGAGGAAACCACCTGTTTTCATGCCAGGGCAGGGCACGAGTATTTCGACGAGCTCCTCGATGTCCTGATGGATATGTTGCTGCACTCCAAGTTCGCGCCACCGGATATTTCCAAGGAACGCCGGGTGATCAAAGAAGAAATCGCCATGTACCTCGACGAACCACAGCATCACGTGCAGGAACTGCTGAATGAAACACTGTGGCCGGACCAACCCCTGGGCCGGCCGATTACCGGCACGCCGCGCACCCTCGATGCCCTTACTCGGAAACATCTCGTCGGCTATCTTCGTGGGAATTATCTCAGTGGAAACACCCTGCTCGTTGCAGCGGGGCGCTTGAACCATGGCCGCGTCCTCCGGGCGGTTCGCAAACATGTCAGGCAGATCCGCACCGGCTCCCGATTGCCTTTTGCTCCCGCCAACAATGGCCGCCAATCCAATCCCCGCATTAATCTCTTTACCAAAGACACCGAGCAAACCCAGGTGGCCCTGGGTATTCGCACTTGCTCGCGTCACGACCAACGCCGGTATGCCTTGCGATTGCTCAACGCCTTACTCGGCGAGAACATGAGCTCCCGCCTTTTTCAGGTGGTGCGCGAAGATCGCGGCCTGGCGTATTCCATCTACAGCTCGCCCAGCTTTTTTCAGGACACCGGCGACCTGGTGATCTCAGCCGGTCTCGAAACGGATAACTTATCGAAAGCGCTGCGGCTGATCCTGCGCGAATTACGTCGTTTGACTGAGACACCGCCTGCGACGGCTGAGCTGCGACGCGCGCGGGATTACGTCATCGGCCAGATGAATCTCGGCCTCGAAAGCGCGGAGAGCCAGATGAACTGGCTGGGCGAACAACTGCTTGCCTATGGCCGAATTTTTCGGCCTGAAGAAATCAAACGCCGTCTTCGAGAGGTGACTCCCGGCCAAATCCGATCGGTTGCTCGCGATTTCTTTCGTGCGGAAAATCTGAATGTGGCTCTGGTAAGCCCGTTGAAATCGGAAAAAAGCCTGGTTTCGACAATCCATTCCCTTTCCTAGAGACTGCTCTTGTCTTTTCGTCCTCCTCCTCCTCCTCGTCCTCGTCCTCGAATGTGTTGTTGACCGCTCAATCGAAGCGGGCTAACATTACATCGATAGTTCCTGCGACTTTCGTACAACTTATGAGCTGGAATCGGCGCTTGTTGCGCCATCGATTCGTTCCTGGAAGCACCTTCTCAGGCTTCACCTTGATTGAGCTACTGGTTGTGATTGCGATCATCGCGATTCTCGCGGCGATGCTCCTGCCAGCCTTAAGCCGGGCCAAGCTGAAAGCACAAGGGGTACAGTGCATGAGCAATAGCAAGCAATTGTCCCTGGCCTGGAGGATGTATGCGGATGATAATGGGGACCGTATTCCGTTCGCCTACGCGCCTGATTTTCCCGACCCGAACGCGCCCTATGCCTGGGTTACCGGCGTCTTGGATTTTAATGGCAGCAACCCGGCCAACTGGGACGTGAACAACAACATTGCCAGAAGCCCCCTCTGGGCCTATTGCGGCAAACAAGGCGGAATATGGAAATGCCCGGCCGATCAGGCCTCCGTCAATGTGCCGGGCAAGGGGTTCATCCGACGTGTTCGGAGCATGTCCATGAGCATCTGGGTGGGTGGCAACCAGGGTTCCGACGGCGGCTGGGGACCGACCTGGAAAGTTTACCAGAAAATCGGCCAGATGCTCAACCCGGGACCGGCCAACACCTTGACTTTGCTCGAAGAGCGGGAGGACAGCATCAACGACGGCTTCTTCGTCATTTCGATGCAAGGCTATCCCAACCTCGGCAGCACAGTGATGGTTGATTTTCCGGCCAGCTATCATGGCGGCGCTTGCGGCTTCGCCTTTGCAGACGGCCATTCAGAAATCCACAAATGGCAGGACCCTCGGACCACCCCGGCCTTGAGAAGAGGTCAAGAGCTCCCGCTGAATCAAACGTTGCCCAACAATCGGGATGTATTTTGGATGCAGGACCACTCCACGCGCTTGAAGTAGGGAGCCAGGCTGAAGTCCCTTGGGGACGACAGGATAATAGTCCCAAAAATATATTATGAAGTCTGGAGCCATAATTTCCAGAACTGAATCCCTGCAGATACTCAAGAACGACCTCCTCAAGCGCGCGCTGGAGAAGCACGCTGCCGAGTTGAAAGAAGCCGGCACCGAAAGACGCGGCGAGATACTCGCGCAAATAGAGAAGGACGTTCAGAAGGAGGTGCGCCGCCTTGAGAAGACGTCCGAGATAGACACATTCCTAATTCATTGAGCATGCTCTTCTCCTCACCAACTATCGGCCTGGAGTAGACATAGGACCGCTGGTGTTTGCATTCTCACGCGGTTGGCCTCGGCGTCAATCAGCACCGTGTGGCGAGACTTAATGGTAAACATCTATCATATTGCAGATTTGATTTGTCGGCTCAATAGAAAGACGGATGGTCTGTTGAATAATTGTTTAGCAGTTGTATGCGTTACTCACCCCTTTTGATGGCAGTTGCTCTTCTGTCAAGTTGTACAAGTCCCTCAACGGATCCCTCCTTCTCAGAGGCTCCTGACCCCAAGCCCCTCGACACTTACGCTGCTTTGCGAGCCCGGCACATTATGCCAGGCGACCGCTTTCCTATGACCATCGGCTTAGGGCCGAATCCCCCCGTTGTTGTCAATCTCGCCGTTGACCGGGCGGGGTATATCGACCTTCCTCAGATCGGAAGACTGCGGGTAGCCGGAATGGTTGGCACTGAAATGGAGAAAGCCGCGGCAGCCGAATATCAGAAACGTGGCATCCCTCTGCACGGGATGTTCCACCCTGGAATAGTGCAATGAACATCTGTGACCGGATTGCTAACAAGCCGGCACTTCAGGCAACATAGGCAGCATCCACCCCGCCGCGGAGTCGAACAGCTTATGAGAATCGAACGTATTCTTGCAGAATGTGATTTCTCTTCCATCTTATCCGTGTTCTCCGGTTTTATCCGTGGTCAAAACCTCCTGCTGCCTTTCCTTGTTTGGTTGCGGCTTTGCTGCGCTGCGCCTCTCTGGTTTATGTCGAAGTGGAGCTGAGACCCGGGTGGACGGTTTGATCCTATCAAGGAAAAAATTGTCCTACCCGATAAAACAGCTCTGCTGAGCGGGGATCTGCCATTCACCCAAATTCGCCAGGACAATTTTTATCCTGGACGCAAGGTTCTGAAACCACCTTGGGCTGCTTCGGATGAAATAAATCTTGTTCAAAAACCCCTTGGGGTTCCTTTGCAAATCAGCAGTTGAGTATTTGTCCAGGAACTTCCCAGGCCGCTCGGCACATCAGTTGCTAAAGCAAAACACAATTACCAAACCGTCCAGAATGACAAAGCGAGGCAACAAGTAATTCGCTCACTACCGGCTTATTCCATCACATGGTGGAAAGCGCAGGGCCGCGAACACCTTGTCGGTCATTATGCGATGACGGGGTTGCAACAACGAATGAAGTTATGACTACTGATGAAAAAGGCGCTGCGAATAAACTCATTAACAATCACCCATCTATCACAACTGAGGACTTACTCAGCGTGAGGATGGATAGGGTGAACGATCAGTTTGTCCGTGAATTCCACAAGGAAACGATTGCTGGCATCAGACCTTTGAAAGGCAATTCACGGCGGCTGCTTCCAGTTTCGTCAGAAAGAGATAGCGGCCGACTGGCGCGTCGGCGTAGCGGGATGGATTGTTTGCTTTGGTTCCTGGTAATGTTTTGCTGTTTGGCATTGGGTGAAAATGCGAGGGCGGTGCTGACGAATTTCAGCAATCGTCCTTTCATGGCCTGCGGCGCAGCTCACGCGCTGGTACTTAAGCCGGATGGGACAGTGTGGGTTTGGGGAAATAATAGTCACAGTAAACAATTTGGCGGCGCGGTTCCCCCCTTTCCTGGTAGTGACAATCTTGATTTAAACCCGTCGCGCGTGCCGACGATTCTAGGCGGCATTTCGGTAGCTGCTGGAAATTATCATTCCCTGGTTTTGAAATGGGACGGCACCGTATGGGCCTGGGGCGAGAATTCGGAAGGTCAAATTGGTGTGGGTGATACCGTAATCAAAGGAATCCCGGTCCAGGTGACGAATCTTTCCAGCGTTGTAGCTATTGATGCCGGAGAAGATTTCTCAATGGCGGTGTTACAAAATGGAACGGTGAAATCCTGGGGTAATAATCCATCCGGCGTTTTGGGAATAGGAAGCACAGGGATATCCAGGAGCACCACGCCTACGAACGTCCTCACCTTGACCAATGCTGTGGCGGTCGCGTGCGGTTATCAACACGCTTTGGCTTTGGATGCCAGCGGAAATGTCTGGGGTTGGGGGGACAACCACTATGGCGAGGTTGGCGATGGAACCACCATGGATAAGCTTTCCCCGGTTATGGTCAGCAATCTTAGTGGAGTAACAGGCATAGCTGCCGGCGAACATCTTTCACTTGCGGTGAAAACGAACGGAACGGTTTGGGTTTGGGGCCGAAACAATAACGGACGACTCGGATTGGGAACAATAACTGGCCCTCAGGTGGCGAGTCCCACGAATATCGCAGCGCTGAGTAACATCTGCATGATCCGCGCTGGATCACAGCAAGGTTACGCCCTTGAAACTAGTGGCAAGCTCTGGGTATGGGGAAATAATGGGAGTGTGACTTTGCCTTTAGGTGCACGAGGATTCACTCTGGGTATTGAAACCCCTGGGGTGTTTAATACTCCGACGCAACAAGTGGGATTGCCGAATGTGGCATTCATCGGGAACAGCGGTCCCAAATCGTTCTCTGGTGGAAGCACTCTGCACCATTTCTCGACAGCGTACTACGATGATGGGAACATTCGACACTGGTGCGGGTTTTCCTACGACAACACTTACGGTGCCATTCCTACTCCCGAAATCTCTTCAACGGACATCGACTGGAGGTACCTGAACTCTTTTTATAGTTCAGCAGTCTATCCAACAGCCTATTTCAGGGGCACTCAAACTAACGCAGACTTTGCCTCCTTTCTCATTCCCCTTGATTTTCAATCTGGTCAACGATTGGAAAACACAGGTGGAATAATTACGAATCTATTCCCGTTTTTCACGAACAGCGCAACATCATATCATTTCAATCTTACAAACTCATCCGCTTACGGACAAACTAACCTTGCCCATCGCATTCAATATCAAAACCCGATAGCCGCATTTGGATCGCGGGCAGGCGGTTCGGCACTCTACGCTGAACGCAGTTACCGATTTGTGGCCTATGCAGGATGCCCCACGCTAACCAACGATTATCCATTGCTTTTTGATTACACCAATGCGCTCCAGATTGAGGTTTATTCAAAAACCAATTTCGCCTTGATAGGGACGACGAACATTCCGATCCCCTTCTTCTTATTGACCAACGGGAGTTGGTCTGTATTCCTGACCAACGGACTTCAAACTTCACTAACGGCTTTTGGGCTGACCACGACCGTTTCGACGCGTTCCTACCCGTTCTCCTACGGTGTTACCAACAATGGCGTATTACAACTGGAACATCAAGCCGCCAACTCTGCAGCCAATTATATTTTCGTAATCAAAGCCAAGGGTCTCAACCGGCTCGGTTGGGTTTCTCTGCTCCAGGATCTGACCCCCGCCTGGCAGCCACTCTATACGCTGGAATTTGAACCTGCTCTGCCGTGGAATATCAGGTTCCTTTCTCAGATTCATTTTCAGAATGAGCCGTTGCCGCCATTTTATGATGGAAAATCCCTGGAGGAATTGCTCACCAATTCGTGGACGGTTACGAATGTTATAGCGCTGAGCAATCCGATCTCCAGTTACACCAATCTCGACCAAAGCCCTGAATTGCGACAGCACCCAACGCTTGACCGTTTCGTAGACCAACTCAAGCATGACCCATTGGCTTTGGCTCGCTTTGTGCAAAATGAAATCGAGCTCACAGACGCCATCGATTACCTCGCTACCAACCAAATTACCGCCGGGCAATTGAATCTCGGCGGGGTGAACCGAAGCGCATTAGGCACCTTTCTCGAAAGGCAAGGCTCACCCACTGAGCAATGTGCCCTGTTGATTTATCTCCTTCGCCGCGCCGGCGTGCCGGCGGTCTATGCATTCCCGCCGACCAATGGCATTAAAATTCTCGACACGCGGTTAAGCAAGATGCTGCGGGTGCAATTGAATCATGCACTGGATCCTATTTCGCATGCCATCAATACCAATAGCTTGATTTCCATCAACTATCCCTGGGTAGCTGCATACATTAACAATCAATGGACGCATCTGTTCCCTTGGATCAAAGACACAGAGATTATTCAAGGTCCTAACGTCTATGATTTCATGCCCTCCGCCTATGACAATGCGACCAAATGGGTGGTCGGCTACCTGTTTAATCGCTCGGAGATTGTTGGATTAGGCAACGCCAATGAAACTCCTGAGGTCCTTTTCCCGCGTTATCTCCGGCAACAGTTACAGGCCAATGCGCCTGGCCTCTCATTGGAGGAATGCGGAATTCAAGCCATCAACCGAAAGAAGGCATTCAACGCGTGGGATGAGTTCCCCAGGCCCACCTGGGTGGCAGGAACCAATTGGACAGCCGATTCGCTTTCAGACTCGCTGCTGACCAACTCCACATTCTACACGTGGAACCCCAATATTCTGCCTGCGAACAACATCTTCAATGAAGCCGAAGTGGTGGTTACTTACTTTGGCACAAACTTGTTTGATACTAAAATGATACGCAGTTGCGATTTGCATGACCGGCCTTTCCTGGTGTTCAGCGAGAGAACAAACACTGAGCCGATCCGCCTCAAAATGACGCTGGCAGCGTACCGGCCAGCGGCCACCAATATCATGTCTTTTACCAACGATGCCTCTTTGCTGAACCGGCAGATGCTTTCATACGAGTTTCCGGCTAACAACTCGCTGAATATGAATCTGTACATGATCTTGAATCGTTATCGAGTCGCAGGGAGTCCGGAGCAGATTGTCAGGATGGCGCCGATCCAGAAAGGGGATCTGAACGCAATCTGCCTCAATTTCGGCAGAGTTACCAAAGAGATGCTCGAACCCTTGGCGAATTCCGTTTGGAATGTCGAGCGCCAGATAAAGCAGACCCCATCAATCACCAACTCGCTCACGGCTGAGCAACATCAAGGGCTATTAACGTACCTGATGGGAATGGGCTATTACGAAAAAGTCAATCGGTTCATTCCTTTGAATGCACAACTCCATGGAAATTCTCCCATTGGCACGGTAGCTATTGGTTGTACAAAGTTGATCGCAGAGAAGGACTTAAGCAAATCCACCGGACTGCCAAATGGTAGTATGAACTATTTGCAACCTTGTGTGGACATGTCTTTTTCCGCGCATAATTCTGTCGAAGCCCCGAGCGCGCGAGCAGATGCCGGCGAGAGATCGAACTATGCCAACGATGCATTTTATCTTTTAGCAATTACTGATATATCGGCAAAAGAGCACGACATCATCAATACCTTTTTTCATCAAGCCGACGCAGTTTCCACGACCAGGCTCTTGCAGATCGCCGCTGAACAACACGCAACCAATGCCGCTAAAAAGGACATTGTAATCGTCAACTCAGCCAACGTGCTGTCTTTGACCACCAACACCTACTTTGATAATTCGCCCGAGAGGATAGACTTAAACATTTGGGATAAGGTTTCAGCGTCCGTGCTGTACTCTCCGGAAAGCCAGGCATTTGTTACTCCGGGAAGCGTGACCAATTACACTGGTTCGTATCGTGGGACGGGTGCCTTGATCATTGAGTGGAGCGGATACTTTGGAGCTTTGATTTCTGGCGCTGGCAACGGTGGTTGGGGCAGCTATGTGCCCAACTATTCTTTCGCCAACCATAATCTTGCGAATGTGTGGTTGGAAGTGAGCTGGGCCGGAAATTATTCCGTCAACTTTACAACTCCCAGCGTAAGCTATCATCCTCTGGCTTACGGGATCTTCGATTCGGCCCGGACATTGGATGTCGCCAACTACGCGAGTAGCAATTACTTCACTTTTACCCCTTTTAACAACCAATGGGGATGGCAGAGTGCCGGCTATCTAGGGGTGGGCGGGGTTGGGTTGGGGTTTGGAGATATCTATGCAAAGGATATCCTTTCTTGTGAATCCCGCGGCTTCATCGGGTGGCTCGGTGATGCTCTGAGTCAGATAGGATCCAGAATCGCTGACCCAGTCCACGCGGTGACTGGCGAGTTTTATGTGGATGCATTGGATCTGACGCTGGTCGGACCGCTTCCATTGGAGATCCGCCGCAATTATTCGAGCCTGAACACTGCCGACAACCAGTTTGGCGCAGGCTGGAAGCTTTCCTTTACTCCCTATATGAGCGTGGCGACAAACGGCGCAATCATATACGCGGCCGAACCCGACGGGAGCGTGCTGACTTACGAACCTACTGGCACTAACGCCAACTTATGGTTGCCGACTTTGCTGCGAAATCCACAGTTGGTAAACAACCGGAAAGAAGGCATAGGTTCAACAGCCAATTTGCTGCTGTCGAAAATGATTCAAACGAACATCAGCGGCGTCACTAATTTCTTCCTCTATAGCCCCAATGGGGATACCCGTCTTTACCAGGTAAAATCGTTTGCGATTAGCAATGTGGTGGATCGTACCCGACCGTACTTGACTCAATGGACGGATAGCCGAGGCAATTATCTTTCATTCACCTACGGGACAAACTCCCAGGAAACCGACTATGGTGAACTCCGCCGCGTCGATAGCAACAGCGGCGCTTATATCCAATTACGTTACGACATCTACGGACATATTGTCGATGCCCAGTCTGGTGATGGACGGGAAGTGGTTTATCGCTATGACGAGTTCGGAGACTTGGTGAAGGTGACTCTGGCCGACGCATCCGAACTCAATTACGAATACCAGCACAGCACACAATCGGTCACTAACAGTGGCAAGGTCACGCAGGAACCCTATTCAATGCACCTGGTCACATTGGAGACCCGGCCCAGCGGGCGATTGATCTCAAATGCTTATGATTCCCAGCGCCGTGTTGTTAGCCAGGGTTCGACCGTCGGGCTGGATCTGAACCTGGTCACAAACGCCACTTTCTTTTACTCGAACAATTTTGTTCTCACGAATTTCTTCACCAATACCATTAGTGGCTATACCACGATAACCGATGTATTTGGAAAAGTCACACGCTACGATTATACCAATAGCCGCATCACAAAAATCACCGATCCGTTGCAACAAACCACCGAGCAATATTGGTATGACGAAAATCCGGCGCAGCCTGGCTTTTATCCACGCAGCGTCTGGAAAACAAAAGAAAAACGCGGCCTGTGGAAGGAGTTCAAGTATGATTCGTTCGGGAATGTCACGAACACGGTCATTACCGGCAACCTGACTGGAGAAACTGGGACGCAGACGGCCACCAACATTTTCCTTTATAACACCAACAATCTCCCGACCTTATCGATCGATCCCATCGGCAATAGCAATGTCTTCCGCTACGATCCAGTCTTTCCATTCCTGCCGAAAGAATCGGTAACGTACAAAGGCGGCCAGGCAATCGTCACCAACGAACTTTTTTACGGGAATAGTTCGAACGTGGTCAATTTCGGAAACGCCGTATGGACCAACACAGCTTTCGGCCTGTTGACCATGGGCATTCGCGCCTTTAACTCGCCGGACAGCTCGACCAATGAATTTCGTTATGACGGCAGCGGTTTTGTTACCAACCAAATCGATTATACCTCAACCAGTGACCCCGCTATCACCAATTCAATGTTCTACAACGGCCGTGGAGAGCTTTACCGGCGAGTCGATGCCGCTGGGCGAAACTATCGGTTGGATTATGATGGCTTGGGCCGGGTCATTTCCGACGAGGCCTTTGAGGCGGGTCAAGCCATTCCGTTGTCCTGGCAATATTCCTACTACACTCACAACGGCGAATTATCGTGGAGTGACGGTCCGCAATACGATCCCGAGGATTATATCTGGTTCGATTACGATGGGGCCGGTCGTAAAAGCGCGGAAGTTCACTGGCGCAGCCGGGCCAAAGCGGACGGCACAGGGGTGGAAGCGGAACCGGATGCCACTCTCTATGCAGTCACTTCCTATGTCTATGATCCGTTTGGTAATCTGACGAATCAATGTGATCCAGTGGGCAATTTTGTTGTGATGGCATATGACGCTATCGGACAAATGACTCAGAAGGTGTTTTATGCAGCCGGCGGAGTGGCGCTGGCGACAAACTTCATGAGTTACGAGCCTGGTGGTGAAGTGGCAAATCTCACCAACTCATTGGGTGGAGTCACTCAGACCCTTTACGCACACACGGGTAAACCTTACTTCAGGCAAAATCCCGACGGCTCGACCAACGGTTGGCAATATGATTTGTTGGGACGCGTCGTTAAGGAATTCCAGCCCAATGGAAGCTATTGGCAAACCACCTACCTCGACGCAAATCGCACCGTCGCCAGGCAATTCAAAGATTCAGGAGGAGCAGTCCTCTCGAGTACGACCAACGTTTTCGATCGCCGAGGTAACGTTATTACCAACATCACCCCACAGGGTGGAACTTTCTTTTCTGTATTTGATGGACAGGACCGCATCAAGATTTCTGGCGGGCCCGCTACCGTTTCGGGCATTTCCACGCAGCAGGTGGCATATACCTATTACGATAACGCCGGGGTTTACGTCACCAACCAGGATGCCTTTGGTGGTCAGATTGTCACAAAATTCGATGCCACCCAGCGTCCTGTTTTGACCGAGACACGGGACCTGCTGAACGGCAACGCTCTAGTCTTTTCCCAAAGCACCAGCTACTGCTCCAATCATCATGGGATTACCGTGTTGACGGGGATCGGGAGCGGCGCCATTTCCAACTCAACGTTTTACGATTCGTTTGATAAGCCAATTCTGACCCATGTGTATCCGGATTCGGCAACCACCAATTTCACCGTGGCCCGTTATGATGCGGCGGGTCGGCTGGTGCAGAAACAGGACGAGCTCGGCCAACTGACCACCATGACTTATGACGGCTTGGGCCGTTTAACGACCAGACAGTTGCCGGATGGCGCCACCGTCACCAACGGCTATAATTCCGAAGGTGGCCTCGTGAGCATGGCCATGCCGGGCGGGTTGACCTGGTCGGCCACTTACAACTCGGCGGGCCTGCGAACCTCTGAGAAACTGTCCAACGGCGCCTCCGTCTCGCGCCAGTTTACCAACATATATTATTCCACTGGCCCCTTGGCAGGCTTGGTTCAAACAGCGGCAGATTTGGGCCGATCGGTGACCAACACATTTGGGTATGACGCCTTTCGACGCCTGGTCACTAACTCGGCTTCGGGAACAAAGCCCGAGCATACGTTGTTGACCGCTTTCCAGTTCGATGCCAGTGGCTTGGTCACTAATAGCGTCCAGTCCTCAGGCGTCAATCCCTCTACCTTTGTCAGCCGCCGTTACGATGGTTATGGCCAAGTAACGAATGAACAGGCCGGAATCGTCGGAGTCATCACCAACGCTTTCACTCAGCGATGGAACGCAGGTGGAAAGCGCGCGTCCCTAATCTCGTTGACGGCCCAGTTCGATTATAGTTACAGGCCGGATCGCCAGATGAGTGGAGTCACCGCTTTCGGTTCAACCTACAGTTTCAATTACGGAACCAACGGTCTGCTCTCCTCGCGCAGCAATCCGTGGCGTACGTTGACTTACAGTATTCGGGACGGGCAGGGGCGGCTAACGAAACAAACAGTTACGATTGGAGGCGGCAGTGCCTTCGTAGAAGTGGAATCCTGGCGCCCCGATTCGACGCTCAACAGCTACGTAGCAACGCGAAGCGGAACTGGCGCATGGCTTGATAACCGCGGTTTCAAATATAACACCCGGGGCCAATTGACTAACGAACCGGTGACCCTGCTCACCGGGACAACGGCCACCAACAGTTACAGTTTCGATGCAAATAAACTGGGAGTTTTGACCGGTATCCAGTTGAGCGGGGGCCTGACCAACAATTGGCAAGCCAGCGGGCTGAATACATTCTCGCAAGTAACTAATGAAACGTGGAATCAGTCTGGCTTGACCCTGCGTGCGGGCGGTTCATCCGCAAATGCCAGCAGCATTTCGGCTCTTTTGGATGGCAGTGGCATAGGCTCATCGCTGAGCGGAGGACGTTGGTTCGCCGATCTGAGTCTTTCCTCCGGCAGCCATACTCTGGCCGCGACTGCCAATTATGATGTGGGACAATATGCGGCGACGGCCACCAGTGGCTTTAGTGTCGTCGGGGCGAACAACGTGACCAATTTTTACGATGCGGCTGGAAATGTAACCAACCGTTTGTTTGCCAATGGCAAAGCGCAAAATTTGGTGTGGGATGCGGCAGGGCGATTGGTCAGCGTGGTCGAGCGTATTTATTCAACCAATGGATTCAACTGGACCGCCATCTACGATCCATTAGGTCGTCGTTTGGAAACCGTGCAAGTACCAGTGGTCAACAGTGTCACCAACACGGTGATGACGTTGGTGGTGGATTCCACTTACGATCCGCTGGTCGAGTTTGGCGAGGTAGCAGTTGCGCTCAATGGCAAACGGACCTGGAAAGTGTTTGGTCCCGACGGCGACCACAGTTTCGGATCCATGCAAGGGGTGGGTGGATTGGAAGCGACGGTGCGCGAGAGCGACCTGCAAACCACCCCAGTGCTCAACGATTTCTTTGGCGATGTGCAGGCCACCATATCCGGAGGAGCAGCAAATTGGAATCCTGTCCGGCTTTCAGGATACGGTCCGGAGATTGGGTACGAGGCTGCCGTGTTGACACCGGGCACGCCTCTGGCCGAGACATTGGTCTGGCGCACCCGCCGGATGGATCCAACGGGCTTATACTGGCTTGGCGCGCGCTATTACGACCCCATGGCCGGTCGGTTCCTGACACCGGACCCGCTTGGGCATGACGCCAGCATGGACTTGTATTCTTTCGGGGACGGAGATCCGATCAACCATTTCGATGCGGACGGTCGTTTTGGAAAGGGAGTCGCTTACGGCATTGGCGACAAGTTGGAAGGCGGCGGTTCTTATTATGAATCGTTTCTCAACCCGCATTCGGGTTGGTCAGAAGCTGGGTATTACACCGGCTTGGCTGTTGCCGAGGTGACCAAGCAAGTAGCCCTATACTTTGCCACCGAAGGAGCCTTCGCATTGATGGCCCGTGGATTAGGGCTCGGGGTAAGAGCGTTGGCGGCTGAAGCGCGTCTTGGAGAAGAGGCTCTCGTAGGTGAAACAGCCGCAACACGGACTGCGAGTGGGGCATTTGGTATGGGAACCGACATTGCAGAATTGGGTATGGCCAATAGCGTCGGAGCGAGTGAAAGGCAAATGATAACTAGTGCCAGTAAAGGAATCGAGTCGGCCCTCGAAATCGAACCCAGTCTCTTGATGTCTCGTGGAAGTGGCTCCGAGGCATTTGGGCCGCTTTGGAAGACTATGGACAAATGGGAGATCGACATGGCCCGCGAACTGGCAATATCGGATCTTAGTAATATAACTCCGGGAAAGATTGGGCTCAATCCGAACTCACCACTCTTCATCTCCAAACCTAATCAAGCCGGAGGACGCGTTTGGCTCTCGACCTACGAAGTGAACACGGTAGATTCTGGTCTACTGATTGACTCACGGAAGGGTCCCACCACGTTTTTATCTGGAGCACATGGATTCGTTGAAGGCCATATGGAAGCCTATCCTGGTATTATTGATTCTGAGAGACAATTATTTGCTTCATTAAATATTGATGTGGAAATAATTGATGTCATGCGGCTAAATAGAGCTGAACTGAGTGGAATTCTTAATCGCAGAGGAACAGTTATCTGTAGTTGGTGTTTTAGCCGCCGCAGTCATAATGTGATAAAGGCCTTTTGGGGCGACGAAGTGCATAAACTTTTATATCCGTAATGGCATATTACGCCGATTTGTCCAAGCACTCCAGCCACTCAAAGGCTTTGAAAGTGGGGTGGCTTGATGGAACCCAGCCATTCGAAACTACTCGGCCCGCCAAATGGTTGATCGAGAAACTCTGGACTTTTTGCAAGTGTTCATTGCTGCATTCTGGCGGGTTTCATGAATGTAACCTTTTCTGTTGCCCAGGTCCTGCTAGAAAAGCCAAAAACCTTTTGTACCACGGCCCAAAAAAATCTACCCTTCCCTCAGACGTAAAACTCCGGAAGTATCTTGAGGAAGGCCGATTCAGCGCTGACGTCCAGCAGAAATTTACTTGGTTCCTCAAGGTGCTTAATCGAAAGTACATAAGAGTCATTGTTGGTACCTCGCCGAATAGGTTCGATCCTCCCTTGCCACTGGGGAGTGCTCAAATCTTTGTTTTTGGTGAACGCGGAAAGATCTATGTTGCGCCAAACATGATATATCACTACGTTACTGCGCATCGCTATAAACCTCCTGAAGAGTTTATTTGCGCGTTGAAGCACGGGCCATGCCCACCTGATCCTGAATATGTTGATCGATTGGTGGCTGTAGGTTTTCTACGGCCCTATGTGGAGGCTTTTCAAAAGACGTCGCAAAGCGCGATAAAAATAAGGGCTCCTCGACAACGCAAGATCAGTTCGAACTAGTCCACTTCTTGAATACCAGGGATCATTATCTCTCTCCTCAACGTCCAGTTAGGCTCACTGCTCTCTTCCAAAACCCCGCTAGGGGTGCCCGCTTATAGATACACGCTAATAAACCGCGATCCTTTTGTTTTCATCGGCCCCCGCTTATCGCTTACTAGTGGGGAGGGATAACGCTAGCCAAGGCAAAAGGTTATTCAGGTGATGTGTCTGCTGGGTTCTGCTTTTTGGTCTGATTTTCTGCGGCTCCATCTTTTTCATCAATCCTCTCATTGTGCTGTTTCTCAAGGATAAAACCAGGCATAGCCGCAGGAGCGGTGCCTCGGGGAGGCAGAAGAAAGGCGCGCACCCGTAGCGCGTGGTCCTTTTGATCCTACCCAAGGAAAAATTTGTCCTACTTAGGGAACTGGATTTTGTCAGGGTTAATTGCAGTTTCTGTAAATCCACCAGGGCATTTCTTTCCTGCGACGCCTCTTGTGAACGGGCCATGAGCTCTTTGCTTCGAAAAAAGTTTCGCGCAAAAACGGCTGGTTTTCCTTGGTAAAAACGCGAATGCAATCGCTTGGCTTCCTCTGTTGCGTCACTGGGCACATCAGTTGCTAAAGGCAATCCAGAATGCCAATCCATCCAGCCACAAAGCAAACCCATGGATTTATTTGCTCCGAACTGATTTGCCGGAGAATTGCTCAGATGGTGTGCCGACTCTACAAGAAACATTAACTGAAACGAATTCATGCACCCAACTCAGGTTTTTCAAAGTCTTAGCCAAACCGAACCATTCTTCGCGGTCAGCACCGCACGACATTACCGGAAACGCAACATGCGGGATGCGGCTCGAGAGCAGTTTTGGCAGGAAGGCCGCGATTGTGTCCAGGCTATGTTTGATGCGCTCGGCCGGCGCTCTTTCACCTCAGTCCTCGACTATGGTTGCGGCGTCGGCCGTTTGCTGCGTTGTACGTTGCCTCACGCCGAGACTGCCTACGGCGTGGATATCAGCCCTCGGCTTCTGGAAAAAGCTGCCGAAGTCTGCCCCTCAGCCACGCTCATGGAATATAAGCAGTGGGTTGCTTCACCGCCACAGGTTGAATTCTCGTACAGCGTCATCGTTTTCCAGCATATTCCCGAGGAAGAAGGTTTAATCATTTTGGAGGGGCTCCTGAAGAGCACTGAGAAAGTCTGCGCCTTGCACATTCTGGTCGGTGATCCGCGTCCCTGGCCGATCCGTTGTTTATTCCATCTGTCTTTTGTCCCTTTCTTTGCCGGGCTTTCCAATTGGTTGCGAGGGCGAGCCTGGAAAGAACCTCGCATTCCGATGTTCTGCTGGAATATCGAGAAGATAAAAGCGCGGTTCCAGCGCGCTGGCTTCAAGCTTTCCATTCATCCATTCCCAAACTGTGTCGAACCCTGGGAAAGCTACCTGTTCGTGGGGAATAAACTGAAAGGCTGATCCCAAGAGACACCTCTACTCTCAAGCCGAGTCGAATAACAGATGATTATGCAAAAAGTAAAAATTATCCTCGCAACCCATCCGAGCACAAATGCGTCCAGGATCTCCGCCGGGTTTTCATTAAAATCCTGCGTTGGCAGAGGGACTCAGCGCCGCAAAAAGGTTTTTAAGGACGCCCTCATCCACCATCGCGAAGACGCCCTTGCGGGACAAGCTCTGACTATCTCTTGCAGGAGAGCGATGACGCAACGACGCGAAAATCTACAACGATTCCATTCGAACGGTTTTCTTACTCTACTGCTGGCTTCACTCGCTCTTCTATCAGGATCGCTCGCTGCCCAAGGACAGCAGGAACTCGATGGGAAGGTGGTCGAAGCCAGCGTGGACTCCCCTACAAAAGTTGTCGCCCAATCCCCCTACGCAGTAGCAGCTCGTGACGGAAACCAAAAAACCTGGTCTAAAACGACGTGGGAGTCGAACTCGCTGACCGGAGAGTTGATTCTTAAAACGAATTCGTTTGTTGAGCTCACCACGGCCAGCTCTCATCTGGTCAATGGCCAATGGGTCGATTCCAGCGACCAAATCCAAATTACCGAGACCGGAGCTCGGGCGGCAAACTCACAGCATAAAGTCGAGTTTCTCGGAAACATCAACTCCGCGGGCGCAATTCATCTCACGCTTCCTGAAGGAGATAAGCATCTGACTTCGACTCCGATCGGCTTGAGTTATTTCGATACCTCCAACGGTAAATCAGTCCTGATTGCCGAACTTAAAGATTCTTTTGGGCAACTCCTGCCATCCCGCAACCAGGTTCTTTATCAAAATGCATTTACCGATTTTTCAGCGGACATTCTCTACATCAATGCCATTTCCGGTTTCGAGCAGTTGATTGTGCTGCGGCAACAACCGCCGTCTCCGGCCGGATGGGGTTTGGATCCGGAAACAACAGTTCTACAGGTGATCACCGAGTTCCTTAACCCGCCAATCCCGCAAATCACCCAACGTAAAGTAGGCGGCATGCTGGACGAACACCTCGACTTCGGAGCCACTCAAATGCCCAAAGGATACGCTTTTGCTTTGGGAGCTGAAACCAACACGATTCCAGTGACAAAGCAGTGGCTCATTCTCGATGGGAGGCAATGTCTCATAGAATCAGCCCCTTTTAACCGGTTGGCACCGCTCCTGAAGGAGTTGCCAGCTCCGTCCGGCGAGGCGGCCTTGCAAAAGTCTTTCGATCCCATCCTGCACAAATTAGCCAGCGGTCATTTGTTGCCGGCCCGCAAATTTGCCAAAATTCAGACGGGGAGTCTATTGCTCGCCCGTTCATCTCCATTCACTAAGGGAGTCGCCATCGATTATGCCACAGCCACCAGTCAGACGAACTTCACGTTTCAGGCAGATACCACCTACTATGTCTCCTCAAATGTAACTTTATCAGGAACCACGGTGCTGGAAGGAGGAACAGTGATTAAGTTTACGAATAGCGCAAACGCCAAGCTCTCCATGAGTGGAAGTGCTTCGTTGGTGTGCAAGACGGGCCCATATCGAATGGCAGTGTTGACTTCCAAAGACGATAACACCGTTGGAGAGACTATCCCCGGTGGCACTGGCTCGCCAACAAATTCCAGCACAACGTATCTTGATGGCCCGGATGGCAATACAACCTATCAGTATTTGCGTCTCTCATACGCAGGCACAGCAATCCATGCTTACTCCCCACGCGAAGTCAAACACTGCCAGTTTCTCCGCTGCTCGACCGCGGTCACGGGCGAGGACAGCACCGATTTGATGCTTCGCAATGTCTTGTTCTCTTTGTGCGGAACCGCCGTTTCGATTGGTGGAGGAAGCTCGCTGACAGCGGAGCATGTAACGGCGGACCAGGTAAATAAGTTTTTTGATGCACCTTTTTGCACCGGCAAGCTGACCAACTCGATTCTGACTTCGGTGACAAACAGTTTGGGAACGAACGTAAGTCTGTACTTTTGCACCAGCAATTCCAGTGGCAGCGGGATCTATCAAACGGTCGGCGCGGCAGCGTACTACCTCGCTGACAGCAGCACCAACATCGATTCCGGCACAACGGCTATCAACACAAATTTACTAACCGAATTGAAGGGAAAAACCATCTATCCGCCGATCCTTTGGACTAACCATTTTACCGCCAGCACGAATCTGCTACCTCAAGCAGGTCGAGACACTAACACTCCAGACAGGGGATATCATTATGACCCTTTGGATTACGTTATCAGCGGCCAAATGGTGACAAATTCAACGCTCACGCTCACCAACGGAGTAGCCGTCGGTACTTATGGCACCTCAAGCGGCCAGGGGTTTTTGGTGAAGGAGAAAGGTAACCTAATTTCTTCAGGCTCGCCTACCAAACTGAACCAGATCGTGCGTTACAATACCGTGCAGGAACAGTCCTCCACCAACTGGTCCGCTAACTCAGTGGCACCGAGTGTCAGGATGGCGACCTACAATACGACGGCTCCAAAGGCCAGCTTTCGCTTCACGAGTTGGTCTTTATTGGGCGGCAAGGGAGAGCATTTTTATGCGGACTATCCCTATATCCCAACGCCGATTGGATTCATGGATTGCCAATTTGGAGCTGGTGGTTTTACGGCTCTCCAATGTGCTGTTGGGTTAACCAATTGTCTGTTTGACCGGTCTAATCTCACCTTGGATGACGATGGCGACTACTTCCCTTATTACGCATTCAACAATCTCTTTCGGGTAGGAAACGTGAGCCTCAGCCGGAATAGTACTGCCCCCTGGATCTTCAAGGACAACTTGCTTGATAAAAGCGGGATCTCCGGTTTTGGCATTACGCACAGCAATAATGCATATGTCAGTGGTTACACTCGCCTGACACCCACCAATTCGAACGATATCGTTCTAACGAACAGTCCCATTTACTTGACCAGTTACCTGGGTAACTACTATTACCCTACGAATGGCGGACTGCTCAGCACGCTCATCAATGCCGGCAGCCGCAACGCCACCAACGCGCTGCTCTACCACTACTGCACAACTACCAATCAGCTAAAAGAAGCCAGTTCGACTGTGGATATCGGATTCCACTACGTCGCGACAGATTCAAATGGAAATCCCATCGATACTAATGACGATGGGGCCCCAGACTATATCGCCGATACGAATGGCAATGGGTTTCAAGAGTTCGGTGAAATCGCTTTCGGAATAACCATTGAAAATCCTGTCAATGGTTCGGTCCTAAACAAATAAGCAGGAGCTAAACCTCGCGTCCTTCTAACCTTATGAACTATTTACGCAAACCTTTTTGTGTCACTTTCTTTGTGCTGTCCAGTGCAGCCCTCGCCCACGCAGGTTTGACCCTGAAAGTCGCCGAGCCCAAGACTTACGGTCAAAAGACGATCGTGAAGATGGAGCTATTGAATACATTTACGAACACCATTGACTCGGTTCGCGCCGCCGTCTTCCTTTTGGATGACAACGGAAAGATTGTGGGGCAGGAAACGCGCTGGATTATTGGCGGAACGAAAGAACGGCCTGGCTTATCCCCTACGGCAAAGACTACCTTTCACTTCGTTCTGCAATGCGACAAACCCTTCGCAAAAACCAAAGTCACGATCACCCGAATCGTTCTGGAAGGAGGCAGGCTTGCAGATGTTCAGAAAGACTTGCAAATGGAATCCTTAATGAAGTAACGACCGCATCTACCGATAAATATAAATCAGTGAGCTGTTTTCCAAAGTGCTTCCAGGACGGACAGACTAAGGCTAAAAACTCTCCCAAAATGGCGAGTTTTCTGACACAGCACTTTAGAGGAAAAAGTTTGTGTGGTGTTTAGGATGGCCATCCAGAATGGTTGTCCAAACGCTGCCGAGGTGAAGAAGAGAACGTCCCTCTCTACCTGCTTCCTATGGAACCTTCTGGGCAGCCGCGTTACTCCTCGAGCGTCTGATTGCCGGGAGATTCCGCGGCTTTAGTTCCTGTGCCAGAACGGCGGCACGCCCGTCCTCCGTTAACACTGCGTTCTGGCGCACCTGACCGAATCACGATTCCGTGCCCAAACGCTTTCCCGCCGGCAGCCGTACTCTTTTGTGATTTTATACCTTGGACTGCAGATGTCTAACTAGCTGATCTGCATTTTCTCAAAATAGAAAGGTAAATCACGAATCAGGAAGAGATAAAGGTTTTGGTGCGTCGGGACGAACTCGTTGCGCCGGTAATTCCGACTATTTTTGCGTTGTGAATAACTTTCCAATAAGTTTTGCGAAAGATTCTTGACGAAAATACGGTTTGAATTAGCCTGATGCCTATCCAGCAGGAGAAATTGAAACAAGGTTTTTATTGAGACGTTCCGTGCGGCAATTGCTCAAGGGCGAGAAGTGCCGTTAACGGTTGTATCGTGGGCGCCAAGAGGAAATCTCAGTGCAGCAGCCTCATCGCTGCAATTTCAAGCGCAAGTCATGATCTGTCGTATTGCCTGGCTAAAACCTCGCAGAAACGACAATGATTGAGGGTTAGGATGTCGTTGGCTCCCCTGCGTTTGCAGACACAAACGCATGACTTTTACGTAACGGGTGCAGGAATTCAACAAGGCGCGGGTCGCGCAGTTGGGAGACAATAAAGGAACCTATGAGCGGGAACAAGGAACAGAAATTGGAACTGGAACCGGGGGCAGGGGATGTTAATCACAAGCTGAGGTTTAATGACATCGCTGGCCGAAGTGCAGTGATTCTGGCAGCTATCGAAACAGCCCGGCGCTACGCTCCACATGACTCGCCCGTGCTTATTGTCGGTGAGACCGGGACTGGAAAGGAAATTTTTGCCCGCGCGATCCATGATGAAAGCCCGCGCTCCCTCAAACCTTTCCTGGCCGTCAATTGCGCCGCCGTTCCCGCAGAGCTCTTTGAAAACGAATTCTTTGGGCACACGCGTGGGGCTTATACCGGTGCTGCAATCGGGCAGGCCGGTTACTTCGAACAAGCGGACGGTGGGACCCTGTTTCTCGACGAAATTAATTCCCTGGCGTTTGCTGCCCAACCCAAACTGCTGCGCGCATTGCAGGAGCGCGAGTGCCGGCGTTTGGGTGATACCGTCACCCGTCGATTTGATGTTCGGATCATCAGTGCCGCAAATTGTGACTTGAAAGAGGAAGTGCGCGCCGGACGGTTCCGGCAGGATCTTTATTTTCGTGTAGCCGTTTTAAATCAAACTCTTCCTCCCTTGCGGGAGCACAAAGAGGACGTGCCCACGCTTGCCACGCATCGATTGCATTATCTGATCCGGAAATGGTATGCCTCGATGGACCTCAAGGGTGGAACCGCCGATCGATGCAAATTTCCCACCAGCTTCACTCCTGCCGCAGTAAAGAAGATGACGGATTATGCCTGGCCCGGGAATGTGCGTGAATTGGAAAGCGCCGTGGAACTTGCCTGGGTGCTCTGCACGGGGTCGGCCATCGATGCGCATGACTTGCCCTTCGAGGTCGATTATCATGTGCCAGGCGGGGAATCGCTTCTCGCGCAAGCCAAGTCGGTCGCCTACGAATTCTTGCATAAGAAACTGATTGAGCTGCTGAAGAGGTGCAAAGGAAACGTCACTCGAGCGGCCAAGCTCGCAGGAATGAATCGCCGCTCATTTTTTAGTTTGATCTGCAAACATCATCTCCGAGGAAACTCGTTCGCCGAACAGTTACACGCTCCCTCCTTCGACCAGATCTACCCATCCCCAGAAACTTCGGCGCCTCCAGCCAGTAACATTTTATTGAACCCGTCCGGCAAAGGAGTCAAGGTGAACGGACACGATAAGGGCGTGGGGGAGTATTTGGCGCCAGGGGAGCAGTAGTCTGACAGCAAAGATGTCGGTGATGAAGAGACTCGATGCTGCTTCGGTCGGCGGAGTGATGGAGTTCTGGAGTTTTGGGTCTCGCCCCGTTGTAGTGCAATTGTAGAGGATCGCGGATTTTCTGCAAAATTTTCTTAGGTTGAAATGGTTTGTCTTCTTCTCTGCGTTCTTCGCGCCTCTGCGGTTTGTCTGGCGCCCCGCTTTTTTTGCGGCTTGCCGGGCTGTGTTTTGGCAGGGAAAACCTTGGTTATGTAAATAATCCTAAATGTTTTTACTTCTTTAAAACTTTTTTCAAAAATCCGGTTGCGTAGTCACATAGCTACGCATGTATTGGTAGTCAAGTAGCTACGCAATGATTTAAGACGAGACGTATTTCAAGCCATAGCAGACCCCACCAGAAGGGCCATACTTCTGCTGGTTGCTTCGCAATCCATGACTGCAGGTGCCATAGCCGCAAACTTTGACACCGCCAGACCGACCGTTTCAAAACACCTGCAAATACTCACCGAGTGCGATTTGCTTGAACAAGAGCAAAAGGGTAGAGAAATTTACTATCACTTGAATCCCCAAAAGATAAAAGAAATAGCCGAGTTCATTGAACCATTCCGCAAACTGTGGGATGAGAGATTTAATAAACTGGAGACCGTAATAAAAAAATACAAAGCAAAAAAATGAAATAACATGAAACGAAAAACGAAAATCAATGCCGAAGCCGGCAAACAGGAATTAGTGATAACAAGGGGATTTGATTTGCCATTGGAATTACTTTTCAAAGCGTATATAGAGCCCGACATCGTTGAGCAATGGATGGGAACGAAAGTGCTGAAACTTGAAAATAAAAAGCACGGCGGTTATCAATTTGAAACCATTGATACAAATATCCTAAGCAAATTAAAATAACACCTCATGACAAAGAGCAGAATGAATCCCAAGGTTGATTTCTTTTTTAGCAAAGCCAAAAAGTGGAAGGAAGAATTTGAAAAATTGAGAATAATCATTCTCAACTGTGGGCTCACCGAAGAATTGAAGTGGGGTAAACCTTGTTACACGTTTCAGAACAGTAACGTAGTTCTAATACATGGATTTAAAGAATACTGTGCAATTCTTTTTGTCAAAGGCGTCTTACTAAAGGATGCCAATGGTATTCTAATCCAACAAACGGAGAATGTGCAGGCGGCGCGCCAGATCCGGTTCACCCATGTTCGAGAAATAGTTGAGATGGAACCCATCTTGAAGGCCTATATCCATGAAGCCATTGAAGTGGAAAAAGCCGGTTTGGAAGTGAATTATAAGAAGGCTTCAGAATTTTTAGTTCCTGAAGAATTTCAAAAGAAATTAGATGAAATGCCTGCGTTGAAAACTGCTTTTAAGGCCTTAACGCCGGGACGGCAAAGAGGTTATCTCCTTTATTTTTCTGCAGCCAAACAATCCAAGACCCGGGAGTCAAGGGTTGAAAAATGGATACCGAAAATTCTCAAAGGAAAGGGTTTAGATGATTAGTAACAACAAATGAAGTAAACGAGATGGCAAGCAAACGTCCGACTACGATCGCCGAGTATATCCGGGCTGCCCCACGCGAGGGCCAGCCGTATTTGCGCCGGCTGTACGCGATCCTCAAGAGCGTCGCGCCAGAGGCCACGGAGGCAATCAAGTGGGGAACCCCTTTCTTCGTGGAGCCCCGTTTCCTGTTCGCTTTCTCCGCGCACAAAGAACACCTCAACTTCGCCCCCACACCGGCGGTGCTGGAGGCATTTCGCAAGGAGTTGGAAAAGCATAAGACTACCAAGAACATGCTTCAGATTCCCTACAACAAGCCCCTGCCAGAGGATCTGGTTCGCAAGATCGCTGAGTATCGTCTCCGGAATATGGGTGAAAGCGATGCTTTCTGGTAATTGAAAACTTTCTAATGCGAAACTGAAACTGTTCTGTAAAGTCTCTTACCGGAATGGGTGAATAAAGTTAACGATACTATGGATCGACCCCTCAGGGAAATCGTTACGGCTCTTACGCCGGAGATGCTGGCGGAGAGGCTACGCAACGAGGAGGGTCTTGTTTTGCTGCGGAGTTCCTTGTTTGACTCACCCGAAGCTCGCTACTCGTTTGTGACTGCCCGTCCGTTTCTGACCTTTCGTTCCTCAGGATCCCGATGCGAATTGCGAAGCGCTCTCGATAGCCAAATTCTGTTCGGTGACCCCTGGCATTTACTCGAAAGCCTGATGCTGCGTTACGAGCTGCTGGATGAAATGGATCTCCCGTTCCCTCTCGGAGGCTGCTTTGGCTATTGGGGTTATGATTTGAAGAACTTTGTCGAACCAAGGCTTTGCCGGCGGGCCATCAATGATTTGGAACTCCCGGATTGTCATGTGGGCTTTTACGACAGTCTGGTGGTTTTCGACCATCGCCTTGGCAAGACATGGGTCGTATCCACCGGACTCAGGGAGGACGGTTCGCGCAGTGAGGAGCATGCTCAAAAGCAATTTACATTCTGGCAACGGCATCTCGAAGATTCTCCAGTACGCAGGACTGATGTTTCCTCTACGAATCTTCAAGAGCGCAGTCTGGAGTGTGCCGGAAGCAAAGTGACTTCAAATCTGTCGCGCGGCCAATTCCTGGATGACGTCCTGCGCGCTCAGGCCTTCATTCGCTCGGGGGATATTTATCAGGTGAATTTGTCTCAACGGCTGGCGGCGCCCTGGCCTTTTTCGGCTTGGGAATTGTTCCAACGGCTGAGCGCGGTTTCCCCGGCGTCATTCACCGCCTATTTGGATTGTGGAGAGTATCAAATCAGTTCTTCTTCACCCGAAATGTTTTTGCGGCTTAGCGGCCGGCACATTCAAACCCGGCCGATTAAGGGAACCCGGCCACGTTCCACCGATCTGACTCGGGATGCCCAGCTCACCTATGAACTGCAAACCAGTCCAAAGGAAATGTCGGAGTTGGTGATGATTACAGATTTGCTTCGAAACGATCTCGGAAAGGTGTGCGAATTCGGTTCCGTTCAGGTTCCCGAATTGGTTCGACTGGAGCGGTATCCGCAGGTGCAGCACTTGGTTTCAACTGTCGAGGGGCGGCTTCGAAGTGACATCACTCACTTTGCCGCTTTCGCCTCCTGTTTTCCGGGTGGAAGCATCACTGGAGCGCCCAAGTTCCGCGCGATGGACATCATTGATGAACTCGAGCCTGTGGCGCGCGGCCCCTACACCGGGGCGCTTGGTTATCTTGGCTTTAATCGTGAAAGTCAGTTGAGCATTCTTATTCGTGCCGCTGTTTGCAAACAGAACCACGCGTTTTTTCAAGTTGGCGCCGGGATCGTCGCTGATTCCAACCCATCGGCCGAATACGATGAAACCCTCGCCAAGGCGCAGGGATTCTTACAAGCTCTTCACCTCAACGAATCCATTGAACTCCCGGTGTCTTTCGAAACATAGAATTGTTCTTAACGGCTCACGGATTAACAAAATATGTATGTGTTCCTCAATGGCCGTTTCGTTCCCGAAGAACAGGCGGTCGTTTCCGTTTTTGATCGCTCCTTTCTCTATGGAGATGGGCTGTTTGAAGCCGTCTATCTGTTCAATGGCAAGCCATTCAGATGGGAGCAACACCTCGAACGCTTAAGACAGGGGTCGCAGTTTTTTAATATCAGGGTACCGTATAACGATCAGGTCTTAACTGATTTTGTTCAGGAGCTCATCAAACAAAACGGCGCGCGTGATGCTCTGCTTCGCCTCACACTTTCCCGCGGCGTGGGAATTCGAGGCTACTCTCCCAAAGGAGCAGAGAATCCCCTTTTGGTGATGTCTTTGCATCCAGTTCCGAAGCTCGATCTTCAAAGACCTCCGAACTGGAAATTGATTACCTCCTCTGTTGTCCTTCCCGCGAACCAGCCAATAGCTCAATTCAAAACTTGCAACAAACTCGCGCAAATTCTGGCCCGGTCGCAAGCCGATGAAGCGGGCGCGGATGAGGCGTTGCTTACGAACAGCGAAGGCGCAGTGGTCGAAGGTGCCAGTAGCAATCTTTTTTGGATTGAAAACGAGGTTATCTGCACACCTCCACTGGTGGCTGGAGTTTTACCGGGTGTCACGCGCGCAGTCGTGCTGGATATCTGTAGAAAGCTCGGGCGCGCGACGCGTGAAGCCAGCATCACACCAACGCAGCTTCTCCGAGCAGAAGGGGTTTTCGTTTCATTGAGCACCATTGGGCTGGCCCAGGGGGTGTCGCTGGATGGATCAGCTTTGTGCCAGTCTCCATTCTTGAATGCTTTATGGAGCGCGTACTGGGATTTGGTTCAAAAGGAAACAAGCGAGAGTCGCTCGCAAAGCCTTGCAGAGCATTGTCTTGACCCCGGCTGATAGGGAGATCATACTTTCGCAATGTCCCCGGGGTCCTCAAGACAAGGTGAGGTGACCACTTCGGTGATGGGGTTTCACACCACACACTGGACAGTAGTGATGGCAGCAAGACGCGGCGACGGAACAAGCGCTCAGGAGGCCCTTTCCAGGTTATGCTCGACCTATTGGTATCCGCTTTACGCCTTCATTCGCCGGCAAGGTTCCACGGCGCAAGAAGCTGAGGATCTCACACAGGAATTCTTCTATCGGTTCCTGGAACGCCATGCGCTCGAAAGTGTGCAGCCAGCCGCCGGCAAATTCCGTTCGTTTCTACTGGTTTGCCTAAAAAACTTTCTGTCCAACGAACGCGATCGGGCTCGAGCCCAGCGCCGGGGAGGAGGGCAATCGATCGTTTCCCTGGACGCCACGGACGCAGACACACGCTACTTGCTGGAGCCGGTCGACAAGCTGACGCCGGAGGCGGTTTTCGAACGACGCTGGGCGTTCGCGGTTCTGGAGCGGACCCTTGCAGAATTGCGGCGCGAGCATCCCAACGGCGATAAACTCCAGCAGTTTGAAGATTTGGAGGGATTCCTGCCTGGAGGCCGAGGCGTTGTCTCAAAAGCGGAGCTCGCCGCCAGGAGAGGGGTGAGCGTCGGAGCTATTGATGTTGCCGTGCACCGGCTGCGTCAACGGTTTGGAGCTCTGCTGCGAGAACAGGTTGCGCAGACGGTCTCGTCGGAGGCTGAGGTTGAAGAAGAAATCCGTTACCTGATTTCGGTCCTGGCCGACAAATGAAAGCGCGCTTGGTAAGTTTTCGAGGGAATTCCGTTTGTAAGATATAGACATGGGCGCAGGCGATCGGTGTAGGGAATGCGGCACGGCCATTGCGGCTGATAGCCCAGGGGGATTTTGCGCCCAGTGTCTGCTGGGTCTGGGGCTGACGGAAGTTGAGAGTGCAGACTGTCGAGTGCAGAGTGAAGAGGGCGATGAAGCGAAGGCAGAGGGGAGAGGTCAGAAGTCGGAGGAGCCTAAATCTTCACAAGGTACCGCTCCTTTAACGGAAAAACCGGGTGACCGGATTGGGCGGTATCGGTTGCTACAGGAAATAGGTCACGGCGGTTGCGGGGTCGTGTATATGGCGGAGCAACAAGAGCCGGTTCGCCGCCGTGTCGCGCTCAAAGTCATCAAGCTGGGCATGGATACCCGGCAGGTCGTCGCTCGGTTCGAGGCCGAACGCCAGGCACTGGCACTGATGGATCATCCTAACATTGCCAAGGTACTGGACGCAGGCGCAACCGACATCGGCCGTCCCTATTTTGTCATGGAACTGGTGGGTGGCATCAAGATCACCGATTACTGCGATCAGCAGCAACTTACCACCTCGCAACGGCTGGAGCTCTTCATTCAGGTCTGCCGCGCCATTCAGCACGCGCATCAGAAAGGTGTCATTCACCGTGATATCAAACCATCCAATGTCCTGGTAACGACGCACGACGGTGCGCCCACGCCCAAAGTAATTGATTTTGGCATCGCTAAGGCGACACAGGGTCGACTGACCGATCAAACCTTGTTCACCGCTTTCGAACAGTTCATTGGCACACCGGCCTATATGAGCCCGGAGCAGGCGCAGTTAGGGGGCGTCGACGTAGATACCCGCAGCGATATCTACAGCCTGGGCGTGCTGCTTTACGAGCTGCTGACAGGGAAGACGCCTTTCGACACTCAGCAAATGCTGTCCGGTGGTCTGGATGAAATGCGCCGCACGATTCGAGAAAAGGAGCCACTCACACCCAGCACACGCCTCGCCCAAGAGCGTCTGACAAACCGCGAGTCGGCGAACTCCGAACTCCGAACTCCGAACTCCGACATCGACAAGGATCTGGATTGGATCGTAATGAAATGTCTGGAGAAAGACCGGGCGCGGCGTTACGAAACCGCAAACGGTCTGGCCCGGGACGTTGAACGGCATTTGAACAATGAGGCGGTGGTCGCCCGGCCGCCGAGCCGGCTCTACATCCTCCAAAAGTTGTTTCGACGGAACAAATTGGTTCTGACGGCAAGCGCCGCCGTCGTGTTCGTGTTGCTGCTTGGCCTGGGCGGAATTTTGTCGCAATGGCGCCGGGCCGAAGAGCACGTTGTTCGGGAGGAGGGTGAAAGGAATCGCGCGCAAACGGCGTTGGCCCAAATGCAGGCCATCGAAGTCCGCCGGGCTGAGGAGTACTACGAGGCGGGTGATCGGCGCAGCATGCTGCCGTACCTGGCCCTCGTCTTGCGACAGAATCCATCCAATCGCATCGCCGCTGAACGGCTTTTCTCCACGCTCTCGCATCGAAACTGGGCGCGGCTGGCTTGCCCGCCTCTGGAACATTCCAACCGCGTCACCTTCGCCCTCTTCAGCCGGGATGGCACACGGGTGATGACGAGTTCAGCGGATAACACCGCCTGGGTCTGGGATGCCGCCACCGGCGAACGCCTCGCGGGACCCTTCACGCATTCCGCTGAGATCAACACAGCGGTACTTAGCGATGATGGTCGACTCATGGTTACGGCATCGCAGGACAAAACGGCGCGCGTTTGGAATGCGGTGACGGGTGCCCCGATTACTACTCCACTCCCGCATTCGAATGACGTCTTGATCGCTTTCTTCACCCTGGACGGAAAACAAGTGTTCACCGTCAGCGGAAGCGTAGGACAACTTTGGAGCGTCGAATCCGGACAGCGCATCGGTGCCGAGCTCAAGTGCGCCGATTCCGTCATAGATGCCACCCCAAGTCCGGATGGCTCCCGCGTAGCATTAGGGTGCTCTGGAGGGCACGTTGAGGTGTTCGACTTGAAATCCAGCCAACTCCTGCACAGCTTCCGTCATGCCGAAAACGTATGGTCAGTCGCTTTTAGCCCGGATGGAAAGTGGCTGGCGTCTGCGTCAGCAGACAATACAGCCCGGGTGTGGGATCTGAGAACCGGCCAGGCGGTTGGCAAACCGCTCGTGCACCAGGGACGCGTTTGGAGTGCCCAGTTCAGTCCAGATAATCAGCGCCTGATCACTGGGTCGAGCGACCGCACAGCGCAAGTTTGGGATGCCCACACCGGCCAGAAAATCGGCCCGCCGCTCCAGCACAACAGCGCCGTGCGCTTCGCCATGTTCGGTCCGGAGGGACTGCGCGTGGTCACTGGGTCCTGGGATAATACTGTGCGCGTGTGGGACGCGCTGACGGCGGAGCCCTTAACCGAACCTCTGGTCCAGGAATCAACAGTCTTCCTGGCTCAGTTCCATCCCGACGGGCAGCGCGTGCTGACAGCCTCCAACGGAAAGGCGGTACTCATTTGGCAGGTCATCGGAGCCCCGGCCCTAAACATGCATTTTTCAGCTTCAGTCGGCGCGGTGGAATTCAGTCCGGACGGAAACAAGATTGTAGTCGCATCGGACGGCTCGAACACGCGCGTGTGGGATGCCTTGACCGCGCAGCCCTTAACACCTCCTTTGACACACCCACCCGGAAAAAGAATCAACCAGGCCGTCTTCAGGCCTGACGGGAAACGAGTCGCGACTGCATCAGACGATCGGACGGCTTGTGTCTGGAATGCCGCTAATGGCCAGCTCTTGGCAGGTCCAATGTTACATCATGACAATGTGACGGCACTCGCCTTCAGCTCCGATGGAGCACGGCTGCTCACGACTTCGAGCAATACTGCAACAGTTTGGGACGCCGAGAAATGTAATCGTCTTCTGGTGATCGAACACGAGGCAAAGTTGAGCATTCCGGCCTGCTTTAGTCCCGATGGGCGCAGGCTGCTCACGGCTACAGAAGCCGGCATCGCCCGAGTGTATGACAATGGTACGGGCGAGGCCCTCACGCCGCCGCTCTCGCACGCTGCGGGAATCACCAGCGCTCAGTTTAGCCCGGACGGGCGCTTCGTGCTGACCGCGGCGCGCGACCCTTCCTTCTTCATTTGGGATTTAAGCACAGGTCGCCGGCTGGAAGCGCGTTGGCCTCATCGGGACCAGGTTTTGTCGGCGTTTTACACCCGCGATGGAAAACGCGTCCTGACTTCAACGCGAAAATACGGAGCGCAAGTCTGGGATCTCGAAACCGGCGTCTCGCTGACCGGCGAGTTTGGGGTACGCAATTACGCTGGCAGTGCTGTCTTTAGTCCACAAGAAAGCAGGGTCATGATCCCGTATTCTGACAATACGACCCAGTTATGGGATGCCTGGTCGGGCCAACGACTGAGCGAAATTTTCGGACGCTCTCCAGGTGTACGGGGTGAATGGAGCCCTGATGGACGCTTCTTAGCGCTACAACCCTCGGAACGGCGGATTGCTATTCAAGAGGCACCTTCACCTCCACTGCCCGTACCAGAGTGGTTGCCGGAACTGGCTGAGGCCCTCGCCGGACAACGTTTTAACCAGCAAGGCATGCTGGAGGCGGTGCACCCCGGCAAATTGTGGGCCCTGCAGCAAGCGATAGTGATGTTGGGGCAGACAGCCGCTGCCGCGGGTGTCAAACCGGCCTTCCCTTATCAGTCCCAATTCTATAGCCGCTGGGCTCGCTGGTTCGCGGCTGCTATGAGTCAGCGCACCGTCCTGCCCTCTTCGCCACTGACGCTCCGGTCATATGCCGAATCATTGGCGGAACAAAGGACCTGTTTTGATTCGGCCAAAGAGGCGCTGCTGCTGCAGCCGACCAACATCCTTGCTATGGCCGCCACCCGGGAATTGGCTCCCAGTCCAACCACCAAGGTGATTTTCGATCTCGTCTCAGCTCAGGATCTCGATGGCTGGACTCTTAAGGGAAACGCCTTCAATTTCGCCTCCGCTGGCGTCTTGGTGCCGCAGCCCACTTTGAACTCGCTCTCCCTGGCTGGCGAAACCGCGACGGGCAGCGCGTTGTCACCTCCATTCGATGTAGGGTCAGAATTCGAATACCTCGAAGTTGTTTTTCATGGCGGATGGAACCACGGGCCCGCAGGCGACGAAAACCTGGTTTTGCGGATTGTGGACGCGCAAAGCGGTGCCGTGCTTGATCAGCTTCTGCCGCCGGGCACTCACGAATTGACCAAACGGCTCGTAAAGACAGCAAACTTCAAAGACAAACATATCCGGGTGCACTTGATCGACAATAATACCGACTCATCGTTCGCCTGGATTGGCCTGGAGAGGCTTTCGCTCACAGGGCGGGTTCGACCAACAAATTCCAATTAGCGCCTGCTGTAGGCCAAGGCTCAGATCTATCGATTTCCCTTCCTCGCGCCCACAGCGGATACCAAGCTCGGGCTCTCTCAGCCTTCATCTTGTAAGGTACGATGAATTTTCCTGTTGTAAGGAGTAAGAGCTTATGCAGGATCGAAGAGTCATCGCAGTTTCAGTGCCTCGATTAGCGGGCAATATTCTTCAAGCGGTCTTCTTGACGAGCCTTGACTACCGGAGGCAAAGCTTTCGCTGGCCGATCTCCGAATGCTCCCTGACCGAAGTTTACCCTCAAGAATGCGCCATGGCCTCTGCAAACCAGAGCCGAAGCTGCGACTCAATATGAAGATCGAAGTGCTACCAGGTCTATTCCTTTCACTGATGATCTGGTCAGCAGGCGGTGTGGCCGTCGCTGATAACTCTCTCACCAACTGTTGCAATCTTACGAACGGGCTTAAGTACGTGCAATATCCGGACCGGAAGCGACATATACGTTATGTCATTGCAAACCACGCACTAATTCAAGTGACGCCTGGCATAAACAAGTTCCTGTCCGATATTGACGTCCTTCCCAATGGAGATATCCGCGTTGTCTGGGCAGCGGAAGATGACCTGGCGGGCGAATTAAACATCTACGCCCTGACATTCACACCGCCTTGAGAGGAAACTATTTCCAGAAAAGCCACGTAGCACCGGTTTAAAGAGAAATGAAAAACGCATGAACGACAAATTCCATGAATGCTCCAAGAGTTTGGCGCGATTCACATCGCACCGGCTCTCCCTGAGGAAGTTCGGTTTATTACTCGCCTGGATGGCACTGACTCCATTCAGTCCCGCCAGGCCAGCGGATGTTACGGGCGCATACGCCGAAGGTATTGATCCAACATTTACTGATGCGAACTGGGTCAGCCTGGGCGGCATTCAGGGCGTGAACAAAGCCATTATGTCGGCAGCAGTGGATGGCTCGGGAAACCTCTATGTTGGCGGCAGTTTCACTATTGCCGGCGATGTGCTTGCCAATCATGTCGCCAAATGGAACGGCAGCAATTGGACGGCGCTTGGTTTGGGAATGGACGGCGATGTATTGGCACTGGCTATCTCGGGCAGGGACCTGTATGCGGGAGGCGCTTTCACGATGGCAACCAACAGTGATGGTGTCGCCGTGGTGGTCAACGGGATTGCCAAATGGAACGGGAGCAATTGGTCGCCGCTGAGTTCAGGAATGATGTACGGCGTGGTGAACGCGTTGTTGGTTTCGGGCAGCGACGTATATGCAGGGGGCTGGTTCGACACGGCGGGCGGCAACGCGGCGACCAACATCGCCAAATGGAACGGGAGCAATTGGTCGGCGCTCGGGTGGGGAGTGGCCGAAGGTGTATGGGCGCTGGCATTATCGGGCAGCGACCTCTATGTGGGGGGAATATTCAGGACAGCCAACAATAGTGATGGCGGGACAGTTACGGTCAATGGCATTGCGAAATGGGACGGGAGGACTTGGTCGGCGCTGGGTTCGGGGGTGAACGACTCTGTCCGGGCGCTGGCAGTTTCGGGAAACAACCTTTATGCGGGGGGCTATTTCGCAATCGCGGGAGGGAACGCGGCCTATAACGTTGCCAAGTGGGACGGGAGCAATTGGAGCGCGGTGGGCTTGGGGACGGACAGCGATGTGACGGCTCTGATGATGTTGGACGGGGATCTGTACGCAGGCGGCTATTTCACGACTGCAACCAACACCGATGGCGTCGCGGTTCCGGTTCATTTCGTCGCCAAATGGGACGGGACCGACTGGTCGGCAATGGATGCCGGGCTGAATTACACTGTGTTAGCGCTGGCGGCGTCGGGCGGAGGCCTGTACGCGGGGGGATACTGGTTAATCCCGGTCGGTGGCAGCCCGGCAAATTACATTGCCAAATGGAACGGTACCAGTTGGACCGGCCTGGGCTCAGAGATGAACGACTCTGTGTCTGCATTGGCGGTGTCGGGCGGCGATCTTTATGCAGGAGGCTTCTTCACCACGGCGGGCGGCTCCGCCAACTACGTCGCCAAGTGGAACGGGAGGACCTGGTCGTCGCTAGGCTCGGGGATGAATGATTCCGTGCGGACACTGGCGGTGTCGGGCAGCGACCTGTACGCGGGAGGCAACTTTACAAATGCCGGTGGCAGCCCCGCCAACTACGTCGCCAAGTGGAACGGGAGGGCCTGGTCGTCGCTGGGCTCGGGGATAAACAACTCCGTCTGGGCACTGGCGTTGTCGGGAAGCAGCCTGTACGCAGGAGGCAGGTTTACGACAGCGGGCGGGGCATTAGCGAACTACATTGCCGAATGGAACGGCAGCGTCTGGAGTGCGCTGGGCTCGGGGATGGACGGCCCTGTCCTGGCGCTGGCGGTGTCAGGAAGCGATGTGTATGCGGGGGGCTACTTTTCAACAGCCGGCGGAAGCCCAGTCGGATTCATTGCGAAGTGGAACGGAAGCAGTTGGTCGTCCCTCGGCTCTGGCATGAATGGCAGTGTCTATGCGTTGGCAGTCTCAGGCAGCAACCTGTACGCGGGGGGAGTTTTCTCGGCACCGGGTGGCAGCGAGGCCAATTACGTTGCGAAATGGAACGGCAGCAGTTGGAGCACGTTCGGCTTGGGGATGAACAACTCGGTGGCTGCTCTCGCGGTGTCGGGGAATGACCTCTATGCGGGGGGCTATTTCAGCAGGGCTGGCGGTAATGCAGCTAATTACATCGCCAAATGGGATGGGAGCAGTTGGTCAGCGCTCGGTTCGGGGATGAACGACGGGGTGGATGCGCTGGTGGTGTCAGGAGGTAACCTTTATGCAGGAGGCTTTTTCACCACGGCTGGCGGCAAGATCTCTGGATACGTTGCCCGCGCAGTTTTGGGCGAGGTCGACGAGGATAATGATGGCATCCCAGACTCCTTGGATCAATGCCCTGGCACACTCCGGGGAGCCATCGTGAATGCCGAAGGCTGCAGCCTAGATCAACTCGTGCCTTGTGAGGGCCCCTGGGAGAATCATGGGCAGTACGTTTCCTCTATCGCTCATGCCAGTGAAACATTTCTCAAGCAAGGCCTGATCACCGAACAGCAGCGGGATAAAATTATTTTCACCGCGGCCCGCTCCAATTGCTGCGACAAAAGGAACCCTCTGCGCTGAGGAAAGAGCGAAGAGTGCGATGAACACTGATTTCGATAAATCGATCATGGGCCTAGTCGACAACTCGCACATTTCAAACCAGTGTGGCAAAGGCCGGCACCCGCGGCACCTCTTGAGTATTCGCAGGGTTGGTTTAGTGGCTGGCCCCTCCTGGCTTTTTGTGTGCTGTTTCCAGAGGCCCTCAATGCGCAAGGCACGCCGACAACCACGGTGCTATTCTCACCCTGTAAGGTCTCCGGGATTTTCCTGTTGTAAAGGGTAACAAACTTCAAAGTCAGATCAAAACGCGAATCAATTGCGAGATCGTGTTGGGGTCACGTTACGAAAGGGAAAACATGAGCACTGAATTCGATGAAATGGCCAAAGGAATAGCTCGATCGATTACGCGCCGAGGGGCATTGGTCCACTTGGGCGAACACCAGCGACCCTCTCTCGCTTTTTCGGGCCGGAAAGCTGCCCTTGCGATTCAGCACGGGCTCCCCGCCCGCTGTCTTGGCGTTGCTTGGCTCCTCGCATTGCTTTTGGTGCCGCGGGGCGTTTTCGCTCAAGTCTCGCTTTTTAAGGATCACGACCGCGACGGCGTGCTTGATCATATCGATAACTGTCCCTTCACCTTTAATCCGAAACAAGAGGATGTGGATGGTGACGGTGTCGGCGACTCCTGCGACAATTGTCCACACACCAAGAATGCCGATCAGGCGGATTGCAATAAGAACGGGAAGGGCGACCTTTGCGACCCGGTTTTATGCGCGCTCACATTTGAACCGAAGGAGGGAGAGATCAAAGAATGCGATTATGATCGTAAGTTGTGCGTTGTTGTCGGAAATCTGCGCTTGCCTGACCCATGTCCGCCTTGGTGGACATGGGTCGATGGCTGCTGTCCAAGCATCGCGTCCGGATGTCCCATACCCGATTTTTCGCTCGTCCTCAATCATACCAACGTTATTCTCCATCAAGCTGCCGACGCGTACGGCTTCGAAGCAGGCGATGGTTTCGGATTGAGCATTGCCATGCTCCCAGACCTTGACGGGGATGGAATGCCTGAACTGGCCATTGGCGTCCCTCTAGCCTCCCCGAACGGCCTGCCAACTGCGGGCACCGTCCTGTTCATAAGTGGTGGCGACGGGCACGAGATTCGACGAGTCAATGGACCCACGACGGGCGGCGCGTTTGGGGTTTCAATCCTCCGGTATGGTACCCAAGGCGGCGTGCTTATCGGCGCTCCCGGAACAAACGCCAACGCATTAGGAGCTGTTTGGCTTGTCAATGCCCTGGTAGGCGAGCCGACGATTTTCGCGTCAAGCACTATCGCAGGTGACGGTTTCGGATCGCGTCTGGCCTATGCCGGCACAAATTATGCAATCGGTGCGCCTGGCTTATTGCTAAACCCTCCTCGGATTGGGCGAGTCCACCTCCTCAGTGCAACGGGTAATACGCTTTACAAACTCAAAAGCCCGGACGTCAACGATGGATTCGGCACCGCTATTCATGACATTGGCGACATTGATGGCGTCGGTGGTCTGCTAGTTGGGGCGCCCCTGGCCAATCCTGGCGACAGGCCTGAAGCCGGATCGGCTTTCCTGTTCAGCGGCACTTCCCTGGTCGGCCGTTGGGACGGTGAGTCTCCGGGCGATCACCTGGGAATGTCCGTCGGCGGCGGCGGCGATATTGACGGAGACGGTCGGGCGGACTTCATCCTCGGGGCCCCGGGGGTAGATTCCGCCGTCGCACCGGATGTCGGTCGTGCTTATGTGTACAGCAGCCGCGGAGATCTGTTAGCTCGCTACGACGGATCTGCGACCAATGGCCACTTTGGTCATGCAGTGTTCCTCGAACACGACGAAAATTCGGACGGAGTTGTTGACGCTGTCATCTGTGCCAGCCAGCAACTATTTAACGATAAACTCGGCGCCAACTTCACGTTCCCGACCGCGCGACCACGACGTCCAATCCTTGAGATCACCAGTCCCGCCCCAGGTTCGATTTTCTTTGCCCCCGAGGCGATTGTCTTCTCCGCACGCCTGATTGATCCGGATGGTGTCGCTGGCGGAGTCGAGTTCTGGACGGGCACGAACAGCCTCGGGGTGCAAAGCGTTTCTCCTTACTCGCTGATGGTGACCAATCCGCTGCCTCCTCCCCCCTCCTACACTCCGGAGGACAGTTCAAACCTTTACACTGCTATGCTTACCGTGACCTCCATTCCTCAGCAATCGAATGGCAGTAATGCCATCCATATTCCCGCTCGTCCGGTCTCGAGTTTTCACCGCTATTATCCACAGGCCACCGCTTCGATTCCCGGGCTATACAATACCGGAGTTAGCGATACCGGAATCCCCCAAGCCGACGATTCTCTTGACGTTCACTATCTCCTGGTCGGAACGAGCGACATCGTCGGTACTCCTTTTGTCGCTCGGGCTTCTGGGGGCTTTCCAATACCACCCTGGCTCGGCGACAATCCTGACTCGGCCTGGATCGCGCCGACTGCCAGCACCATCGGTGGGCATGCAGCGGCAGGACAGGCTAATTTTATTTACGAAACCCGATTCGATCTCACCGGGTTTGATCCGGCCAGTGCCGCCATTGTCGGCCGTTGGGCCACCGATAATGAGGGCCTGGACATTCTTTTGAATGGTGTCAGTACCGGAAATGTCAACCGCGACCAATTTAGTGCCTGGACAGATTTTGAGGTGGATCACGGTTTCGTTTCCGGCGTCAACACCCTGACCTTTGTCATCAACAATGGCCCTGGTGAACCTAACACTGCATCTCCGACTGGATTGCGTGTCGAAATGCACAGCGCGGCGTTGCCATGCAGTTTGATTGTAGACAATACCGCAGACAGCGGGCCGGGTTCACTCCGCGCTGCGATTGAGTGCGCCAATAACAGTCCCGGACTCGACACAATCACATTCGCCATTCCTGGCAACGGGCCCTTTGCGATAGTCCTACTCTCTCCGTTGCCGGATATCATGGACCCGGTCGTGATCGACGGTTACACCCAATCGGGAGCAACGCCTAACTCGTTGGTGGCCGGAGACGATGCCCAGTTGCAAATTCAAATCGATGGCAGCATCGTCGTCTCCGGTGGACTCGTCATCCGCGGGGGCAGTTCCACCGTTCGAGGCCTGGCAATCAATGGAGTTTTGGCCGGACCTGCTATTCTGCTGGCGAGTGCGAGCAATCGCGTCGAAGGATGTTTCCTTGGAACGGACATCAGTGGTATTGGCAGTATTCCAAATTACTACGGGATTAGCATCCAGAGCGCGGGCTTCAATATCATCGGTGGGACGGGTCTGGCTTCAAGGAACCTGATTTCTGGCAATCAAAAAGCTGGAATCGACATTGAGGGAGTTGGTGCAGTCCAGACGATAGTTCAAGGCAATTATATCGGCACCGACGTTTCGGGAGACAAGGGTTTGGGGAACGGAGGACCGGGCATTCTCATCGCTTTAGGGGCTCACAATACACATGTCGGAGGAATGAATCCAATAGCGGCATATGATCTAGCCGCGGGTAACGTAATCGCATTCAATGCGGGCAGCGGCGTCACGGTATTGGATGATCAAATCGGAAACCAGCGGACCGACGGAAATGGGATTCTTGGCAACTCGATTTTCTCCAATGGGCACCTGGGAATTGACCTGACCGAAACCTTTGATGGTCTTAAAGGAGATGGCCCGACCGTTAACGATTATTGCGATGCGGACGTGGGCGCGAACAAATTGCAGAACTGCCCTATTCTGGAATTTTTCTGCCGTTTTGCGACTGATTTGAAATCCCGGTTTTGGCTGCACAGCAATCCCAGCCAGGTCTATCGAATCGAATTCTTCGCCAACTCCAGCGTGAGTTCTCGCGGGCTTGCCCAGGGCGAAAAGTTTGTAATGGCGACGTTTGTGACCAATAACGTTTGTGACGTTACAAACCTCTTGTCACTGGCGTTGCCAAGCGAGTGCCACTACTACTCAGCTACAGCTACTGACATGTCAGGCAATACCTCCGAATTCTCACCTGGGACCCCCTGCCAAACTTGCGTCCCTCCCCCTTGCCCCGACTGCCCTCCACCGACCAACGCCTTGACCCTGCAGCTTTCCTCTGGGACTGGTGGGAGCGAAGTAATCAGTTACTGGAGCGGCAGGGGATATGTATTACAAACCGCCGACAGCATAAGCGGACCATGGAACAGCCTGACTGTAGGCACCATGGTGGGCACCAATACCCAGCCTCTGTTCGAAGCGCATATCGCGGTTACAGGTGTTCAACAATTCTTTCGACTGCTCAACGCGCCACCCTGCTCGGGCTTTCCGGATGCGCTGACGACCAGACGTTGAGGCGCACCAGAAGACATTCGTCGTCATCGAGAATCAACAAGATGGTCTGGTAATGAACAAGCGTATCTAATCGCCAAACTCCAAACTGTTATGCGCAAACGGCACAATGAAGGCATTTAACGTGGGCTTCGCCCTGTTATCTTTGGTACTGCCATGCTGGGCGGGCCCGGCTGCTGCTCGAGTTTCGACTCTGAATCATTGTGGTGTTGCTGGCCGTGAACGGGGCAGCGGCCGAGCGCACGGCCTCCGGAGCGCAGCTGCTGAAAAACTCGGGTCGGAGGATCGCCTACAGCCGGTTGCGCGTTACTGAGGCAACCGGCAAAGAGCTCTCTGCGCAAATTGAGGTCGTTACTTCAAATTCGGAGACCAAAACTCAAAAAGCGGAAATGGCCGTGCTGGTGGCTTCATCAGCACCAACGGCCAATATTCTCTAACGGTACGATCGGTCAGCATGAAGCCGGCGGCCAATGACCATATGGCATACTCACTGACCGGCGGATTCTGCGTACGCTCAATTCGGGTCCTATAAACTTTAGAAAACGTCCTTGCATCATGAAGTTCCAGCACCTATATTGCGCGCTCTTTTTAACAGAATAGATTATTTATGCGTCGTCCAAAGGGTATTAAGACCAAAAAGTCCGTGGCTAAGCGGTTTAAAATAACCGCGAGCGGCAAAGTTTTGCGCTCAAGCGCAGGGAAACGGCATTTGATGCAGACAAAAAATCGCAAGCGCCGCCGTGCCCTTACCGGAACCACTCTTGTACACCCGACGGATGAATATCGTATTAAACAAAACCTTCCTTTTCATCGTTAGTCTTTAACAAACAGCTTTCCTTTTCATATGCGAGTTACCAACGCCCCAGCATCCCGCAAACGTCGCACACGAATGATCCGAGCCGCCAAAGGCTTTCGGATGCGCCGTTCAAAGCTTTATCGCTACGCATCCGACGCAGTCGATCATGGCCGACAGTACGCCTTTCGCGATCGCAAAACCAAGAAGCGCAATTTTCGGGCCCTATGGCAGATTCGCATTAACGCCTCCGCTCGCGCAGCAGGCATGACGTACAGCCGGCTGATTGAAGGATTGAAGGCGGCGAAAGTTGCTCTCGATCGCAAAATCATTGCCGACCTGGCAGCAACGGACAGTGCTGCGTTCGCTGAACTGGTGAAGATAGCGCAGGGTGCTCTGAAGGCCAAGTCCGCCAAAGCGTAGGCGCAAGTCACCCGGTGAGGGCACCGCGCCTACAATGTGATACCCAATTCTTGTAGGCCGGGTGCCCCCGGAATTGTTGATTCCTCAGTGGTCCGTTCGAATACACACATTAGTTGTGCTGTTTCGATTTGAGGATGGGCTTGATGCGCCAATCGGCGTCCGCCCCAAACCTGCGATTATTGCCGCCCCAGCCCGTCCACTGATTTCCATAGATTCCTCGAATGCCCGCAGTGTAAATGGAGGTCGTTGCTAAAAGCAAAATACAAAGGCAGAGGGCAGATCGGCGAATCAACAATCCGTAATCTGTCTCGAGAGCTAAAAAAACTTCCTGCTGCGAAGGAGCCCAACAAAGAATCAGCACGGTGCAGAGCAGAGCATTCACTATCACCGTTCCTTCTGTCGCTATCCGATTATCAGAAAAAGCCACCACAGCTTTGGAAAAGTTAGCGATAACAATCAGCCACAAAAACATCAGGAACAGCAACTGCCCTTTTCCGAGCCAGGAGGGTGGAATCAGAGCCACTGACCGTCGGTAATGCCTGATCAGCACAGCTATTGTGCATCCGGTGAACAGAGCCCAGGCCAGAGTAAACCAACTCCAGGCTGAAAGCTGAAAACTGTCGAATAAAGGCGCTCGGAGAACCGGGGCCATGGAACGATAGACAGCCTGGCTGCCATTCACCGTGACTTTGTGAGCTGCGGTCCAATCCCTCACGTTCTTAACAATGTTCAGATAGGAAACAATGTTGAACACGAAAACCACTGCGAAGATCTGCGTCCAAGGGCGCACTTTTGCCTCATTCGTTCGGGCAGGAAGACGAGAAGCAAGCATTCCCATCGGAATGACGATAGCCAGGCCATAAAGAAAACCCGCAAATTGCTCGAGAGCGATACTATGCCAATTAGCACTCCGCCAGTGTTGCCAGGCCTGGATCACTGCGGTATTCGTTGTTAGCTGTGGATTGCCAGGAGAATAGCAAAGCACCTTTACGAATTGCGCGGTCGTCAACGCCACCCCACCCAGAGCCCCGGAAAGCAGAGCCGCGAATACCACCGGTTTCTGACCCGTCTTTCGGAAATATAAAATGAGGCCGATATAGCAACCCAGGATATTAGCCCAGCTATCGCCACGTGGAGGTGTCAGACGAAATCCCCCAACCTGTTGGAAGACTGGCAAGTTCGAGAGTAACACCGGCCCAATCAGAAAAGCTAAGAGACTCCAAACGGCCATGCGAACCAATAGGCCGGAACCTGATCGCCATGCACCGTATTTCCAGAAGTAGAAAAAGATTCCGCCCGCCGCGCCAATCAGCCATCCCACGTGCGGACCAAGTTGCAACAGGAAAACAGGCCAATTCGTCACCATATCCTCAGGTGCGAATTTCGGATTGCCAGTCGCAGGATCAATCAGCGTGAGATCTCCCTGAGGATGCACCAGTGCTGCCACCAAGTTTTCCTGCCAGTCCATCGCTGCAAGAAAATGTTGCATACCCCAGCCAATTGCGGCTCCTCCCAAACAGAAGAGGATCAAAAAACCAAACTTGCTCAACCGACGATCCCAAAGATCGAAGAGTCCAAGCGCAATTAACGCCAGCACCGCCTCGAGCCATTCGCTATCCAGCCAATAGAGTGGATCGCGTTGTCGAAACCCCGAGCGATCAGCGCCAAAAGCTTTGAAGAGCCGATCTTCAAATCCAAACGGCGTATCTTGGATGACGTATTGGATTGCCCAGATTCCGAATACCCATAGCAGGGGACGGAAAATGGCCGTGAGGTTTTCGTGCTCCTCAACGGCAGCGTACGCGGTGGCTGCTCCACCCAGACCGGCCCAGAGAAATGCTTCAAAGAAGGTCGAGAGAAATCCGTACACCTGTGTGGCAAGCTGGCCTGTTTCAGTATAGGACGGTGGAAGCATATAGGAGATCGAGCCTCCAAACGCCCACCCGAGCGCGCCAAAAAATGCGAAGTAAGGCACGCGTTTGCGCCAATCCTCTCGACCAGACATGAGTGCTGCAGCAATCGCCGCCAATGCGCCAGGAATCATCGCACCTGCTTCATGGCCGTAGTTGCCGCGGATACCCCAGCCAATCGACAAGGATACCATGATCAGAAGCATGGACGAAGGGCGGAACGAAGGCAGTCCAGCTGAAGGTTGAGTCACAGTTCAGCTCTTAACAGTTCTCTGCTGGAATGGCGAGCAGGACTCTAATCACAACAGTTACTCAGAAGATTGGCAAGGAGCCGATCGGTTTCTATCAATGATTTGAGGATAGAAGAGCAAGAGCACCGTTGTGGTTCGGGTTGAGTCGCAGGGTCTGGCGGAGCTGGTCGAGACCTTGTTCTTTATCGCCTTGGTCCAAAAGCAGCCTGCCGAACTCGAAATGTGTTTCGGGGTTGTCTGGATCCAATTGAATGGCCGTGGAAAACTCTTTGCTTGCCTGGTTAAGTTTGCCCTCGAGCCTCAACTGCATCCCCAAAGCCAGATGAACTTCTGGCGCACCTGGACGCAGCCTGGCAGATTCCAGGTAATGTTCAATAGCCTCTGACCGCCGGTGAAGCGCGACCAAAATGTTTGCCAGGTTGAATTGGGCCAAGGCGTTGTTCGGTTGAAGTTGAGCTGCTTTGACGAACTCATAGAGAGCCTCGTTTAACTTGCCTTGTGCTTGCAGGAGCTTGCCTAAATTGATCCTCGCCGAAATATTGTCAGGCCATAAATTAATCGCGGTCAACTGCTGAGCGATTGCGGCGTTAGTGTCGCTGAGTGCAAGGAAAGCCAGCCCCAGATTAATATGGCTTTCCACAGAATCGGGCTTGAGCTTGAGTGCGCGTTTATACGCCTTGACCGCCTCAAGATAGTGGCCCTGATGAGCCTCAGACAAACCAAGCCCGCAATGAGCTTCGGCAGAGTCAGGTTCAAGTTCTAAAGCCTGGCGAAAAACCGACTCTGCTTGCCGTGACTTTCCCTGTTGGTCCAGCAAACTGCCCACCCGAGAATAGAACTGAGAATGAGATGGGAGCAGGCGTGAAACCTCAACCCATTCACGGATTGCGCCGTTAAGGTCTGCGTTCGCCTCAAGCATCTCGGCGAATTTCGAATGCAACATCCAATCACCAGGGGTTTGATCGAGTGCCTTCTGGTAAATCCTGGAGGAGAGTTCAATGGAAGCTTCTCTGTTTGCATCTCGCCATTCCTTCAGCCTTCGCTCCCAAAGAGTTTCTCGCAGCAGATGATCCAGTTGGTTTGTGAATGGGCCGGTTTGCAACCAATGGGCCATTTCCGTGCCAGATTTCAAACGATCCCATGGGGTCCAGGCGAGTTGTTTTGCACAAGCCTCGGCACTGAGCCAATCGTTTGAGGCTTTGGCTTGACGTTTGATGGCTTCGGGCAGCATCTGGACCACTTGCTCGCTCATCAGCCGTGCCAGATGGTAATTGCCTGCGAAGGTCATATGAACATGTTCGTAAAAGAATTCCTCACCTGTTACGGCATGGGCCTCTTTCACAACAAAGAGTTTTTCGGCATCGAGCGAACGGACCCCACGATTTGCCCGCTTGTCTGCGGTCTGCAAGATGATGCGGTTGATACGTGAATCCGCGCGCAATCTTAGAGCGTCCCGATCGCGAGCCAGAACAAAACAGTTCAGCGCCTTATCGCTTTCATTGAGTTTCTGCAGGCACTGACCCAGGCGGTAATGAGTTTCGGCAAATTGATCGTCTAACTCCAACGCCTTCTGGAATGCTTCCCCGGCCTCGCCCCAATTTCCGTTCGCCCACGCATTGGAGCCTGCATTTTGCAGTTGTTGCCATTGCGCAAGTTCGGAAGTTGACAAGCCACGCGCATGCATCGATGCAAAGGGCCCGCAATCTCGCAAGTTGCTGGCCGGCGAGCAAAGAAGCGTCTGCACGTGGGCACCTTCAGCGATATCAAGAATATCGGTCAAGTTTTGCTGAAAGTGCCGGTAAACTGTCTGCAAGCGCGGATCGTCCGAGGCGACTCGAGCACGAGCTAGCATCTCGAGACCAGCCCAATGATCAGGATTGGATTTTTTGGAGCCAAAACGATCCATACTGTTACGTAACCATTGTCCGAGTCTGGTGGATTGCAACGCCAGGCTGGCCTGAATGAAGGTGCGATGAGGTGTGTCAGCTCCGAAAATTGAACCCGCTCCAAACGGCCCGATCACCTCATTATGTCCCATATAAACAATCCACAAATCCCCTTCGCAACGCGCGCAATCTTTTGCTATCATCCGGATGACATGGGAGTTAATGGCGGTCATTGCGGTGTTGATAATTTCAAATCGGGTATTCGGATACTTTGCCTGCAATAGAACAGCCAGAATGCGAGAAAAGCTGTAAGCAGGTTCCGGATGCCCCAGGGCCGCAGACTCGCCAAAAACGAAAATGCGGTAGGTTTCAGGGGCCTTATGCGGACTCAGAACACAGGGAATGGGATGCCGCGCGAGATTCCGAGCGAAGAATCGCCAGCCAAATTTTTCATTTTCACGGAGCATAGGCGCTCCGCTCAATTGCTCGCGCAAAAAGAAATCGGTCGGGTATCCGTAGCCCACCAACCGCAATACCAACTCTGCGGCAAACAATCCTGCGAACGGTAGAAGAAAAGCAATTATTCGGAAAACAACACGCCGCTCAGGAGTAAATCGCCGCTCAGCCCTTTGGCTTTCATCCCTCAGGCGGTTCTTTCGATGGAAGCGCACTACTAACTTGCGAAGATTATTTTCTCAGACTGAAGAAAGATGGTAGTGTCCGCGATTGGCTCAATTCTAAGTTTTATTATTCAGCGTAAAGCGCTGCTGTGTTGGATCATCCATTTGACATCCCGCAACTTTCCTCCCGTTGGAAAACCGTTACGTCCGTTGTAAGTCACTGGCACTAGAGTCGTGCTTTCGAGCCATTTATGAACCTCGGCATGACCATCGGCGAAACAAAAGCCGCCCGCGCCACCATGATAACTGGCCGGTAAATCTACAAACTGCGAGGTATCCGTGACGGCAGTGATTTCCCACGCATCATTAATGCTATCTGGATGCTCATCGTTGAACACCCAAAGCTCGGACGGAGTCGGCGCAGTTATCTCGGACATTTTATTGTACCTGCGGTAGGTGGGGTACCAGGTGGACCCGCCCGATGGGTCATTGTACAACCCTCCCTCGCAAAACCCGTTCATCGAATCGCTTCGCACTCTCGCCGCCCATCCACGACTCCGCTGAGGGGCAGTGAGATAATTGTCGGCGGGGCATCTGTAAAGGTCCACCGGGCCCGTCGTGTACGGCCCAAGTTTCGAGTTTTTTAGATTGTTAACATTGGTATTGTCGGTATCCAAGCCCCAGGTCATCGTGCCATCAACCCAGCCCTTTGCCCCCGTGCCCCCGTTCCCATTGGGCGGAAGCTTGTCCTGATTATCGCCCGCGTACATGATCCAAGCCAATCCTAACTGCTTTGTATTGGACATGCATCGTATGGATAGGGCTTTGAGTTTGGCCCTGCTTAGGGCCGGTAATAGCATTGCCGCCAGAATGGCTATAATCGCGATGACGACCAATAACTCAATAAGAGTAAAAGCAAGCCATTTACGAGAGGCCTGACTTGTGAATTGGACTGTGGTGCTGTCCGAAATTTCCATAATTACATGTCCGAATCAAACGCTGAACTGAGCCTTGGTTAGACTGCCCAATACATCATTGGTCGGATTCCATGATAAATCATACCCGGGACAATTTCACGTGTCAACCGCCAGCAAGGGGCAACGCAACGTTCAGCGAGTGATTTCCCTTGAATAGCAAAACAAAAAGAGATTTTCAAATGCAGATAGCAAAATCTGCATCGTGACGACTAAGAAAGTTTGCAGATCACGGAATCATCTCGGGCAACATGGCTTCCTCTTCCGTGGAAAAACAGAACGGAGCTAAGCCAATTTTTCCTTCGCCTCAGCAGGCAGTTCGAGTTTGGTGGTACCCGCCTCCTTAATCTCGACCGTCGTTGTGCGGTTAACATCCGTCTCGCGGTCGCCACTGGTCACTTTGCCTTGAACTTTGAACTCGTACTTCGACAAAACACCGTCCTTGATCCAGAATTTCACCGAACCTTTTGGATCGGATATTTTAGGCGGGTCCTGGCCTTCGCGTCTGCGCGCGCCACGCAGCAGTAGTTCTTTTACAGCCTCTTCCTTCAACTCACCGGAAAGCACACCATCGGCTTCTTTGAGGTCACTCGCTTTCTCGGCTAAAGCTGCGGATTCCGTCACGGGCGCTTTGCTGCTTCGCAAATATTTTACGATAGCCGCCGCAGACCCGCCCGTTTGAGAAATATCCTCAAAAGATTGCCACCCTTCGAGTGCCTTGGCTGCACCTTTCTCGCCCTTTATATAGACTTCGACAGGAACGTCACTCACCGTAAAACTAAGATAAGTAAGCCCTCCCTTTTCAGTTTTACCATCTATCGGCCCCAGGCGCCCAGTGCTGCCGTCGGCTTCCTTGGCAGTGCTGGTCCAACTGTAATTTGGTTTATCGCCTAATTGCTTTGCCGCGTCGCTGATTTTGCTCTTGGGGTTGGAATCTCCCGCAGAGACCAATTGGGTCAACGCTGCGGATAAGCCGATGAGGAATAATCGTTTCATTTTAGATCGCTTCTTTAGGCATTGTTCAGTCGAAGCAGGATTTACTTTGATTTTCGCAATGCCGGTTAGCTAAAACATGTGCGTGAGGGCAGTAACATGCAAGCGTTTAGATGCATGATGGCAGAACTACCTCGGCAAATCCTCCCTGGCGAGAGTTCTGAGGTCCGCAACTTTTTCTCGACAACCGACACCGAATTCACATGTTTAGATAAAACCACATGTAAGGACGTAGCGCCCCAAAAGAACGTCTGTGCTCGTGTTTGCCTTGGTTCAGTAGTGAAAGTATTAATCTATGACACAGCCCCTTTCCAATCCTTCGCGGCCCGGCAAAGGAATGGTCTCACGTCGCCAATTCGTAAAGCGTTCGGCCCTGGCCGCCGGAACAGCCTCATTGGCCGCGGTCCTGCCGACGTCTGTTTTCGGCGCCAATGATCGGATTCGGGTGGGTGTAATAGGCTGTGGAGGGCAGGGGACGGGGCACGTCCACAGCCTCGTGAAACGAGCCAGCGACGATAACATCGTTGTAGTGGCTGTTTCCGATGTTTATCAAAGGCGCGTGACTCGGGCAAAAGGCGTGTGCAACGGAGATGGATATTTGGATTACAGAAAGTTGCTTGAACGGAAGGACATCGACGCGGTGTTGATTGCAACTCCAGACCATTGGCACGCGAAGATTTCCATCGATGCAATGCAATCGGGAAAGCATGTGTATTGTGAGAAACCGATGACTCATACCGTCGAGCAGGCCCTGGAAGTCCGCAATGCTGTCAAGCGGTACAAAAAGACGTTTCAAGTTGGACCCAACGCTACGGCCAGCGATACGTATTGGAAGGCCCGCGAAGCGATTGTGAAAGGGCGAATTGGGAAGGCGACCTGGGTTCATGCCAGTTACAATCGCAATGCGAGGCTCTGCTTGTTCAATCAACATCAGAAAGTCGATCCCACGGCCGGGCCGGACAAACAGGGTGAGGATTATATCGATTGGCAGATGTGGCTCGGTTATGAATGGGGTTTGGCGCCGAAGATCCCCTGGACTCCCGATCACTTTTTTCGGTTTCGCAAATATTGGCCCTATAACGGTGGCGTTGCCACCGACTTGCTTTACCACAAGCTTGCGTCCCTGCTCATAGCCATGGCCGGCCCGAACGGGGAGTACCCTTCCAGGGTGAACGCTTGTGGCGGCCTTTACATCGAAAAGGATGGCCGCGATATCCCGGATACGTTTTTGATGACGGCGGATTATCCGACAGAATGGGCGCTTTTCCTTGTGAGCACTCTCACCAACGATGCTGGTTTGCCAGATCGGATCTTTGGCAAGTTCGGAACGATGGAACTGGGCGGAGAAGTTAAAATGCGGTTCAATGGAGAATTTCAAGAGGAGTTCACCGCTAAGAACGAAGACAAACTCGAAACTTCCATTGCCGCCGAGCCTCGACGCGATTTGGAAGGCAACTGGATTGACGCCATGCGTGGTAATTGTGCAGTGTTTTGCAACGCGGAATTGGGTTGTGCCACCATGGTGGGCATTAAAATGGCCGTGGAATCCTTCCGACAGCGCAAGACCATGTTGTGGGATGCCAAGCAGGAAAAAGTTTATACGGCGTAATATGAGAACAGCTTTCCATACTCGCGGCTGTATCCGAAGCGGCAGCTTGACGCTCCTGTTTGTTCTTGGCGCGCTTTTAACAAATTTCGGGGCCGACAACCAACTGACGAACGATGAAAAGAAGAACGGTTGGTTATTGCTTTTTGACGGCCAGACTTTGAATGGCTGGATGACCAGCGCCAGCCAACCCAGCCGCAGGCCAGTCGAACAGAACTGCCTTAATCCGCACAGGTGCGGACACTATATGATGGTTCACACCCAGCAATGGTCTAACTTTGCTCTCTCACTCGATTTCAAAATCAGCAAAGGTTGCAACAGCGGGATTTTTGTTCGCACCTCCTCCCTGACACCCCGGCCAGGAAAAGATGTGGGGTATAACGGTATTGAAGTTCAGCTCATCGATAGCACGACATCCGATTATTACGATACCGGGGCCATCTATGATTTATCCAAGCCGACGAAAAACGCCATGAAGCCTCCGGGAGAATGGAACCACATAGAAGTGATTTGCCATGGCAGCATCATCGAGGTGGTGCTCAATTCCGAAAAAGTAAATCATATCGACCTGGACCAGTTTACGGAGCCCAACAAACGGCCCGATGGCACAGGTCACAAATTTGATACGGCGTACAAGCAGCATCCGCACACTGGATATATTGGGCTTCAGGATCACGGTGCCGATTGCTGGTTCAAAAACATAAAACTTCGGCCCCTGACTTAAACACGTGGAAATAATCCGAGTAACAATTTGGAATGAATTTGTTCACGAACAAACTCATGCTGAAGTGGCCCGTATCTACCCTGCGGGTATTCATCAGGTCCTAGCCGAAGGAATGCGCGCGCACTCAGAACTTAACGTTCGCACTGCTACTTTGCGCGAACCCGAGCATGGCTTGAGCCAGGCAAGCCTGGAGCAGACAGATGTCCTGGTCTGGTGGGGACATGCAGCTCACGACCAGGTGGATGACTCTGTGGCAGCACATGTGCAACAACGTGTGCTCGAGGGAATGGGGTTAGTGGTGTTGCACTCGGGCCACCTTTCCAAACCATTCAAACGTTTGATGGGAACGAGTTGCCATCTTTGCTGGCGGGAAGCGGGAGAACGCGAGCGGATTTGGGTGATCAATCCGGGACATCCCATCACCAAAGGCATCGATCGTTTTATTGAGTTGGAAAGTTCAGAGTGCTATGGGGAACCGTTCGGAATTCCTGCACCGGATGAACAGGTTTTCATCTCATGGTTTGAAGGAGGCGAGGTTTTCCGAAGCGGCAATTGCTGGTTTCGTGGCAGCGGTCGAATCTTTTACTTCAGTCCCGGCCACGAGAGCTACCCGATTTACCATCACCCGCTCGTTCAACGCGTAATTTACAACGCAATAGTTTGGGCTCAACCGCAAGGCACCAAAGCTGGGGTACCCCAGCATGTGCCTGTTGAGAAAGCCCGCGAAAAGATTGGGATTCGCGGACCACAATTGCATAAGTCAGATGGAGCTTTAGTTGAGAGCCACGTGTAGCGGCAGGCATCCTGCCTGCCGTAGAGCTTGGCATCCTGCCCGGCGGACTGGCATGAGACAAGGTAAACCCTGCGGCCATTCTTAACAGACTGGCTTTCTTTAACCTTGAGCTGATCGTTTCTGTTCGAAGGTCAGGTAATCCAGGTATTCGATCAGCCGTGATTTCATTTCCTTGCGTGGGACAATAGAATCGATAAGCCCGTGATCCAGGAGGAATTCTGCGGTTTGAAAACCCGCGGGGAGTTCAGCTTGAGTGGTATCCTTAATAACACGAGGTCCCGCAAAACCGATCATCGCTCCGGGCTCCGCAATGATCAGATCTCCAACCGTGGCAAAGCTGGCCATTACTCCAGCCATGGTGGGATCGGTTAGCACACTGATATAGGGCAACCTGCACTGTGCGTGATACGCCAGCGCTCCGCAGGTTTTTGCCATTTGCATAAGACTGAACATTCCCTCATACATTCGCGCTCCGCCGCTGGTGGAAAACAAGATAACAGGCAGGCGCTTTTCCGTCGCGCTCTCGATGAGACGCGTCAGCTTCTCTCCCACTACAGAGCCCATTGAACCGCCCAGAAAGCCGAAATCCATCACTCCAAGCCCAACTCGATGCTGGCCCATTGTCGCAAGCCCGGTAATGACCGCGTCCTTGAGACCAGTGGTTTGTTGATACTTGCTGAGTTTGGAAATGTAGGAAGCCGCTCCTGTGAACTCAAGCACATCCACACTGGACATAGCGGGATCCATCTCTTCAAAGGAGGAGACTTCAACCAGGGATTGAATTCGCTGACGCGCGCTAACCGGAAAGTGATATTGGCAATTGGTGCAAATCTTAAGATTTTCCTCGAGTTCCTTGTCGAAAACCATGGTGCTGCACTTCGGGCATTTAGTCCATAAACCTTCGGGAATCTCGCGTTTTTTCGATTTCGAACCTGCCAATTTGGGTTTCTTGGCAAAGGTAGTGTTCGTGGTGTTGGGGGGAGGAGTAACCGCGGGCTCAATTTGCTCGGTCCCCACCGGTTTTTTGTTAAAAGAACTAGAAGCCATGATCAGAAAAGTTGTTCCGATAAAAACCGCAGGCACCCATATGTCAGGCGCAGATTGAGTTTGTTACAATGAGCATCTTACGTCTTGATTGCAATTTAATCAAATCCCACGGGCCACTGTCCAGACGCAAACTTCAGCAGCGCCGGCGGCTAACAACACGTCAGCACAAGCGCTGGTCGTTGCGCCTGTCGTTAAAACATCATCGACGAGGACGACACGTTGTCCGTGCAACTTCTGTTTTCGAGCGATGGAGAAAGCACGCCGCACGTTTGCGCGACGTTCTTCCCGGGTTAATTGCGTTTGTGTGCGGGTAGCAATATTACGCTGCACGAGTCCCTTCTGCATAGGGATATTTGTTGCGGCGCTTAACCGGGCGGCCAGTCGCTCTGCCTGGTTGAATTCCCGTTCCCGTTCACGCATGGGATGCAACGGAACGGGAATCAGGCGGTTCCAGCCTTGACCGGCTAACTGTGGCGCCGCAGCCTCGACGAGAAGTCCTGCCAGAAATGGTTCGAACCAGAGTGCCCGCTGGTATTTGTAGCGATGAATCACTTCGCGCACATTATCGATTGAGGCCACCGCCGCGCGGGCCCAGACAAAATTCGGTTCCAGGTCCCGGCAGTTTCCACACTCGAAAGCAGTGGTAATAGCCCCCTCAAAGGGCAAACCGCAGCATTGACAAATAGGAGGTTTAATCCAGCGCACGTGGCTACGACATTTGGCGCAGACAAATCCTTCGTCAGGTGTTGCTCGGTTCTCCGCGCAAATCTGACAGATTTCGGGATATAAAAAACTCAGCCCGGAGTTAACCCAACCGTTCAGGGACTTAAGCAAGTTGGTCATTGTGTTACGACAGGACGTTGCCGGCGCGCGACGAGGCTGTGTCACTCGCGGATGCCGATAAATAAACAGATAATGTAAATACCCAGAGCTGGGACCGGCCTCATGGGGAAAACAATAAGCACGCTTGGAATCCATGCAAGCCGTAAGGTAGGCACTCCGTGAACATGTTATCCATTGTCACCGCGACTAAACAGCAGCCGCTTTGCGCATCAGACTTTTCGCTCGTTTTATCCAGACTCGATCACGTTTGCGCTGAAATGCCGGCGCGTGAACATCATCATCCAGCACTTCCTTCAGCTCCGCTCGAGCCAGTTCTAATTGGTTGCCCGCGAGGTGAAGCTCCGCAAGCTGCACTTTGGCCCGCGGATAGGAATGGTTTTCCGTGACCTGTTTCCAGATATTCAGTGCCGTCGCTTTTTCCCCAAGAGCACTGAGCGTTTCAGCCAGGGCCATCAGTGAGTAGCCGTAGTCATGCTTGGGATTTTCAGCGATGACTCCTTCGAGCAACGGCCGCCCTTCAGCCGGACGCTTTTGCCGTAACAGACATTGGCCGAGGTGAGCCCGGGTATCAATGTCCTGGGGGTCTCGCTCGAGAGCTGCGCGATAGCACTGCTCGGCGGGTATCAGCTTTCCTTGTTGAAAATAAATATCCCCTAGTTGCGAGTGGTGGTGCGGTTTATCCAGATGATGAATCTTGGCCTGCAAATCCTTAATCCGTCGGCGGTCGTGAGCCCCGGGCAACTCAAATCCACGTGTGGCCGAGGGGCTGTTCCGATACACCGCAAAATAGTAGAACAAAGCCGCTATCCCAAAACCTACGAAAATAAAGAAGGCCCATATCCATTCACGTCTTCGCACCGCATCAATCAACATCCACAACTGAAAGAGCGACATGATAAGCACCCATGGATTGGTCAGCCAATAGTCGAAGTTGATCAGATTGGAAACCAGCGAAGCCAGCATGGACCTCAAGCTAAATAAGGCGCCAAAGTCAGGCAACCATTAACTCGATGCAGTGAAAGCTTCACTCAAATGGGAGCTTGTTTTCACTATCCGGTTCATTTATCTGTGTCCCGCGTCATTTCCATGAATCGCACTATTGTTGTTGTGCCAACCTTCAATGAGCGGGAGAACCTTCCACCGTTGACGCAGCGAATTCTGGCACTTCCCGTCAAGATTGATTTGCTGGTTGTCGACGACAACTCACCGGATGGAACTGGTAAAATCGCTGACCAGCTGGCAGCGCAATACCCTTCCATACATGTCCTGCATCGTTCGGAAAAATCGGGCCTCGGACGCGCCTATATTGCCGGGTTCAAATGGGCACTGGAGCACGGGTACGATTTCGTCTTCGAGTTGGACGGAGATTTCTCGCACAATCCCGACGATATCCCGATGTTTTTGGAAGCAGCCAAAAACAGCGATCTTGTCCTGGGATCCCGTTATCTCAATGGCATTCGTATCATTAATTGGCCGCTGAGTCGGTTGATGCTGAGCAAGACCGCGGCAAAATACGTGCAACTAATCACTGGCATGCCGTTTACTGATCCAACGGGTGGCTACAAGTGCTTTCGTCGACGGGCTCTCCAGGCCATCAATTTGGATGAGATACGTTCGAACGGGTATAGTTTCCAAATCGAGATGACCCATAAACTTTGGCGCCAGCGTCTGAGAGTGGTCGAAGTGCCGATTGTTTTTACGGATCGATTCCAGGGTCATTCAAAAATGTCCGGGCATATTGTTCGCGAGGCGCTAATCATGGTCTGGCGGTTGTGGTTTCAGAACAAATGCCGCCGTCGCCCTACAGGAACTCCGCCCCCATCGCCACCGAGTGAAACCGCTGGCAGCACTCCGGCCTAGGAAAAGAAAACGAATCCTTCAGATGGTCCAGACGACAAGGTTGCAGTGCAACAGAGCGACAACCGAACTCGAAAGAACTAAAATGCCGGCAACTTCACGCCGGCGGCTATAAGGAAGTCGTGGAAGTTAATCCTCGCGGATCCCCTTCCGGTATAGGTTGCCAAAACAGAAAATGAGATTCGAAAGAAAAATTAATCCGCCGTTCTGCCAATTTGCCTTAATACACGTGAGGATAAGGAGCTTCACAATCGAATTCTTATGATGACTCTTCTCATCGGCACAAATCGTCCTGGAAGCAATACACGGCACGTCGCACGACACATCGAGGACATATATGCGGAACTCCAGGTACCCCTGACAGTGCTCGATTTGGCAAATCTGCCGCCCGAAATATTTTCACCCGACTCGTATGCAACCAAACCAAAATCCTTTGAACCTTTTTCAAATGGCATTCTTCAAGCCAGCGGTCTGCATGTTGTCAGCCCTGAATACAATGGCAGTGTGCCAGGTGTGCTTAAATATTTTATTGATATGTTGAAATTCCCGGAAAGCTTCGTCCATCGCCCAGTCTGCTTTGTTGGCGTGGCCGCGGGAATCTGGGGAGCGCTTCGACCTATCGAGCAGCTTCAAGCTATATTCGGATATCGCAATGCCTTTCTCTTCCCTGAGCGTGTATTCCTTCCCCGGATTCGTGATTTGCTGGATGAAAACGGGCGCCTGATCGATGCCGAACTTGTCCGCCGTTTAAAGTCTCAGGCAGAAGGGTTTGTAACTTTTGTCGAACTGCTCAAAGGAATCAAATTGAGATTAAAAGAGCCTTTGAGGAAATAAATCTATTGACCTGCCTTCGAGATGAATATATCATCTTATCCTGATACGTTAATATGATATTTTAACATCCGATTTAAAATACCAACGCCATGAGCAAAAACTATATTTTTTCTTCCGAATCCGTCGGCGAGGGCCATCCGGACAAAGTGTGCGACACAATTTCTGATGCGGTCCTCGATGCCTGTCTCGAGCAGGATCCAAACAGCCGTGTGGCCTGTGAAACCTATGCCAAGAGCAATCTGGTAGTCGTTGGCGGTGAAATTACAACCAAAGCCAAGCTCGATTTTAATCAGATTGCACGGAAGGCCATTCGAGACATTGGATATACGCACGATGATGATGTCTTTCATGCCGATCGTGTCTTAATCCTGAATGCCATCACATCGCAGAGTCAGGACATTGCGCAAGGCGTGGATGCCCGCAAAGCGGATGGAAAAGAAACCGCAGAGCAAGGCGCGGGTGACCAGGGGCTCATGTTCGGTTATGCCACCAATGAGACGCCCGAATTAATGCCGGCGCCGATCATGTATGCGCATCAACTCGGTCGAGCACTTACAAAAATTCGGAAAGCAGGCAAAGTAAAGTGGCTTCGCCCTGACGCCAAAAGCCAAGTTTCTGTCAAATACGTCAATGATCAGCCGGTCGCAATCGTCAACGTGGTGATCTCGACCCAGCACAGCCCCGATGTTTCGCATGAGGATATCAAGGAATTTTGCATTGAAGAAGTAATCAAAAAAACCCTGCCACGACATTTGTTAAATAAAGAAACGAAATACCTCATTAATCCCACGGGCCGCTTTGTTGTCGGAGGTCCGCAGGGAGATACCGGGTTGACTGGGCGCAAGATCATTGTGGATAGCTACGGCGGGATGGGCCGGCACGGTGGCGGAGCTTTTTCGGGGAAGGACCCTTCCAAAGTGGATCGCAGCGCAGCCTACATGGGGCGGTATGTGGCTAAAAATATCGTCGCTGCCGGGTTGGCATCGAGTGCTGAAATACAGTTCGCTTATGCTATTGGTTATCCGGATCCCGTATCTGTGTGCGTCAATACTTTTGGCAGCGGGAAAGTCAGCGATGAAGCAATTGAGCGCGCGGTTTGCGAGGTGTTCAGTTTCAAACCTGCTTCGATTATCAAACAGCTTAATCTGCTTCGCCCGATTTATCTAAAGACAACCAATTACGGCCATTTCGGCAAGAACGATCCTGATTTAACCTGGGAGAAACCCGACAAAGCGGAGGCGCTCAAGAGGGCTGTGGCTCGGTCAACGGTCGCAGTAGCTCCTATCACTCTTAAAAAGGCGGCTGCGTTATTGGATCGCCGGCCTGCTGGCCGCGGTTCGATTCGAGCTCAAGTGAGCGTTTGACCATTAGTTAATTCCTCAGAGAAGCACACAAAACTTTAATACTACATTTATGCCTACGTTAACCAAGACCAACGGGAAGAAGACCACGAGCCCAGGAGGCAAGTCACGCGGAAACTCGGACTATAAAGTCAAAGATCTCAGCCTCGCCGAATGGGGCCGAAAGGAAATCTCAGTAGCCGAGCAGGAAATGCCTGGCCTGATGTCGGTGCGAGAAAAGTACGGTTCGCAGAAACCATTCAGCGGTGTGCGAATTTCTGGTTCGCTGCACATGACCATCGAGACCGCGGTGTTGATTGAGACCTTGGTGGAATTGGGCGCGTCGGTGCGCTGGGCCAGTTGCAATATTTTCAGCACGCAAGATCAAGCAGCGGCGGCGATCGCGCAGGCAGGCATTAGTGTCTTTGCATTCAAAGGCGAGTCGCTGGAAGAGTATTGGGATTATACTCTGGCTGCTTTGACACATCCCGGAGGCAAAGGTCCGCAACTGATTGTGGACGACGGTGGCGACGCCACGCTTCTACTGCACAAGGGTTATGAAATGGAACACGGCAGCAATTGGGTAGATACCGCGAGCAGCAGCCATGAAGAGAGCGTGATAAAAAAGTTGCTGAAGCGTTGTGCAAAGGAGCGGCCAGGCTGGTTTACGGCCGTGGTAAAAGAATGGAAAGGCGTGAGCGAAGAAACCACCACAGGGGTTCATCGGCTGTATCAAATGCTGGAAGCGCGCAAGCTGCTTGTGCCAGCAATTAACGTGAACGACTCGGTCACGAAATCCAAGTTCGATAATCTTTACGGTTGCCGTGAGTCTCTAGCCGATGGCCTGAAGAGAGCGCTGGGGGTTATGATTGCCGGCAAGACAGCCGTGGTTTGCGGCTACGGAGATGTAGGGAAGGGGAGCGCGCATAGCCTTCGCGGTTTCGGCGCTCGCGTCATCGTTACAGAGATTGATCCCATTAATGCCTTGCAAGCAGCGATGGAGGGCTTTCAGGTGACCACCATCGAAGAAACCCTTGGCCAAGGTGATATTTATGTCAGTTGCACCGGAAACAGCGACGTGATCACCCTGGATCACATCTTGAAGATGAAGGACCAAGCTATCGTTTGTAACATTGGTCATTTCGACAATGAAATTCAAGTGGAGCAGCTCAACTCGGCCAAGGGCGTTTCCCGTGTAAACATTAAACCACAAGTGGATAGATACGATTTGCCCGGCGACAAAAGCATCTATCTGCTGGCAGAAGGCCGCCTTGTAAACCTCGGCTGCGCCGAAGGTCATCCGAGTTTTGTCATGTCAAACTCTTTCACCAACCAGGTCCTGGCGCAGCTCGACCTCTGGAAAAATCGTGAGACCTACAAACCTGCCGTCTATCGGCTGCCGAAAAAATTGGACGAAGAAGTTGCCAGGTTGCACTTGGAAAAGATTGGGGTCAAGCTAACCAAACTTACCCGGAAGCAAGCCGATTACATCGGCGTGCCGATCGAAGGGCCGTACAAGCCAGACCACTACAGGTACTGATTTCGGCTTGGGCTGCCTGGCGGTTCCTTAGTTTGTGACGGGGTCCCGTTAGCAACTACTCCTCGCGATGGCGCTGTGAGTGCTAATAAGTGTGTTGGTGAAACGTCAGCCCTAACTGAACGCCGAACCGGGCATCCTTGAAGGGCGCTTGTTTGGCCAAATCTCTCAGCGCGGCAAAGCCGCAACCAAAACGGGGGGCAGACAAAGCGCAGAGACGCGAAGAACGCGGAGAAGAGTATGTACTCCGTGGCGAGGTGGACGAGAAGGTGTGCGCGACGGCTGTGTGTTGGCTTCAAATGGTGTTCTTCGCAACGCAATTATCGAAGATCGCGCATTTTACCGAGATTTTCTTGGCTAAAGTAGTTATCTCTCTGCCTTCTTCGCGCCTCTGCGGTTTGTCCGACGCACGAACAAGTTTCAGCCGAGAAAATTTTGAAGAAAATACATGATCTTCGACAATTGCACTACAATGTCGAAATGACCATCAGGTCGGTGGTCCGTTCGCTTGCAGCGCTGGGACTCGGAATTAGAGTGCGTTCCACTAAAGTAAAACCATGTTTCTCAAGGGACCGGGTGATGTGATCCTCACTATGGTAATTTATATAGACTTGGTCTCCAGTGCTGCAACATTTGAAACCGGAGTTTTCAGCGTTACCTAACATTGTGCTCAGATAAAGGACCCCAGCCGGATTAAGGACCTCAGATGCTGATCCGATGAACGCGGTTACCTCCTCCAGCGAGAGGTACGGTAGGCCAAAGGCACAGATGATCCCGTCGAAACGCCTTTTAAGGCTAACTAAATGCCTGCAGTCATGCACCGCGAACCGGGCCGAGGGAACTGCCTCACGTGCAAGCTCCACCATGCGCGGGGCA
>Ga0163163_10000068_pt1 | contig 114362 bp, 97 predicted proteins | sample S65metaG_FD_119766 | JGI IMG/M metagenome (GOLD analysis project Ga0163163, IMG submission 119766) | Switchgrass rhizosphere microbial communities from Kellogg Biological Station, Michigan, USA - S6-5 metaG | ecosystem: Host-associated > Plants > Roots > Rhizosphere > Soil | place: USA...
TCAGCGGTTCGAGCCGGGCCCAGATCGCGTCATCGATGAGGGCATGAGACATGCCCGACCGTACCAAGCCGCGCGTCTTGGTACAAGACCGCCCTCAGAGAGTTTTGAAACGCGCTCTAAAGGACTTGACCGAACAGCGGGCAGTCCTGCAACGGATGCTTCAGGAGCGTACTGCCGATATTCCGACTCTTCAGCTTCAAGTTAGTAGAGTGGACCAACTATCTGCGCGAGTTCACGAGAGCCGCATCCTCATGCTCTATCGAATGTGGTTGGTTCTAACGACAGATCAATACAAGAAGTTGGAGACTTTTCAGGACCAGAACCGGCGAGGGCGGCGTGGCGGAGGCTAATTGTGTAAGGTTGGCAGCTGAACGCATCGGATAAAGTCCGCAGGTGAAACGGCGATGCGGCCGGCCCGGATTCCGGACAAGCGTTGCAATCGCGACAGGCGTCAGCCGAGGGTCGATCTCGTTAGCGCGACGGTGCGCGCGTCGCCACGAAGGCGAGTGATCTTGTGTGCGGAATTCCCGATGAGTCTATCCAGGTCAGTACTTGCCGACCAGTGAGCGACCCGTCCGCTGCGAGGGTGCCGTCGAAACGAACCTGCCAATCATCACCTACCACCGGTACCGAGACAGCGACGAGTTTCCCGTCGACGAACTGTCCGGACAATTGACGCATCGCGAACGTTCCGGTCAGTCTGTTTCCGTCCACCACCAATAAGAGCGGATGCTTCAGTTCGGAAGTCCGCTCAAAAGCTACTCTCCATGGCCCGTTGACTAGTTGCGGAGGTTGGCCGCTTTGAGCGTTCATGACTACGCAGGCCAGTGTCACCACGATCGATGTTAGGACAGGGAAGCGAGACATGCAGACCGCCAAGCTGTGATGTGCAGCGTGATAGGTTTTCATTGATTCTACCAGCCTTGCCTGTAAACCCAGAATGCTTGCCGCCAACCTCAGCCCGCTTGGCCCAGGCAACGGGAGGCGCGCTACCACCCGTCACCACCAAAGCACCGGTTGCCGGTACACGCTCTTCGACTCCATAGCGGCGTGCGTGCCGATCGCGTCGACCCGGGAAAACCGCGGTGCAGGTTCAGGCGCGGCCGCAGATCGCGCCCGCTCGAGGCCATGTCTAGCGCAACTCGTTGGACACCGCCGCTGATCAGTTCGGCGCTCGCGTCGCCATCCTGCGCGCCCGCAGCGGAGCAGCATCTAAGATGAACGACCTCTTTGGCACTGACGGCCAGCGACGGCCACGCAATTTCTATGGGCGTCGCGCAGCCCGTTGCAGCTCAAGTCTAATAGCGAGATCGATATATGGTTCGGACAGTTGACCGCCGGATTGGTCGGCAGCCAGGACGCCATTGATAAAGACTGATGGCGTGGATGCGACGCCCGCAGTGCGGCCGACGGAAATGTCATGCCGGATGTCGTCAAGGAATCGGGCCGATTCCTTGTTGATATCGACACCAAACCGCCGCTCCACCTCGTCCGAGATCATCGCCGCAGGCGGCGTCCCGCCATCCGCCTTGAGGGGATCGTTGTTAGCAGACAGCCAGGCGATCATCTCGGCCGCCCTATTTCGACTGCGCGCCAGCCGAACCGCCACTGCGGCCTGACAAGCGCCCGGATGCAGCGTGCGAGGCACTGCGGCGTTGCACGTCGTGTCCCACGGCAAGTCCATTACAACGAGGCTGACCGTGCCGGGTTGTGATGCGGCATAGCGGTCGACGATCCGACGATATCGCGTGTCCACGGAATCGCACGGCGGACACAGCCAGTCGATGAACTCAACGATAACCACCTTCGCGCCGGCCGCCGCCACGGGCAGATCGACGCGCGCTTGCGCGTTCCACCGCGCCCGGAATTCGGCTTGCTCACGATCCGTCACACCGGTCGGAGGACTCAAGGGCGCCGTTCGCGATTGGCCAGTCCAGAGCCAAGCGGCACCAACGAGTAAGACCACCGAACACGCAACCGAGATCCAAACCACCGGTCGCGCTACGGAGGGACCAGACGGCCGGGCCACGCCCGCCAACACGCGTTCTCGAAGCGCCGCAGGCGGGCCCACAGGCCGATATCGCTGCAATCGATTCTCGATATCCTCGTAGTCGTTCATTGCGTTCTCCGTTCTCTGAATGTCCCCCGCAGTTTTTCCATACCGTACCGATAACGGCTCGCCACTGTGTTGACGGACTCGCCGGTCGCCTGCGCAATTTCCTGAAAGCTCAATCCCTGGTAGACCTTCAGCTGCACGACCTCGCGCTGCTCGGCGGGCAGGTCGTGGAGGGCGCGCTCGACCACCAGTCGCTCATCCGGCGCATCAGACGCGCCGGCCACCGCTTCGAGAAACGATTCGTGAACCGGCACGCCATTCCGCCGTTGCCGCAGGATGCTGAAGCAGGCATTACGCACGGACGTTCGAAGATAGGGCTCGACGGAATTCATGCCCTTCACGCCTCGCCGAATGACCGCGACAAAGACCTCGTGGACGACATCCTCAGCCTGCTCGCGGCTGCCAAGCATCACGAGGGCGTACCGGTATAGCGACCCGGAAAGCCGGTCGTAGAGCTTGGCGTATTCCTCACCAGGTTCAGGTATGGACACGAGTCTTCACACTAAAGACGCCCGGCGGACGTCTTTTTGTCTACAGTCGCCGTCACTGCAAGGCGCAGCGCGGATTCCTGACAGACTACGGCCTGAGCAAACGGACAGCCCATTCTTATTGGGCCATGCTGACGAGAACCACTGGGTGAAGCTCCCAGAGGGTCTGGACGACCCCGGCCGGACCGTGACCCGTTCCCTCCTTGGTCTCGATGTGGTGAGCCGGATTGAACTGGTGAGCTTCGTCTAAGAACGCGAAACCAACGAATCTCAGATGCGGTGGAGGCTTGGCCTTCCACGTCTTCGAGTTCGCGCCGTCCGTCATTCCCACAAGGGCCATGAGCTGGCGCTGTACCGTGGCGAGGGATCGTGGGATTTCTACGATGACCTCGGATGCATCTGGGGCCTCGGACTGTGCGACCTGGATGTGAAAGTCACAATCCGTTTCGAGTTTGACAAGTCGAGCGAAGCCCGTGAGCGCAACGAGCTTCGCTTCTCGTTCGCGCGGCGCAAGCGGATTGTCGGAGTCGCGATCGGCGGAAGCAATGCCTGTCGGCACGCGCCAGCGCAGCATGTCGCTGACGTGAATCTGTTGGCTCGCGCTGACAGTGAGGCTTGCGGGCGCCGCGCGCGTCTTCATGCCTTGGCGTGAATGGTCTGCGCCAGGGTCGGTGCAGTCGGGAAGCGTCGGCAGGTCGCGAGCAGCGGCACTGGGCGCAAGGAGCCAGACCGCGAGGATACTAACGAGCGCGCCGCTGGGAGAGCGCGTGGCCATGTTGGGCAAAGAGACTAAGTTACCGGCCTTCTCAACTCAAGGTGAAGATCGGAAATCAGCCAGCGGCGGCGCCCCAATCAGATGACTTCTGAACTACGAGCGCCCTGACGTCGACTGTGACACGAGTGATCAAACCAAGCGTTGTCAGGAGGACAGGAGGAACGGACAGCGAAGCACTCATGCCCACAGTGACGATCTCATTGCCGCTCATCGTCGCGCCGGTATTGGTGCTATCGATCGGACTGCTACTTCTCGATTGGGCGGCGTTCGCGGCGGAGCACCACGGCCTGTTCTTCTGGGAGCCGTCGGCAGAAAGGGCGGGTGGCGCAACGATTCTCAGCGCGTTCGGCTTAGGCGGGTGTCCCAGGCCGGCGCCATCTACTCGGCGCGAAGAGCGTTGAGCGGCTCAATTCGGCTCGCTCGCCGCGCTGGAATCCAGCATGCGGCCAGGCCAATAGCGGCCAGAAGCGTCGCGGCGGCCGCGAACACCGTCAGATTTCCCGGCTCGACGCCGAACAAGAAGCTTCGCACCGTCGACCCGAGCAGCCACGCAGCAAAGAGGCCCGCGGCGATGCCCGAGGTGAGTAGGGCAGCGCCGTGTCTCAGAAGCAGTCCCATCACTTGCGCGCGCCGCGCGCCCAGCGCGAGTCGAATGCCGATCTCGCGCGCGCGCTGAGTCACTACAAACGCGATGACACCGTAAATGCCCGTCACGGCGATCGCGAGTGCGAGCGTCGCGAAAATGATCATGAGGGACATGTTGAAGCGCCGGGCTGCCGTGGCGCGCCCGAACATTTGGTCAGCCACGAGCAGCGAGGAAATCGGTTGGGAGGCATTGACGCTCCAGATCGCGGCCTTGATCGCCGGCACACTCGTGTCCGGCCCGTGGAAGATGAACGTGGCATAGCCGCGCGCCGTTTGCTCGAACGGCAGAAATGCCTCCGGCGCCGGTGCCGAGGCCGGGCCCGCGTAGCGCATGCTGCCGACGACGCCGACAATCTGGTAGGTGGTGTTTTCAATGGTCAGCGGCTGGCCGACCGGGTTCGTGTCGCTCCAGAAACGGCGAGCCGCGCCGTCGTTTATCAGCGCGACCGGTGCGCCGGCCGCATCCTCGCGCGTGAAACCGCGGCCGCTGAGCAGCGGTACGTGCAGCATCTCCAGGAAGCCTGCGCTGACCTTTCGGAACCGGATCATGTCCGGTTCGTCGTTCGGACCGGGAGCAGGGCGGCCCGGGACTCGGATCGGGAACGCCGAATACCCGCCCTCGTACGGTCCGCCCGATTCCGTCGCGGCCGCCACGACTCCGGGCACGGCCCGAATCGCCGCGAGCATGTCGAGCATCTGCTGCCGGTATCCGTTCGGCGCGTTCGATGTCGTACTTGGAGCGGCGACCTGCAGCGACATCACGCCCGAAGGGTCGAAGCCTTGGTCGACGTTGAGCAGCCGAACGAAACTGCTGACGAACAGGCCCGCGCCGACGAGGAGCGTCACAGCCAGCGCGACTTCGACCACCGCCAGCGCGTTGCGGACGCTCCTTCCGCCTCTGGCGCCGGCTGCCGCCGGCGCGCCTTCCTTCAGCCCACGGACGAAGTCCAGGCGTGAGTTCTGGAAGGCCGGCGCGAGACCGGAGAGCCCGCCGGTCAGAAGAGCGATCCCCATTGTGAAGAGCAGCACGCGCCCATCGACGCCGATGTTCGCGGCCCTGGGGATGCTCGCGGGTAGCGCGGTGCGAAGTAACCCCAGGCTCCACCACGCCACGATCAGCCCGGCAGCCGCGCCGAGCGAGGAGAGCAGCGCGCTCTCCGCCAGGAGCTGACGCGCGATTTGCCAGCGGCTCGCGCCTAGCGCTCCTCGTATCGTCAGCTCGCGGGCGCGCGTCGATCCGTGGGCGAGCACGAGGTTCGCGACGTTGGCGCAGGCGATGAGCAACACCAGACCGACGGCGCCGAGGAGCATGAGCATCCACGAGCGGGCATCAGAGACGTAGTCCTCGATGAGCGGCTTCAGCTCGGCGCGCGTGTAGCCTTTGTTGAAGCCGGCTTTATCCTGGTCGACACTCGACTCCAACCGGCTGAGTGCGGCCTCGGCCTCGGCCATCGTCACGCCCTTGTGCAGGCGCGCGCGAGGGTTGCCTGCCATGCTTTGCACCACGCCGCGCTGGCGATCCTCGGCGCTGAACGTGAACGGCAGGAAGATGCCGGTTTGAACCACGCTGCCCACCGGGTACTCGAACGATGCGGGCAGCACGCCGACGATTTCGAAGGGCTGATCGTCGAGCCGCAAGGTCTTGCCGATGATCTGCGGGTCGCTCGCCAACCGAGTCCGCCAGAATTCGTCGCTCACGATCGCGACCTTCGGGCGATTCGCGTATTCGTCGTCTGTCGTGAACGTCCGACCGCGCGCGGGCGGCGTCCTCAGCATCTCGAAATAGCCGGCCGTGACGCGCGCGATCCGGACCTGTTCCGGCTCCCCGGAGCCGAGCAGCGTGTAGAGGCCCCCGCCCGACAGCGCCACGTGCTCAAAGACGTTCTGGCGTTCCCGCCAGTCGAGGAAATCGCGGGGCATCACTCCTGTTGTCCGCTTGCCGGTCGACGGGTTGTTCAATGCGATGGAGACGAGGCGATCCGGCTGGTCGTAGGGAAGCGGTCGCAGCACCGCGCCGTCGACGATCGAGAAGATGGCGGTGTTGGCGCCGATGCCGAGCGCAAAGGTCAGGATGGCCGACAGGGCAAATCCCGGCGAGCGCCTCGACATGCGCACCGCGAACTTCATGTCCTGCCACATAGCCGCCTCCGCTAGTCCGGATCGGCAGGATTATCGCACCGACGGAGGGCGCTGGCCTGCCGCCTGCGCCACACGATTCGAATGGGGCGGCTGCCCGGGCGTTCGGCGCGCCGAACGCGATGTTCAGCAGACGAACCTGCTCGACGATTCCGGGCACCGGAAACAGGAAGAACGTGTTGGCGACGCCGAGGACCGCGGTCGTGGGCCCAAGGGCTCAGCCGAGTGTGACGATGACAGTCGTGGAGAGCAATGGCCGGGCGGACAGGCTGGCCTGATCGGCTCGCCTTGATTGCACTGAAAAATGTCTGCGCGATCAATTGAGCCCGCCGGTGTCCCCGAACGAGAGTTCGACCTCACTCGACGCGCAGCGCGCGGACCGGATCGACATGCGAGGCGCGCCACGCCGGCACCAGCGCGCCAGCCCCGGCCACGACCAGTACCACCGCGCCCGCAGCCACCCATACGCCGGCATCGTTCGTCGCCACGCTGTATAGCTGCGAGCGAATGAAACGCACCGCCCAGGCGGCGACCACGCTGCCGACGATGAGACCAGCGAGCACGGCAGTGACCTGTTCGCGAAGGAGCAGGCCGGCGATGGACTGGCGTGACGCACCGAGCGCGGTCCGAATCCCCAGCTCGCGCGTGCGACGGGCCGCCGACATCGCGACAATCCCGAGAATTCCAACCGACGCAATCGCGAGGGCCGCGCCAGCGAATCCGCCGAACAACCACGCGCGGAAGGCCCGAATGCTGACCGAGTCTCCGAGCGCCTCCGTGAGGGTGCGCGCTCTGAGCACTTCAATCGGCGGCCCGAGCCCTTCGAGCTGCCGGCTCGCGAGGGCAAGCATGTCGTCCGCGCGTCCCGATGTCTTCACTAGGACCGTCTCCTGCGGAGCCCTTGGAGCCCTGGTCAGATAGAACTGCCCACGGGTCGTGTAGTCGAGCCCGGCTAGCCTCGCATCTCGCACGACCCCGATGACCGTGCCGAACGCTTCTCCGGACGAATGCACGAGCACGCGCCCCACCGCAGGTTCATCGCCCCAGAGCTTGCGGGCGGCGCTCTGACTGACGACGACCACGGGCTCGTAAGTCGCGAGTTCCGCCACAGTCGGTAGCCGTCCCGCGACAGCCGTGATGCCTAGTACACGGAACAGCTCTCCCGCATACCCGATGAACTCGAGATCTCCCATCGTCCCGTCTGCAAACTTGAAACGGTTGAGTGGCACACGCCCTGGGTATCGCAGCAACTGGTCGTGCACCACCGCGACGTCATCCACGCTCGGCAGGCGACTCACGGCGCCGATGGCCCGCGCCATTTGCGCGGCGGTCTGTTCCGCGCCGCCGGATCCTGCACCGACTTCCACGAAGGCGACTCCTTCGGCGGTGAAACCCAGCCTGTTCTGCCAGACCAGATAGAGGCTGCGAACGACAAGGGTACCGCCCACGGCAAGGACGAGCGTCAGCGCGACTTGAGCGGCGATCGCCACGCCGTCGAGCCGGCGGTGACGGGTGGCTGTCGTCTTGAGGCAGTCGGCGGCCTCACCTCCACTGGCGGGCGTGCGTCGGTGCGTCAGAACGACGAGCGCTATTGCAACGACGCTCGCCAGCACGCTGAATCCCAGGACGCGCCAGTCGACGGCGGGCGCTTTTAGCAGCGGCAGCGTCGACGGCAGCAACTGGAGCGCGATGCCCAGCAACGTCGGTGTCAGCACCAAACCGGCGGCCGTACCCAGAGCGACAAGAGGTGCGACTTCAACGGCCGTGAGCCTGACCAGGTGCCAGCCGCGGGCGCCAAGCGCTCGCCGCACGGCGAATTCGCGCAGGCGATGGCGCCGGCGGGCCATCCCGAGTCCCGCGACGTTGACGCACGCGAGCAGCATCAGCACGGTGGCGCCGACGAACACATTCCGCAAATCGCCTCGGTAGAAACCCGGCAGGACTTCCTCCGCGGAACGCAGCGTAATGCGAGTCGACTGCTCTGGTGTACTTCCGGCCGGCGCCTGCGTTGCGTTGAGCGCAGTGAGTCGATCCTCGATCGGCGCGAGTGACATCCCGAACGGCACGCGGACGATCAACGCGGCTGCGCTGCAGTTGACTTCGTGTTCCCGCCCGGGCGGCACCGTAAGGGGAATCAACACGTCCGGCACACCAGAACTCGATGGGTAGACGAAGTCGCGCGGCAGCACGCCGACGACCTCACCAGCGGGCAAGGGACGTCTCAGATGGTTGACGGCGCCAGCAATCACGAAGTGCTGGCCGATCACATCGGCCCGGCCGCCGAACTGCCGTTGCCAGAGGCCGTACGAAATGAGAAGGGGCAGTCGGGACGTGCTGTACTCGAAATCGGCGGCAGAGAACGCACCGAAGAGGGGCCACACGCCGAGCACCTCGAAGAAGTTCGGCCCGACAGCGGCACCCCGGATGACAGAAGGACGCAGCGATCCGACACTGCCGATGTCGAAGAACCTTTGATAGGCGGCCACTTGCACCGCCGGAACGGCCGCGGCCCAATCCCGGGTCTCCTGGAAGGACAACGCTGCGCTGGTTCCAGTGACGAGAAAGATCTCGTCCGCATCGCGATACGGCAGGCGCTTGAAGAGCACGCCGTCGACGATGGCGAACACGGTCGTCAGCAGTGCCATGCTCAGGGCGATGACGCTAATCACCGTAACGGAATACCAGGGAGTGCGACTGAGCGACCGAACCGCCTGCCTGACTTCGCCGAGCCACCCCGCAATCCCGAAACCTGCCGCAAGGAACGGGCGCATAGGTTCGCCTCCTACATTGTTCCCCTTTTCAATCGACGACGTAGCCCTCGCGTGCGCGCGCTGTGCTTCTGCTATTGACGTTGACCGTCACGGAATGCCGCTCGCACTACTCCTATGATCACCCGTGACCATGCCGGTAAACGTGAGCGCACAACAAACGCATTCTATCCGGATTGACGGCAGTCTGACAGCGTGTCAGACTGACCGCGATGCCGCATGGTATTTCCGACCTCGAAGCCCTCATTCTCGACTTGCTATCGGCGCGTGGTCCGACTTACGGCCTGGACCTGGTCGCCTCGTCCCGCGGCCGGCTCAAGCGTGGGAGCGTGTACGTGACCCTGGTGCGCATGGAACAGAAAGGGCTCGTTCGGTCCCGTCTTGAGGCGCCAACAGGAGGCGGGCCATCTCGCCGCCTCTACGAGCCGACCGCTCTCGGCCTGCGCGCCTTGGTTGTAACCGGCCTCTTGGAGGGCGATCTGCCACTCGGTGCGAGGCCGTGAGGGAACGGGGGCGTGTCATGCGTAGGCTGTTCGATGGGCTGGTCCGACTGCCTTGGAGCGAGGTCACCCAGCGCGCTCTCGAAGAGACCGCAGCTGACACGGTCCACGAGATGGCGAGTGCGCCGACCCGCGTCAGCCGCGCCGGCCGACTTGGGGTCGGCCTCGCGGGTGTAGCCCGCGTCGCGTTTCTCGCATTTACGTCGTTCGGAGAAGGTGAACATCCAATGCGGAACATCGCTCGCGACGTACGGTTCGGCTGGCGCCGCCTCCGCGCCACGCCGGCCTTCACGCTTTTTGCAGTGATTACGCTCGCGCTTGGGATCGGCGCGACGACGGCGATCTTCTCGATCGTCCACCGTACGATGGGACCGCCGCCTGGGGTGACGACGATCGACCGGCTCGTCAACGTGACGCACACAGAAGCGGGCAGCATTCCCATGATCGCGCTCTCGTACGGCGATTATCTCGACCTGCGAGCTCGCCAGACCGTGTTCGCCCACGTCGCCGGCTGGATGTTCTTTCAACAGGCATTCAGCGCCAACGGCCAAGCGGAGACGGCATTTGGCGAAGCGGTCGGGGGCGAGTACTTCGAGACGCTGGGCGTGACCGTTCAGCTTGGCCGCGCGATTCAGCCTGCCGACGACGTACCCGGTGCTCCGGCCGTAGCGGTCATCAGTGATGGCGTCTGGCGCGGACTGTTCGCCGGATCGGCGGACGTCATCGGGCAGTCCGTGAAGTTGAACGGCGTGAGGTTCGAGATTGTGGGTGTCGCGCCGCAATCGTTTTCCGGCCTGTTCAACGGCGGGTTTGTCCCCAGCGCGATGTGGATTCCTCTCAACGCGCGGCGTCTTCTTCTGCCCGCGAAGGCTGTTAGCTCGCCCTTCGACTTGGACGACCGGTCAAATCGCTGGATTCAGGTCAGGGCCCTGCTGAACTCGAGTGTGACGTTGGACGAAGCGAAAGCTCAGGTGACCGGCATCGGCAAGGCACTCGATCAGGCCTACCCAATCGGCCGTGAGCTTTCGCCAGAATTCCGCACGCCCTTCGAGATCGGTCGCCGTTGGGTTGTACGGCGGACGCTCGAAGTGCCCGTCAATGAGACGGCAGCCAGGATCATCCGTCCAATGGCCGCCGTCGTCATGATCGCGGTCGGGCTAGTCCTGCTCGTGGCGTGTACAAACCTTGCGAACCTAATGTTGGCGCGTCACTCGAGCCGTCAGCACGAACTGGCAGTCCGGCTCGCGCTTGGCGCGTCTCGCTGGCGACTCGTCCGCGCGGCGCTCGTTGAAAACCTGCTCGTCGCCGCCGCCGGCGGTCTGGCGGGCATCGGTGTCGCCCGGGTCGCGCTGGTGTTTCTCGGACGGGATCTTCCGGCGGCCAACGGTGTGGCGCTGCATCTTGCGCCACGGCTCGATCCTGTCGTCCTAGTCTTGGCCGCTGCGGCGACCGTGGTTGCGCTTCTGGTCTTCGGGCTGGTGCCGGCGCTGCAGTCCACGCGCAGCGACGTCCGATCCGCGCTGACGACAGATGGAGATCACGCCGGTGTCCCGCGGTGGCGCGGCCGTCGGTTCCTGATCGCGATGCAGGTCATGGTGTCCGTCATGCTGTTATCCACGGCAGCCCTCTACGTCGCGCAGCTCCGGGTGATGAGCGACCTTAACGGTGGCATCGATCTGCCGCATCTCGCGGTCGCACAAGTGGACTTTACACATCAAAAGATCGCCCCGGCTCGCGCGCATGAGATTGTCGACGCGGTGCTCGACGAGATGCGCCGGAGGCCGGATGTCGTCGCCGCCGCTGCGTCATCGGGTTTGCCCTTCGGCCTGACCACGCCGGGCTGTTCGGTGGGCGTGAGCCGGCCGAACCAATATCTCGCGCTGGTGGCCAGTACGCCCGGCATCTTCGACGCGCTTGGCGTGTCGATTGTCCATGGCCGTTCTTTCGATGCCCGTGATACCGCGTCCAGCGAGCCAGTCATCGTCGTCAGCGAACGGACTGCTAACGCCCTTTTCGACCGGAGCGATGTCGTCGGCCGGCAGGTCGCCTTCCAGCGCCAGAGGTGGGAGGGCGAGCCTGAGCCTCTCGTCAAGACACTCACGGTGATCGGCGTAGCCGCCGACACCGACTCGGGCGCGATTGGAAATCACACCCGTGGCGTGGCGTACTTGCCGCTCACCCAGCAGGACGAGGGCCGGTTGGTGTTCACCGCGCGAAGCCGGGGCAATCCGGAGCCGCTGGTCGGCGCGCTGCGCCAGGCGACAGCCGCCGTCGATTCCAGCCTCGCCGTCGCCCAGGCCGGTACCGGCGGGGCAGTCGCGGGTCCGTCCTCGCTGGTCTTTGTGGAGATCGTGAGCGCGTTTAGCGGCTTGCTGGGACTACTCGCTCTGGCGCTCGCGCTTGCGGGTCTGTACGGCGTGCTGGCTCACGTCGTGACCCGCCGCACCCGGGAGGTCGGCGTGCGCATCGCGCTCGGCGCCAGCCGGCGGGACATTCTCGTCCTGGTGCTCCGAGACGGGCTCGTACCTGTGGCGTCGGGCCTCGTCGCCGGTCTCGGCCTCGGACTGATTCTGCGAGTGATGCTCCGGCCGCTGTTTGTGCAACTGCTGCCCGCCATGGATCCGATCATGATGACGAGCATTCCACTGGCAATGCTCACAGCCGCTGTTGTCGCCTGCTACCTGCCGGCCCGCCGCGCCGCCAAGCTAGACCCCAATGTCGCGCTGCGGGAATTGTGAAATACCGCCATGGTCAGGCTGAGAGGCGTCGCACAGCGGAGTGATGGCGCTTCTTCGATCTTCAGTCGAGGACGCGTTTGGTAGACTCGATCGTCGCTCGATCCAAGACTTTCGCGTGCGCCATCTGCTCTGCTACCCGAGTCTCGATTCTTGGCGTAGCTCATCACACGTCACGCGACGGTCCGATTCCTACGGGCATGCCGGCCTTCTTCCCAGTCGGATCAAACACTTTCATCGTCGTTCCAACTTGAGCCACCCGGTCAATCAGCGAAGCACGCCAAGCAACCTCGATCAGGCGTTTTCGTAAAACATCCACACTGACTGCAGTGATCGAGGTATCGCGGTCCGTAGTCCTCGAACGCCAGCATCTCGGCCAGCAGGACCCAACGCTGCTGCGCGCTTCTCTCGACTCTTCCATCCTTCCCTCGCACTCCGAGCTCATCAAAGACGGAATGCGTATCACCGTCGAGTAGATCTGCTCGCGCACCAACGCGGCGACGTACCAAGTACAGAAGCGCGAGGAGGACCAACGCCGCATGTTCTGCATCCAGTTGCTGGGGCGGAATGCGATGCATCAATTCATCGCGCTGCTTCTCAATGCCGGGGAAAATATCTTTGATGGCGTGGAGTTCAGACTTTGTTAGCGCAGGCGATTGGCTGGCTTTCAAAGCATTGACCGCTCTCTCGAGGTCGGGATATTTGCGTCCGTTCGGGTGGTTGCGATCGATGGTTAGCAACAAGAGATTGCAGAACGCTTCCGTCGCGTGGGCGACACTGAGAATCGCCCACTTCTGATTGTGGAAGCCATACTCGTCGGCATAATTCGCGCTGAAATGATCGAGGGCGTGCGTGATCGAGTCGATGCAGTTCCGTGTGAGGCCCTCGGCGCGGTCTTCGGGACGGTCGGTCTGCGGGGTCGTCATAGAGCCAGCGTAGCCCCTGCCCGTGCAGGTATTTTGCGGTGACGAGGCGCTCGAACATGCCGCATAGCATCTTCAGTAGCCCCGAACCCGAAGCCGTTTCCCGCCAGAAGAACGGCTTCTTCGAAGTCCTTCAGGATTGCCACGCCGAAAGAGAAGAAAAGATGATCCTCCCGCTTCCCGTCCGCGCCACGATTCAAGACTTTATCTGCGAGTACCGTCTGCGCGAACTCTGTCAGGACGCGATGCTCGACTACAAAGGCCGGGTAGGTCCTGGCGAACAGCTCCGACTCCGTTTCATTTCCGATGACAATCGTTCGATCCATAGCCGCGACAAAGCCTAGCGCCCCCCGCTGACAGCGGGCAAGAATGGGGCGTTTTCGACTAGACTGCTGGGCGCTCAGATGAAACGCTGTCCCTTCTGCTCGGAGGAGATACAGGACGCGGCGATTGTTTGCAAGCATTGCGGTCGGGACTTACCGTCGGCCTCGCCCTTGACGCGACAAAAGAAAAGCAGTCTGGGTCCGGTGTTCGCCATCTTGATTGGTGGCCCGGTCGGGCTGCTTATCGTCCGAACGGTGTTCTTAGCGATCCTCCCCGCGAGCGAGAACCTGCACATCGCGGGCAAGTGCGAACTTGAGGCGAGAGCTGCGGTTGTAAGGCGCGATGCGCCGATCGCGCGCCTAGGCAATTGGGACACTGACGTGGTGGTCGTTCGCAACTTCGACTCAGCGGATTGGCTGGACGCAGTGATCACCGTCTACGGCTTCGAGACGAATAGCAGTGCTTCGCATCCGACGGGCCCGTACCGGTATCAAGCGGGCATCGTGAACCCAAACCAGCTGCTGGCGATCGACATGACCAAGTTCACGAACGAGGACGGGAAGCGTTGGATCTCCACGACTATGCAGGTCGACGAGATCGACGTGAAAGCCAAGTTGCGGACCGAGCCGTGCTCCGCCGACGTGACCGTGAGACCGGGACTGCCGCCGCAGTTAGAGCGCTAGGCAGCCACCGCCCCTTGCAGGTACCTCACCGCCGGAACCCGATGCGCCACTCGCCATCGGCGTGAACGTCGATCCAGTACACGGTCGCTATGCGCGTCTTCGATCTGATTCGGAAGGATGGTCGGACCAATGTTCATCCGGGTGAACCCGAGGTGCGCCCACCAGCTGCGCCCACCGGAGAGAATTGAACTGCGCTAGTGCGTTATCCGAGTGCTTTAACGTCGGAGCCCTCTTGCAAGGCTGAATCGCCCTTAGAACCTGTCCGTCATTTCGGATCTAGCTCAACCCGGAGCGCTTTCGTCGTAGAATCGCCCTGATCCGCTCTGTTCGCAGCGTCGTAGGTCTAGCCCCTTGGGTGTTCGATCCTATGGCTCACTGGTCTTTGTCGCGGCTCACGGCCACGCTCTTGCTTGGCCTGACGCTCACGCCGGGCGCGATCACGCGCGCCAATCAGCCTGTTCGTAGCGCGGCTCCCGCGCCTGACCAAGCCCAGACTCCGGTTCAGCCGACCGGTCTTGTCCTTGGCCAAGTTGTGGACGCGAGCACGAACAAACCAATCGGCCGCGCCACTGTCACGCTGACTGGAGGGAGCACGTCCCAACGCCCTGTTGCCTCCGGTGGTCAATTTGCACAGCGAGTGCTCACCGACCCTGACGGGCAGTTTCTCTTTCGCGACCTGTCCAAGGGCACTTATGGGTTCAGCGTAGAAGCGCCCGGCTACTTGGCCGGTGGCTACGGGCAACGACGTCCCGAGGGCACAGCGCACCCGTTCGTCCTGGAGGACGCGCAGCGTGTTGGCGACGTCATCGTGCGCCTCTGGAGGGAAGGTGTGATTGGCGGCACGGTGACAGACGATGCGGGCGCTCCAGTTGCCGATGTCAGAGTCCTCATCAACCGGCGCGTCACGGTCAGCGGCCGTGTCGAGTTGCGCGCCGAGCAGTACGGCAAACGCACCGACGACCGAGGTGTTTACAGTCAAGCAGGTCTTCCGCCCGGCGATTACGTCGTGGCGGTGCCGGCGGGGATGACGGTCGCACGCGTCGGCCAGACGGCGCCTGATGCGATCGCGGCCTCGTCCCTTCGCGCATCCGGCTCGGAGGCGTTCGCGACCGGAAGCGCAGAGAGGAATGCCGGAGCGCGGATGGGCGACCTTGTCATCCTACCCGGCGGTATCAATGCACTGGTTGGACAACTTCCGTTGACGCCCCTTGCCGATGGACGTGTCATGTCCTATGGAACGACCTTCCATCCGAGCGCCGGCACGCTCACCGCAGCAGGAATCATCAAGCTTGGCGTTGGCGAGGAGCGCATTGGCATCGACATCCAACTACGCCCCGTCACGACGGCGTCGGTTTCCGGCACCCTGGTCACGCCTAGCGGTCCAGCCGGAAACTTCGCCGTGCATCTGATTCCATCCTACGCGGCGCACTCGTCAGTCGAACGGAATTTCGAGACGGCGGTGGCGATCACTGATTCGGCTGGCAGGTTCGTCTTCCCGCTGGTCGCCGCTGGGCCGTACACGATTGAGGCCTGGAGAAAGGGTTCCAGGAACACAAGTCTGTCGGATCCGCTCCCTCGGGAGCCCTCCCTATGGGCCGAGGCACCCGTCGTGGTCGATGCCGCTCCCACGACAGTCACACTCAACCTTCGTCCCGGCGCGGCACTCAGCGGGCGAATCGTGCTGGACGGCGCGTTGTCGCCACCTCGACCGCAGCAGTTTCAAGCGGTCTTGGGCTCATGGTTCCAGCCGCCGTGGCCCCTCGCGTTCAACGCGGGGCCGATCGCCGAAACACGTGTCACGCCGGCGTGGGAGTTCACCAAGGAGGGCATGCCGCCGGGCACGTACGCCCTGAATGTCGGGAGCAACTTCCCGCCGCCGGCCGGGTGGTTCTTGAAATCGGCCACGCTGGAGACGAGAGATCTGCTGACGTCGCCCTTGGCGCTCGACGGACAAGATGTTTCCGGCGTTGTGATCACATTCACGGATCGTCCATCGACGCTCTCGGGACTCGTCACCGACGCGACCGGGAAACCTGATCCAACCGCCGGCGTATTTGTGTTTCCGGCCGACTATCAGATGTGGCTTCAGAACGGACGACCAGCGGTCGTCTCTCGCGCGGTGGCCACCGCCCAGACGGGCGCGTATGCGATCCCAGATCTGCCTCCGGGTTCTTACTTGGTTGTTGCGACGGGTGTCGACGCCCTCGACGATTGGCAAGCCTCAATAGCGTCACTCGTTGCGCAGGCGACGCGCGTCACGCTGGCGAGTGGCACACCGACGCGCGCGGACTTGCGGAGACGATGATGACCGGTTCTGGTAGAGCATCGATGATGACCTGCTCGCTCGTCGCGGCCGTGTTCGTCTCGACCTCGGCCCGGCAGGTGTCGCGAGACAAGACTCTTATCGCCCCGACAGGGTCAATCTCGGGGGTGGTGATCAGCGCAGACCCGTCGGCTGGTCCGATCGCGCGGGCCGTCGTGACCCTGCGCGCGCCCGAGTTACAGCCCCATCTGCAACTTGTCACCGATGAGCAAGGGCGCTTTTCGTTTTCCAGTTTGCCACAAGGGAGTTTCACGGTCACGGCGTCCAAGGCTGCCTATCTCAGTCTTTCGTACGGGCAGACGGTTCCAGGCCGTGGCTCGGGTCTCCCGATCGCACTGGAGCGCGGCCAGCGAGTCGCTGATATTCGGCTCGCTCTTCAGCGCGGTTCTGTGATCTCAGGACGAGTGATCGACGACGCGAGCCAACCCGTGTCGAACGCTCCGATCATCGTCATGCAATCCCGGACCGTGAATGGCGAACGAACGTTCGTCAGTATCAGCGGCAGTTGGCCGCAGACGGACTCCCACGGGATCTACCGCGCGTATGGTTTGCCACCAGGCGAGTACGTCGTGTGCGCCTATCCCTCTGGGGACTATTTGGCGATCCCGCAGAACTGTAACCCTGCAGGCGGCGCCAGGGGCGTCCGTGAGGTAACCCCAGCAGAAGTGCAATGGGCACGGCAGCAGATTCGATCGGCGGCGGGGGGCGGTGCCGTTGGGGTCCCGTGGTCCGTCCCAACACCTGCGCCGCCCCCTAGTCAGGCGATGGCACTCGGGCCAGTCTTCTATCCCGCGGCATCGGATGCCGCAGGCGCGCTACCGGTTACCGTCGCTCTCGGAGAGGAACGATCAGGTATTGATCTGGTCCTTTCGCGGCAGCCGACGGCACGGATCACTGCGACGATTCTCGGTTTGGATGGGCAACCGGCCGCAGGCGCGACAGTCCGATTCTCGGACGGTTTTGGCACGTTCGGCATCGTCACGCCTGACGGAAGGTTCGGCGCCCCCGATCTGCTCCCAGGTCAGTACACGCTGAGCGCCCGGGCTGGTAATGCGTCCGCGACGATGAACATCTCTGTCAGTGGGCGGGACATCCCTGATCTGGTGCTCCGACTCCAGCCGGCCGGCGCGACAACTGTCACGCTCAGCGGACGGACAGCATTCGACGCGGCGACGCTGACGCCGCCAACGAGCCTCACTGGAGTTCGTGTGTCGCTCGTTGGCGCGAAGCCCACTGGTCCGTTGACCGCGACTGCGAACGCCGATGGGACGTTCACTATTGTGGGCATCGAGCCAGGTCGTTACCGCCTTCAGGTGTCGCTCGCCGCGCAAGCTCCCTCGGGGTCAGGACCGACGTGGCAGGTGAAGTCCGCGATGGTGAATGGCAAGGATGCTTCGGACACGTTTGTGGACCTCGCGCTCGGCCAGGATCTCTCGGACGTCGTCGTTACGTTCACCGATCATCCAGGCGAACTGTCCGGCACGCTGCAGTACGCCTCCGGCAGACCAGCACCTGGCTACTACGTGGTCGTGTTCTCCACCGACAGGAGTTATTGGAGGCAAAGGGGCCGCCGATCGCCCTCCCCCGTACGGGTCGGCACCGACGGCAACTTTCGCTTCGCCAACCTGCCCGCGGGCGTGTACTTTCTGGCCGCGCTCACCGACGTGAATCAATCCGACGTGGATGAAGTGTTTCTAACTCAGCTGGCGACGGCCGCGTTATCGATCACACTCGCTGACGGCGAAAAGCGGATACAGAACCTGTCGGTTGGGCCCGGGCGATAAGACCGCCCGCGGATCCGCGCGTTTTGCCTGGCTCGTTCGAGAAGGAACTGTCCGACTGGAACTAACCGTTCTGTTCGGAGGTCCTCGGTCAGCTCTCAGAATTCCTGGGCCGTGAGCTTCGAGGGCAGCCGCTCGCGGACCCGCAGCGTTGCCCACACGAGCGCCATACTCAGCGCGAGCAGGGCAGCTGGCCAGGAAAGTCGTCGGCGCTTCATTCGCAGCTACCTCCAGCCGTCGGGCCGCCGGTTATAATCGCTTCCTCGGTTCAATCGACGCATTGTTCGACCGTCCACGATCTGCATGCGCGCGCGCGATGCGATGACATTAGGCACGTTGATCAGATGGTCCGGCTTCGCGCTGTGCGGCCTCGTGGCCTTTCAGCCGGCGCCGCCTGATGCGCAGACCCGACAGACCTTCCGCGCGGAGACGCAAACGGTCGCGGTGTACGCCACAGTCACCGACGCACGCGGCAACCTCGTCACCGATCTGAAAGCGTCCGACTTTCAGATCGCCGATGACGGGCACAAGCGTCCGATCACGGTCTTCAAGAGCGACATTCAGCCCATCACGGTGGTCATCCTGCTCGATCGCAGTCCGAGCCTGTTCGGCGTGGCCACGCGGACGCAAGACGCGGTCGGCGAGTTCACGCGCCACTTCCTGCCGCGCGACCGTGCGTGCCTGGGCACATTCAGCCAGGTCGTGTCGCTCGGGCCGGGCTTTTCCTCCGATCGCGATGCCATCCTCAAACATCTCGGGGACGACGTGCCGTGGCCGGCCGGCACTGCGCTCTGGGACGCGGCCGACGCGGCCGCCGCGGCGCTCGAACGTGAGTCCGAACGCCGTGTCCTTCTGATTCTGAGCGACGGACAGGACAACTGCAGCCGCATAGACCCGAACGTCGCGCGCATGCGGCTCCGGCGCGACGACGTCATGGTCTATGCGGTCGGCTTTCGCGGTCGGGAGGGCATCGCGTCATCCGATCTCTCGGCATTGGCGCGGTTGACTGGTGGATTCGCATTCGAGTTGAGATCGACTGATGACCTCGCGTCGACCATGCAGTTGATCGCCGACGAACTGCACCGCCAATATGTGCTGGGGTTCACGCCGTTCACGGTCGACGACAAGATCCATCGAATCGACGTGAAGCTGTCGCGGCCCGGCCTCAGCGTTCGCGCCCGCCGATCTTATGTCGCCTCTCATGACTCGAGCGGCCGTTAACGGTCCATCGAGACCGGTGCAAGTGGGCGCTGCCGCGGCGTATGCGCTGCTCGCCGTGCTTGCCGCCGTGCCCGCTTCGATCGGCGCGCAGCAGGGCGCGACGTTTCGCGCGCAATCTGAAGCCGCATGGATGACGGCGACGGTGGTCGACGAAGAGGGCCATCTGCTGACGGACCTGAAGAAGGAAGACTTTGAGATTCGTGAAGACGGGGCCGTGCGGGAGATCACGACGTTCAGGAGCGATCCGATTCCGTTCGCCGCGGCGATCATGATCGACATCAGCGGGAGCATGGACTCTGCGGCAGCGACAGTGCACCTGGCCGTCGACGAGTTGGTCAAGCGGTTCGAGCCTGGCGATCGGGCCAGGATCGGCGCCTTCGACAGCGTGCCGTTCAGCGGTGGGCCGTTCACGTCGAACCGCGACATCCTTCAGCGATCGATCGGCGAGCTCATGCTCGGGCCAGGCCAGTTTTGCGGTGCCGATCCAGTCAGCAGGGTCCAGATCGACATGCGTGGAGCCACAGCGCTCTGGGATGGCATTGGATGCGCGATTGCCATGGCTGCCAGTGACGCCGAAACGCCCCGGCGTGTGGCCATCGTCGTCAGCGACGGCATGGAGAACTTCAGCGACCTGAAGGTTGCCGAGGTCATTGATCGGGCAAACACCTACGGCGTGATGGTGTACGCGATTGCGCTGGCTGGCAGTGACGGGTTGGCGGCGGGCGACATGCGCGGCATTGCTGAAGCCACCGGAGGCGGGTACTACGTGATCGCCGATCGGAACCGCATGCCGGCGGCGTTTGCTCGGATTGCCGAGGAGCTCCGCCATCAGTACGTCCTCGGGTTTTCACCCGCCAAGTCTGGCGCCGTCATCCATGGTGTGACGGTCCGGTCGCTGCGTCCGCACACGGCAACGCATTCACGCCAGGTATATCTGACGACCGCGCCCGTCAATTCTGCGACAGCGTTGCTGCCGCCGGCGTCCGCGCCGCCGAAGGCGGCTCATGAGCCCGAGTCCGTTCCGTTGCCTCCGGGCATCCGCTCGCCGGTCGTGACGACGCTCGAGCGGTTCGCCTCGGCGGACTGGACGCTCGGCAAGCTGCCGGTGTTGACGATCGATCAGCTTCGTATGCTGCAACGGGACTTGCGCCGGGACGTGCCGTCCTGGATCGCGGCAGGCGCCGCGGACGATCAGCCGAGGCGGCGGCTCGCAGTCGCGACGTTCGTGCTCGATCTGCTGTCGTCGCAGAAGGATCCGTTCCTCTGGAACAGCAATCAGGCCGCCTGGAATCTGCTCGACTGGACCGAGGGCATGCTGCGCGACGGTCCGCCGGTGCCGGCGCAGCGCCAGTGGTATCTGGCGGCGATTGCTCTGCTGGAGCGCGCCGATGTCGCAAAGGAGCTCGAACTGTTCGTCGGCCGCGCGCAGGGCCGATTTCCGAATGATGAGCGTTTGATGCTCGACCGGGCGATCGCGCAGGACTTGAACACCTGGCCCCAGGACCGTGAAGGACCGGCGTTTGCTCCCGACCCCGCGATTTCGACGCCCATCATCAGCCGGTACGAGGAAGCCGCCGCGTCACCGTCCGTGCGACAGGAGGCGCTGCTCCGGCTAGGGTTCTTCGAGCTGCGCCGGGGGCGCGTCAACGCTGCACTCGCGCGGTTCGAGCAGGTGAACGAGCCGCAGGACAAGTTCATGCGGTACTGGCTCGGCCTGATGCGTGGGCGAGCGCTCGAACAAGCCGGACGGCTGGACGAGGCCATCGCGTCGTACCAAATGGCGTTTGACGAGGTCCCGTTCGCTCGCAGCGCAACGGTGGCGTTGTGCGCCGCCCTCGTCGCCGCACACCGGGACGGCGACGCACAGCGTCTGGCCTCGCGCATGCTCGTGAGCCCGCCGCCCGCCGATCCGTGGACGGTGTACGCCCTCCCGGACTGGCGATTTTGGGGCGCGCTGATGGATCAGCTGCACAAGGCGGTGACGTCGTGATCGTGCGCGGACGATTCGTCGCACTGATGGTCTTCGTTGCGTTCGGCGCGGCGACGCCGATCGGTCAGCAGACGGCATTTCGTGCGGGCGTCGACGTCGTCGTCGTGCCGGTGTCGGTGAGCGATCGCAACAGGCCGATCCGGGGCCTCACCGCCGCCGACTTCCAGTTGCTCGACAACGGCGTGGCGCAGGACGTGACGGTCACGACGATCGAGCATCTGCCGGTCGACGTGACGCTCGTCATCGACGCCAGCGCCAGCCTCATGGGCAAGACGCTCGACGATGTGAAGGCCGACCTGCAGCAAATGGGCGACATGCTGCAGCCAGCCGATCGCGTGCGGGTGGTCTCCGTCGCCAACAGCGCCAGCGAAGTCGTGACGCAGCGTCCTGGCGGGAGCGTGCTGCCCGTTGACCGCATCGTCGGCGGCGGCACGACGGCGCTCTACGACGGACTGGTCGCGTCGCTCGTCGCATATCCATACGCGGATCGACCGCAGCTGGTGTTCGCCGTGACGGACGGGCGCGACAACTCGAGCTTTCTCGACGCCGATCGCCTCGTCGCGCTCGCGAAAACGTCGAGCGCCGTGCTCAGCATCGCGTTGGTGGACACGATCGTGCCCGCCACGCAGGCCAACAGAATTGAAGCCGTCGATCCCGGCGTGGCTGAGCGCAGCTTCGTGGTCGTGCCCACGTCCGACCGCCCCGGAGACGGCTCGATGTCGGCAACGATCGCACGTTCGGTTGGACCCTATCGCGGGGAACCAAACGTGTCGGCCCTCAAAACGGCGGCGACATCGACGGGCGGACTCGTGTACGCGAATGCGTCCAGCGCCGAAATTCCCACGCTGTTTCGGCGTGCCATGGACGATCTGCGCGCAGCGTACGTGCTGACATACATGCCGAAAGGCGTCGTAGCTACGGGTTGGCACGCCATCACGGTCCACACGAAGGACGCGAATCAGACGGTTCGCGCGCGCAGCGGATACCAGGCACGTTGACGAGAACGTGTCCAATCGCGAGGGCAGCGCCTGTTAGCGCCTGACCTCAGGAGGTGAACTGGATGAAATTACTCGTCGCCAGGTGGGTGAGTCGGGATTCGTTCACCGCCGATCTCCAGTCAGCCATTCGATCGCTGCTGCGCGCACGAGGATTTGCCACAGCCGCCGTGCTGACATTCGCACTGGGCGTGACGATCAACGTCGCGGTGTTCTCTGCGGTAGACCGTCTGATGTTTCGGCCGCTGCCGTACGCGGATCCAGCGCAACTCGTCCAGTTGCATCAGATGTTGATCACCGAAAGCGGCGACACGCCAACATCGTCCGGCATCCTGAGTGAAGTCAGCCTCGCCATCGCCGAAGGCACGAATTCGTTCAGTGGCGTGGCCTGGGCTGAAGGCTTCCCGGTGCGGACCTCCGTTGTGGATGGAGAGTCTCCTTTGATCCTGAGTGTGGCGACGTCGAACATCCTCGATGTGCTCGGCGTTCGCCCGATACTCGGTCGAGGGTTTGTGCCAGACGATGCAGTGGCCACGACACGGAGCGTCGTCCTGACGTACGAAACGTGGCAGCGTCAGTTTGGTGGATCGAAGGATGTACTCACTGCGCGGTGGGGGACCGGGCGCACCTCGTATCAGGTGATCGGTGTCCTGCCACCAGGATTTCTTCTGCCATCCTCGCGCTTCATGGAGCGGTGCGATGGTTTGTTCACCGCCACCGGTCGGTTTGTGAATTTGGGGCCCGGCGCGACGTCGGTTGGCGCGGTGGCCCGCCTGCGGCCAGGCGTCAGTATTGATGTTGCAGACGCAGAAATTGCGGCACTTATGAAGTCTGTCGACCAGTGGGGCAGCACCGTACTTCGCGAAGCGCTTCAAGCTGGGATAACGAGGCGTGTTGTCGTCCAGCCGTTGAGATCAGGAATTTCGATGGTGGTTCGGCCTTATCTCTGGCTGCTCGTCCGTGGTGCGTGGGTGTTGCTTGGTGTAGCCTGCGTGAACCTGTCGACCCTACTGCTGGCCAGAGGCCGATCGCGCGAGCGCGAGGCGGCGGTGCGCACCTCACTCGGCGCCTCGCCTGCTCGCCTCATTCGCGGAGCGGTGCTCGAGGCACTGGTGCTCTGCGGACTGGGCGGCGGCGTCGGCGTCCTGGTCTGCGCGGGGATCGCACCGGTCGTGATGGCCGTCGCGCCGCCTGAATTTCGTGGATTCGCCGAGACACCTCTCGAGGGGCGCGTGCTCGCTATCACGCTCGCGGTGGCCGTCGCCGCAGCGATGTTCTCGGCGCTCGGACCTGCGATGACTGCCGTGCGGATCGACGTCATTCGCATCCTGCAAGGCGATGGGCGGCATCGAGCGACGTCCCGACTTCGAGGAGGCGGTGCGTTATTGACCGTCGAAGCCGCGTTGGGCGCGGCACTCGTCGTCGGCGCGGCCGTCGCGATTCCCGGGTTTCTGTCGCTCGTGTATCGCTTTCCGGGATATCAACCTCGCGACTTGTACACCGTCGACGTGCCGCATGGATCCGACGCCTCGGATCGATCGCAGCCCTCGGTGGAATTGGCAGCGCGGCCGGCTCGTGTGCGAACCGTATTGGAGACGTTTCGCGGGCTTCCGCGGGTGGAGCGGGCTGCGGCACAACTGACATCATTTGGATATGGGAATCCTGAACTCTGGCGCGTGCAGGGCGCGCAGACGGACGCGATTGCGATCACTGACGGATGGTTCGAGACCGTGGGCGCCGTGCTTCGAACGGGACGGGCACTGACGAGCGATGACATCAACGAGGCCGCGCAAACGGCCGTGCTCAACGAGGCCGGAGTTCATCTGCTCTGGCCGAAATTGCCAGTCGTGTCTGCGCTTGGTCGCACGGTTGGCACATCAGATGGCGGACGAGTGATCGTCGGCGTCGTTGAAGACATCCATGTGAAACCGGGCACTGCTGCGGCCCCGACGATGTATGTACCCCTTACCACGGCGAGTGCGCGGCGGCGTCCTGGAACGGAGCTCACGGCAATCGTCAGAATGGCCTCGGGCGCACGACCGGATCCGCTCGTGATGGAGGCTCGCCTCAGCGAGCGGTTTTCACGTCATCAGGTGAGTGTGAACTCCGTCGAGACGGCCATCGAACCCGTCTTCCGCAAGCCGCGCCTGCTAGCCGTGTTGTTCGGCAGCGTCGGGGGCATTGCCCTCGTCTTGTCAGGTCTCGGTCTTTATGCGGTCGCAAGCTTCGAGATGCTGCGACGACGGTACGAGATGGGGATTCGTCTGGCGCTTGGAGAGACGCGAGGCGACATCGCGCTTCGGTTGTTCTTCGTCACTCTACGTCCCGTCGCCGTGGGAACGGGACTCGGCTTGATCGCAGCGTGGTGGGTGTCAACCGTGGGAGGCGGGTCCACAATTGGGATCGCCACGCACACGGCAGTCCCGTACGTGGCTGCCGGGCTACTCATGTTGCTTATGGCGGTCTTCGCCTCGTCTGGACCGGCGATACGGACCTCGCGTCTCGACGCGAGTGCTGTTTTGCGCGGGTCGTAGTCTAGTCGCCGGTCACAAGTCACGAATGACCTGAACGGGATCGACCCGGCATGCGCGATGGGCTGGAATGAGGCAGGCCAGCACGCCAACGATCGCCATCGATCCAGGCACGACAGTAAAGGTGAGAGGGTCGTAGGGGGCAACACCCTGCAGCCGGCCAGCGATGGCGAGACTCGCGACGAGCGCGATCAGCAGCCCAGGAACGGTGCCGAAGGCCATGAGCCGCAGGGCATCCCGCAGGACGAGCCATCGAATATCGCGGTGGTCCGCTCCCAAGGCCCGCATGATGCCGAACTCGCGGGCCCGAGCGGTGACGGCGTACGTCAAGACGCCGTAGAGCCCAACCAGCGCGATCGCGAAGCCCAGAAGACCTGCCGCCGACAGCACACGGGCACCGTACTGAAATACGGCGGCCGACGGCGAGAGGTAGTCCCAGAGCGGCGTGACGTCAAAGACGGCAAGCTCTGGGGAGGCAGCCGCGACAACGGCCTGCAAGCTTCTGGCGGACGCATCGCCGGTGGCCAGTCGCTGAACGATCACGAGTCGGCCGACCGAATTCTGTGAAAGTGGCAAGAATACGAATCGCCGGTTCCGGCGGTCGCCCTCCGTTGCGTCTCGCGTGTGTACGACGCCAACAACTGTCACAACCGGACTGGCTGGCGACGACGACAGCCGGATCTGCTTGCCGACGGCCGGGACATCCGGCCAGAGATCCGCGGCAGCGACATCATTCAGTATCGCGACCTTCGGGCTACCGATCGCATCCTGTTCGCTGAATTCGCGACCCTTGACGATTGGTGCCCCAATGACTGTGAAGAAGGACGGTGACACTGTGAGGGATCGGCCGGTGAGGCGCACATCCGCGCCGATATCGCTGAACTGTATCCAGGCGCCATCCGAACTCGCGGGTACACCGCTCGAAAGTGCCGTGAGTGGCTGGCCTTGAGCGCGGGCTTCGCCAAGGAGACGATCAGCCACGCGAGGCCACTCGTCCTGCGCGACCTTCTGCATGCGCAGGTCCACGCGACCGACGATCACATTCATGTCGCCCGGCACGAGTACTTCGCGGGCAGCCGCGCTCACACTGCGGGTGAAAAGTCCGGCGAGCACGAGCAGTACGACCGAGACGGCCATCTGCAGCGCGACCACCCGTGTGCGAACGTGTGCAGTCGTCGGCGTGACACTCAGTCCGCCCCCAGAATTCGCCCAGGCCTCGAGCGGACTAATCTCGGCCATGCGCGCCGCGGGAGCGAAGCTCGAAAGAAAGACGGTGAGGCACGCTACCAGAAGCGCGAAGAGGAACACACGAAGGTCGGGTGTCACGTCGACCGACGCCACGAGACCACCAAACTCCGGCAAGGCCACCGACGACACCAACTTCGAGACGACAACGAACAACGCATAGCCGAGCGCTCCCGCTGCCGCAGCGAGGAGTGCGGTCTCGGACAGTTGCATCTGGAAGATCCGAGCCCGACTAGCGCCGAGGGCTACCCGAACCGCGACCTCGCGACGGCGATCCACGGCCCTGGCGAGGAGAAGTCCCGAGACGTTGGCACACGCCGCAAGCAGGACGAGGCCCGAGACGGCAAGCAGCACTGTACCCAGCACGGCCTGCGCGGCGGCTAGCGGCGTGGGCAGCACGGCGGTCATGGCGGGCACAACGGCCAGTCCGAGATTGTGTCCGGGCTCAATGCCAGAACCCAGCAGGCGCATTTCGCTGTCCGCGTCGCGAAGGGTCATACCATCGCTCAGTTCGGCGAAGACCCGGAACAGCGCGCCGTCACGGTACTTAGGGAGGAAGGGATCTGCGCCGGACCATGGCACCCAGAGGTCCGCGCCGATAAGGTTGGGCGCGGTCAACCCTCTGAATCCGTCCTCTGCGACGCCGACAATTGTCGCAGACTCGCCAGACACCTGGATCGTTCGTCCGACGACGCCGGGATCAGCCGCGAAGTATCGCCGCCACGCGCGCGCACTGATAACAACTGGGCCTCCCGATCCCGCCAGATCATCAGCCGGCGTCAGGAGACGGCCCATCAACGGCCGGACTCCGAGCGCCAGAAAATAGTTCCCGGTCACACCTTCACCCATGACCGGTGACGCCGATCCGCCCTGAAACAACACAACCTGGAAGTGCCCAACCGGAAACATCCGGCGGACACTGCGTGGGTTCCGTTCGACCAGGCGCTCGAACCGACGAGACGTAAACCCCATGTTCGTGTTGATCGTGCCGTTCTCTGTCGCGGCGATATTGACGAGTCGCTGTTGATTCGGAACGTTGACCAGCTTGAAGATGGCGCCGTTTACCACGCCAAAGAACGCCGCGTTGACTCCGACGCCGAGTGACAACACCAGGACGGCTACGCCGGTGAAAACTGGCGTACGAAGCAATCGGCGCGCTCCGAAACGAATATCGCCGCGTAGATCAGGAAGTCGCCAGTCCATGGCTGTGCTCTCAGCCACAATGATTTAGCACTTTTCCCGTTCCGTAGCGAACCCGGTCAGGCCGTGCCGAGAAGGCCCAGCGCCAGGCGTGCCGGTAGGGAGGTCGTGTGCTCGAAGACCAGCCGCGGCGCGCCCGTCTCGACCTCGAGAACCTGGAGCGTCAGATGCTGCGTGCTGGTGTCGAGACCGAGATCAGGGACACGACGCGGCCTCCGCAGCCGCGGCACGATAACATGGACGCCGCGTGAGGGCCCCCCTCCTCCTGGTCGTGATCGGGATCGCGTCGGCTCTCGGCCCCGGCGCGTCCGCGCAGCAACAGGTCTTCAAGAGCGGCACGCAAGTCGTCCCGATTTACGCGACGGCGGTGGACGCTCGCGGCCAACTCGTCAGCGATCTGACCGAGGCGGATTTCCAGATCGAGGACAACGGCACGCGCCAGGTCGTCACCGTCTTCAAGCACGACATCCAGCCGATCACGATCGCGATCCTGCTCGACGCCAGTCCGAGTCTCTTTCCAGCGGCCGGTCAGACCGTCGCCGCGGTGCGCGAGCTGGCGCGCCGGCTCCTGCCAGACGACCGCGCGTGTCTCGGCACGTTCAGCCAGTCGGTCACGCTCGATCCCCGGCTGGCAGCGGGTGGTGACTTCGTGCTCGCCCGCCTCGACGCGCCCACGCCGTGGCCCGCGGGCACGGCGATCTGGGATGCCGTCGAGGCTGGCCGATCCGCGCTTGCGGCCGAGGGCGGCCGCCGCGTCGTGCTCATCGTGACCGACGGCGCCGACAACGCGAGCCGCGTCGATCCGGACGTCACGCGGGCGGGCCTGCAGCGAGAAGGCGTGATGGTGTACGCGATTCTCGTTCGCGGCCGGTTCGGTTTGGAGACCTCCGAAATCGGCGCGCTGGCCAATGCCACGGGCGGACGCTGGCTCGAGCTGAAGTCGTCGGCCGACGTGCCCGCCGCCATGCAAGGCATCGTCGACGAGCTGCACCAACAGTACGTCCTCGGCTTCAAGCCGGCGGCGCTGGACGGCAAGCTCCACCGGCTCGACGTGAAGGTGAAGCGTCCGGGCGTCACCGTGCGCGCGCGCCGCACGTACCTTGCCGCGGCAACGGTGGATCGATGAGGACGCCGGTTGCGGCCGTCGCGATCGTCGTCGCGGCCGCCGCCGCGGCCACGGCTCGACAGACGCCGGCAACGGCTCCGGGCACGATCTGGATCGCCGCGTCGGCGATTCACCAGGACGGGCATCTGGTGTCCGACCTCACGGCCGCGGACTTCGTCGTAACTGACAACGGCGACCCGCGCGACATCTCCACCTTTCGCAACGACAGGATTCCCATCGCCGTCGCGCTGATGATCGACGTCAGCAGCAGCATGGAGTCGAACTTCGGCCTGGTCCGCACCGCCGTCAGCTCCCTGGCGCAGCATTTCGAACCGGGCGACCGCGCGATCATCGGCACGTTCGACGCGCTCTCGTGGATCGGCCCTCGCTTTTCCGCTCGGCCGGAGACGCTGCAGAAGTCGCTCGCAGCGGCGCTCGGCGGCACGCTCACGCTCTGTGACGGCGATTGGATTGACAAGGCCGCGCTCGCCAAGCGCAACGAAAGTGCCAACACCAACTTTGGCACCGTGAATGAGTTCTCGCGGCGACTGGCCGTGCACGGCGGCTCGGCGATCTGGGACGGCGCTGCGTGCGGAGTCAACGCCGTGGCGGCCGACGGCGAAACACCCCGCCGTATTGTCGTGCTGCTGACCGACGGCGAAGACACGATGAGCTTCTCGACGGTCGGCAGCGTGATCGCGCGGGCGCGTCAGTACGGCGTGATCATCTACGCCGTCGCGCTGATGGGCGGCTACGGCATGGCTGGCGCGGAGCTCAAGTCATTGGCCGAGGCCACCGGCGGCGGCTATTTCTATTTGGCGAGCGCGGCGGGCGTCGGCGAAGCCTTCGCGCGGATCGGCGATGAGCTGCGCCATCAATACGTCTTCGGCTTCGTGCCGTCGGGATCGCCGTCCTCCCCGCACGCCATCGACGTCAAGACGCGGGCGGCGGACACGACGATCAGGTTCAGGCGCGTGTTTCTCGAGAACGCGCCGAGTCCCGCACCGCCACCGGCCCGGTCGGCCGGACGGCCGGCGCCAGGTCCGACGCTGGCGCTGCCGGCAGGCATGACCGTCGACGAGAGAGGCGCGCGCGCGAAGGACGAACCCGCCGCGATGAGCCCGGCGACTTCACGCACGCCCCTCTGGGACACGCTCGATGCGTTCGCGACGACCGCCTGGTCGAGCGGCACCGCACCGCGTATGAGCATCGACGGTCTTCGAGCGACGTTGGCGACGCTGCGGCGGGAAGCCAGCGCGTGGATCCGATCGACGTCGCCATCCGATCAACCGCGGCGCCGGCTGGCGGCTTCCGCTTACGTGCTCGACCTGCTGTACTCGCAGAACGACCCGTTTATCTGGACGAATGGCCAGCCGGCACCTGACCTGCTCCAATGGGCGGCGACGACGCTTCAAACGGATCCGCCGAGGCCGGAGGAACGGCTCTGGTACTTTGCCGCGCTCTCGCTCGTCGAGCGTGGCGGCGTACCCGATTTGCTCGAACAGTTCGCGTTGCGCGCCCTTGGACGATTTCCCGGTGAGGGACGCTTCGCCCTGGCGCGCGGCGTCGCACAGGATCTTCGAACGTGGCCGGAAGAGCGCGATGTGCGCACGTTCACGGTCGCGCCGGCCGTCGCGTCGCTGCTCATCGCCCGCTACGAGGCCGCGAGCCTCATCCCGTCGGTCACGAACGAGGCGATTCTCCGGCTTGGCTATTTCGAACTGCGCCGCGGACGCGTCGATGCCGCCCTCGCCCGCTTCGACGCGTTGGGCGATCAACGCGGCGACGACGTGGTGCTGAGGTTCTGGGGGCATCTCCTGCGCGGACGCGCCCTCGAGCAGGCCAACCGACTGCCAGAAGCGATCGCGAGCTTTCAGCAGGCGCTCGAGGACGTCCCGGCGGCGACGTCGGCTCGATCAGCGCTCATCGCCGCGCTGGCCAGGTCGGGCCGCCCGGCGGCCGCGGGGCGAATTGCCGCGGGCGCGCTCGAGGTGCCCGCGTCCGTCGTCGATCCGTGGACCTTCTACGTGCTGCCGGACATGCGGTTCTGGGAGCCGGTGGCGGCGGCGTTACGGCGGGCGGTGACGCGATGACGAATCGCCGGCTCGGCCTGGTCGTGATTCTCGCCGTCGCGCTCGCCGCGTTCGCCAGCGCGCAGCAGGCGACCTTCCGATCCGCAGTCGACGCGGTCGTCGTGCCGGTCTCGGTAACCGATCGGAACAAGCCGGTCCCGCATCTCTCGTCGGCCGACTTCGAGTTGTCAGACAACGGCGTGCGTCAGGACGTCACGGTGACCGCGATCGACACGATGCCGACCGACGTGACGTTCCTCGTCGACACGAGCGGCAGCGTCACAGGCAAAGCGCTGGAGCGCGTGAAGATCGATCTGCAGACGATGTCGGACTTGATGCAGCCGAACGACCGCGTTCGCGTGGTGTCGTTCGCGCGCGATGCGACCGACGCGTTCAGTTTCGTGCCGGGCGGCGCGACCCTCGACTTTACCCGCCTCACCTCGGGCGGCACCACGTCGCTGTACGATGCGCTCGTCACGACCCTCGCCGGCTCGCCGGCCACCGATCGGCCGCACATGGTCTTCGTGGTGACCGACGGCCGCGACAACTCCAGCTTCACGAGCGCGGACGACGTCATCGAGGTCGCGCGGATCTCTGGCGCGGTGCTGTGCGTGGCGCTCGTCGCCTCGAGCAATCCGCTCGTGCGTGAAGGCGGCCGGCTCGAGGCCGTTGATCCGCTCGCGTCGGAGCAGAGCGTCACGAATCTGCCGGCGGTCTCTGGTAGCAATATCGTGACCGCAAGTCCCTTCGGCACGATGCCCGCGCCGGCGACCGCGATCGTACGAAATACCGGACCGTACCGTGGCGGGCCCAACATGCCGGCGCTGAACGCCGCGGTCGGCGCGACCGGAGGATTGGTCTACTCGGACTCGACCCGGACACCGATGCCCGTCCTGTTTCGGCGCGTGCTCGACGACTTCCGCGCCAGCTACGTTCTGACCTACGTGCCGACCGGCGTCGAGCGTTCGGGCGCCCACACCATTGCGGTTCGCGTCAAGAACCGGTCGTACGTCGTGCGCGCCCGCAAGAGCTACGCGGGTTGAGCCGCACGTGTCGATCGTCATTACGAATCAGACGCTCGCCCCAGCGCACGCGCATAGAGCGAAGCTTCCTAAGAATCTCGAACGTGCGTCGGTTAGTTGACTTGTCCTTCAGCCTATAACTCCAACGATCGAATCCGGCGCAACCCTGGTAGTCAGCGCTGGGGCGAGCGGAATGATGAAGTGATGTGGACCGAATCTCCAGCGAGGCCTCCCAATGAAACACCGAAGGTCGTTGATTGTGCCCGACTATGCTTCGAAGCCGTTTCAGGAGATGTTCAGGGAATTGAGCAACCGTCCGCTCCCGACACTCCCGATCAAGAGCGAGTACTGGAGGACGATCCCAAGCGGAGACCTGCGCGGAAGTGAGGCCCGGGCGGCAATTGGCGGCTACATCGCGGTCTTGGAGAGTGCGCTAGAGAGAGCCTGCAGGTCGCGGTCGCTGCCTTTCTGGCTGCATGTTTATAGACGAGTGCCGGTTCGCGCCTCTGGCTCGCGCGCTTCTTGGGCTGCGCACCGACGAGCGATTCTTGAGACCGCAATGAAAAAGTCTGGTCAGATGACGCTTGGTCCGAATATGGCTTGGTCTGACGAGGTTCTTCCAGAACGCATTCTTGGGGGACGATTCGTTCGATGCGCATCCGAACGCTTCATCACGTCGCTGCGATATAGCCGAATTCCTGTGATTACGGAGTTTGGACCCCAGGACCTCGAGCAACTGCACTTACTAGAACGAATTGCGAGCGAGTTGCACAGGTGTGGAAGTGCGCTTCGGAACATTTCGTGGGGCAGCGTGATTCGTGTGTTGTCGACGCAGGAGAGCTATGAGGAGGTGCAATCGAAGGAGCTCAGGACCGTCATCGAAATACATGACACTCGACTCGGGACTCTTCAGGCCTCCAGCATCGGTGTACCCCTTCAGTTCATTGACAGCAAGGGCCAAGTAGGTCTCATCGCCCAGTACAACTTAGGCGCTTATCCCATAAGTCTGCTCAACCGCGTCGTGGGTGCTAGCGGAATGAGTCTCAAGTTCTCATCACAGCCTCAGTTTGTCTGGGTGCCGTTACCGCTCCTGGAGTACTACCGGCTCCATCGCCCGCTCGCAGATGCGTTCGCCCAGAAGCACGGTTGCCAACTGGCTGCCGTCTTCTCGGTGTTAGTTGCGTTGTCAATCCACACACCATTGCGATGGCGACACAACGCGGAGATGCTTGCGCATCACTGGAACCTAGCCCTCGACGACGCGATAACTCGACAACAGTTGGAGACTACCGTCTTTGGACTGGCGGAATTCGTGGCCGGCCTTCTAGATGCTCCCGTGAGCAGCGAAGCGGAACTTGGGACAGCGCTCCACTTTCTGACCCTGGCGGAGGCGAAACGTAGCGAGCTGTCGCCTTGGCTTGAAGGTCCCGTACACCTTTTCATGCAGGTGGATGATGCCTACTTGGTCGACTACGCATGGGTCATTTCATTGCTTTACACCATGTTTTTTGGAATCAACACGGACGATCAGCATTTCAAGGGTCGGTTGCTTGAGGACAATGTTCGCGGCCTAGGTACACAGGCCCTTCCCTCCGCTCCGTGCCGAGCCGCCGATGGCACGTCTAGACAAATTGATTCCTCCTTCGTCGTGGATAAGACACTCGTAGTTGTTGAGTGTCGAGCTATCGGGATGTCGATTGGGCTATCGCGCGGCGACGAGCGCGCAGACCAGTTCAGAAAGAACAAGATCGACAAGGCGTTGCATGACGCGTCGGAAAAGGCAGCTTGGTTGACCACTCGACCAGTTGGCAGAAACTACAGGATCGATTCAAGAATTCGCAGAATATGCCCAATCGCGGTCAGCTCCCATGTCGAGTTCGTTCCGTCAGCCGAGCCGTTCTACTGGCTCACTGACAACAAACCAAGGATCATGACACCTCTCGAACTGAAGAATTGGCTGTCAGATGGAACGTTTTCATCGGACATCCATAACGTAGTCGAGATACCAACGAAGTGAAAGGGAAATGCCTTTTGCACACGGGCAGCCATCAACATCCTGGCGAGCTCAACCCTCACCCCGATCAGGCGTGTCCGGCGGCGCGCGAGAATCTAGCCGCAGTACAGCACCACCGATCACTTGCTTCGGCCTGTGCTTCAGGCCGCCGCTCGAGATGAAACGTGGGCCGAATGGGCGGTTAGACGACGGCTGGAAAGCGCGGTAACGATGTCCGATCACCCTATGAAGAGAGCCTGCTACTTCTGTCAGGGGACCGAACCACTCACAAAGGAACACGCCTGGCCACAATGGATCTATGAAGCGTTCCCGAGAATTGATCCGGCGGGGTCGACACGCGTTCGAGACTCAGCAGGCAGCGTCGACAGACATTGGAGGCACTCGCGAACCACCGGGGTCGTCGTTCGCAGCATCTGCAGATCCTGCAATACGGGCTGGATGAGTCGTCTCGAGAACGCCGTGCAGTCGTCATTGACTCCGCTCATTCTCGGAGGCACGCTGACCATCACACCAGTCCTTGCGGAATTGGCCTCTCGCTGGTCTCTGAAGGCGGCAATGGTCTTCGATTCCATCCACCGAGACTGGCCCTTCTTCACAGTCGACGAACGACTGGTCTTCGCGAAGAGCGAGACGCTTCCGGCGACCCTCGGCATTGCCGTGTCGCTCGGACGCTATGAAGGGACTTTTACCTGTCAGCACATGCAGTCGACTTACAAATTTCGGTTCAGGAACAGCAAGGAGAAGAACCGAACCGTTGAAGTCGACGGACGCGTAGACACTATGACTGCTGGGCACCTGTTGCTTCAGGTCGGTTCGCTCCGACTGCCCGAAGACGTTCCGATCAACAGCATCCGTTTCGGGATCGCACCTCACTGGTCAGCGTACAGTCGGTGGATAAGACCCTTCCGGTGTCCTCTCACCTTGGGGCCGTCCACGATCCGCGCGATCGAAGATGACTCCTTTCGCGACTACTGCGAACGTTGGATGCCCAACGCCCGAAGCGGCCATTCGTCTCTATAGGGCCTGCAAAAGGTGACTTACGCGAGGATGCCACAGGCTGCCCTCCGCGTGGTGTCAACGAAAATAGTGTGGAGGGGTCGGCGATATCGTGCAATCCGGCGAGTCTGTCGTCTTGTGGAAGGTCATGGATGTCACGCCCGCGGCTTGATTCGCGACGAGAATCGTCGCCCGAAGTTCATACGTCCCAGCGGGGAGCGACGCGACGGAAACTTGGGTTTGTGCGTTCAGCCGATTCTCGGCAACCGCTGCGGCGACCGTCTGCTCAGCCACCGTCTGGCCCGATTCCCTAACGATCGTCCAAGTCACGCGGACATCTGAGGACGGCCCGGCTCCAAGGGCGGGCGCCAGCTCGAGCCCCATCAGCAGGCTGCTCGCAGCTGCCGGGACGTTTCCCAACGACAGGAACTGTGGCTTGGCATTCGCCCCCGTCCAGGCCGTCAGGATGTCGCTCACGCGGAACGGCCCAACGCGGTTCAGCTGCGCTACGACCGGCAGGTCCACACTGCCGACCTGGCCCTGTGCGTCGGCAATCCCAATCCGCAGGCGATACGACGCAGACGGTATGGGAATTGAAAACGAGAGTCGATAATTGCCACCCGCCGTTTGGGCGGAAAGCGTATGCCTGCCCGCGCGGGACTGGCCCTTGTAGTCAACAGCCGCGAACACCACGGTGAGCGGTCCCGGCACGCTTGCCGCAACTTCGACGTTCACGCCGAGGGCAATCTCGTCAGCCGTCTTGCCGGGTCGAATCACCGTTCCAACCGCAATAGGCACGCCATACTTCAGTTCACCGCTCGCCACCACCGCGTGAAGCTGGGCGTCCACGGGAACCGGCGCCCCCGACACCTCATGCAGCGCCACACGATTGGCTCGCACTGTGACGTCCGAACGTTTCACGCGCGCCGACAGTTTGAACTCGCGGCCGGGTGCGCTTCCGGCTGGCGTTTCTACACCCAAGTGGTAGACCGCGGAGATTGCATTGTTCACAAAACCGAAAAACCGGTCCGGCTGGCCAATGACTCGGTAGAAGTCGCCCCCGGTGGCGCCGGCGATGTTCTCGATTCCTTGACCGAGGGCCTGTCCATCATCTCGAAGGATCTTCGCTTCGTCGGAGGTCCGAACGGTCATGCTGATCTGGTCCGGATCGGGAAAGAGAACACTCACATGGACGCCGGCCGTTGCGGCCTCCCGTTCGATGTCTCTGATTTCCACTGCCTGGCGCTGCCCACGAGTCGCCATGATCAAACCATCGGAGAGGATCACCAGGGCCTTTTCACCGGCGACGGCTCGCATGGCATTGATCACGGCCTTGTAGCTGGCCATCTGCATGTCCGTCGTGCGCTGTGTGAGCGTAGCTATCTGTCGAGCCTTCCGCGCGACGTCATCGGCACACTGAGTTTCCAAATCACGCGGGGCAGCCCGTCGACCATTCAGACAATCCCGTTCGACCACACTGACAAACAGTGGTTGGTTACCGTCTGCGATCTCCAGGGCCTCGTTCAGCCCCACGACCACATCTGGTGGCAGGGTCCGCAGATCAGTCAACGTACCCACTGCGTGCCGGAGACCAACTTCAATGGCCGCGTGGTCACGCGTGGGGTTGACGGTCGCCCCCCCGCTTGTCGTCGTGAAGCCCACGAGATCCGATTCCGGCAGGTTCGCCACAAATCGGCTCGCCGCGTGAAAGAGGTCTCGGCCGCTCGTGGCCGCCATACTGAGGTCATCGACGAGCATCACCACAAGACGCGAATCTGGCACGGGCGTCGCGTTCGTGGCCTGTCGGTCGCTCGTCGCGTTCACGGCGCGTCTCGTCGGTGTGGTCTGGTAGTCGACGGTTTGCACTTGTTGCACACGGCCGTCGAGCGTGATTTCGAAATCCTCGGCCGTCAACCCGGGAACCGGCTTGCCAGCGTGATCCAGAACCGTGACATCGACGCGCACAACGGCGGTACCGCCGCGAAAAATAGGGGTCTGCGATGTCTGCTGTGCGGATAGGGTTGTCGCGCTCCCCAACAGGGCCGCGACGAGAATCGACTGCCGATTCATATCACCTCCGTGGCGGCGGGATCGGGTTGCAGCACATCGGCGACGTATGACATTTGTCATTGACGCCAGCTGCAACGGACACTATACGCTCGGGGTTCTTCCCTCCGCAATTAACCGAAATCCACTATCGTTGTAACGTAGGCCAGCGGCCTTGGCCGCGGCCCGGAGGCGGGTGGGAGGCTCGCTAACCGCCAGGGCAGTCCCGTTGCGGCGGAGATCTCATTGCAGTTCCGGTGACTTCCTTCGCTCGATAGCAAAGGAAATGTCGCCTAACAGCGGGAGGTCCGGGGGTTAAGATCTGGTGCGCGCGTCCGGACACCCTGAATGATCCAGAGGAGTTCGCTTGGCGCTGCGATTACGACCCAACCCGCCACACGAGTGAGCTGATTGCAAGGCTCCTGGTCGCCGCCCGCGGCCGCTCACTACCAGAGGCTCGTGAAATTGCCGCTGCGGCCGTCGGCGCGAACAGACTTAGGCCTCTGGCCGAGCCGGTCATGGAAGATCTAGTTCGCAATTCCAGAAACGAGATCGGCCTCCTGTGCCTCGGGACCTCAGGGGACAATGACATCTTGTGGCAACGTTACGGTGGGAATGGCGCCGGCGTGGCGGTTGAACTCGATGTTCCCGATCGGCTTAAGGGGCAGGCGCTCTTCGATGTTCAGTATCTGGACGAAAAGCGAATCCACATTGACCAAGTGGTCGCGGCTTTCCTTGAACGGAGCCGATCGTTCGAGGTCTACTCGCTGGCACTGTTGTCCAAGCCGAAGTTCTGGTGCGACGAAGCGGAGGCTCGGTTCGTTTCCAAGCGGCAGAACGTCTCTGTAGTCATTGAAGACTCCCGGGTGACGCGGTTGTTCATTGGCAATTCGCTGTCCACTGCCGTGGCAGACAGAATCAATTCTCTGGCCGGCGCGATCGAGGTTGTTCCCCGCAGACCCGGGGTTGTGGCCTGCCAGCCAAGTTTAGGCGGCGCCCGTCCCTGTGTGTGATCATGTCGCCACGCCGCGCGGCTTATTTGCCGCGTGAGGCAGCACGAACTAGCAATGGTCGACCATGAACGTTTTGTTCACGTCATGTTCCAGATTGACGCCAATCGCGTCAACTCACGGAGTGCCTTGGCCAACATGAACCAACTCGAGGCCTGGCGGCGGTCCGACGTAATCTTGCTGAACATGAGCCAGGTTGCTCAGGAAGAGGCCAAGGCGGGAGGTGATCCAAGACGGTCGCGCAAGGCGACTTCGTACATCTTCAGCATCACTCACGCATCAACGAGCTCCGACCGCGACGGGCTTCGAGCGATCGAGCGAGCGTTGTTTCCAAACGGTGCGGCAAACAGCAATGAACGAAACGACGTCGAGGTCGTGTTCAATGCGCAGAAGTACGGCGCGATTCTCGTAACGAACGACGGGGCCTCAAAGGCTCAGCCCGGCGGAATCCTCGGGAACAGAGCCGCGCTTGCTCGTTTGGGAATAACTGTCATGACCGACGCCGAGGCAGTCGATCTGGTACGGACCAAGATCGCAGACCGCGATGAGCGTGCACGAAGGTCGGCCGAGTCGGAAGGGCGGCCTGTGCCGGCATGGGTGGGCGTTGACTGAGCAACGAGGCCTACCGCCTAACACCGTCCAGCTTGGTCGCCGAGTGACTTGTCGGCAACTCTGGGCCACCAACACAGCACAATCGCCTTCTAGATCCCAACGGAGGTGGAATCCCTCATGGCCAAGAACATTGCACCGATGATGTTTGCAGTGTGCGTCCTGGTTGCCGTCTCGTGCGGCGCGTCACCGACGGCGCCGGCCCAGACCCTACCAGTGACAGCGATCGCGAGCTTCGATGCAGATGGCGGAACGTTTGCTGCGGAGACAATGCTGGCGATTCGCGATCTGCCGACCTGGCAGAATCTTTGGACCCAGTTGAACACGGGCCGTGTTCCCCAGCTTCCGCTTCCGGCAGTTGATTTCACGACGGAGATGCTGGCAGTCGTGGCGATGGGGGTGAAACCAACCACCGGCTTCCAAGTTTCTGTCGCAGGTGCAAGTGAACAGCAGGGAAGGGTTACGGTCGATGTGCTCGAAACGAGCCCCGGCCTCTGTGTGACCGGGCAAGTGCTTACCGCTCCAGTCATCGTGTCGAAGCTTCCAGTGCGTCCGGGGCCAGTCACGTTCAAGGTGACTCGACGGATTGTCAATTGCGGTAGCTAGCGCTATCCCATTCCCCCGAGTGAGGTTTTGCGTTCTCAGCTGAGGCGTCGGACGATGGATCTGACCGAGGCTCAGGCCAGGGCGCGAACCCGTTTTCTGCCCGCCCGTGCGATCGACGGACGGGCGCAGCCCGTCGCCGGGCAGCAACCAACTACTTATCTAGTGAGCAAGGTCTTGGGAGACAAGAACGAGCCGTCTTGGGCGCTCTTGCGTAGCTAGGACCGGCAGACCTCGTATGCCTACTGTTTCGTCAGTGACATCGAGACCGACCGCGCAACCTCGGCCAGCGGGAAGCCGCAGAGCAGCGTTTCCGCACCCTGGACTTGCAGGCTGCTCGCGGTGACCGGGCCCTCGAACAGCCCTCCCGCGACTGGCACAGGCCCACACTGCAGGCCCACTCCGACCGCCACGCCAAACTTTAGGTTGCTGATCGCGCCTCCAACCGACACGGTCCCTGTTAAGGAGCCTCCATGCAGGCACTGGCCCGAGAACCCACTATTTTGCCAGTTGCCGCTAAACTCCTGGCCGGTCTGGCCGCTCACCGTCCACGTGATGTTGCAAGCGTTGAAGCCTGGCGACTTTTCGATCCCGACCCACACGCCGTTCAGGTCCGGGAACGCGCCGCCAGACACCGCGATCGTGGTGCTGCCAGGCGTCTGATCCGCGAGCACGACGATAGCGCCGTTGTAGTTCCCGGCCGCTGTCGGCAAGAACGAGATCGTCACGGACTGCTGGCCGCCTGACGGAATCACGCCATTTGTCCAACTTGCCGAATAGCCTGACGGCGCGGTCAAGCCAGTCACGGTGACACTGGCGCTTCCGGTATTGCTAATCGTCAGCGTCGACTCCGTTGTGCTCCCGGCGAGAACATTGCCGAACGCAAGATTGCCGCTGAGGGCAATTGTCCGCGTAGCTGGGGCCGGCGATGGGGCAGGCGGAGCAGCACCGCCGCACGAGTATGCGGCAAGTGCAAGGATCGTCGAGATGGCTTTTCCGGCATGTCTCATCGGTCACTCCGATCACTTGTTCACTCGTGACCTGCACCGCACGAAACCACAGTATTTCTCGATGACGAAGCGAAGCGGATTGCTGACTTCAATAGCGAAGCCAAACGGACCCTTTCCCGAAGAAGTACTCGTATGGCCGGTTCGGTAGGGTAGCCGATCTTGTAATGACTGAACAAGAGGCCATGGCTCAACTAGGCGTTCTAGTGCCCGTGCCGGAGAAGTTTCCCCGGTTTTGGTTCACACCGAGGCCCAGTTTTTCGGACTCGGTCGATAGAGCGGTCTAGGAACGGGCGGCGGCGCTAGCGAATCCGGATCAGCTGCCCCGCCTGAGGCGCACACACTTTCACGTGCGGGCAAGACGCTGGCGAGACCGGCCCTTTCGCGCCAACCCGTTGCACGCCCGTCAACGCCTGTTCGAGGTTCGCTTTGATCGCCGTGAAAAAAGTCTGCGCGATTAATTGATACCCCTCCGGTGTTGCATGAAGACCGTCGTCCTCGATGAGCGAGCTGAAGTCACCAATGGCGAGAAACGCGGCTTCGTTGTCGACGAGCGGCACGTTCTGCTCCATCGCGAGCGCGCGAATTTGCCCGTTCGTCGCCTGGATCTGCTGGGGCGACACCATGCTGCGGGCCCCTGGCTTTTGCGGCAAGAGCGTCGACAGAAACACTTGCGTGAGACCAGCGTTTCTCGCCACCTGAATGTCCGCCCTCAGGTTCGGAATGATGTCGGTGGCCGTTGTTTGAGTGAAGTCGTTAATGCCTTCAAGCACAAGGAGCGCGTCAGGGTGCGTCTCGGAGATGAGGCCTGGTAGGCGCGCGAGGCCGCTGCCCGTTGTCTCCAGCCGCACTCCGCGATTGGCTACGGTCGGTTCCTGCGAGGTGTACCGCTGGTCGAGCAGACTCTGGAGCATCTGCGGATAGGTATTACAGCCGTTGACGAAGAGCGGGCGCGGCGCGGAGGACGTCATCGTACATGGGAAGTCGGGTCCGTCCAGCCCGTTCTCGCCGAGCGTGAGGCTATCGCCGAGCGCGAGAAAGGTCGTCGCCTTCAACACGGGAACCGCGGGCGTGAGCGTTACGACGAACGAGCAGACTCCGGAACGCGCGGGCATCGCCGAATCCGAGCCGGTGCAGGTGACCGTCGTCGAACCAACCGGAAATGGACTCCCCGAGCCCGGCACGCAGGTCGTTGACACTGGCGAGACGCCGCCGCTGGCGTCAGGCGCGGGAAAATTCACAGGCGCTGCGCCCGACGCGTTCTGCACATGGATGTCCGCCGGGCACGTCAAGGTCACCGCGCCCACGGGAGGCGGACCGCTCGGTCCCTCCGGATTGTGTCCGCAGCGCACTAACAGCAGGAGCCCGGCCGTCGCCGCAGCTCGTTTCAACCGCATGCTCAGCTGACCCCTCTCGCCCAGCCGGTGTGAGAATGCAGAAGAGAGCCCCGTCGTCATCGATCGGACCGCCCGCGGCGCTTGTTGACAACGATGATCGAACCCGCTTCGGTTCGGACAGATGTCCTCTACGCTCGACTTGGTCTCCGCCTCGCGTAGCGCCACAATCATCTGCTCCTCGGTGAACTCGCTCTTGCGCGTTGGCCTTGCTCCGCCCGTCCGCGGCCGTTTGGCCAAGGCCGCTAGCCTACGTCAAGACGAGGGTGGATCCGGATTCAATTGCGCGCTTGCAGCACTACGACCTGGAGAAATCATCCGGGTAGGTGAGTGGCACCGCATGACTGGAATCGGGCACGGGTTACGGTAGACTGCTGATACCTACAGAGAGACGGGACCATGACCTCGACCGCGCAAGCGTTTGGGCAAGGTTTCTTCAATGACCTTCGTTGGGGGTGGCGCGGCGTGCGCACTCGCGGCTGGCGCGCGGCGTTCATTGTGCTCCTGCTCGGCGTCGCGCTGGCCGCGAACGCAATTGTGTTTGCTGCAGCCGACGCGTTCGTCTTCCGTCCCGTGCCTTACGATCGACCGGATACGCTCGCGATCATCGAGCGCGTCGATCGGAACGTCACCGACTACAGCCGTCCGGCCGCCTACCGCGAATGGCGCAAGCAGCGCGATCTGTTTGCCGATCTTCAGGCGCACGTCAGCGGCGGACCGGCGTACCTCACGATCGGCGGTGTGACCGACACGGTCTACGGCGAGCGCGTGACGCCAGGGCTGTTCGCGATGTTGGGCGTGATGCCCGTCTGGGGCCGGCCGTTCACGAACGAAGACGCGGCTCCTGGGACGACGAATCCGGTGCTCATCAGTCAATCGCTCGCGCGACGCCTGTTCGGCGATCCTCGGACCGCGCCGGACAAGACGTTCTCAAGCGGACGCGAGACGCTCATGATCGTGGGCGTGATGCCCTCGTCGTTCCGGTTTCCGACCGCTCGCGAAGAGTTCTGGCGGCCGCTCGATCTGTCGTCGTGGCCGGACAACAGCGGCATTCGCGACATCGCGCGGCTGGCGCCAGGTCAGACGATCGGAACTGCGGCAAAGGCGGTGGCCGATCGCTCGCCGGCTGTCCTCGCTGCGTTACCGCAGCGGACCGCGACGGAAACGATGCGGCTGCGGTCGATGGCCGACGTGCGTGGCAATCCTGGCGCGCGGTCCATCTTCATGATGCTCGTGGGAGCCGCAGCGTGCCTGCTGCTCATTGCCTGCGGCAACGTTGCGAGCCTCGAGATGGCTGCGGCGGCCATTCGGATGCGAGTCTACGCAGTTCAAACGGCTCTGGGCGCCTCGCGCGCCTCGCTGATCCGCGTCGGTCTCTTCGAAGGCGCCGTTTTGCTCGGCGCGAGCGGCCTCGTCGCGATCATGCTGACGACCTTGGGTATCGCCACACTCGACAGCGAGCTCACGTCGTCCATGCGCGCGGCGTTGACTAACCCGCTCGACGTCGATCCGCGCGTGCTCGTGTTCATGGTTCTCGTCGCGACAGTGACCTGGCTCCTGACCTCGCTCCCGGTCATTTGGCGCGTCTCCCGCATGTCCGTCATCGACGGTCTGCGCGACGATCCCCGCACCACGCCGGCGACAAGGACGGTCGCACGATCTCGACAAGTGCTTCTGACCGGGCAAATCGCGCTGACGACGCTGCTGCTCGTGTGCGCGGTGCTGTATCTGAGGACATACGCCGCCAGGCTCGGCGTCGACAAGGGCTTCGACGCGGCAAACATCGCCACGATTCAGATCTCTGCCGCGCCAGATGCGCCAGTCCGGGGCGCCATCCTCGAAGCAGAGGTGCTCGCACGCCTGCGGGGAGCCCCTGGTGTCTTTTCGGTCTCGCGCGCGAGTGAGCCGCCGCCGTCGACGCAGAGCGGGATCGACGCGAGGCTCACGATCGAAGGGCGCGAAGCCACCGCGGAGCGCTTGATGCTGCACTTCGTCAACGTGGATCCCGAGTTCTTCCAGACGATGCGGATCCCAATCGTCCAAGGCGTCGCATTCGACCCAGGCGCGCCGCTCGATCAGATCGTGGTGGATGAGCGATTTGCGCGGAAGTATTGGCCGGACGGATCCGCGCTTGGCGCGCGCTTCACGATGCAAGGCGCAGGCATTAGCGGCGTGAGCAACTTCCAGATCGCAGGCATCAGCCGTCTGCTCGAGGCCGATCGCGTCCAGCAGGACAACGGTGAGCAGGTGTACGTCGCGTACATGCGCATCTCACCGACGTCCAACCCGCTGGGGTTTGTCGCGCGTGTCGACAGCGAGCGGCGGCTTGCGGAGCTCGGTGCGCTCGTTCGGTCGATCGCGCCACGGACGGTCGTGAGGGTCGACACAATCGCGCAGCGTTACAGCCTTCTCGCCGGCGACACGAAGCTCGCCGCGGCCAGCACGAGCAGCTTCGGTATCATCGCACTCATCGTCGCCGCGGGCGGGATCTACGCCGTCATGGCGTTCATCGTCGCCGCGCGTGGACGTGAGATCGCTATTCGCATGGCGCTCGGCGCCGATCGCGTCGGCATGCGACGTCTGATTCTTCGATCGTCGCTCACGCTCGCCGCGCTCGGCGCGAGTATTGGTCTTGTGACGGCCTGGATCGCGACGCGCTGGATTTCCGCGCAATTGTTTGGCGTGGCGCGGACTGATCCGGTCACGTACTCGGCGGTCCTGACGCTCGTGCTGATCACCGCACTCGTCGCGACATGGTGGCCTGCGCGCCGTGCGGCGAACGTCGATCCAGCCGTGATGTTGCGGAGTCAGTAACGGCGCCTCTCGACTTAGGTAAGCAATGGCACGCGGCGCGAGACGAGTTTTCAGCCCTGTACAGCGGTGTGACTTCGGCCAATTTCGAGCTGAGCCGCCTAACCAGCGTTAGACGCGCCTAGAAAACTCACGACCACCCTGCGGAAGAGTGGTCCGTTAGCGATAGTGGGCGACGGATAGTTTGCCGCAGCTCGATGCCGACAGAAATGGCGACAATGGTCCAGTTCACTCGGAGACTTTCGCTCCTCGCGTTCCTTGTCGCGTGTCTCGGGGCCCAAGCACAGCGGTCCCCGGAGGACGTATCCGCGCAGTTGGTGCGGCAGTACGAGGATCTACCGGACATCGCCATCGGGCGAGTGACTCAAGAACGACTTGACGTGCGAGCTCTCGTTCTCGCGCTCAGAAAGAACACGGCTGCCCCAGCTCGTCTGAGAGCCGCCTTAGCGCTCGAGCTAGCGTTCACGGCTCTACGCGACGACCTGCTGCCAAGGCCGTTGCGAAACCCTCTCGCGGAGTTTTCGACACTTGCGGACGCGAGTCGTAACCGTCCGAAGCCAGCCGTATTCGTGGACGTGTTCAACACCGCCTTCGAGCTCGCCGCCTCGGTCAAAGACGATGTGGCCTTTGTCAAGGCGTGGAACGAAGCCGCGTTGGCGATGCTCGAGGGCGGTTCTGAGGTCTCGCCGACTTCGGTGACTGGTCCCGGTGCATCCGCGCACTTGCTCGAAACGTTTCTCAATCGAACCGCCGACGCATTCGACAAAGGGCGCTGGCACCTCGCCCGCGCCAGCGTTCATGAGCGCCAAATTGCGGAGATCGTCGACTACGAGTGGCCAACCTATAAAGGATTCCACCAACCCTCCGGAAACACAGTCGGCGCCCAAGTCGACGGCAATCTGACTCGCGCACGAACAGCTGCGTTGGCTGAGCTGGAGACGGCCCGTGACGAGGAGTCGTATCGCGCGCTGGCCGATGTGCACATTGCCGAGATCTTCCTGGGGCGAAGTAAGAAGGACGACCTGAGCGAAGCGCTCTCGCATGTTCGTGAGGCTGTGGCTGCATCCCCCGATAGGTCGACTCTCTATCTCGCTCATCTTGTCGAGGGGCGTGTTGAGACTGCGCTCGGTCATGGCAGCGAGGCGGCGGCCGCATTCATTGCCGCCTCGCAGGCGATCCCAGGTGCGGACGCGGCTGCCTTCAATCTCGCGAGCCGACTCTTTCTGGAGGGCGACCGCCTGCAGGCGGATGCCCTTGTACGGCGAGTATTTGCGGCAAAGGATGTGGTGGATCCATGGGCATTTTTCCTCATGCCGGAGTATCAAGACTGGGAACGCAAGCTTCAGGCGCTGCGGGATAGACGTCGATGAAAAAGCTGGGGCTGTGTCTCTTGACGGTGTGCTCAGCGGCGGCGTCGCCCGACCGGACGGTGCAGGAAGGATTTCGCGCGTCGACGGATGCTGTGATCGTGGACGTCTCCGTCCGAGATGGCCGACGGCCGGTTGTGAATCTCACCACCCGCGATTTTGTTTTGCTCGACGACGGTATCCCACAAGAAATCGATTCTGTCGAGGTCGCGCCCACCGGCCTCGATCTGACAGTCGTTATGGATGTGAGCGGTAGCGCCAGTCCGTTTGCTTCGTGGATTCTCGGCGGAATTCGCGACGTGCGTGCTCTCTTGCTAACCGAAGACCGGGCGGAACTACTTACAGTCGGTCGACAGGTTCGCGCGTCGACGGCGCCGGGAGACGATGTGCTCCGTCTTAGTCCCCCGTTGATCGGTGACGGCGGATCGCATCTCTTCGACTCGATCACAGCCGCTGCCATGAAGACTGCCGAGCCGGGACGGCGGCACCTGATCGTCATCTTCACCGACGGCCTCGACACTCGCAGCGTCATTCCGGCGGAAACGCGCGACGATGTGTTGCGTCATTCGAACGCCGTGATTGATCTCTTTGCCATCTCGACCTCTGGTCGAACGAACAGCAGCGGCGTGATCTACCTGGGTGGGCCCAACGCTGGCACGGTGGAAACCGTCGGCGACTACGACTACGTGCTCCAGTCCATTGCCGACGCCGCTGGCGGCCAGTTCTACGCCATGCGGCCTGGCGACAAGGCCGCAAGCCGCCTCAAAGAAACCATCGATCTATTTCGAAGGCATTACTTGCTACGGTACCGTCCGGTTGGCGTCAAGTCGAGCGGTTGGCATACGTTGAAAGTAACAGTCAAATCTGGCCGATATGAGGTTGTTGCTAGGCGCGGGTACGAACGCTCCCGATAGCGCAACTGCGGGCGAAGCCTCGGTCGTTCGCAACCGTATGTTTCTCCGCAGTTACTGTGGCTTGAGCGATTCCTACGACCAAGCGAGCTGCGTTCGGGCTGAAATGCGCCTATCGCCTTCCGATTGTCGAACGCAAGAAAGCAGTTTATTCTGTGCTCGTCAGCCATGCGATCTAGGGCCGTTTGGCGAGCGCTCGTCACGGTGCTCCTTGCCGCCGGCGTCGCCCTGTCCGCACAGCAGTCTCAGCAGCCTTCGAGATCGCCGCAGCCGACATTTCACTCCAGCGTCCAGCTCGTGCGCGTCGATGTCGTCGTCGTGGACGCGGATGGCCGGCCCGTGACGGGACTCAGGCCAGAAGACTTCGAAGTCCTCGACAACGGACGTCCCCAACCGGTCTCGCTGTTCCAGGAAATGTCACACGAAGCGGCCGCCGCGTCGTCGTTTCTTCCGCATGACGTCGGCAGCAACGTGAGCACCGATACGGGCCGCTTGGTCGTACTGCTGTTCGACGACCTGCATATCCGAAAGGAATGGGCGGATCGAGCCAGGCAACTTGCGAAAGAGTTCGTCTTGAACGTCGGTGCCGACGCGACGATGGCGCTGCTTTCGACGTCGGGAACGTATCAGGTCGACTTCACGGACGACCGGTCGAAGATTCTCGCGGCCCTCGACGGTCTGTCGGGCCGCGAGAACCGGATTGCGTTGATCATGCCGGCCGGAACCTGCGGCGGTCCGACGCATCCAAACGAACCACAGCGACCGGAGGTGATGGCGCCCGGCGAGGCCGAGTTCCGTGCCTTGAATCATGTTCCAGTGCCCGCGATGACACAGCCGTGCAGTCCAGCGAGCTACTTCCGCACTATCGGCCACGAGATCGACAGTTCGACCCTCTTTCAACAGCTCGAGACCGCCGCCCGGCTGCTGGCGACTGAGGACGCTCGGCACAAGGCATTCGTGTGGATTTCGGACGGGTTGCCGTTCGGAACCACGGGCATCGCTCCGACTGGGCACAGCGGAGAAAACACCACGAAGGCGTACTTCGACGCGGCTATCGATGCGATGCATCAATCAGGAGTCGTCACCTACGCCATCGATCCTGTCGGCACCGGGCACCTCACGCCAGAGAGTCCGGTGCCGATGGACATTCTCACGCGCGAAAAGATCGGGAGCCTAACCGCCGTGAGCCGCCAATCCGGTGGATTCGCGGTCGTCAACGACGACGACCTCGCGGGCGGAATGCGCCGCATCGTTCAAGACATCGACAATTACTACCTGCTCGGGTTCTATCCGGCGGATCAGAATGCAGGACCGCATCAACTATCGGTCAACGTGAAGCGGCCGGGCCTGACGATTCGCCATCGACCGAGCTACGTCGTCGCTCCGCCCGCCGTTGCCGCCGGCCGGGCCGCGTCCTTGGCGACGCTCGTGACGTCGATGGTGCCAAAAGCGAACCTGCCGATGCGGCTCTTCGCTGCGCCGCTTCCGCCGGCCAGCCGCTCGACCAGAGAGGCCCGCGTTGCGATCACGCTCGAGGTGCGCGCTCCATCCAACGGCGCGGCCGCGAGCGGAGCCTTCAGCGACAAGCTGAGCTACGGCGTGTTCGCGGTGGACATTAACACCGGTCGAGTGGTTCGTTCCACCGCCAGAAGCGCGGCATTGTCCTTTCGGCCCGGTGCCGAAGACGGGTCGGCGCGGTACGCGATCATGACGTCCCTCGCGTTGTTGCCCGGGCAGTACCAGCTTCGCGCGGCGGCCCGGAGCGAGAAGCTCGGCCTCGAGGGTGCGGTGTACCTCCCGCTCGATGTTCCGGATTTTGGACGCCGCGATCTTGCGATCACGACCTTGATTCTCGGCGAAGCGACGATTCCTGTCGCGGCGGCGGAGGCGCAGAAGCTTCTGCCGTTTTCGCCCACGCTCGACCGGGAGTTCTCGCCGCAGACCACGCTGCGGGTCTATTTCGAGGTCGTGCCCTCAAGCGGCAAGGTGCATCTCGAAGCGCTCGTCGAATTCTTGAACGGAGAGGGCATTCCCGTGGAATCGTCCCAGCACGCCCTGGAGTCAGGCGCAGGCGCGCGCATTCCCGCGAATCTTCAGGTGCCGCTCGCCGGACTTCCTGGAGGCGCGTATCGGCTCAGGATCACCGTCGCTGACGGTAGCACTTCTGTTCGGCGCGAGACGGGCATCGTCGTGCGATGAAGCGCTCGCCACCGCCGTGCAGTGCGGTACGTCGGGCACGCCTGCAGCCTGCAACGACAGCAGCGAGCTCCCAAGGGCCTTGGCAGTACTGGGATCGTTAGGCTCACGGTGAATCAGGTCCGTCGTGAGATCTTGAAGATGGCGACTCGACTGGCCCGCTCTGGCCTAGGCTCAAACGTTTCCTTCTGGACGCTTGTTGCAACAGCGTCCCTCGTGGTTGCGGGTGCGTCCGCCAATGGGCAACGATCGGCGACAGTCACGTCGGTCGACCTGCAGCAAGTCGAGGCGCGTGGCGCCGTGTTCCAAGGGGGCGAGAGAGGTCCGCAACAGGTTGGTTTCGATGAACAAACCGACCTGGGCACGAAGGATCGAAAGTGTGTTGAGGTGACAGACGGTGATATCGTCCAGTCGGGCGACTTTATCGTGGGCTCGTTCAGGTTCTTTGCCAGTCATTGGCAATTGAACCGCGCCCGCAAGCTGTGGTGGATGCCACGCTATCTTTCTACTGGCCAGCTGCGCAGCCCTCTTCTAGTGCAGGCAAACGGGCTGGATCGACCAGGAGGCGTTACCACCTATCGCCGCGAGGCGCTGGTCCGAGGCAATGGCGGCCTTTACTTCTTCAATACTGATTTTGGGCTTCCGGAAGCTGGCAAGTGGCTACTTGTCGCCACGTCTGGTCCCAACTGGGGCTGTTTCGTCGTCATCGTCAGATAGCCAGCAATGATCTGTGAAACCACCGAACGGGCACTCTCCACCCGCGATTGCGCCGAGTGCTGCCGCCCGTTGCGTCAAGCGGAGGATTAGGCGTGTCTCACTTGATCGCGATCGCGATCTCGCGCTGCGTCTGATGCGATCCGCCGGCGACCGTGACCTGCAGCCGGTACGCCCCGGACGCGAGCTGCTGCAGAGGCAGCTTCAGGTCAATGGGCACCTCGTCGCGCGCCGCCACCGGGTGTGTGAGCGTCAGCATCACCCGGCCGTCGGGCGCCAGCGCGGAGATCGTGGCCGTCGCCGCCACAGGCGCCTGCTGCAGGACCCGCGTGTAGAGTCGCAGCGTGTCGCGCGGTGAAAACACGCGATCGAGGGTCGGATCGAACGGCAGTAGATTAATCGCGGGAACGATCGATCGCACCTGGCTATGCGCGATCGGCACGTGTGGACCGTCCGCGTACGCGAGCAGCAGATCGGTCACCGCGAGCGGCTGCTTCGAGAAATCCGGCACATCGAGCGAAAGATAGACGCTGCCGCCTGCATCGAGCTTGTCGCTTCGCGCCGACGCGCGCAACTGATACTGCCCGAACGGCAGCTGCAGGCTCGACGTGATCTCGTAGGTCACCTGATCGGGGAGATCCTTGACGCCCGGCCGCGGCCGCAGCGCGATCTGCGCACCCCAGCCGAACCGTTCGCGCACTTTCGCACCTTTGAGATCGATCGCGAACACGCCGAACAAAATCTGATCGAGCAACTGCTGATCGGCGGCCTGCATGCTCTTGCGCGGCACGCTGATCTCCATAGCGACGGCGACGCGCGCTTCCTTGTTCGAATACGGCATCGGGATGGCGTGCAGCCGCATGGCGAGGTCGTTCTTCGGCAGCGCTCCGCCGATGAGTTCCGTCAGTGGATCAGCTTTCTTGGTCGCGCCTGCCGGCGGCGTGATCTGGTAGCCGCGCCGGAAGCGCAGCGTGAGATCCGGGCGCCCTTTTACTTTCACGTCCAGCGGCCGGTAGCCGGTGCTCTTCACGTCCGGCGTGTAGAAGCCGAGCAGGTAATAGTTGTCGAGGTCGCTCAGAATGCGGCCGACACCCGCCGTGAAGTCGTTCGTGTTGACAACCGCAAAGCCCCCCGACGCCTCGGACATGATCTCAAGGCCGTGCTGCGCCTGGCGCGGCCATGCGTACCAGTCCGGCAGCGAGCTGCCGCCCAGGCAGGCGTCGTCGACACCGCCCCACACCGGCGAGCACTCTTCCATCAGCTTTTGCGAGGTGACCTCGCCGCGCGGATCGATCGAGTACACCGCCACGTCGCCCTTGCGCAGCGCCTCCATCATGTCTAGCAGCGCGTTGTCGTGCTGATTCGCCGGTTGCGTCGGGACGGAAGCGAGGGCTGTAGCAAATTGATCGGACGTGTACGCCGAGCTCGCGTCGATCGGCGTGCCAGGCGGCAGACCCACCTGGAACAATCCGCTCAGGTCCTTCGCCAGATTCTCCGACACGAGTACGAACGCTTTGCGCCGCCGATCGTTGCCACCCAGGATCTTCCCAGCATTCTGGAGCGCCTGATAGAACATCAGGTCCTGGCCGAACTCCATCTGATCGCACCCGGTTCCGGCCGGCGTGCCATCTTCGCCGATCGGGATGAACTGCGGATCGCAGGCGCTGATCGGGCGTCGATACGGTCGGCGTCCCTGAAACTTGTCGATCGCGTCCATCAGAAGTGACGGGTCGTCGGTGACTTCGACGTTGTGCTCGCCGCTCGTCTGGATCAAGGCCATCGAGGACGCGGGGCCGAGGTCGGTGACGACCTTGCGCGCGATGGCCTTTGCCGTGTCCGTTCGGCCGCGAAAGATGTGCAGGTCGTCAAGCAGGACCACGATCAGGCGCCCGGATCGCGCCGTCGTGTTGCTCGCGATGTCGACGTGCGTCGTCGCCGGCGGCATTGTCGAGACGTCCGCGGACTCGTCCTCGCGTCGAATCTCCTGGAACGACTCGATGCTCTGCGGTTTCTTGCGATCGGTGACGACGAAGTCATCCCGTGTGAGCCCATGGACCGGATTCCCGGCCTTGTCGACGACGACGACGTCGACTTCGACGAGCTCGGTGTTGGAGCGGAAGACCGGGCGGGGCTGCTGCGGAGTCTGAGCCTGCTGCGCCACGAGTACCGTGGACAGCCCGAGGGCCGAGCCGACGACGAGCACGGCGGACGTTCGCATCAGTTGTCCAATCCGCTGGCGGCTCAATTATGGCAAAACCGACCATCAAAAACACGCCTGGATCTGTCGAATTTGTTAGGGAATTCGACGAACTCACGTTGCTGGGTAGGACTGGATCGCTTGGGCTTAACCTGGAGTGTTAAAGAACGGTTGAAGTGTCCAGCCGGTTCGGGGCTACGCGGCGGCTAACGGCGGGCGCTCAGGGGGCCGACAACGCCTGGCAGGGGCTGCGGCCTGCCGCAACGCGCCTCGGTCCGTTACACTTCAACACCTTCATGAGCAGAGTAGCCGTTCGGCCAAACCTCCTTCGATGGGCCCGCGAGAGGGCGGGCCTCTCTCTGGAACAGCTCCAGGAGAAGTTTCCCAAGATCGAGGAGTGGGAAACAGAGGATGTCCAGCCGACGCTCAAGCAACTGGAGAGCTACGCCAGACACACGCGGAGCCACCGTCGTCACCGAAGAAAAGCTGAATCTTGAGAAGAAGAAGAAGGTCCTGATTCCAAACGTCTGCGTCGGGCTCGGTGTTCCTTATGTGGACAACTTCGAGATGCTGCGCGCGCTTTCGACGCGATTCGAGTGGGAGCCCTGATCCGCACTAGCCGTCGGCAGGACAATGTGAGGTAGCGGGTGCGAATCGAAACGTGCTCGAAATGCCAAAGGCCGTTCGGCGTCACCTCGACAGGGGATTACCCGTTCCGCGATCCCGAGCAGATCATCTGCCCGCATTGCGGCGCCCACTGGGGCACCGAACTCATTAGAGGCGACTTTCATACGACACCGCTGACCCCTGAGCAGGAGCGGGCCTACGCCGCCAAGACGAAGTTGCCATAGCGGCTCGACTGTCACTGTCTGAATTCCACCTTCCCAGCAGCGATGCCGATCTTGAGTAGCCTCAGCAGGTCATCCGGATCGCCACGACCATCAATCCCGAAGTCGTAGGCGCTCGGCGCGTCATCGCAGTAGTGCCCCTCGACCGTGTTCAGTGACGCAGCAATCGCGCCGAGAGCCTCATAGACTTTCTGCCTACTAGCCCCTTCGAGTGGCTCAGCGCGATCAAGCGCGAGGTCCAGATTGCGATGCGCGAGGTGTCGATTCCGCCAGTCGCGAACGAATCGGACCTTCTTGTCCATAGTGTCCATGGCACCCTCAAGACCCGACACATCCTTCGCAAGGTCGGGAAGCCGTCGCAGCGTGAGGACACTGTGGCCGGCGACACTCGGTTTGTCCGTCAACCGCGCGATGTTCAGGAGCACGTCTTCCCAAAGCACAGCCTGGAGCATGCCGAAGAAGGAGCCAGCCGCATCATTGAGCAGGTTTACCCGTTCCTCGCTCGTGCCAAACAGCGTGACGAAGGTCCGCCACTTCAAATGGACGTGCGCGCACTCGTTGAAGAGTTGATAGAACACCCGCCCCAGATCTTCCCCCTTCGCGCCGACGTAGCGCTGCTCGACTTCCTCCGGAGTGTAATGACGTGACACACGTCAAATTCTACAAGCCTCGGGGCGGTGCCCGACGTCTAGGCGTCGTAGGCGGCCCGGAATAACGTGGTGCAGGCGTGCCAGTCCTCACACGGGTGCAGAGGAATGACGTCTATCGGGCCGCGGAACGCTTGCGAATTGATCCGCTCGAATTCGAGTGGACCAGTCAGAACGATCCTCTCCGTGGTCTAGTTGAAACCATTCACCACCGGCCCACGGTGGGATGGTAAGGTCCCGCTGATTGGCGAACTCAAGAGTTCTTGACGCCGAGTCGGCGTATACTGAATGAGCCAACGCCAGACAAGGTAGCACTATTGAGACGATCCCTACTCGTCTCGGGCTTGATCGCTGCGACATTGGCAGCTGTGCGCGTCGAGCAACAGCCTGCGCAGACTCCCACCCAGATTTTTCGAGCCGGTACCGATTACGTGCGCGTCGACGTGGTCGTCACTGACAAAGACGATCAGCCGATCACGAACCTGACGAAGGACGACTTCCAGATCACCGAGCACGAGCGGCCGCAGACGATCGACGACTTCCAGTTCATCTCCGTGCCCCTGGTGCCTCGCGCGTCCAGGCAGAACGAGCCGCCCGGTCCGGCTGCGGACGTTACGTCCAACGCGCCGCCGTCAGTTCAGAGCCGGCTGTTCGTCATGGTGATTGACGATCTACACATCCTGGAGCAGGACCTCATCCACACGAAGGACGTGATGACGGAGTTCATCAAGGTCCTAACGCCTGACGATGAGGCAGCCATCGTCTTCACCGGCCATTCCAACTTGAGTCAGAACTTCACCCGGGACCCGAGCCTGTTGCTCAAAACGACTGACCGTCTGCGGGAGGCGCTGGGGTTCGGACTCGATGCGCTCGGACATTCCACACCGAGCAGTGTGCTCGCCGACAACAAGAGGGAAATGCTCAGATACGCTCGCTCGGCTGACTTCGTACTTAAGAACGTCGTGATGTCGCTCGCCGGATCGGGCCATTCGCGTCGCGCCGTCGTCTACGTCACCGCTGGGTCAGTCGTTCCAACCACTCCGCCCGCTACGGATCTCCCCTTCACGGACTTTGACGAGCTCCGGGAGGTGTATGACGTCGCGCGGCGTTCGGATGTCCCGATCTACACAATCGATCCTCGTGGGCAGGTGGTCCCGGAGGATGCTGTTCGCGGGGGAATCGGCAACATAGGCGTGCTCACTCAAGGATCGACATCGGGCAGCAATCCTGGAGTCGCCCAACGCTCAACGATCGTTGCGAACTTGACGCGGCAGCGGGACCGTTTGGCCGAGGCAGCCGTCAATACCGGTGGTCGCGCGTTCACGGACCAATCGAACCTCACCCATGCCGTGGACGACATCGTGGCGGACAATGGCAGCTACTACCTGCTCGGCTATTACCCGAATCCCTTCGCCGCGGATGGCAAGTTCCACGAGTTTAGTGTAAAGGTCAACCGACCCGGCGTGCGAGTCCGCGGGCGCCCCGGCTACGTGGCGTCATCGCTCCAACCCGCAACCACCGACGCCACTACGGTGCTCAATGCGACCATGAGCGCGGGTGTCAATGTCTCGGCGCTGTACTTGCGCGCGTTCGCGATGCCGGTGGCATCCGGCACCAAAGGCAGCAGGACCCTCGTTACTGTCGAGGTGATCTATCCACCGCGACCTGGCGAATCAGGCCGCATCGATGACGAGCTGCAGGTGCGGGTCCTAGCGCTCGATCCCGATGCGAAGATCAAAGCATCCTCGGGGGGCACGCTGCGTTTCAACGGAGCGGTGCCCAATACGCAGACGGCGACCGTTCTCATCAATGACGTGGTCGACCTGCCGCCGCAGCCGCTCACTCTGCGCGTCGGCGTAGCAAGCGGTGCACTCGGTAAAGCCGGCTCAGTCCAATTGTCCGTGGATGTCCCGAACTTCTCAGATGACAAGCTGCATTTGAGCGGCATTGCGCTTGGACTCAACGGAGTTTCCCCTTCCGCGCTGAACGCTAACGCCATTGAATCGCTGGTGCCCTTTCAGCCCGTCGCCACGCGCACGTTTGCTCCGACAGACACTCTCCGGGTATTTGGACGCGTGTTCTGGCGCTCCAAGGACCCGGCAGTCGTCACGACCAGAATCAAGGATGTCCCTGCATCATTGACGCAGCCGGCGCTCGCGATGTCTCCAAGCCCCAAAGGCGGCCAAACAGGTGCGTTCGATGCGGTGGTCCCGTTGGCAGGCCTCACGCCCGGCCGCTACGTGCTCGAGGTCACAGTACAGTTGCCCGGAGGAAAACCCATCATGCGCGAAGTGCCTTTCGCTATTCAGTAGAGGCGAGGTCAGGCCAAGCTTCGAAATCCGCCACCGACGCCGAGTTGCCGCGACAGCGGGAACTGCTTCTCCTTTTTGAGGATTAGGCGCTAGCATGACGTCTTGTCATGACCCAGCTTGGGCGGCCGACGTTCGAGACGACTCGTTGGAGTCTCGTGCTCGCCGCGGGAGGTAGCCATCCAACCGCCGCGCGCGAAGCCCTTGCCGCCCTCTGCGACGCCTACTGGTATCCCCTTTATTTCTACGTCCGTCGTCAGGGACACGATGCCGATCAAGCTCGGGATGTCGTGCAGGCATTCATTCTCATGCTGCTGGAACGCGACGACCTTCGTGGACTTCGTCCCGAGCTCGGTCGCTTTCGGGCGTTCCTGCTCGTGTCGCTCCGCCACTTTCTAGAGAGCCGTCGACTACACGACCGCGCGCTGAAACGTGGCGGAGGACACGCGCCGCTTCCCCTCGAGTTAGGAAACGCGGAGTACCGCTATCGTGTTGAGCCCGTCGATGAAGCCACGCCGGAAACAGTGTTCGATCGGAACTGGGCCCTCGCCGTTTTCGACCAGGTCTTTCGGCGAATTCGAGCCGAGTGGGAAGCGAAGAGCAAGGAAGCCGAGTTCGACCAACTCAAGGTCTGCTTGATGGGCGAGCTGCCATCCGGTGGCTATAGAGCGCTCGCTCTGAAGCTCGGTTCCACCGAAGCCGCAACGAAGATGGCTGTCCACCGGCTCAAGCGCCGGTTTCAGCAGGAGCTGCGCAGTGAGATCGCTGACACCGTGACCGACGACGCGATCGATGACGAGCTGCGGTATCTTCTGAAGGCTCTCCAAAGATAGGGTCCGTGCTCTGGGACGTTCGACGCACCGACGAGGATACGCGCGTGCTCGCCGGGCTCAAGGCTCTCGCTTCGCTCGACCCCGCGGCGCGGGGTCAGGGGGCCTTGACCCCGTCTGCGCGCGCGCCGTCGGAGGCTGGTTGCCGTCGAACGCCGGGTTTCGTCGTCAGCCGCGTGCCAGTACGCGGCCCGTTCCTTGCGCCGCCCGGAGCAGATGTTACTTTCGACGTCGGACTGCGCTGATCTCTGTATGAGCCAGTCGCACTGCCCCCGATGCGGATCTGTCCTGCCGACCCACAATCCGGAAGGTGTGTGCCTAGGTTGCATTCTGGCAGAACTCGCCTCGCCATCCGCGGATCCGAGTCCGGAAGGTGACTCATCCGGCGGCACGTGTCAGGAGGGTGTAGCCAATGATTGGCGTAGAAAGCGTCGGGATTCGCAGAGACATTTCCGTGAATCTCACCTATCCGCCAATTTTCTCGTTGCGCGAAGCGTGACCGGACGATTGCTATCCGAATGAAGAAACCGGCTTCTTGACGCGCGCCGGTGTCAGTCGGTGGGGCCGCCTCCGGTGGCGATCAGGGTTCCCCAGATCACGAGCGACAGCACACACCATGCGGTGAGCCAGCGGCGTCCGATGCGTCGGTGCCGTTCGACGCCGTACTCGCGGGTGAGCGACGCGAGCTCGGTCGCATCCTGTGCTGCGATTGCGGCTGCATCGAAGTCGCGCCAGAGGTCTTTGAGAATGGGGCGAACGACAGCAGACCGGTGTCGCTCGAGCACCGCCGCGGCGGCGGCCGCCACGTCCGGGTCCGGTTTGTCGAGCAGCAGCAGGAACCGGGGGTACAGGAACGCCTTCCACGAAACGAACGACGAAGCCCGCGTGGCGATCGCGTACAGCGGCAACGCGATCAGCCACGGGCTAGTGCGGCCGAGCGCGATGATCAGGATGAATAACGTCACGAAGGTCGAGAGCGCGACCGTCGCAGTTCCGATATTGAACAGCCGTCGCAACTGCTGGTCGCGTTGAAGCTCCCGTTCGAACCGTTGCTCAATCTCGGATGGGGATGTCGGCGGCAAATGGCTTCGATCGGGCTCCCGAGCCTGGGTCAAGCGGGTTGTCCGGCTAAGCCGATCGGGGGAGCGGCCCTTGGGGCGGAAGGGCGCGGCGGCGGCCCCAATTGAGGCTGAGCGATAGAAGCGGACCCGTCATGGCCGTGGTGACGAGCGCCATGAGGACCATCATGGTGAAGATCTTCGGCGTGAGGATGCCCAGGTCATAGCCGACGTTGAGCGCAATCAGTTCCATCAGACCGCGGCTGTTCATGAGCGCACCAAGCACGATCGAGTCGCGCCATCGAAAGCCCGTCCAGCGCGCCGCGACCGCCGTGCCTCCAAGCTTCCCGGCCGTCGCGACCGCGATGATGCCCAGGCAGGTCGCCCAGCTTGCCATGTCTCTCAGCAGACCGACTTCCGTCCGAAGGCCGGTGTAGACGAAGAACAATGGCAACAGAAACACCGAACTGACACTTTCAAGCCGGTCGCGCAGTAGGGCGCGGAACTCGCGGTCGCGCGGCATGACCGTCCCCACGATGAACGCGCCGAAGAGCGCATGGATGCCGATGCTTTCGGTGATGAGCGCTGACGTCAGAAGCGCCGCCAGAACAATCGCCGTTTGGCTCTTCGTCAACGAGCGTCCGGATTCCTTCGGCGCCAGCACGCGCTGCAGGAACGGGCGACCGACGAAAACCATCGCCAGCACGAAGACGACCGACGCCATGGCAATGACGAACAACGTGGCTGCCGCGCCGCGGGCCGTGACGAAGGCGACCAGGAAGGCCAGAAGGGTCCACGCGGTGACGTCGTCCACGGCCGCGCATGCGATGGCGATCGCGCCGAGCGCCGTGTGCCTCAAGTGGCGCTCGTCCAGGATGCGCGCGAGTACCGGGAACGCCGTAATGCTCATGGCGATCCCCACGAACAGCGCGAACCCGTAGAACGGCACGCCGGGTGGCGCGTACGGCGTGTAGAGGAGGATGGCCAGCGCCACGCCGAGCGTAAAGGGAACGATGATGCTGAAGTGGCTGATAGCAATCGCGGCGTGGGCCTTGCGGCGCAGGAGCGCCGGATCGATCTCGACGCCGACCACGAACATGAACAGCAGGACCCCAATCTGGCTCAGCAGTTGCAGCGTCGACATCGACGCGTCCGCGAACAGGAACCGACTCACGCTCGGGAGTACCCAGCCAAGGAGCGAAGGGCCCAGGAGCACACCGGCGGCAATTTCCCCGACGACGGGTGGTTGTCCCAGATGCTTGGCCGCCGTCGCGAGCGCGCGCGCGCTGAGGACGACAACGACCAGTTGCAGGAGCAACCGCGGTAGCGGGTGCCGGGCGTTGTCGATCATCTGCGTGAACACGGCCGAGGGGCCCGTCGTTGCGAGCACGCGGACGCCGTGAGAAGGAAGCCACCAGTCGCCGAGTCGCAGAAGTCCGGCAACGACGAGGAACGCTGTAAGAGCGATCGCTGAGTACATGAAAATGCCACGCTTCATGATAGCGGCTGGTTCCTCAAACCCGCCAATTGTCCCATTGCAGTCCCCCGCGGCCCCGCGATGAGGGCGAGCTCGTGGGACTCGAATCGGCGGAGACGCGCAAGATTAGCAGCGGTTGTCGCGTGCGTCATCGAGGTTCTATCGGCGCTCTATGGACAACGTGAGCGGCGCGACTCCGAGGAGCGCCAAGAACCCGAAGCCAAGCTTCCCGGAACGATTGATGAGCGCGAATTCGACGTCTTCGCCTGAGTCGACAGAAAAGGTGACGCTCTTCCAAAACAGCGTATTGTTTGCTCTGAGAAGATGCGTTCCCGCCTCGACGTACATGGTGACCGAGTCACCGAAAATCAACGTCTTCGTCGGGCCGTCATCAAGTCGTGCGTAGATCTGGCGCTGCTGCACGTCCGTCTGATCTCTGCGACTCAGGGTGACCGTGGCAGAGCCCTCGGGCACCTGACGGTACACCTCGTGTCGTGCCAACGTGTTGTCATCCGCCGTCAAAGTATTAAGGGTGGTCATGACTGGGTCCCCCTGCAACACGGGCCTCGCGAATGCCCATGGCGACCAACAATCCATTGAGAATCGCCTGAGGACGAGGCGGGCAGCCCGGGATGTACACATCCACAGGGACGACGTGATCGACCCCTCCAACCGCCGCGTAGGTGCCCTCACCGAACAGTCCGCCACTGCATCCACACGCACCGACGGCCACGACGACGCGCGGATCCGGCGCCGCCTCGTACGTCCGGCGCAATGCAATCTGCATGTTGCGGGTCACGGGTCCGGTGACCAGCAGCAGGTCCGCATGCCGTGGACTGGCCACGAGATGAATCCCGAAGCGCTCCAGGTCGTAGATCGGGTTCGTCGTGGCCGCGATCTCGAGTTCGCAGCCGTTGCAGCTTCCCGCGTCGACCTGGCGAACGTGGAGGGACCGCCCAAGCCGTCCGTGGATGCGCTGGCGAAGATATTCGGCCGATTCCTGCAACGTTGGGCCAGGATGCGCGTCAACCTGCAGCAGTGCGCCTCGTCCTGTGGTCGAATCGACTTCGAATCGCGCGGTTCGCGCAAGCTGCTGACGTGTGTATGCGGCCACGTCGACGTCATGCGACACGCCAATGGCCTCCTCCGGGCACGCGCTCACGCACTCCCGACACTGAATGCACGAGGCATACGACAACGTGACCGTCCTCTGAGCCGTTCCGTCGCTTTCGGCGCGGATGGCGCCGGTCGGGCAGGATCGCGCGCACTGATCGCACGCGATACAACGGGTGAAATCGATCACGGGAAATCCAAACGACGGCCGCGTCTCAAACGGACGCTCCTCGGTGAGAACTCCCGTGGCGAGGCTTTTCGCGAGGATGCGGAACATATCGTCGTGTCCTTTGCGGGTCTCAGCGGTCGTTCCCGGAGTACGAGAAATTGAAGCTCTTATTGACGACTGGGAAGTCCGGGATGATGTTGCCGGGCGAGGCCTGAACGATCGCTGGCCAGTTCAGATAGCTCGGATCGGTGATTTTCACGCGATCAATGTCTCCTCGCGCGTCGGTGGCGACCCAGTGTGTGCACGGTCCTCGCCACGCCTCCACCCAACCAAGCGCGGACGCTCGTGCAGGAAGCTGCCTCGGCGTCGGCGCGATGATCGGGGCGGCACGTCTGGCGGGTAAGCCCTCCAAGACCTGCCGCAGGATCGACAACGATTGCTCAATCTCGCGAGCTCGTACCATCAGCCGCGCTCGGACGTCTCCACCCGTCTCCACTGGAACGTCAAAACGGAGATGGTCGTACAAATCGTGCGGGTGGTCTCGACGGAAGTCCGTGTCGAGGCCCGACGCGCGCGCGGCCATGCCGACAATCCCGAGGTCGCGCGCGGCTTGAGGCGTGAGGGTTCCGGTGCCATCGACGCGATCAGTGAAGGAACCTGAATCGATCAGCAACGTGAAGAGCTCGGTGAATGCCGCCTCGAATCCACCGAGATACGTCAAGAGCGCGCTGCCTCCACCATTGAGGACGTCGCGCTTGAGGCCGCCCACCGCAATGGCGCCTCTCATCAATCGCGTGCCGACGAGCTGGTCCTGCATGCGAAGGAGACCTTCGCGCAGTGCCTGCGCGCGACTGGCCGGAATAATGAATGCCACGTCCGTGGCGATGGCGCCGATGTCGGCGATGTGGTTGTACAACCGCTCGAGTTCGAGCAGTACGGTTCGTAGCGCGCGTGCGCGGATCGGCACGTCAACGCCCGCGAGTCGTTCAATCGCGTGGGCGTAGGCGAGCGCGTGGCCGACGGAGGTGTCGCCTGACACCGATTCCGCGAGAAACACCCCGTGGTGCCACGGCCGCTGTTCAAAGCGCTTCTCTGTACCCTTGTGGACATAGAAGAGCCGGAGCTGCAAATAGAGAATCGGCTCACCGGCGACACCGAACCGAAAATGCCCGGGCTCGATGACACCAGCGTGGACGGGTCCGACCGGCACCTGGAACACCCCTTCGCCGGACACCGGTCGGAATGGATGGAACACTCCGGCCACGCGCGGAACCGGCCGGTCGCCGGCGAAATCTTTCCTCAGCGGCCACACGCCATTCGGCCAATCGTCATGCAGGGCGACCCGCGACAAGTTGGGGTGGCCTTCCGGAATCAGTCCGAAGAAGTCCATCACCTCACGCTCGAACCAGTTCGCGGCGGGATGCTTGGCAGCGATTGACGGGAACACCGGTGTGTCCGGATCGATTGGCGTGTCGATGTGCAGGAACGTTCGATGCCCAGCCACCGACCAGATTTGGTGGACGACGAACCGGCCAAAGGCTTCCCGCTCATCAGTCGCGAAAAGCGCGGCCAGTCGCCCGCCAAGGTCACCGGAAATACGATCCGCGAGACTTGGCAGTCTCGTCGCATCGATCTGCAGCGTCAGCTCTCCCGGACGTGACGAGCGAAGGGCGGTTGGTGTCACACCCAGCGCGGTCGAGACCGAAGAAATGTCGGGCGTCATGCTCCACCCCCCACCACCCGTGTTGCGGCATGAATCAAGGTCACCACGAATCGCGGGAGGTAGAAGGCAGACACGATGGCGACGACCGCCGTGGCAATCGCCACCGCCATGCCGAGATCGAACCATTCGAGCTCCGGAGCATGGCCGTCCTGCGGCTCGCGCGGCGCGCCGAGGACGAGCCGTCCAATCTGAAAGGCCATTCCACAGAAGAGCATCACCAGCGTGCTGAGAAATAGTGACGTGGCCACGACGTGCGGACCGGAAAAGCCGGCCTTGAGGATGATCATCTCGCTGAAAAACATGCCGAACGGCGGCGAGCCCGTGATCATGATCGCGGCGATGACCAACAGGCCGCTCGCGACGGGTGCGCGGCTGAAGGTGCCGGTTCCCATTTCGTCGAAGTTCGACGACTTGTGGAGCTGGGCAAGCGTGCCGGCTGAAAAGAACGCCACCGGCTTGGCCAGCGAGTGATACGTCATGTGCAGCAACGCTCCGAATGCGCCCGCCTCACCTCCGAGACCCACGCCGATGGCCATGATGCCGACGTGCTCGATGCTCGAATAGGCCAACAGGCGTTTCACGTTCCATTGGATCAGAATGAATGGCGTGGCAATCAGGACAGACAGCAGGCCCAAGATCAGGAGCAGGTGTCCTGAGAACTCAGGTCCCAGCGCGGCCGTTGAAATGAGATGGATCCGCAAGACGCAGTAGAGCGCGCCGTTCAACATCCCGACCGCCATCAGCACGCCGGCTGGTGATGGCGCTTCGCGGTACGCGTCAGGTTTCCACGTGTGCATGGGCGCCAGGCCCGCTTTCGTGCCGTATCCAATGAGTGCAAACACGACGCCGAGCCGGAGCGTGTAGGGATGCAGCGACGAGCCAGCCTGGATGAACCGCGTCCAATTCAAGGCTGCCATGCCTTCGCCGAGGCGCCCCTGGCCGGCCGCAAAGAGGAGGACCGTTCCGAGCAGGGCAAATCCGAGGCCCAAGCTGCCCAGCATCAGAAATTTCCAGCCGGCTTCGAGCGAGGTATTACGGTCATGGAACGTAATAAGGAAGACGGAGGCCAGCGTCGTCAATTCAACTGCGATCCATAGAATGCCGAGGTTGTTCGACATCGAGACGAGCAGCATCGCGAACACGTACGCGGGAATCAGGCCGTAGAATTCGCGGCGCATCCGGGAGGTCACCAGGTTGCGCGCTTCATTCCGGCGCAAGTAGCCGATCCCATAGAGGCCCGAGAGCCACCCGACGAATCCGCACAGCAACAACACCAGGGCCGACAACCCGTCGACACGCAGGACGTCGCCGAAGGCGGTCGGAATCGCACCGCTCAAGAAGAGACGAACCGTCCCGAGACACAGGCCAAAGGTCAGCGTGAGGCCTCCGACCATGACGCCTTCGTTAAACCGGCGCGGACCGGCCAGGGCGCCGATGGCACCCGTGGCGAGCGGCACGGCGAGCGTCCAAACGAGAAGATTCACGCGCTAGCCTTTCAGTGTGGAAAGTCGGCTCACGTCCATCGACTCGAATCGGTCCACAATTCGATGGACGAGGATGCCGAGCACCAGGACCGCTACGATCACGTCAAACGCAATTCCCAACTCCACGACGAGCGGCATGCCCGGTGTCACCCCGACGGCCACAAGAAACACCGCGTTCTCAACTGTCAGCAACGCGAGGATCTGCGTGATCGCTTTCTTGCGCGTGACCATGAGGAATAACCCGATCAACAGCATCGAGAGCGCGACGCCAACGAGGTGGTGGGTCACCCCCACGGCGACCTCCGGGAATCCGGTGCTGACGCGGTAGCCGACGACGGTCAGGCCGAGACACACCAACAGAGAGGCCGGGACATTCAGGAACGGCTCAATCTCGCGGTGGATGCCGATCCGGTCGATCGTGCGGACCAGGAACCAGGGGATCAGCAACGCCTTGAGCACGACCGTAAGCGCAGCGGTCACGAGCAGCTCATAACGAGACTCCGTGATCGCGGTCGTCGCGGACACGACGCCGAGCAACAGCGATTGAAGCCCGTACAGGCGGATGGCCGTGATGAGCGCCTTCTGACCGACCATGAGATAGGCCGTCACGAGCATGCCGGCCACCGACAGAATCAACAGATCTCCGATCATCCGTGAACCTCAGAGGAAACGAATCGTCAACGCCAGGAACGCCAGGCCCAATGAGATCGCGACGAGCTCTGGCACGCGAAAAAGCCGGAGCTTCGCGTTGGCACTCTCCGTAATCGTCACGGCCATGGCCAGCAGGGACAGCTTTACGATCCAGGCGAGAAGCGCGACGATGATTGCGGCAGGCGCGAAGCTCGTGGCGATGCCCGCCGGCAGGAACAAATCCACAAGGAGCGTCAAGTACAGGACTTCTTTCACCGCCGATGCCCATTCGACCAGGGCGAGATCAGGTCCCGCGTACTCGAGGACCATGGCCTCGTGGATCATTGTCAGCTCGAGGTGCGTTGCGGGATTGTCTACGGGAATGCGTCCGGTCTCGGCGATCACGATGATGAAGAGTCCGGCGAACGCCAGCAGATCACTCGGATGGAGCGCGATGCCGTGCTGGAGGCCAGTTCTGACCAGACTGCCCAGGTTCAACGAACCCGCGGCCAATGCCGACGTGAACAGACCGAGCATGAGCGCCGGTTCGGCCAGCGCGGCAATCGTCATGTCGCGGCTGGATCCCATGCCCCCGAAGGCGCTTCCCGTGTCGAGGGCCGCACTCGCGAGCGCGAACCGGCCGAGCGCGAACGTCCCGACGAGGAGCAGCACTCCACCGGTCGCTTCGAGCGGCGCGGCCGCGAAGAGGACGGGCACGAGGGACGTCGCCGCCACCGCGGCGCCGAAGTAGACCCGCGGACCGGCCACGAAAACCCACGACGCGGTCTCGGACCGCACCGACTCTTTGCGGAGCAGCTTGGCCAGGTCGTAGTACCCCTGAAACAGGGGCGGTCCCTGCCGGTTCTGCAGTCTGGCTTTCATCTTCTTGATCACCGTCTTCAGCAATGGAGCGATCAGGAGGACGCCGGCTGCCTGCAGCAGCGCGAGGCTCCCGGCGCGAAGTACATCCAGAGTCATGGGGATCACGGATGGCCCCCCAACCACACGAGCAGCAGAACGGCCAGTGCCAACACGTAGCCGAGATACGCATGGAGACTCCCGGCTTGAAGCACTCTCATACCCGCTGCAGTGCCGAGCACCGTCCGTAGCAGCGGACGCGATACATAGCGCTCGAACGTCGGCTCCGTCTCCGATCGGTAGCGCACCTCGCGCGTGAAATAGGGCGAGATTCCTCCGAGGGCTTCCACTTCTCGAGTCGGGCGGTAGACGGCGCGGAAGATCAGCATGAGTGGCTTCGAGAAAGCGGTCGGGGTGTACTCGGTCTGGGCCGACAGGTCTCCACCGCAACCCCAGGTTGGGACGCGACGAACGGCTCCTCGACTCCGCAACGCAATCACCGCGGCGCCGACAACGGCCGCAAGCAACGCCACGCCGAAGGTCGCGGGTATCACGTGATCGAACGATTCAGCCGGCGACGTCATTCCGCTCGCGCCCCACGCAAGACTCGGTACCGGCTGCAATCCCGGCAACGACACGAGCAGACTCGACAGCGCGCGCAGGATCGTGCCGGGGAACAGCCCCAATCCGATGCAGAGTGCTGCCAGGAATGCTTGTGGCACGAGCATCGTAGGCGGGACCTCGTGTGCGGCGGACGCGTTCGTGCTCCGCGGCAGGGCCAGAAAGCTGACGCCGAAGACTTTCACGAAGCACGCGGCCGCGAGCGCGCTGGTCAAGGCCAGCAGTCCGGCGCACAGCGGATAGTTCAGTCGTATCAGGCCGGGTGTCGACTGAAACCCGACTAACAGCGCTTGAAATGTCAACCATTCGCCGACGAAGCCATTCAACATCGGCAAGCCAGCAATCGCCATGGCGCCCACCAAAAAGAAGAGGCCCGTCCAAGGCATGTATCGGAGCAATCCGCCGAAGTGCTCGAGTTGTCGCGTGCCGGTCTTCATGACGACACTCCCGGCGCCCATGAACAGCAATCCCTTGAACACCGCATGATTCAACACATGCACGAGACTGCCGGCGAGGGCGACTGCGGCAACCTCGGTCCTCCCCAGCGCCAACGCCAACATCGCCGCCCCTAATCCGAGGACGATGATCCCGGAATTCTCAATGGTGCTGTACGCGAGCACTCGCTTGATGTCGCGTTGGGTCAACGCGTAGAGCACGCCGAGGATGGCGGACAGCGTGCCGAGTCCCATGAAGATCAGGCCCCAACTTACCGCCGGCGTGCCCAAGCCAAAGGCACAGACTCTGAACAGACCGTAGATGCCGGCCGTGATCAGAACGGCCGACATCAAAGTGGAAATACTGCTCGGAGCTGCCGGGTGCGCCTCGGGCAACCAGCCATGGAATGGCATAACCCCGGCCTTCACGCCAAACCCGACCACGAACAATCCGAAGACCACGTCACGCGTGACGCCGGACACGACATTTCCGGCAAGCAGTGACGCCAGCGAGAGGGAGCCGGACGTTGCCGCCAGCGTCAGGAAGCCAGCCACCAGGCAACCCGTGCCCACGTGCGACATGACGAGATAGAGGTACCCGGCGACTCGAGTTCTGCGCTCTTCGTGGTCCGTGGCCACGAGTGCGGCGGTCGCCAGGGTCATGATCTCCCAGGCGAGCAAGAACGTGATGACATCGCCGGCGACGAACACGAGCTCGACGGCCCCCAGCATCAAGTTGAAGCCGACGCCGACGGTCGCCATCCGTGACGGCGGGACCGAATGCGCGAAGTACCCAACGCTGTAGACGGCCACAGGGATTGCAATCAGTGCGAAGACGGTCAGGAACCACGCCGAGAGGGGCGTCATCGAGTACGACAACACGAGTCCCGACGGCACGTGGCGAAACAGCACGCCGTCCAGCGAACGGCCTGTCAGCAAGATGCGGATCGCTGCGTCGGCGGAAACCGCAGACGCGAGAATAGCCCCGCCCATAGCGGCCAACCGACAAGCGCTCGCGCGGCGCGCCAACAGAATCGTCGCGACCACGGTCGCGAGACGGACGACCAGGGACGCGGGCACGCCTGTGCTCACCAATTCAAGCCAGTTCAATTCAACCTCTCCACCACACGAGAAGCATCAGCCACACGACCAAGGCCATGACGTACGCCAAATAGGCGTGAAGGCTCCCGGCCTGGACCCCTTTCAGGCCGTTCGCGACGCGGAGCACCACGCGGAGTAAGGGCCCATAGATAAACCGTTCGAAGGTCGGCTCGATCTCTGCGCGATAGCGCACTTCTCTCGGGAAGTAGGGCGAGACTTCTGCCAGCGAATCCACGTGCCTCGTAGGCCGGTACACGGCCCGGAAAATCATCATGAGCGGCTTGGAAAACGCCGTGGCCGTGTATTCGGTTTGTGCCGACAGCTCCCCCCCACAGCCCCACGTCGGCACGCGCCGAGTCCGTAGGCTGCCGCGCCAGGCGAGCGCACCGGCCGATGCGACTCCGCCAACCAAGGCCGCAGCAAAGACCAGGGGAACGATGTGATCGAACGCGCCGCCGCCAGACGTCATGCCGAGCGCGCCCCAGGTCGCGTCTGCTGGCAACTGCAGCCGGGGAGGTATCTGCAACACGCGGCCGAGCACGCGAAGGACCATCCCCGGCCATAGTCCTAAGGAAAAGCAAAGCACCGCCAATAACGCCTGTGGAATCAGCATCACCGCTGGTGCTTCGCGCGCGTCGGCCGCGGCCGGGCTGCGCGGCAAGGCCAGAAAGCTGATCCCAAAGGCCTTCACAAAGCACGCCGCCGCGAGCGCCGTGGTGAGCGCCAAGAGCGCGCCGGCCACCGGAAACAGGAGATGCATGGGCTGATCCGCTGAGCCGCGGAACCCGTAGAGGAATGCCTGAAACGTCAGCCACTCGCTCGCAAATCCATTCAGTGGCGGGAGGCCGGAGATCGCCATCGCGCCAATGAGAAAGAGAAGTCCTGTCAGCGGCATCCGTCGCAGCAGACCTCCGAACTGCTCAAGTGCTCGATTCCCGGTGGTCATCACGATGTTGCCAGCGCTGAGAAACAGCAGGCTCTTGAACACCGCATGATTCAGGACGTGGTATAGGCTCGCCGCCACGCCAATCCAGGCGAGCTCTGGCTGGCCGGACGCCTGCGCCATCATGCCGGCGCCAAGGCCGAGCAGGATGATGCCGATGTTCTCGATGCTGTGGTACGCCAGCAGGCGCTTGATATCGTGCTGCATGAGCGCATAGAGGACGCCGACCACGGCAGAGACGCCTCCAAGCGCGACGACGATGACGCCCCAGGACAGCCGGGGCACGCCCAGACCAAAGACGCCGACTCGGATGATGCCGTAGATTCCAGCTTTGAGCAGGACACCGGACATGAGGGCCGAGATGCTGCTGGGCGCCGCCGGATGAGCCTCGGGCAACCAGATATGCAGCGGGATGATGCCCGCCTTCACGCCGAAGCCGATGACGAAGAGTCCGAACAGCACGTCCCGCACCGGCCCATGCACGACGTCCCCAGACAAGAGGCTGGAGAACGCGACCGAACCCGACGCGGCAGCGAGCACGAAGAATCCCGCCATCAGACAGCCGGTCGCCACGTGTGACATGACCAGGTAGAGCAGGGCCGCACGCCGCGTGACAAGATTTTCGTGTTCGGTCACGACGAGTGCTGCGGTCGCCAGCGTCATCGTCTCCCAGCCAAACAGGAACGTGATCGCGTCGTCCGCCGCGAACACCAGCTCGACGGCGCCAAGGAGAACGTTGAACGCGACGCCGATAAAGATCGCGCGCGCTCGCCAGGGCCCGTGCCCGATGTATCCCAGACTGAAGATGGCAATGACCATGCCGATGATCCCGAGTGTCAACAGGAACCAAGCAGCGATGCCGTCGATGCGGTACGTCAGCGAGAATTGAGACGCGGCATGGAGCAGCAAGGCCCCGTGCACGGCCGTTTGCGAGCCCAGCACGGCGATGGCGGTAAGAACCGTCATAGCGGACGCGATGGCCGATCCGACAAACGCGACTCGTCTTCCGACTCTCTCGCGGGCGAGAATGAGGGTCGCCGCGATGACGAGCAGTCGCAGCAGAAGCACCGCTGGCAAGCCCATCCAGGAGGCGAACCGCATCAAGGGACACTCCTCATGCGTTGGTGCGAGCCTTTCGCCGCGTCTCCTTCTGGAGCTCCCTCAACATGGTCTGGGCGTCGATGAGATGGTGGTTGAACACCTGCCGAGCCACCGAAAGCAATGTCAGGATCGAGCGATCGGTCAACGCGTAGCGCACCTTCGGGCCGTGGTTGTGAGGTCTGACGATGTCCTTGCGTCGCAGAACCGCGAGCTGCTGGGACACGATCGGTTGCTCAACGTCAAGCGCCTGCTGAAGCTCTCGAACGCTGCGATCGCCCGTGCCGAGGAGTTCCAGAATGTGGATGCGGATAGGGTGCGCCAGGGTCCGAAAGAAATCCGCCGTGAAGAACTGCAATGCGGAGGGCGACACCTTTCGCCTCACACCCAGACTTCGGATGGTCCTGTCTCGCCAAGACCGGTGAAAAGGTAGGCGTCGCACTCGACCTGGAGCTGCTCATCGACGCGCGTCAGGCTTGCCATGATTGGTCAGTATATAATAATATTCTCATATATGAGTCAACGCCTGCGGCACTGGCCCTGGAGCTCCGCACACTTCCTCGACTCTCGACTAATATGAAGACCGACGCATCGTGACTGGCGATCTGCAGGTATTCAAAGCGGAGTTTTTCAGGGCGCTCGCCCACCCTGTGAGGATTCGAATCCTCGAGGCTCTCACCCGCGGAGAACTCGCGGTCAACGAGATCCAGAGGCAATTGAGTTTGGAGCAGTCACTGATCTCGCAACAGCTGTCCATCCTCCGCACCAAAAACATTGTCACCGCGAGAAAGAGTGGGACGACGGTCTACTACGCCTTGCGCGATCAGAAGTTGGCGGATCTCCTTGATGTCGCGAGGGAGATTTTCAACAATCAATTGGTCGGCACCCAGACGCTCTTGCGGCAGTTGAATCGAGAGCTACGCAGCCGCTAAACGAGATTCAATCCGCCCTAGCGTCTGTGGGCCTTCGATCGACATGGTGCGGTTCTCTCGCAGGACTTGCTCCTGCAGAACGATTCGTGCTCGGATGCGTCGGACTTGAACCGCCGCATGGATAATGGTTGTCTGCATTTCGCGATATTCAGATCTGAGCGACGGGCCCAGCGGAGGAACCTGGTAGGCATGACGCAAAGCCGGCATCGCGAAGGAGAGAAGCGAACATGCCCGCATTGCGGACAGGCCTCTACGTTTAGCAATCGGACGATGGTTTCCGGAACGCGCGCTCCGAACTCTCCGCGACTGGATGAGACTCGAGCGTTGGAATACAAGCCCGGCTGGACGTGCGAGAACAAGAAGTGCTCCCAACGCTACGACTTCAACATTTGAGCCGCCTGTAGTTGAGGTCAGGTTTTGCCGGAGCCGAAGACGATGGGGGACGGGCGCACGTCGGTCCAAGTCGCGCCGCATGCGGCTACTGTTGGAGCGACGCGGAGAAGGCACGGTTCCAGCACCTGCACGGGTTGTTCGCGTTCTGCGACGCCTCGCAGCAGATCTATCTCGGACTGCCTTCGTGGCAGCACGACTGGCAGCAAGATTGGGAGAAGAAGCGGGCGAAGTTTCTGCAGAAGAAGGCCGAGACCAACGAGCCACCAAAACAGCAGAGCTGACGACCGATAACCCGCGTTCTCTGTTCTTTCCTGCCGGATTGGGAACTCCAGGGGCGACCAATGCGGGGGGCTTTGATGGCGAACCCGAGCCCTCTCGCCGGAGCCGCTCACCCGCGCTTGAACTTGTAGCTCCCAAAGAACGCCGCAGTGTCGAACCGACGCTCAGGCAACGCAGACAAGGCCGAGAAAGACCGTTGGCGAGACCGTGCTGGCGGCCATCAAGCCGTTGTGCAAAGGCTAGTCGCCCCCAAGGCCAAGCCGGCGGACGACGTATTCCTGTCCAGCCTGCTGCTGCATCTCTTCCCAGCTCCGAAACCGCGTCCGCGCCGCGATGTGCGCATCCCATTCAGCGTCCGGGATTTGCTGGAAATCCTCGGTGCTGTTGACCTCATACCCAGATGCTTTGATGAGCTCGCCGATCTCGGTGAAATCCGTGTGCTCTCGCATGAACTCAGGCGGGAAGAGTTCGTCGAATGACACCGAGCCGCTCAGATTCTCTGCCCGTCTCTGGATCTGCTGCAGCTTCCGTTGCATCTCGTCGAGTCCCGTGATCCGAATCATTGCTCGTCCTCCGTTCCAAGATGGTTCAGGCCGAACGTTGGGGATATCCGGATCATCTGCTTGTCGTATTGCGCGTCCCAGCGATCTTTCGGAAAGACTCGCTGGAGCAACCGGCCGCGAATGGCGTTACAGATCCAGCCTTCCGGCAGACCGCTCGCCACGGCAAGTTCGCGAACGTGAGCGAAGCCATCATAGTGGAACTCGCGTCCCTTGACGACCGCCTTCATGGCACGCGCAAGTCTGGTACATCGGTCACGAAAAGCCGGTTCATCGACCTTTTTCGATACCATCAACGCTCGGATCCAGCCATGCGTCGTCAGGCGGAACCGGGCTGCTCCCATGACGCTCATCTCGTCATCAACCAGCCCGTCGTCAAGGAGTTCACGCCAGGTGGTCGGTAGAATCTCGGCGTAGTCAGGCTCCCCGGCAGTGACGTGCATGTGGCGGAGGTCATGCTCGCCGAGGTCGTCCAGCATTCGGAGAAGCACGGTTCGCTTTTGGTGCTCCTCGTCACTCACGGACATGAGAGGATCATAGCGCGACCAGCCTGCTAAAATTGCTCGGATCCGCTGCAAACAGCGGCCCGCTGGCGCGCTCTTGGCGTTCCCATCGGGCCAACGTCGACTAATCACCCCCCCAACTGACGGGCCAACCGGGCAATCCCGCAACCGTCTCTACATGGGCGGGGTCACCATCGTTCGGAAGCAAACGGTCCGATGAGGCACCTGATCGGGCGAGCCTGTGGCCTGCGATCATCGCTCAGCGGCTACACTGCCGCCGAGTGGTCCTGATAAACGCCGCAGGGTTTAGGAACCTCCGGTCGATCCTCCTGTCCAGGCCAAAGCGCATCATCGCCGTTCATTCGCGCCTCATTAGATCTCGCTCCACTTCGTGTGGCACCCGAGCGAACTTTGTGTACCTCGGCCCAACACGCCGACGATCGTACGGTGAGTGGTCGACATTTTGTGGTGCTAGTTAGACGAAACGAGAGGCGTTAGCCTTCAGAGAGCCTGTCCGTCCCAATAACCTAGTACCCGTTCTGCTAGATCGACCACAGTGAGGAATTGCCCGAATCGCGACCTCGCGTCGCCGTCAAGTTCGATGACCAGACTAGTGTATTGGACGCCGCCTCCAAAGTAGCTTCCCCCGAAATAGACGGTACCAAGCGCGCCTGAGAACTCGGACCGTCTTCGCGTGTCCGCTACCGACTTGTGGTGTGCGGCCTCAGTGATGAAGTGTTTGGCCCCATTCGCTATGTGCGATGTGACTTGCAGTAGCACTTCTGTCTCGCGCGCCCGCCGTCGGGCGCCGTGGTTCCTTGAGCCAGGCAGGTGCCAATCGAGCAAGTGCTCGGCAGTAACGAAGAAGTTGAACGCGCGGTACGTGTCGAGGGGCGTGGCCTTGAGCTCCGCGAAATCGTGGCGAAGCTTCTCTCGAAGATCAACTGGTGTCTTGAGATCGAAGAATCCCGTGGGCGACATGGTTAGTCGATCGCTTTGTGCGCGCTCTGCGGAACGATTCTAGAACTCGGGACGGATGGCTCAAAGGACAATTCGTCTTGCATCCTCGACTAGCTCTCCTCGCGGCCCTCGGTCAGCGAAGCCGAGCATCGCCAATCGAGCTGCGCCTCACTGCCCAAAGGTTCTGGCTACGCCTCCAGTGATGTGCTCCGTGTGGTCCAATAGTTACTAGTGCCGCTGGCAATCTCCCAGCGCGCAGCGTCAAGTGACAAAGTCGGGCCGCCGCGCGCTCGGACAATAGAGAGGATGTTCAAAACGTGACCCCTTTGTAGAGACTGCGGCCAACCCTCCACTTATCGCCTCCGGCCTTGCCTCTAAGTAGCCCCCGCTGTCTAAGGATTGTCAGGACATCGGTCACTGCGGCCTTGCGAAGGTACGAGCCCCGGAGCAGCGGGGTCAAATCCTGGCGATGAATCATGTTGTGCCCTTTGAAATGAGCGAGCACCCGCATCGCCAAGACGAACGCTTTTTCCCTGGATTGACCAGCGAGTTGATCGTACACATGCCTCGGATGCGTCAATTTGCGGACGAGATGGTGGTTGAGTTGATAGGTTAAACAGTCCTCGGTGAACCCGTCGAGCCTCTTGTACTGAAGGCGCTGAAGACCCTGAATGTCGGAGGGAGGGTGCGTTTTCTTACCTGTCCCGCGCCTAAAGAGGATGTAGTAGCTCTCGTTCAAGCCCTCAGCTAGACCGAGCTCAAGAGTGACGTTAGCGTTCCAGTCCGTGATGTCGAAGAGCGAATAGTCACACCGGACAATGCCCTGCCTGATGCGTTCGAGGACATGCGCTGTCTTGATTGCGCTGTCAGCGTAATGAAACTCCAAGGGCACGCGCTCCAGGGCCCGACGGAACGCTTGAAAGGTCGAGGCCGGCGTGTACGAACAGGCGACAAAGACGGAAGGGTGCTTATACGGAGCTCTCGCCATGCTTCCTCCGAGCGGTGATAGGCTCGCCAACGACGCCTGTGCTCGCGCGGCGGCTTATTGTCGCGCAGACTGTGCTCATTTGGAAAACACAGCCAATCGGGAAAGGCTCGTAGAAACGACAGCTCAGTGGCAGACCGAGAGCTGACCGAGATCCACGCACTTGGGCCCGGTCTCTCGATGAGAAATGGTCTTCGCTTTCCAGGGCCGATGACGACGCAGTCACGTGATCCAAGAGGGAACATTCGCGAACGCAACGCTCCGACTCAAAGCCAATGTCCCTAGTTAATGGTCTAGGTCACACTCGACTCGTACTGCAGTGTTCGCCGAGCGAGATCTCCAAGAATGATCCCACCTCTCGCGTCGTTGACCCGCCGCCATACGCGGTAGCCCTCCAGAATCGCACGCTCCCAGTCATTGAGCGAAAAGCGACACACTTCCAGTTGCGAGGTGAGTGCTTTTATTGTGACCAAGAGGTCGTACTCCACTCGATCGACGCCGTCGAAGAATGAGTGGGTGGCTGCATGATTGAAGACGATGGCGGATACCGCTTCCTCGATAATCGCCGCGCGCGCGCCATCATCGACCTCGTCCACTCTTGGCTGGCTCTTGCGCTTTCGCTTCAATGTGCGGCGGGTGATCGGCGACCACCCGAGGACGGCCGCGTAGGCGAAATGGAACACGTCATGGAATCGATATCCGTCGTCCTCGTAGGCATTGTCCGTGAGGGGATCGCCGTATTGCATACCGTTGAAGGTCACCGCGACCCGCACGCGGCCTCGGTCGAGAAGTTCGCGGAGTTCGACCCTGAACTCACGAGGTAATTGCTCCGATTCTGCGAAAAGCTCGTCGAGGAGACGATGGCCGAAGAGTCCGCCTTCCTCCGTGGCGCGCCACCGATCGTGAATCTTTCGAAGATTCCGGTTCGCAACGTCCTCGAGCGTCACGCCAGCCTTGCTGGCAAGGTTGGTCACGTACCAGAGGACGTCTCCAAGTTCTTCGGCAATTTGATCCTTGAAGATGACGTAGGCGTCCCCTTCTCGAAGCCACTTCTTGTATTCGGTCAACAGGGACCCGGATTCGCCTGCGAGACCTAGGAGCGGCACCATGAGCGCCCGCTCTCGCTCCAAGGGCGAGTCGATCGACGAAAGAGGAACCTGGTCGGTCCCTTGTGCTCTTTGTTGGTAGTCCTCAAAGGTCGGGCGTCTGGCGCCGACCTGAATCCCACGGTCGATAACTCTCCAAGGACACGCCAAGGCGGTCGGCAAACTGGCGCTGGGAGAATCCAAGCGCAACCCGGAGCGCACGAATTCGACTCTCGCGTTGTGCAGCGCGCCCCGGCATGTCCGCACATTGCCATCCTCGTCGCCAGAAGGGAAGCGGAGGGCCAGTGATGGCGAACAGAAGTCGATTCTTGACCGAAGGGAGTGCGAAGAAGTACTTCAGAAAACAGTCTGCGACCGGTCTCGACGGCCCGAGTGGGTGCCCTGCCGGGTGCCATGCCGAACGTGTCGGCTCGGGGGCCTTATCGACCTGAGAAATCCGGCGGGAAATCGCGAAATCCGGAATGATTTGGCGCGCCCGGGAGGTCTCGAACCTCCGACCCTCGGCTTAGAAGGCATCGGTTATCTCAGGCGGTTATGTTCAGGCCCATTTGATCGGCCTGAACAGGCCCTAATCTAAGCTCGATCTCCGGCCGGCACAGTGTCCCGCCCGTTCCGGCGATAACCGATCACTGAGTGGTCCTGTTTTGGCGGTCTGTTGTTCGCCGGAGACTAGCTGTCTCCTTCCAGCACTTGGGCTCGGGGTTCGTTCTGCGATCAAGAAAGCAGCAGCCACAGAGAATCACAAACCGCCGCCCTCTTCCTGCCACTCGGCACGCCGACTCGTTCTCGAACTTGACAAGACGATCCTGGAGTAGGCGCTGCGAAAGAATGGTGAGGCCAGCCCACCGCCGGGCCGTCTTCACGTTGGGCCTGCGAGACTTACCGGGTGAGCGAGCGTCGCGCTTGTCACGCGATGGGGGTCGGGCGATCGGAGTTCCCAGGATTCCGTGGACAGTAGCTAGCCTCTTGAAAAGGGCAATGCCGACGTCCAATCCACCGAGCGCGAGTCGAATCCGATCAACCTACGAGTTCATCAAAAGCCATCGGGACAAGTTCAGCGTGGAAGTCGCTCAGAGAGGATCGGCGCTAAAAGACCTCCGTCATTGCGCATTGCGCCTTCGGAACGTCCAGATTCGGTCAGGCGTCGATATCGTGTAGAGCGACAGTGATATTGACCCCTTGCGACAGCAAGACCGACCCCCTCCGGGAGGATCACGTGGAGCAGGCGCGACCTTCTGGTATCTCCGACGGCGGAGGTACATGTGATCGGGGGGGAGTTGGTCACAGCGATTCGGAGCTATCGGCTCGCGGCTGGAGCAGCAAGGCGATCGCCCGCGAAAAATGTCCTGCTCTTCGGCCCGCCGAGCGCCGGCAAGACCCATCTGGCGATCGCCCTCGCCCCGCAGCGGCCGAAACCGCCACTCCGTCTTGTTTACGAGCGCGACCGCGGTGATCGCGGCGCTGGCCAAGTTCGAGACCGAAGGCCAGTTGGCCGATCGCCTGCTGTTCCACTTGAAACCTAAGCTGCTCATCATCGACGAGACTAGGCTATCTGTCGTTCGAGCGCCGGAGCTCGCACCTGTTCTTTCAGCTGGTGGCGCGCTGCTACGAGCGCGGCAGCTTGCTGATCACCACGAAATTAGCCTCTCACCAATGGGGCACCCTATTCGGCGGCGAGGTGTTGGCCGCCGCATCCTCGATGCTTACTGCACTGACAACCACGCGCGCCTCGTTCAAGGCGACAGCTCCCGACGGAAGCAGAAATGCGAGGACGGTTCCTCAGCCCATCGCCGACGTTGTAGCTGGCCGAGCCGGCGACACACAGGCGCACGAAGAGAAAGGACACTGGCAACAGAGGGAGTTAGTCTTAGTGACGGAAGGGGTCAATTAGCCCTCTCGCTTCACAACCGGAACGAAGACTGACTGGACCCAAACGGAACGCCTGTGTCAAGATACAACTAGGTTCACAACCACGATCGACCGGACTCTGGCACGAAGGCCGAGGGGTGATCCAGCTCATTCCCCAAGACGATTAGTCTTCATGTGCGGAGGTCGACAGGTCGACCTATCCTCACCTCGAGGCCCGTTTGAGGTGTATCCCGGAGCTAGTTGCTTATGGATACTATTTGGCAAGACATCACATCCGGGTGCCGCGCTCTGACGCGACAACCAGGATTCAGCCTGACCGTGATCCTTACTCTCGCGCTTGGACTTGGGGTATCGACATCGCTACTCAGTGTAATCGATGCAGCGATTCTAAGGCCTCTACCATATGCGGAGCCAGAAGAGCTGGTGAAGATCACTCTTGAGGCGAGATCGGTTGATGGTCAAGTCAGCCACGCTAGCCCCTCATACGATGACATGACGGCTTGGCAAAAGGCTGGCGTGTTTTCGTCGATCGGTATGTCACGAAAGATCCTCTCGGGGCTCATAGTCGATAATGGTCAGCCTGAACGCTTGAACGCGGCAGAAATGAGCCCGCGCTATATAGATACTCTTGCAGTCGCGCCACTCCTGGGTCGCCCATTCACCGAGGATGACATGCGGCCAGGTGCGACAGCGGTCGTTCTCCTCGGGTACGCTTATTGGCAAAGTCACTTCGGAGGCAGAACCGATGCTGTTGGCGAGTCGCTTCGATTCGACGAGGGCGCTGCGACCATTGCCGGCATCCTGCCTCGACAGTTCGAGAGTGACACAGCCCTGTGGCGTCCGATCCGTGTCGACGATTCGAGTCGCCGCGGGACAGGGACAGCGTTAGTCGCACGGCTGCGACCACGCCTTACTGCTCAACAGGCCCAACACCATCTTGCCGAGATGTTTCCGGACACTCTTGGTGCCAACAGTTCGCCAGTCCGCGTTTCTGTTCAGGTGGAGCCTCTCCTTGACTCTATCCGCGCAGGTTATCGATCTGCGGTCGTTCTTCTGAGTGGCGCGGCAGCTCTAATCATGCTCCTGGCTGGAATCAACGTGGCCGGTCTCCTCCTTGTGCGAGGAGCGCAGAGGCGCGTAGAACTCGCCATTCGGACTTCAGTCGGCGCCGGTCGTTCAAGGTTGATCCGACAGCTATTAACCGAGACCATTGTGCTGTCGCTCGTCTCAGGAGTACTCGGCATATCGATAGCGGGGGCCTGCCTGAAGACGCTGACTGGGTACATTCCAGTTTCGTTCTCCCCGGATGCGCAACCTGTTCTGAACATTCGCGTGATGACTCTTGGCTTTGCAACGACTCTGATTGTAGGCCTGGTCGTCGGACTCGTGCCCGCTTGGCTGCAGTCGCGTGTTGAGTTGCGCTCAATCCTTGCTAGCGACGGTCGTCGCGGGAGCACAGCCCTTAGTCAACGGGCTGGTCAGGTCTTGATCGGCACCGAGGTTGCGCTCGCCGTCCTATCGCTCATCTTGGCCGGATTGATGTTGCGCAGCTTCGCTCGACTCGTGGCCTCTGATCTTGGGTTCGATCCCAATCCGATCATCACTATGTTGGTCACGCCGCTCGAGCGCAATTCATCTAACCAAATTCGCTATTTCGACCAATTACTGTCCGACCTGCGTCACCTTCCCGGAATTGGCGCCGTCGGGGCTATCGATAACATGCCCCTTAGTGGTGGCGCTAGTTTCACCATTTTTTCAGTCGACGGCAGGAATCGCGGCGTAGCGATAAACCGAATATTGCCCGGCTACTTTCAAGCAATTGGCGTACCGCTTCTTGAAGGCCGCATCCCGAGTGTAGACGACATCGGAGCGGGCCGCCGACTGCTCGTAATCAGTCGAGCCGCAGCCCTGTCCTGGTTTTCCAATGCCTCGTCAATAGGCCGCGAGGTGTCCCGCAAGGCTGGGAATGAAGATCAGTTATGGGAGGTTACGGCTGTGGTTGGCGACGTTCGCAGTGCTGGTGCTCTGGGTGAGTCGGTGCCAACGGTATATGTGCCGTTCGACGCCAGCGCGCCATCCGCTCCTCGAGGCATGGCTGTTGTCGTTCGGACCAGTGAAGAGTCTCCACCATCTGCCGCCGCCTTACGACGCGCCGCTGTCAGTGTCGGACCCCAGGTCGTCGTTGATAGGATCAAGTCAGGCAGTGACTTGTTGGCTGACCAGCTCGTCCGTCCACGTCAGCGGATGATCCTTCTTACTTTGCTTGGTTGTCTAGCTTTGTTGCTGGCGGTAGTCGGCGTGTTTGGTGTAACAGCCTACGCGGTCGCCCGACGCGGCCGTGAGATTGCTGTTCGAATCGCACTAGGGGCCAGAAGCGGTCAAGTGATCCTGAGGATTGTGTATGACTCCGCTTGGCCGGTAGCGACCGGGACGATGATTGGGCTGGTTCTCGCGATCTTGACCACTCGTTTCGTCGCGAGCTTCCTATTTGATACGCCAGCTACTGATCCAGCGACCTTCGCCGTCGTTGCAACTGCTCTCGTCCTGACAGGTTGTCTCGCCGCATGGCTGCCGGCCAGGCGTGTTGCGGCCGTAGATCCAGCGTCATCGTTGCAGGTTGAATAGGGCGCGGCACAAGACAAGTCTTTGCAGTGGCGATAGTCACTCAGCGCGCAACGTCAAGAATCGTCGACCTAGATCGCCAGACCGCGCGATCTGTGTGACGGCATCTTCGCCAGAAATCTTGTGTCTGAGCGGCCGAAGATTAAGAGCCCGACAGAATGAGCTTAGAGTGTGAGGTCTCCATCTGGTGGCGCCCTTTCGCATCCTCTGAAGGCGTGTCTCAGATCTATCGGCGGTAGGGCTCGGCCTTCGTGGCCTGTGAAAATGACAACATTGGTCGCATAGATATGAGCTGTCACCGTCCTGGGCGTTCACCCTCACGGCTAGTTGCCTACGCTATCGTGGCAGCGATAGCAGTCGCTTGTGAGCCTTCTGCTCGCGACGAATTATTAAGAGGTGCTTCGACCCTTAGCCCGTACGATGCCCTGGTGCTATCTACCTTCGGCAGGTCAAGCCCTGAAGTAATGTGGATAGACTCGCCTGGCCATGCCGCCGAGTTACTCTCGTCAGACCCAAGGACCACAGGACGGGTCGATTGGATAACGTGCGGTCAGGGAGTTGTCGCGTATCTACTTGGCAAAGGCATCGACGTTGTGGTGCTCGCAACGGTCTACGCGTCAGATTCGACCTTCCTCCCCGTGTGGCGAACCGGCCACCCACCAGCACCGGGTGAAAGAACTCTCTTCGTCCCGGCTTCAACTGTCGAATTCCTTCTCAGACGCTTCCTTGCCAGAAGCGACATTCCTCTATCTGAGCTCCGCATTAACAACCGCCACGGACAGTCTCTTGGAGCCATCGAGAGAGCGCTACTTGAACCGGCGTCTTCCACGGACGCCATTGACTTTGCGGTTCTGCCTGATCCATTCCTGAGTGATGTGTTGACGAAGATGCCTCAATCGTACGTCTCCGGACCGCCCGGGCTTTACGATTTCTACTATTGCCTTGTGACGCGTCGTCAGCGCCTTAGAGGGCGAGAGAAGTCATTTCTTGATCTGGTCAATCGGTTGGCGGCCGCTGACACATTGTTGCGAGCGCGCGGAGTCGATCCCAAGCTCCAGCCTTTCGTCTTCCGGCCGAGCGCTCGGTTCTTTGTCATTGACAACGCGCAGCTTCAGCTGCGACCTGTGCAGCTCGCAGCGGCAATCAGCGATGAGCTATCGTACTTGGTTGAGGCGTATCCATCACAGTTTCGGAGCGTTCCCAGAGTGTCAGACGCGATCGATCCGTCTTATCTGGCTCGCGAGGCACCTCAGCGAGTGGTCTATAGGTGAGAGGCGGGGTGCAGGCCCGAATGTGGACCGTACCCACGCTGATGGTCACCTTCGGTCGTCTAACCGCGCTAACTGTGGAGCTCCCGATGCAGAGAGAGACGCATCACAGCTCTTAACGGTTGAATAGCTACTAGCGTCAGACACAACACGGAAGCGAGCGCGATTACTCCGAAGTGAACAGGTTCAACGGTCCAGCGACCCAATAGACTGCTACAAACGGGCTTGAACCCCAGGGCCGCAAGCGCCCCAACGGCGACTCCAATCAAGCTCGCGCTTGTGATGTCTCGAAACAGTAGCTTGATGACGGCGCCTGGTCCGCCACCTATCGCCAACCGAATCGCTATCTCACGTCGGCGTTCAAAGACGTCGTCGTTGACGACGAAGATCATACCGATGGCGGCAAGGAGGCCTGTCAAACTCGCTGATCCCGAGATGAACCCACTGACCAAAGAGTCGAGCGGTACTGCTCGCTTGAGATACTGCCCAAGAGGCTGAATCCACACTATGGAGACGTGCTGACGAATCCTACGCTCGGTTAACGCGAGCACTTGTGGCTCATTGTCTGCTAGCCTGACGATCAAGAAGAGGTGTGACAAGTCGATTCCTGAAAGTGGCCGGAAGATCATGGGTCGCTGCATCGGTTCAACGGTCAGGTACTTGCCATTTCTTACTACCCCTTTCACCAACATGCGATTACCTTGGTTGTCGACTAGCCTCACGTTCGCGCTGCTTCCACGAAGGTATTGCTCCGCCAGAACATCGTCGACGACGACCATCGGTTCTGTCACATTCAGATCGGTGTCGCTGAAGAACTGCCCATCGATCACGGACATGCCAAGAGCGTCCGTAAGGCTGGGCGAGGCATATGTGACGTCGGCCTCGAACGAATCGGCAACTGCGGTCCCCATGACCTGAACACCATATTGCTCTCGAGCGCCCTGCCCAAGAGGAAGCCTGGTAGTCCATGCAGCCGTTCGAACGCCCGAAAATGTCCGTATCTCCGCAATCAGAGGATCCAAGTCTCGTGGCTGCGTTGACGGCGCAAGAATCGCCGCTGCGACCAGAGTACGTCCAGGGTCTGCTCCGGCTCCGCTTCTGATAGCTTCACTGGCCGCTCCCCTCAACTCAATAGTCGCAGCCACCAGCGCTGTGGTACATGCAACCTGAATGAGAACGAAGAGGCGTCGAACAGTCTTAGTGCGATAACGTGCTATGAGCGTGGCGTACTCGCTGGCACGACGGTTCACTTGAACCGACGTAAGAACGGGAACCAGCCCAATTGCAGCGCTTCCCACAACAATCGCGCCGATCGCCACAACGGCGAGGCGGCCATCAGCAGTTGGCACCAAGAATCGTGCGTAGTCAGGCGGGAAGAATGACGGTGCGGCGCTGACGAACCACAGCGTCAGAAGTGAGGCGACACAGACACCGACGGTTGCCAATACGAGTGACTCTGACCCAATCTCATGAATGAGAATCCGACTAGAAGCACCGATGGCGCGCTTGATCGCCTGGTCGGGCTGACGTCGAAGGAAAGTCGAAAGAGTCACGGAAGCTGCATTGATCCAAGCCGCGAGCGCCAGCAGAAACGAGGAGAGATAGAGAAGGCTTTTGAGCTGCAAAGCTCGCGGCAGGCTGTCCGGTCCAAAGGGCGAATACTGAACAACCGTAAAGCGACGCTCTGAGTTGGCGTCGCCCTGCGTGCCTCGATTTGAAGTCGGAAAAGTCTCCGACAGCCGAGCGCCGACTCGATCTAGTTTGTCTTGAAGGAACCTCAAAGACTGGCTGGACGTCAGGCGCGCAATGAGCGACAGGTCGCGATTTCCTCTCTGCGCCGAAAGGTCCCCCGCCGAGATCAGCCATACGTCTGATACTTCGGCTATGTCGAGTCCGAGAAATCCTCTTGGCGCGACACCCACCACGTGGTATCGGCTGGAGCCGACTGCGACATACTGATCACTAAAGTCTCGACCTTGGCCGGCATGTGTCCAGAAATCGAAACTGACAATCGCCTCGCGGTCGATCGCTCTATCTCGTGCGTCCGGTAGACCGCCAGCATAAAGGCGGAGTCCCACCAGCGAGATGTAATTCGGTGGGACAGTCGCGACGCCAAGATCCTCTCTGAGACTCCCATACTCCACCGTTAGGCGTTCATACTTGACAAACGCCACCTCCGCAAATGCAGACACTTGTCCGGAAATGGTGTGGTAATCAGGAAACGAGGAACGCCCGAAGGGTCGTCCGTTGAAATCGCTTGTAAAGATCCTAACAAGCGACGAGGGATCCGGCACAGCGCCGCGCGGCCCGAACAGTAGCTGGTCGAGCACTACGAAGACAGCGGCATTGATCCCCGCACCGACGGCAAGACTGAAACAAATGATCGAGACCGCACCTGGAAAGCGTCTAAAAAGGCGCGAAAAGCGGCTGACACCGACCATCGAGAACTCAACAAGAAGAGATCAAAAGCCGAACCGCAGGCCCCGTAATCATTCAGAGAAGAGCGGTGAGGTGTCGACGGTAACAGTATAGACCGGAACGCGATGTTCGACACGCCAGGGCTAGGCTAGCAGTGTTCATCGTAACGTGAGTGTTGGCGGTGAGCCAAAGTGAGCCCTTTATGTCAATTACGTGCCATGAGCGCGGCTGCCGGGCGAGGAGAGGCGCGCGTCGGCCGCCGCCGTACCGACTTCTCTGAGTAAGCTCGCGGGGCGCGCTAGTGTGTGCTTGACAAACCTGCTTGCTTGAGCAGCCGACGGAACTCTTGGATTGAAGGGGCGCCCGTCAACTTCCAGCCAATACGGGCGCTGTCTCTGGTCGTGCGCGAACCAACCAAGAAGGTAGGCGTTCCATCGATGCCGAGGCGGTCCGCCTCCTCCATGTCGCGTCGGATCCCCGACTGGATCTCGCTCTGTAAGCACGACGCAAACGTGGGACGATCGAGTCCGATCGAATCGCCGATTTGGAGCAGGTCGGCACGGCCGAGATGAGATTGGCTGCGAAACAAAGCATCGTGCATCGCCCAAAACCGACCCTGGCCGTCCGCGCACGTGGCGCCCTGTGCGGCAGAGAGTGCAAACGGATGGCTGCCACGGAGTGGGTAGTTGCGGAAGAATAGTTGAACCTTGCCGGTCTTAACGTACTCGCTTTCGATAGTCGGCATTATGTCTCTGGCGAACTGCCCACAGAACGGACACTCAAAGTCTGAAAATTCGACAAGTGTAATGGGCGCGGTATCAATGCCCAGAGGAGGCAGTGTACCGAGTGATACGGTCATCGGTTCTGAAAGGGCTGACGATGGTGACGAGCCGACGACGACTGGCTTGAGAAGATAGACCCACAACATCGCAAGGGCTGCGACTATTAGAAGAGCAGAACACGCTACGTGAAGGCTCGTGTGAGGTTTCACAACTGCAGTGACCGTGGAACGTCAGGTTGACTATCGCAGTAGGATAACGATCCGGGATCGGCCGGCTGTCGCACGGCTAACACTCCAGCTTGCGAGTGGGCATTCAGGGGTCATGTTAGAGCTGCAATCGATCAACACAAGTGGAGCGGATGCTAGGTCGTCTTTTGCCCGGCGGGTCAACTCAACAAGCGGAATATTGATTGCGCCTGGCCGATGTTGTTCCCCGTAGGCCTTCGAATCTCTGACATCCAGCAGAACCACTCCAAGAATGTCTTTCAGAAGTCGCCGAGATTCAGGGTCATCCACTGCTCGAGTGCCTGACGGCAGTGCCCATCCGGCCGATGTCATCGGTGCATCAGGTCGCTGAGGATCGCTGAGCTGTCGACCCGGAGTATCAACGACACTCGTTGATTCCTGTGATGTAAAGTAGAACGTCAGCTTTCCTTCGGTCGGGCCCCGCGAAGCCTTGAAGCGCCACGTCTTGACGACCCTAATAACCTCAGACGCTAATCGTGCATCCGGATGTTCCAAAATTTCGACGGACTTCACGACGCCATCCGGTTGAACAACGACGTCGGCGATGACTGGTGTGCGTCCAGAAACGTGAAAAACACCACTGGGGACACCGGGAAGGGGCGCGAACACCGTCCGCTGCCACATGATCATTTCGTCCTGATGTGACAACGATTGCGGCGTCAGCTGGCGGACGAACCAACCTCCAAGCGCCGCGCCAAGTGCCAGGGTCATCAAAGCAATACCCACCCGCCTTAGCAGTTCCATAACGCCCTCATGACCCGCTTAAGCTCCCACTTCTGTCCTACTGTGACACCACGAGCCTCACGCGTTTGTAACCCAATTGCGTGAGATTCAAGCCACCGGTACGGCACTGGATGATGTTCGCTGTGCCGCACCACAGGTCGATTCCGCGCGCGACCTCAAGTTCATGTGGAGCCCGCAGCACCAACTCGTCAAGGGGAATGTGAAGCGCCCCTCCTGGTGCCTTGGAAGCCGAGGCGCCGTCGCGCTTCGACACATCAACGAGCACGCCATCCGGAATCGGCGCCCACTCTTTGGCGCTCGCCTCGAGAATTGGGACCACATTCGTGACTACAGCGCGCGACCTTCCCGCTGGCGCCTCGATCGCGGCAAAAAGCAACTCTTCCTGCTCTTTTGTTGTTACCCCAACCAGTAGGTCAGTTATAACGCCTTCGGAATTCACCAGTTCCATCGTCGGAATCTTCAACACCCCAAGTGCGGCAAAATCTGGCGCCGGCACGACGGCATCGACCTCAATCCCCTTGTCACGCAACCATGTGGTCGTCATCTCGATCGGCTCGCTCGAGGCGACCACAAAACGACCGTCGCGACGTTTGTGTGTCGTCAACGACACCCTACGATAAAACTCAGCGCTCTCGTTACACGCAGAGCATGTCGTGAGTAGGTGAAGGACAAGAGTTTGTGGAGTCGCAGACCACGCGACATCGTTGAGTGCAAGCCGGTGACCTATCTGAAGTATTCCAGCCGCTGCAACGGGACTCTGCCGCACGGCAGTGTTCCGAGGCCAAGTTGAGTATGCGAGAACGACAAGACCGGCGACAGCGATCACAAGATCAACCGACCGTAACCTCACTCTCATAGTTCCCCCACCCGGGCCGGCACTGAGAAAACCCATAGGCCACCGTCGCCAGTACGAAACCTGGCGACGGTGCTGCTGTGTGGATTGAGGATCTCAGTTGGGCGGAATGCAGCAAGGGTTGCCACCGTTCGGTTCACAACCACCGCCTGTGAAGTAGCATTCGGTGAACCCGTAGGAGTTCGAACCGATCTGACAGCCGCCGTCGCACCTGTAACAATCGGGACACGCCCAGTCCCGTGCTCTCAAGCCGACTGCTGTCGTCATCATGCCCAGCACGACGCCGAGACCGAACAGTCTCGGCAACAATGTCCGGAAACTTCCGAGTCGCATAGCCAGCCTCCCTCTCGCCTCACTCACGAAAACGCACTTGGATAGTGGGTTACGTAACTGTCCACCATCACACCAAGCCGAGGCAAGCAGATTGTCTACCCAATATCCGCTAAAGTGTGGCACAAACGTGCTGCCTTGGCGGAGCGTGCGCGATATGCAGAGGGCGTACAGCGACATAGCCGTGCAAAGTGCAGGTCTAGAGCCTTCGTTGTCATGTACCCGCATGCCGCTGCGACCTCCTTGATGCTAAGGTCGGTGGTCTGTAGCAGGCGCCTGGATTCCGCAACTCGGAGTTGGTGAGCGTGAGCCATGACGCCATGGCCGAGGTGTTTGGTCATCAGCCGGCCAAGGTAGCCCGCAGCGACGTGTAGCTCGGAAGCTACCTTGGCGGCGCTCAGGAAGGGATCCCGGAATGAGGTCTCCAGCACTCGGAGTGCCCGCTCCACCCAACTCAGTTGTCGACGTGGCGTAGTGCGTAAGTAGATGTCGTGGGCGAGGGCTACCTGAAGTGCTGCAACCAAACGGGGGCCCAAAAGGGGCCGCCGTTCAAAATACAGACTGTCTACTACCGCGCTTGTGCTGAGAGTGTCTTGTTGAGCAACTACTACAATCGGTACTTTAGGAACAAGGGAACCGATTGATTCGCAATCGGCTTCGGCTGTTGAGCCCGACGCGACGTCTATGACGATGACGTCGGCACGCTCTAGTATGGACAGCTGACCAAGGATGTCCGCAACGGCACTAGCGCCTGTGACTGAGATGCCAAACCGTGCCAAGAAGCATTCGGCGTACGCCACAGCATAGGCATCGGCCGACACCCAGAGAATCGTCATGGCGTATCTGGGTCGTGTGAAGTCACCGAGCCTCCGGCCATCGGTGTGAGGCTAGCCGGAGCCCGCTCAGCGTCACAGAGCCGCACCTGGCCTGCTGCATCGATGGAGACGCAACCAGGGCATGCGTCACAACAGCAGTCGCAGCCAGGTAGACTGAATATAGACCTGCGTCGTGATCCTGGTCAACGTGTCTATGGTCACAGCCAGCGGCATGGACTAGATGTGTAGTCTGTTGACCTGTGCGCTGCATGTTAAGGCACTAGCCGTGAGGCACTGCAAAGCACTGGCCTGCGGTCGCAGAACCTGAGACTGTGCTCTGGCCAGACTGAAACAGGCTCCTAGGCGGCGTGTCACCACACCGCGACGGGTTGGGTACGGTTATCGATGCTACGCGTCTGGGCCGGCGACGCTTGGCTCTCCGGGTCGTGGAGCCGAAGGTCCGCGAGCATGTCGTTCGGTTGATGAGGATCTGTCAAGATTTGTTGGTAAGGATCTGTTGAGCGCTATAGAGCAGGGAAGAACACATCCTGGCACCGCGGCAGTGCCTGCTGATCGATGGCTCTGAGTGGCAAGAGCTTGTCCCACAGGACCACCGGTGCCGGTGGCGCCGGTGCGGAGTCGAGCCCGCTCTGAATCTGGAATTCTTCGCCAAGGCGCCTGAAGCGAACTGTTGCACCAGGGTGCTTCCAGAGGTAGATGCGAAAGGAATCCCACGGCAGGTCATAGCCAGCTGTGGCATACAGAGCCAAAGCAGGATCATTGGATGACAGGATTCGGACCAGCCCGAAGTGTCGGTTGCCGATTGGAATGGAGAATGGAACGATCAGATGATTCGTCCGGCCCTCGACGATCCGAAGGTTCGAGTACATGTTGAACGCAAATGCGGTGCGAAGCTCGACGTAAGGAAGCGCGCCATTGACAACCACCAGGAGAGGAATGGTCCACAAGAGCCGCGGGCTGATTATCCAGAACGCCGGATTCTCGGTGCGGCAACCTCGGCTGGGCGTCGGCCGAACGAGCGACCTCCCGAGCAGGAATAACGTCGCGGCGTCGTAGACATACCACAACCACAAGCGGCCGGATGCAAAAGCGGCGTTCAGGGCACTCACCTGCGCGTTCAGCTGACAGAGGAAGACTACGCCGAAGCAGCTAAGGGCGACAGCAGTCACCCAACGTTGCGTGTTCTCTGCGAGAGTTGTGGTTGACAAATCGATAACGCGAAGAGGCAAGAATGGAACGAAGAGCGCCGTCATCACCGACGAAAAGTCGATGAACAGATGACGGCTGTCAAGGGCAATGATGCCATGGAACACGATAGCAACCAACACCCCGGCGATTCTTGTGCGCGGTATTAGTAGCAGCAAAGGGATCATAGCCTCCGTAGCTACTACGGCGACTGGAAGGTACCGAGTCCAAAGTACTGGTTCCGTGTGGACGAACTGAGACAGGCCGACAGATGCCGCGATCTGATCAAAGTAAAAGGTCGCGCAACTAACAGTGCTGTCCAAGAACGCAGTGTTCATCTTGGCGAACGCAGTGAAGCAGTAAAAAATCACCACGGTCCAGCGGACAACTGGTAGAAAGGACGTGGCGAGAGCCTGTCCGTCGATTCGATCGCCACGGGCGGACGTGATCATGCTTAGGATCAGGCCTAGGTCGACCAGAGAGACCAGTAACCAGTGACTACCGAGGAACGGCGACTCTTGCCACGCGGTTGCTGGTCCCATGGCTGCGAGGATCGCCACATACAGGATGTTTGCGGGCTTAGCGAGGACCATCAGTGCGACTATCGCGAGCCCCACATGGCCCAAACCGACAGTCGTGGGCGCATCAATGAATAGGTAGGCTCTACCACTTGGCCCGAGGACGTGAAACAGGGCAGCGGCAGCCCAGGCGACATTGAACAGCCGCATCGTACGCTCGGGCCGATCCCGCTCGAGCGCCTCGGCGCGTGCTGTTGGTGGCGCCGTGCCGACACCTTCACAGACAGTCACGCGCATGCTGTGTAACTCTTAGTCAGGTCGCTCATACGTTCATATGGCGGCGTGCGGCCAACTATACGATATTGGCCGCAGTCGGGAGGAGGAGCGGATCAAGAAACAGATCTACAAGAACCAAGAGCGAGCCTCAGCCGAAGTGGCCGACTACATCGAGAGCTTCTACAATGGACTGCGCCGTCACAGTCATCTCGGCGGCGTGAGTCCCGACCAATTCGAAGCGGCTCACAGGCTGCGGAGGCGGGGTCTCCACTGAATCCTGGGAACTCCACGAGCGAGCCTTGGTGTGAAGGGCCGGCAGTCACACACATCAGCCATCCAGTCGAGAGGAGTGGCGATCGTGGGTCTGTCAGGCCGAGGGTCAAGCCGCCGGACAACACTTGTCAATTGCGTCCAGAAGGCCTCACTTGAGACGGGCATTCGTGTTCGCACGGTACTCCTTGGGCGTGATGCCAAATCTCTCCTTGAACTCTTGATCGAACGGCGACGTCGACGGGTAGCCAAGGGACACGGCAATTTCCTTGATCGATAGAGTCGTTGCTTTGAGCAGTGCGGCGCCTTGACAGCACCGCTGGTCGTGAACGAGAACGCGGAACTGCTTCTTCAAATCCCTATTGAGACGTCGCGACAGCGTGCGCGCCGGGACATGAAGGTGTCGCGCTACCTCCGGCAGCCGGAGACGAGGCTCACATGCATGGTCGCGAAGGTAGGCAAGCGTGCTGGCCACGATCTGATCGGATCTCACGCCACGCGTCCGAAAGAGATCATGTCACGGACCGGAAACTGGCCGCGCCAATCATAGGCACAGGTAGCACCATGTCAGTCTCGAATAGTATCGTGTATGAAGATGAGACAACAAGACAGTATGAAACTATCTGTGGATGGCGTAAAACACTGTATGAATCGCCATTGACCCGAGCGTGCGAGTCATTCACACTGCCGCGAGTCCAAGGCATCAGCGCGTTGCTCGGTCTTCAATCGCCCTTAATGCGGGCCGCTCGATGAAGGGGCCCTATGAGTGTCAACAAACTGAGGCGCGAGCAGGCTGGCTAGGACGGGAGGTGGCGGTATGGTACGTCGCTTGCGAAAGTCAGTTCACTTGCTGATTGGCGCCCTTGTCTTTACCGGTTGCATTGTTGCCTCGAGTCGCGCGCTCCGTGCGAACGAAGAAGCGGCTTGCGTATGGGACAATGGGGAATGCGTAGACAACCATTGTGAGATCTTGAATGGTGTCTGTGCGGTTTTTGACGGCAACTGCACCTGTTTCATTCCTTTTTGAGCAGTCCTGCAGCCCGCAGTGGCACCGCGGAGCACCTTGTTGGTGCTCCGGCGGCGTCTCGCTGACGTACTGCCAAGCTGGAGTCTCGTGTGACAAGCATCTCAGCCGGCCGCTTGGGTTTCTTGGTGCGAAGGGGCGGCTCAAGGAAAGCTGCTGTGTGGTCCGTCTGGCTCCTCTCTATGGTTGTGGCCGTGATGAACGTGCTGCTCATCAAGGAGAACTCCGCTCTGAGAGCTGTCAGCCGGCCTCCAACTGCCGTTGCAGATCGGATTACTGAGCTCTCTGGCATTGGTTTGGATGGGCGTGTGTTCAGCGTCCCCTTTGAGCCAGGCCGCCGCTACTTGGTGTTTACCTTTTCCGGCGGTTGCGGCTATTGCAAATCAAGCGCTCGGGGCTGGCAGACAATCCAGAGCCAGCTGGACCTGTCGACGTGGACAGTTGTGTGGGTGAGTCAGGACTCGCGGGGACAACTGAAGGATTTCGCCGACGAGGCGGACCTTCAGGGTCTGGTACTAACGGACGTTCCGTATCGTACCTACAGACAACTGGGCCTCGCGGCGGTGCCTCAGAGTATCGTCCTCTCAGACGATGGAAGAGTCCTGGGATCTGTGGGCGGCGAGCTTACGGGTCCTAGAGTAGCTCAGGTGCTGGACTTAGTTGGCCGGGCCGGTCCATTGCGGGGCGAACGCTGACAGGCCCACGAGTCGAGCTCATGAAAGAGCCAACACGAGAAGAGCTTCCGGGCGGCGTCTTGAGCATGCCTCCTCGTCTGTGCCTGGATGCCGCGATTGTCGTGGCGGCATTAGGGGCGATCGCGGCGACAGTGTGGTTCGGATTGATCCGCCCGCCTGCAACCCCGCCACCGCGAGCGCTGCTGACGCCGATCGAGTCGCAGTCGCTTTCGGGCGCGCATGTTAGGGGCAGTCCGAGTGCGCGCGTCGCCGTCATCGAATACGCCGACTTCGAATGCCCATATTGCGGCGTGTTTGCAGCGACCGTACTGCCTACCATCGTGCGAAGCTATGTGGACACTGGTCGTGTCCTCTTCGCGTTCGAGGACCTGCCATTGCCAAATCACAAACTCGCGCCGGATGCCGCCAGGGGAGCGGAATGTGCGGGGCGCCAAGGTCTCTTTTGGGCTATGCACGATCGGCTATTTCTCAATCAGAGGGAGTTGGCTCAAACTCGACTGTCGAGCGTGGCAGCAAGCATAGGCGCTGACCAGAGCCTGTTCGAGAAGTGTCTGTCGTCCCTAGGAAAAGAGGTGACTCAGAACACAGTCCATCGGGCGGCTGTACTCGGCATCCACGGTACGCCGACGTTCTTTGTGGGAACACTCGAGCGGGATGGTCGTGTCAAGGTCACTGACGTCGTCGTCGGATCCAAGTCTGTTGCCGAGTTCAGCATGCTGTTGGACTCGGTTCTGAAGGCTGTCCCATCAACTGATCTGTCTTCCGCATCGGTCAGTCCGGATGCGAATGCAAAGAGGTAAACTAGCCTCTGACGTCAACTGGCTTCGACGATGCGGACGCTAGGAACACTGGCTCTTCTGTCGATCCTTCCATCGGTTATTTCGGCCGTGGCCGGCCCGGCCATTCTGCAACCAAACAGAACGACTGATGTGCTGGATCGCTACGAGCGCGGTAACCGAGATGAGGTCGCTCGCGAGTTGGCGTCCGTTCAAGATGTCCCGGCCTTTGCTCGTGATCTACAGAGACTTGGCACACCTTGGGTCGGAGCCTTGGGGCCAGCGCAGGCGCATCGACGAAAGCTCGTCGCAGCGAGCGTTGCGCTGGAAGTCGCGGCCCCGCGCTTTTGGCCGGAGGAGGTGGATCCGTTGGTAGAGTGGGGCTGTCAGTTGATCCGCAACGACGCCCAACGGGACGACGGTGAGCGTCTCTGGTTTCGCGCCTCGGTTGCGATCTTCGGTCGCGCGCGTGACGATGGCCGCCTTGTGACACGCGCGGGCCCTGGAGCGGCGCTTGGCCAGCTCCTCGTTCCCGCCCCACGTGCGGCTGACCATATCGCACATGCCCTGCAACAATGGCCCGACGAGGATCGGTTCAAACTTGCTGCCGCGATGCAGATCGCGGTCACGGCGGATAGCGAACCGCCCCACGACGTCCCCTGGGTCAAGACGGACGCCATCTCGCGCGATTCACAGGAAGGGAGGCGTCGGGCTCGAGCGGGCAAGGCCATTGAGATGTTCGATGACTTGCTTCGGATTCCGTCGCTTCGCGCCGAAGCCAGCGTTCGCAAGGGCTATCTTCAGCTCACGTTGAACCAGTTACAGGACGCACTGCTCTCATTTGCTTCAGGCGGGGAGACGGATGACACGTTCGTTGTCTATCTCGCGCGGTTTCTTGCAGGCCGCACCTTCGACCGAATGGGTCAACGCGAGAACGCGAATGAGAAGTATCGGCTGGCCCTCCGTACGATCCCGGATGCGCAGTCGGCGAATGAAGCGCTGAGCGCCAACCTGTTTCTCTTGGGCCAACCAGACGAAGCGTACGCACACGCACGAGCAGCGCTGTCCAGTCGCACAGCTGCAGAAGATCCTTGGCATGAGTTCGGTTACGGTGATCGACGACTTATCCCCTCACTGATGACGCAGCTCCGCGAGGCGATCCGATGAGACACGCTTCGACGTTAGTGGCCGCGGGCGTTCTTTCTGTGATGGCAGTCCAGCCACCTTCTGCGCAGCAGAGCGTGTTCAGAGGAACCGCAAACGGCGTCACCGTTAACGTCGCCGTCCGCAAGGGCAACACGCCTGTGCCAAATCTCGGTGCCGCCGATTTCGTCGTCTATGACAACGGAGTGCGTCAGACGATCGAATCCGTGTCGTTGAGCGCCATTCCGATTGATGTCACCGTGTTTCTGGGTACAAACAACCAGGCGTCTGCAAAGCAGCTGGGAAACTTGACCTCTGACGTCAAGAAGATCGGCGCCCTTCTTCGGGTGGACGATCAAGTCCAGTTACTCACGCTGGCAAACCGGGTCGTCGATGTATTCGGCTGGCGTTCTGGCGATCGCGCAGAGGCGTCGATCAACGTGCAGGTTGGCGGCGTGCAGTCGCTCTACGACGCGCTGTTTCTGGCGATGATGCATCCACCGGATCCGGCTCGCCGCCACTTGATTGTCGCGATTAGCGATGGCGTCGAGTTCGGGAGTGTCGTCGATTCGACGACGCTTCGAGACGTCGCCCGGCGCGCGGAGGCCGTCTTGCATCTCGTCCTCGTCGACGCCGGCAATGAACGAGGTCCGGAGGCATCTCTTCCAGGGCCAGGGAATCCTGCCGGTGTCCGCGGGACATTTCCGCCATCTGGACCGCCCGCCAATTCCGCGGCAATGTCGTCGGGAACGTTTCTGTTTCTTCGAGCGTCATGGTTCCATGTGCGCGCGGATGTGCAAGGCCTCGATCGATTGTCAGAGACTGCCCAGTTGACGGGCGGGACAGTCCGGCACACGAGTGCCGGCGAACCGATCGTCGAATCATTCAAACGAGCGTTCGAGGATTTCCGCGAAAGCTACGTTCTGCGCTACACCGCAATGGGCGTGCCGGCTGGAGGCTGGCACGACGTGCGCGTCGAAGTCCTCAATCAACCAAAGTACGTGATCCGCGCACGGCGAGGCTATTTCGGACGGTAGGACTCGCGCGCGCGCGATGCTGTCCTACGACTCGGCTTGAAGGATCTTCCGCGAGGCTACCGGAACGTTTTGCGTCGACTTCAGAACAAGAGGCGTTCTTGAGGGTTTCTGCTGTCCCGCCGCCGAAAGAGTGATCGAGGTTCGGATATTACCGGCGGGCTTCAGTTCGGCGCTCCTGTCTTCAGGCGCGAGTGTCTCTCACAGTATCGGTTCGAATCTCGAGGACGCCCGCGGCACGTTGGAGCGCTGGAAGGAGGGCAACAACACGCGCCCGCACACGAGCGTAGCCAAGCGGACGCCGACCGACTTTCCCCTCAGTCATTCATCGATCGCCAAGTCGCTAACTGACGAACAAATGGCGGTTGGTCTGGACTGGAAACGGGGGGAAGACCCGGTGTAGTCCAGCGATCATGTGACTCAACCCGCGTTTAGCTCTCGGTCTTGATCGTGCGGGCAAACCGCCGCGGCCGGTGAGCCCGCCACTATCCAGCGAGTCATGCCGCCGGGCGCAGACTTCCTGGGCGGGAGTGAAGCTGAATCCCGAGATGGTTGTGGTCCGCTCACAAAGTCGGATCTGCGGTCTCTTAGGCCGGGGCTCAAGCCGCCGGACGGCCAGCACATCGGCTTAGGTGGCTTGAGCCGATCTTTGGCACGCCCGGCGTGAGTCACTCAATCACCGACGCGTCGCAATGCACGACGGCATACAGATACCAGGAGCGTCGTCGGAACACGGCGGCTGGCCGACCGACTCAGGATCGCAACATCGGTCTCCGTTTGTGCAGTCCCCTGGACTGCCGCAGCAGGCAGTCTCCTGCCTCTCCTCGGCGAACAACGACGCCCCGCTATAGACGACAAGCGCGAGACACCCGACAAGCAGCGCAGTACTGAATCGCATGGACGGTGCCCTCCTCATGGCACGAGGAGCGCTGGTCAGCAATCTCAGAGCCAACGAGTCTGGCGCCGTAACGCGGCCAACTTAGAAACGGTCACAGTAGTTCTGCGGGGTCCTGACCCCTCGTTGATGGGGCTTGCGCGCCCCACTGGCCAGAACGATCGGTCGAGGTTTTTCGCTCACATCAACGAGAGCCTCGAGGTACGCGCCTTGCAGTTGGTGGTGGCGATTCTTACAAGGAGGCCTCCGTGTCCTCAGCTCACCAGATCGGAACGTCGCGCCGAAGGACTTTGCTCGCGGGCGCCGCTGCGACGGTACTCGTCGCCTCAGTCACGCTGAATGTCGTCCAAGCCAGCAGAATCCGCGAATACCTTGGTGCACGGGAAGCGCAGCCGCGACCCGGAACCATCGTGCCTCCTCTGGCAGTGAAATCACTCGCTGGTCAATCGGTTGAAATCACGTTTGGCGAGCAGCCGACGATTCTCTACTACTTCAGTCCAGCCTGCGCGTGGTGCGAAAGGAATTGGCTGAACATCAAGACCCTGATCGCGCGAACCGAAGGGCGTTACCGGTTCATCGGACTCTCAACAACTGGTGACATCACCACCTACCTCGCCAAACGCGGGTTGTCCTTCGAGGTCTACACCGGTCTGAGCCTGGAAGCCGCGCGGGCCTACCATTTCGGCGGGACTCCGCATACTGTGGTCGTTCGCCCAGACGGCAGGGTAGAGCGCGCGTGGGCGGGTGCGTTCGCGTCGGTGCAGCAACTTGAGGTCGAGAGGGCATTCGGCATCGTCTTGCCAGGAGTGCAGAAGGTTGGCCCAGTTGCTGCAGGCAGTGAGGTCCCACGATAGCGACTCCTGCGACCAATGGAGACAGTGAAAACGTGATCGAAGCGCGTGGGCTCACGAAACGCTACGGTGATCTGCTTGCGTTGGACGATCTGAACCTGACAGTACGCCCGGGTGAGATCTACGGCCTCCTGGGCGGGGCCGGCGCGGGCAAGACCACGGTTTTTAGGCTGTTCATGTCAGCCACTGTGCCAACTCGGGGGCAGGCTCTCGTCGGCGGGGCTGATGCGACGATTGATCCCCTCGTGTCCAAGCAGCAAGCGTGCTTTGTCACTACTCAACACCCGCTCTTCGCGTCTCTGACTGTGCGCCGCAACCTCGAGTTCTTCGTGCACATGGGCGATCCGCGACTTCGCGCGGCCAGAATATCGATAGAGAACGCCATGCGGCGGGTCGGTGTGCCCGAGCGCTGCTTCGACCGTCGCTGCACGGAATTGACGGATGATGTCTCGCTGCTTGTGTGGCTGGCCATCGCGCGGCTCCGCGACACAGCAGCGCTGTTCTTGGATGATCCGACGACGAAGTTGAGCGCCCGCGGCGCCGAAGACCTTCAAGACTCTCTCCTGGACCTTCGATCGGAGGGAAGGGCCGTGCTGATCACGACGTCGGACGTGTCGTTCGTGACGCATATCGCAGATCGGGTGGCCATCCTTCAGTCGGGACGAAAGGTAGTTGAACGTACGCGCGCTGAGTTCCTCACTCAGAGCTTGACGCAGTTCCACCTGCACTATGCGGGCCGTTCCGTTGAGCGAGAGGCGCCCAGCCAATCCGGTCTGTAGCACCTATGCGGTTATGGCATTTGACGCGGCTCGAGGCGACCAGGCAGCTGACCAATGCTCGATTCCGTTGGGTGGCGGCGGCGAGTGTCGTGCTGTCGATGATTGCGGTCAACCTTGGTCTGAGTGACTATCGCTTTCGCAAGGATCAGTACGATCGCAACGTTCAGCAACTGGAGACTGTTCGTCAGAAGGACGGTGGCCGCTTGCTTGCGTGGTCGATGGAACCCGGGCTGCGCGTTCTCCGTCCCCCATCTGTGAACAGCATTCTTGTTCGCGGACTCGATGCAGCAATGCCGTCGTTTTGGGATCTTGCTCCGGCCGGCGTGATCGAAGGTGCCGTCAGTCCATCCCTCGCGCAAGACACGGAAGTTGGCTCGTTGACCGACCTCGAGGCCCTCATCAGGATCGTGCTGGGGCTACTCGCTGTACTACTGGGCTGTGATGCGATCGCTCTCGATCGGGCGAACGGCATGCTCGGCGCTCTGTTGAGTCAACCTATCCGTCCGGCTGCCGTTGTGTCCGGCAAACTTCTGGGAGCCGTGATCACGCTGAGCGCCTCGGTCGGCGTCGTGCTCGGGACTGCAGGCTTGACGCTCCTTGCACGTGGTCCAGACCTGTTCACCCGGGCGTTGGCCCAATGCCTATTCGAGCTGGCTATTCTTGCGACGGTGTACCTGTGCATCATTCTCTTGGTGACCGTGCTCTTGAGCCTATGGATCGAGCGCTACGAGGCAGTGCTACTTGCAGGATTGGCGCTGTGGGCGTACGCGGCCCTCATCGGGCCTCAGCTTGTCGTCTTCGGCGCAAGGGCCCTGGCGCCGGTTCCTCCTCGCCAACTCATGGAGTCGGAGCGTCAGGGTATTTTTGATGCCAGGGATCAGTCCACGAAGGAGCTGTTGGGCCGCGCGTATCGAGATACTGTCGGTGAGCCCATGCCCAACTTTATTGATCCGAAGGCGCCGGTTGCTGCCGAAATTGATCGTCTGTGGCGCGCCGAGACCGTCGACACGCGTCGGATGATGGTCGCTCCTGAGGACCGTCTCGCCCGAGCCTCGGCCTTGCAGGATCGCCTGACGTGGGGGCTGGCACTCGCAGAACCCGGGGCCCTGTTCCTCGAACTCGCCGACGGCGTCGCGAACACGGGTCGCGAATACAGGACGGAGTGGGCGACCGCTGTTGTGGCCTACCAGTCCCGCGTCAATGCACAACTCTTCGACGATCGACCCCGACTGGTGCTCCTCGCGCCTGCTGTGGGCCGCGCCAGAATGATCTTGAACTTGGACCGACACCCATTTCCTAGTGTCCGAGACTTGCCAGGTTTCACCCAGCCCGCATCGCGGCTCCGCGAGCGCGCGAGCAGGTCAGTCGGAGCCATTGTGGCGCTGGGCGCCTATCTGACCGCGCTAACTGTGGCTGTCCTGAGAGTATTTTCAAACACTCGGTTCTGAATCAGGAGTCCTAGTCCGAAGGATCCTCTAGCGTCGCATCCACGAAGCCGTAACTCCGGAGTTTATTGAACAGCGTCTTACGATTGATCCCTAAAGCGTCTGCTGTCGCCGTGCGGTTCCCATGATGTTGCTTGAGGGTCGTCTCAATGAGCGTGCGTTCAAGGCGCTCGACGGCTCGGCTGACAATGTCCGAGAGCCTTGCTGGTTCCGTTTGATCGTCGGACGGGAGACCGGCAAACGCGCTCAACCGGCGGGGAAGATCGGAGACCTGCACGATCGGTCCTTCGGCAAAAATAATCGCTCGTCGCAACGCGTTCTCCAGTTCGCGTACATTCCCTGGCCAATCGTGAGACAAGAGATGGGTCCCGGCCTCAGGTGAGAATCCGGTAACCTGACGCTGGAGCTCGACGTTCAGACGATCGACAAAGTGGTCGATCAGGAGGGGCAGATCTTCTCGGCGCTCGCGAAGCGGCGGGAGGTAAAGGTTCACGACGTTCAGCCGCCAGTACAGATCCTCGCGGAATCGTGCCGTCGCCACAGCCTCTTCAAGGTTCTTGTTGGTCGCCGCGACGAGGCGCACGTCCACAGACACCGCCTTTCGGGCACCGACCCGCGTGACTTCATGATCCTCCAAGACGCGAAGTAGTTTCGCCTGCGCCTCCAGTGGCAGATCACCGACTTCGTCCAGGAACAGGGTGCCTCCGTTCGCTTGCTCAAACCGCCCGATGCGCAAGTCCTTCGCGTCAGTAAAGGCGCCGCGTTCATGACCAAAGAACTCCGACTCCACCAACCCGGCCGGAATCGCCGAAGAGTTCACGGCAACGAACGGCTTCGATGCTCGACGACTGTGACGATGCAGGCTGCGAGCCACGAGTTCTTTGCCCGTGCCCGACTCTCCAAGGATCAAGACCGTCGCGTCGGTCGCCGCTGCCTTTGTCAGAACGCGCAGCGCCTCTTGGATGCCGCGACTAGTCCCGATAATTCCTGGAAAGGCCACGCGAGACGAGAGGTCCTCACGCAACCGCTTGACCTCTTCGCCAAGCTGCCGCAGTTCCAACGCGCGATCGATCGTCAGCAAGAGTTCGTCGTTATCGAAGGGTTTCGTGATGTAGTCGAACGCGCCGGCGCGCATGGCGGCGATCGCCGATCGAATGCTGCCGAAAGCAGTAATAAAGACCACGCTGAGGCCGGCCTGACGAGCCCGTAGCGCTGTGAACGTCTCGAGCCCCGTCATCCCGGGGAGGCTGACATCGATCAGGGCGAGATCCGGCGGCGTGCGGGCAGCGGCCTCGAGCGCCAGCTCGCCACTCGCCACCACATCCACCGTGAAGCCGCGCTCGCTCAGCACCAGCGCCAGGATGCGGCAAATCTGGGGTTCATCGTCAACCAGGAGAATGTGCGCCATCACTCATCGGCCAGCGGCCATGAGAGCACCGCGGTAGTGCCACGTCCGAGGGCACTGTCCAGTCGAATGTCACCGCCGTGCCGCGTCATGATTTGACGACAGATGGGGAGGCCCAGTCCTGTCCCGGTCTCCTTCGTCGTGAAGAATGGGTCGAACACCTTCGCAAGTTGCGCCTCCGTCATTCCCGACCCAGAATCAGCAATCGAAACCACAACCCGTCGCACGTCGCCGTCGGCTCCGCCTATTGCCGCGTCCGTGGTGATCGCGATCGTGATCCGTCCACCATCGGGCGTCGCCTGGCAGGCGTTCAACAGGACATTCAAAAGCACTTGGCGGATCTCGCCGCTCTCCCCGCTGACCGTGACCGGCTCCAGCGCCATTCGACGTTCGACCACGAGATGCCGGTGGTCGAAATACGGCGTGAAGAGCACGAGTGTCTGCTCAACGATATGCAAGAGATCCACGTTCGCGAATGCGACGTCTGATGGCCGGCTGAGTCCGAGCACGCCGGAGATCGTCCGATTGATTCGATCCACCTCGTCGAGCACCTGTCGCAGCAAATCCAGCTTGCCCGGCCAGTGCGCCTCAGACTCCATCACATACTGCACGCTGGACCGAATCGCCGTCAGCGGATTGCGGACCTCGTGCGCCATGGCCGCGGCGAGTTGACCGGCAACGGCCAGTTGTTGGGCGCGCGACGCTGCCTCCAATTGGGCCCGTTCTTCTTGTTCTCGACTCACACGTTCACAGGCGACCGCCGCCTGCCGTGCGCAGGTATTCAGGAAACCAGGATCCCACGCGGGCGAGAGGGGAGGCGTTTCAAACACCGACAACAGGACAATGGCTGCGACGCGACTCGTGGAAGCCAAGGGCAGGCACACGCGGACGTTCGCGGCCAGGAGTACATCCCGCTCGGATGCCGGCAAGTAGTTGAGGACGCTTCGCTGATCGGGAATCAGCAAGGGCTCCTCATTTGCGCGCAGCCACCGGACCAACGGACCACGTCCGGCGAATATCGCAGGCCGAGTCAGTTTGGCGACGCGACCACACGTTTGGGACGACGCATACTCACCCTGAGTCTCAATCCAGTCGCAAAACACGGCGGCGTCGCAGCCGCATAGCTCCTGAAATCGCGACATGATCAACTGGCGAAGCGCCACCGGCTCACGTTCTGAGACCAGCGCTTGGGCGAACTCCTCCAGTCGCCGCTGTCTTTCGGTCGCGGTCATCCGACCAACAGCGACGGGTTTGCTCCACCTCACATGCCCTCCATCGTGGGGTGCAGGACTCAGCTGGAGCGAGATAGTCCGCCCCCCAAACGGCGGAATCCGCAGCGCCAGATTCTGGATTCCTGGGACGACCGCGCGGCAGGTCAGCCGCGATTAGCGAGGAGCTTACCACCTGGGAGAGTGGCTGGGGCCCGAGCGCCCCACCTACGGGGTGTCAGCGCCCCAACCTTTGTGCAGCGAGGCTGATAACAAGCGGCTCCGAGACGGTCCGCGTTGGCAATTCCTTTGCCCTGGGAAGGTCAGGACCCATGACCAGCGCTACTTGCTCTTTTGCTCAGCGGCTCGGCGCTTGGCCCAGTACTTCCGCATCCCGGCGCTCATTGCCCGCCGGCCCTTGGGCGAGATCGTCCGGCGCTTGCGAACGACCAAGCCGACTGACGACGACGGCGATGCAGAGGCTTTACGGCGCAGATCGGGAAACGCGGCCAAAATGCTTGCCCGTTCCTGTTCAATCTGTTCGAGTCGCGCCAGCGCGCCCATGCGCGCCCATTCCCGCTGCGTGTCCGCTCTCGCCTGTGCCATGGAAGTCCTCCTCAGGGGACCGGTGAACCTAGCGTCAACACTATGACATGCCAGTTCCAGTATGCCAATAGTGACACGCTAGGCGCTTTGAACGTTCAGAAATGAGACTGGTGACCAATGCCCCGGATGCCGACACGTCGAGTTGGAATGGATCACCAACGAGCCTCCAGACGCTTGGTCGAGCTGGCGGAGGAGCGTCAGCGCATCCTGACAGCTTTCCCTGGACTGCGAGACTACGTCCTGCACCCATGGGCCAGTGAACCGCTCAGGAAGCGACTCATCCGCGAGAAATCGTCCAGCAGGACACTGGCGCCGCGGCTCGGGCGGCGTCAGCGCTCCTGGTAGTCGGCGGTGGCCGTTCGTGGCTCAGGCGGCCCGGTACGGGCTCCAATCCGTCCCTACTGCGGAGGCGGGCGCCACGGTAGTCTGGCGCCTGTGTAGTTAGTCCTGATCCACTGCCTTCGGGCTCCAGGAGTTCGGTCCGTCTAGCAGGCGGTCCAGGGATCCTGGGCCAGTCTAGCTGCCGGTCTCGACATGAGCAGCGATCTTGGCGTGATCTGGCATGTGGTCTGGCGCGAAAAAACGATCCTCCGTCAAATCAGCCGAGGGTCGGCTAAAGCGGTCGTACCAGCATCAGGTCGTGAGGTTCTAGCGATCTTCGGTCTCAATGGCAGGCGGTCCAGGCAGCCGTCGATTGCCTGCTAGCTGCCTTGGTGGGCTAGAGGCAGCTTGCCATGTCGACGGCTTAAAATAGGGCTAGCAAGCCACCAGCCGACCATCGCGCTCTTGCCGGGCGTGATCGCTCATTGCTAGCGAATGTACGCGCAAAGGAACCGGCTCTATTTGTCGCGATCTGGTAATGACGGTCGCATCGGAAGCGGATGGCCCGCAGCTTTCTTCGCCCAGTACCCACGCGGCGGCTTCGGGATGTCAAGGAGGCGACAAGCTTTGGCAATTGCAACATCAGAGACGCTGTATCGCCGTGCCACTCTCTTCGTCGGTTCGGTCCACACTTCGTCGTAAAGACGCTTCCGATCATAACGGGACGGGGGAAGCGGACGCTTGGCGCTTGTCTCACCAGCTGGGCGTGGTGCGCTTCGGCGGACAGATTCGTTGTGACGCTGAGCCTTGGTGCCTTGCCGATCAACCGCAGCCAAGATCGCGCGCATCTTTGGTGTGCGCACAATGGCCTTCAGTACTTCATCCCCGCAGACACGATTGGCGCGGAGCAGATCGATCACGGCGATAATCGCTTCACCATCGACGCGATAGAGTGCTTGCCTGACGTCAGTGATCGCCCGCGAATCAGGCATCCAATGGGCACCCAGTCTGAGCAGGTAGCGAAGCGCATCGAAGGATGTTCCCAGGCGAGAGTGCGGAACGGCGCTACTGAACCTGCCGAAGTACGGACGATCCAAGACTGCTTCCTTCCACCCGAAACGGCGCAGACATGTATCCAACGCAGTCGATCCTCCGTCTGGCTTATCGTTGATCTCGGCCCCGAGGCTCACGAGATACGTAACGGTTTCCGGCGCGCTGGTGAATGATGCCGTCGCGGCGATAAGTTCGCGCAGATCGTCCGTCGCCGGATCGGGCTTCAATCGTCGCAGGATTTCTGGCTTGCGGCTCGCGCAAGCGATCTGGAGCGCCGACTGCCGATAGTCGGGGTCTTCCAAGGCGTAGCGATCATCGAGATCGTCAGTGGCCACACCCTTCGAACGCGGATTCGCGCCGAGCCACGTCAGCAAGCTGACCCACTTGAGGTCTTCGTCCTGGCATGCTTGGCGCAGCGCCATGTCGGCCTGTTCTTGGAGCGCCCCGGCGAGTTCTGGACGAGCCCGCCTGCAGTCGAGAAAGCTCCCGAGCGCGGCTTTCACTCGCCCTTTAAACGCTCGCGCGAATGGAGCATCCGTGACCGGATCTGCTCCGTAGTCAATGAATACCTTGACCAGCTCGCGGTCCCAGGTCTCGATCACATCCTGAAATCGGACCGCGCCAATGTTGGCGCCATACTTCAAGGCCAACAACATGGCCGCGGGTTGATTCCGCCAGCAAGCATCCTTCAGCGCTTCGTCCTTCACGGCCTGGTCGCGTTCCTGCTGCAACAAGAACTCAACCAGGCTGTGAAAGCCGACGTCGACGGCGACACGCAAGGGACCGCGTCGGTAATTGCCAGGAAACGTCAGCGGCTTACCTTCGTCGAAGCGAAGAGCAAGGAAGCCGAGTTCGACCAACTCAAGGACTGCTTGATGGGCGAGCTGCCATCCGGTGGCTACAGAGCGCTCGCTCTGAAGCTCGGTTCCACCGAAGCCGCAACGAAGATGGCTGTCCACCGGCTCAAGCGCCGGTTTCAGCAGGAGCTGCGCAGTGAGATCGCGGACACCGTGACCGACGACGCGGTCGACGACGAGTTGCGGTATCTTCTGAAGGCTCTCCAAAGATAGGGTCCGTGCCCTGGGGCGTTCGACGCACCGACGAGGATACGCGCGTGCTCGCCGGGGTCAAGGCTCTCGCTTCGCTCGACCCCGCGGTGCGGGGCAAGGGGCCTTGACCTCGTCTGCGCGCGCGCCGTCGGAGGCTGGTTGCCGTCGAACGCCGGGTTTCGCCGCCAGCCGTCTGCCGGACCGGGCCGGTTCCTCGCGGCGCCTGGAGCAGATGTTACTTTGAACGCTGGAATGCGCTGATCTCTGTATGAGCCAGTCGCACTGCCCCCGATGCGGATCTCTCCTGCCGACCCACAATCCAGAAGGCGTGTGTCCAGCCTGCGTCTTCGCGGAACTGGCCATCCCACCGGCGGATCCGAGTCCGGCAGCTGACTCATCCGGCCACGCGTGCCATGGGGATGTCGCCAACGATTGGCGCCTCGAGCCAGGCGACACCTTCGGCCCATATCGGATCGACCGCGTGATCGGTCGCGGCGGCATGGGCGAAGTCTACGAAGCCGAACACATCGAACAGTGTCGCAGAGTAGCGCTCAAACTGCTGCGTCAGCGATTTCGACGACCAGACGATCGAGCGCGCTTTCTCGCCGAGGGCCAGCTCGCCGCTGCCGTCAATCATCCGCACTGCGTGTACGTTTTCGAAACCGACGAGATCGCCGCGATCCCTGTGATCGCGATGGAGCTCTTGCCCGGCAGAACACTGAAGGACCGAGTGAATGACGGCGGGCCGCTGACGCCCACCGAGGCCGTCGACGCCATTCTTCAGGTGGTCGAAGGGCTCGACGCCGCACACAGCGCGGGCATCCTGCATCGTGACATCAAGCCCTCGAACTGCCTCGTCGATCGAGACGGCACGATCAAAATCGGAGACTTCGGCCTGTCGATCTCCATTGGTTCTCGTGACGCAGGAATTCTTACCAAGCGCATGTCCTTCGAGGGCACTCCAGAGTTCGCGCCGCCAGAACAGATTCTCGGCACCGCGCCAGATGTTCGCTCGGACATCTATTCAGTCGGCGCCACGCTCTACTTCTTGCTCACTGGCCGCCCACCGTTCGAACACGCCAATCTTGATGGACTCATCGCGCGTATCCAGACTGAGCCCGTTGCATTCCCCGCGGACCTTCAATCTCGAATCTCGGCCCGTCTCGCTCAGCTGATTCGCCGATGTCTTGCGAAGCAACCCTCCCAAAGGCCGGCCACGTATGCTGACCTGAAGCGCGAACTTCGAAGCTTCAGCTCCGACGCTGCCGTACCTGCTCCGATAGGTTTGCGAACGACGGCGACGATCTTCGACGTCGTCGTTCTGTTCCCGATAGCTGGGATCGTGCTTGGTGCTCTCGTCGGCTCGCAAGTGGTGCGCGATCCAACGGTCGCGGTTTTTGTCGTTCTGACTCTGTGTGTCATCTACTGGAGTCTCCTTGAAGGGGTTTTCGGAGCCAGCTACGGCAAACGTCGCTGTGGACTTGCAGTCGTCAAACGCAATGGCGACCCGCCGGGTGTCCCGCGCGCCCTTGCGCGCGCCATCCTGTTGGTGCTGCCGATCGGTACGTCGGCCATCGTTGCATGGCTCGCGAAGTCGGTCGCAGGACACCTGCCCCCGGCCGCTTTTCAAGCCGGCCTATTTGGCCTGTGCGCAGGAGTTCTGGCCCTTCCTACGCGTCAGGGAAATGGCTTCTACGGACTACACGACATCCTGACGGGTACGCGTGTGATCAAGCGCTCGGCCGTTTCTGAATCCGGGCGTACACCCGCAACGACTCTGCCCGTCCAGAAAGCGACCGAGGCTCGAATCGGACCATATGAAGTGGTTTCTGTTGTCAGCACGACTGACACTCAGCGGGTGCTCTTGGGCTGGGATCCAAGACTCAAGCGGTCGGTATGGATTCGTGTGATGACGGCAGGTGCGCCCGGGATGCCCTTGGGCGTCAGAAATATCAGCCGGTCGACTCGGCTGCACTGGCTGCAGGGGCAGCGCACCGAATCCGGCGCGTGGGACGCGTACGAATCGCTGGACGGTCAACCGTTGCTCGCCGTGACGAATGTCCAGCCCTGGCGCTCAGTGTCAACCTGGCTCCGCGACCTTGTGCACGAACTCGCCCTCGGCGCAACTGAAAGCTCAATCGACGTGCTCGCTCTCGACCGCGTCTGGATCACAGCCAGCGGTCGCGCGAAGCTGCTGGACTTTCGGGCGCCTGGCCTGACGGAAGGGGAGAGCACTCCGATACTGTTCGACGCGGCCTCCGCGCAGCAGTTCTTGTACGCGGCGGCACGAGGCGTCCTGAGTTCGCCGGTTCCACCGCTGCCGCTATCGGTTTCCGCGTTCCTCGACGCGCTGCAGCGCGGACAATTCAGTGCGCTCGCCGAAATTGAAGCGAGACTGGCGGAACTGCAGCATAAGCCCGATCGAGTCACATCCAGTAGTCGCGGGATGACACTGGGCCTCGGAGTGGTTGTGTATCTCCTCGGCTCCGATGCAATCGGCGGTTTGCTCGCGAACAGCGTGTTCCCGCTCCTGCCGGCCAATCTGGCGGGTCGGTTGTCGCTGACGGTCGGTGGTGCAGGCTTGATCGGATGCGCGGCGCTGGGACTTTTCTGGGCTGGAATCTGGCGAAGCGGCGCTTGGCTTCGCGCTTTCGGCCTGGCCGTCGTGACGCCGGAAGGCAAAGAGGCCTCGCGCTTGCGAGCCGTTGGGCGAGCTGCTGTGGCGTGGAGTTGGGTGCCGGTCCAGATCCTCTTCGTTACGTACGGAGGAGCGCTCCTTCTGATCGCAGTCGCAAAACTCGTTGGTCTCTTCTACGCAGCCGACCACGCCTCACGCGGGATCCAGGATCGACTAGCAAGCACGTACCTCGTCCCCAGATAGGCGACGTCCGAGCCACCGATGGACGTCCTCGCAAACGCGCATGAGCAGAATCGCTTGCTTGTCAGCCTTCCACATGATTCGCAGGTCCGCCTGCGCGCCGGTCTCGAAAGTGTTCCGCTCGATAAGGGCGCAAACCTTTGGGAGGCCGGTGACACCATCCGCTACGTCTACTTTCCTACGGCGGGTCTTGTCTCTCTGATGGCTCTCACCGAGGATGGCGGCACTGTGGAGCTTGCAACCGTTGCGCGCGAGGGCATCGTTGGTCTGCCGATCCTCTTGCAGGCGCGCGTGGCATCGCATCAGGCATTTGTCCGTCTCGACGGAGCCGCGCTTCGGTTGGGTGCGACGACGCTCTTCGCCGAGATTCAGCGAAATGAAGCACTCCGGGCGTTCCTCCTGGCCTACGCTCATCGCGTTTCCAGCGAGATGGCCCAGGCTGTTCTGTGCCAGTGCTATCACAACGTATTGCAGCGGCTCTGCCGCTGGCTGCTTGCCGCGTCCGATGGCACGGAGACCGAGACGCTAGCGATTACACATGAAAGCCTTGCGGCTGCGCTCGGCGTACTTCGGTCGGTCGTGACGGAAGCGGCGCTCGAGCTCCAGGACGCCGAGGCAATTCGGTGTCGCCATGGCCGAATCACCATCAAGAACCGTCTGCTCCTGCGCCGCTCCGCCTGCGAGTGTTACGAAACGATGCGCGCGCTGCGCGCGCCGGCGATCAGCGGTGGCGTCGAATTCTCAGGCACCAAATCCGTCAAGAAGATCATGAACCTGTGAAAGTTGCCACGTTCATTCCGATTCGCGAGCATGGATCGTATCTATCTAGCGATCGTCACAAGGCTGGCGTTCAGCATCCTGATACCCTCGCCCAAGCCGGTCGCCTCGATCTGGTCAAAGCGCTCCGGCGAGTAGCGGGCTCTGTCTCCAAAGCGAGCTCAGGTCCCGTCTTGCCCCAACACGCTGAACGCGTTTTCAGGCAAGCTCTTAGGAGGTCTCAAAGAAGAGCGGTAAGATGCGATCATTCAGCCGCAGGGCGATGATCCGTTACCTCTCCGTGATGTCGGCGACGTTACTCGGCGCCGCGGTGGCGGCGCAAGATCAACCCACCTTCCGAGCGCAGACCGACCTCGTTCCGGTCTACGTCGTCGTGCGGGATGCTGCAGGTCAGCCGATTCACGGTCTGACGAAAGATGACTTCAGTTTGGTCGACCGCAAACGTCCTCAGCGGATCGACCTACTCGAAGAGATCTCGAGAACCGCCGCGTCGGCCGCTCCTACATTCAATTTGCCACTGTCGGTGTCATCAGACGTCGCGGCCAATCGCGGCGTCGATCAAGATCGCGTCGCGGTGATCGTGGTCGACGATCTTCACCTCTATCGAGATCGCGCGGACCGCGCGAAAGACATCGCGCGCCGGTTCATTCAGTCCCTCGGCGCGCGAACGCCGATCGCCGTCGTGCGCACGAGCGGTCGCGGAAGCACGCAGGTGACCCAGGATCATGGAGCGCTCCTCGAGGCTCTCGAGTCAATCACCGGCGAGCGTGCGATTCGCCGGCCGATCGAAGCATGGGACGAGCAGATGCCGCGCGAGGCCCCGTTTACGACCGACGTGAATGCGAACGCTGCGGCGGCCACGAACATTAACGGGCACAGCGTCAAAGATTTCTTCGATGACCTGACGTACTACAAGACGCTGCGAGACGCAGCCGGACTGCTTGGCTCAGCGGGCGGAAGACGGAAGATCTTCGTTCTGATCAGCGAAGGCATCGGCAAGGATCTCTCGTGGGTGCCCGAGGGTCAGTCCCCGTGTCTCGTGCAGGGCGGCGGTGCGTGCTACCACGACATTGCGATTCAGAATATGATGCAGGCCCTTCAGCGGGCGAACGGCGTCCTCTACGCTGTCGATCCGCGCGGGTTCGTTAGTCTGGCCGACCTTCAGCGTGAGTGCTTCCCCTCCCCGCCGCGATTTGGTGACGCCGATCCCTGTTCATCTGGGGTCACCGATTGGGACAGCGTCGTGCGTCAGGCGCAGCAAGGTTTGGAGTACACGAGCTCGACGACCGGTGGCTTTGCCATCACGAACACTGACGACCTCAACGGTGGTGTGGATCGGATCGTGGCCGACCTTGACAACTACTACGTGCTCGGGTTCTACCCAAGGGATGCGGCAAAGCCCGGCTATCGGGAGCTCTCCGTCACCGTCAGCCGAGCGGGCGCCATAGTTCGAGCGAGACCGGGATATGAAGTCGGCGGACAGCCCCGACCGTCGCGCAAATCCGACGCGCTCGCGGCCCTGGCAGACGATCCGTTGCCGGATCCAGGCTTGGCCCTGCGATTGTTTGCGGTACCGCTGCCGGGCGCCACGCGAGAGAGCCGCGTCGCGCTCACGCTCGAGGTGACCGAACCGCGCAACGGTGTTGAAGACCCGGAGGGACGGCTGGGCGACGAGCTTCAATACGCGGTGCTGGTGATCGCGACGACTTCCGGCAAGGCGGTGAAGAGAATTGGCAATACCGCGCACGTCGGATCAAAGCGCCCGATGGACGCGAGCAGTCCGACCGGCGTGGCGTATCAGATGCCGATGATGCTCTCGCTTGCCCCCGGCCACTATCAGCTCCGGGCGTCTGCGATCAGCAGCCGGCTGAAAACTGGCGGCAGCGTTTACTTGGATCTCGCTATCCCTGATTTCACGCGAAATCAGATCGCCGTGAGCGGTCTCATCATCGGATATGCCGATGGACCGCACGTTCCTCAGACTGAGACGCCTCGAAGCCCTGGTGGAGGCAAAGCCGACGCCAACGCAGCTCCCAGCCTGCTGCTTCCGCCTTCGCTCGATCGCGAGTTCAAAACGTCTGACTCGCTTCGGGTCTATGCCGAAGTGCGCAATCGTTCTCAAGGAACAATCGAAGCGGCGATCAGTCTGATCGATCAGCGCAATCGCGCAGTGTTTTCGACCTTGCAACAGATCGCGGGCGCATCGGATCGACCTGAGTCCATCATCGCGATCCTTCCGCTCAACGGATTGACACCCGGCGCATACCGCATCTGTCTGACGACAAAGGCAGGCGCAGAAACCGATCGAACGGTGGGAATTATCGTTCGCTGATAGGTCAGACTAATGCGATTGGTGCGGCGACGATCTCAAAGAAATCTGGAGAGACGCACTCGAGGCGAACTGAGGCCACGATGTTGTCGTACGCGACATCGGTTCTAGCACTTGCGTACGCACCGAGGGACGTGCGTGAGCGGTCCTCGCGTCCCCGGCGGCCGCTGAGGCAACGGACGGCATCGCTGAACGTCAGCGGCGGGGGGAAGGGCGTGTGGCAATAAACTCGGATCGGGCTCTGGAATCTAATATTAGTTAGGCGGAGGAAGGCCATGGTCAAACGAAGACCGTTCTTCCTGGCGGCCGCGATATTCGCGGTGGTCGGTCAAGTCGCGGGTGGCAACCAATACCGTGTCAGTGCACTGGTGCCGAAGCAGACCGTTTCAGCCGACGTTGAGTTGTTTGTCAAGCGGGCCATCGAAGACCGCTTCGGAGCGAAGAACATCCCCGATGGCAACCTGCTTGGTACCTCAACTCGCATCGCCATTCGTGAACAGACTCGCAGTGGCCAGAAGCTGACAGCGAAAGCTCTACCCCAGCGAGAAGGGTACGAGTTCTATCTGATTTCGCAGGCCGTGGCCCAAGCTGAAGCGGACAAGACCAGTAAGCCGGTGCATTTCATCACGGTTGACAGTGCGGGTATTGCCGGAGACACGGCGTGGATCAATTTGGGTGTCGACGTCGTGTTACCCCGCGTGCCCAAGGTCATCAAGGAATGCTGTTGCAGTGGACTAGGCCAGTTCCGACAAGACGGCGAGCGATGGGTTTTCGTGCGCTGGGTCAACCTGATTTGCGCGTGAACTCGGAGGCCGCCTAACATCGCGTTGCAGCGGACGAGCGGCAACCTTGTGGTCGCGCGCCTCCGCGCGCGACATCACCTTCCTGCGCCGTTCGCAGCTGAACACGGACGTTAGGCGGCCGACACTGGAACCGATCAACCGGTATTCGACTATGGGGCATGTCGGCACCCATACGACTGTGCTGATCGTCTCGCTGGCGCTCTGTTCGGGCTCGCTCTTCGCGCCCAGCGCTGGCTCGACAAACGGCGCGACATCAAGCCGTGGTCATGAACGGCGATCTTTCTGGAGCCCGGAGACAGCTAGCGGGCGTTGCACGCGCTGCTAGGCGCTTGGGTGACGGCGGTCGCGACCCCCTCGCGTTCGATGACCAAGTAGCAGCCGGTCGTGCGCATGTCCTGGACGAACACCGCGCGGCTGCCGTCCACGCTCACGACGGCCATGGTTACCAACCGCTTGTCATCGCCGGTCACTGTTTCGCGGCCTTGCGCCCGTATGTGTGCGACGGCAAGCGAGAGAGCCGAACCCACGACTGCACCCGCCACCACCAGACCCGCTTGCTTGACGAATGACATAGGACCTCCATGACACTTGACCCCGCCGGACGTCTGTCGGTTGTGATCCCGGGAACGCACTCGCCGCCGCGACCCGTGTTTCTACCGAGGTATCACTTTGGCTGTGACCTTGACCTCGGTGCCGTCGTTAAGGTGGATCGTCGCGGTGCTGCCGTCTGTGACTCTCATCGTGGGCTTTCCGACGACTGAGCCGTTCTTAGAGATCTCCATCTCCATCACCACCTCTTGCTTGGCGGTTTGACCACGAACGACATATCCGACGCCGAGCAGAAGGACGCTATCGCCAACACGGTGCGAATGAATGTCTTCATTGAGAGCCTCCGGCGTCAATAGACGATCGAGATAGTTTGCTGGTCTGGCAAGAACCCCAGCAGTATAAGTCCCGGCTCAGTAGTGACGGCGTACGGGCATGAATACGAAAGCGAAGAGCCGCGGCGAGCACCGCGTGATAAGAATCCTTGAGACCGCGGGCTATCGCTGCATGCGTGCCGCAGCGAGCCTCGGCTAGTTCGACGTCGTCGCGATCGGGCCGCGCGACGCCCGCACCCAAACGGGTAATGTTATAATGCCAATCTTAATAGCATTATGAGTCCGACCAAGACGCCGCTGTTGGGCGAGGTGGAGCAGCTCGTGTTACTTGCGGTCTTGCGACTCGGCGAGAACGCCTACGCCGTGCCCATTCGCTCGCTGATCCGAGCGGACGCCGGCGTCCGTCTCGCCCGCGGCACCATCTACGTCACGCTCGAGCGGCTCGAGCGTAAGGGACACGTGACCTCCTGGTTCTCCGACCCAACGGCTGTGCGCGGCGGGAAGGCCCGCCGCCTGTTCCGCCTCAAGCCGGCAGGCGTCGCGGCCGTCCGTGCGGCCAAGGGTGCCGTCGATCGGCTCGCCGCAGGAACGATCGTCGCGGGTGACGCGGCCGCCGAGAAGCGATGACGCGCTGGGTCGCTCGCCTCGCCGCGTGCCTCGTGCCGACGGAGTGGCGCACCGATGTCGTGCGTGACGTTGAAGAAGAGGCGCGCGCTGGGCAACGCGGCGCGCTCTGGCAGTCCGCGGAGGTGGCTCGCGTCGGCGCAAAGATGCGCTGGACGTGTGCAGGCGACGTGATGCTGACAGACCTTCGGTACGCCATTCGGTCGCTGCTCGGCGCGAAGTGGTTCACGCTCGGCGCGATAGCGACGTTCGCGCTTGGCATCGGCATCAACCTCGCCGTGTTTTCCGCTGTGGACCGTCTGCTCTTCAGGCATCTGCCGTACTCGCATCCCGAGACACTCGTGCTCCTGAAGTCCTGCGATGCGTCGACAGGCGCCTGCGGAGGCTCGTTTCCGACAGCCATAGCTTTTCACCTAACACAACATTCCGCCGCGTTTGAAGAGGTGGCTGTCGGTGGTTTTGCGGAACCGATCAGGTTGACGCGAGAGCAGACCGACGAGCCGGCTCTCTCGTTCGTAGCTGTATCACCGCGCGCCCTGCGAGTGCTTGGCGTCAGTCCGGCGATTGGTCGAGATCTGTCGGATGCGGAGATCGCCTCCCAAACACGGGGCGCTTGGATCAGTGACGAAGCGTGGCGCTCGCGGTTTCATTCAGACCTTGGAACAGTCGGCCGCACAGTCTGGCTCGGCAACACGGCAGTGAGTGTGCTCGGCGTCCTGCCACGTGGTTTCATCCCGCCCTCCTGGAGTTCTCAGAGCGCCACGTGGACGGGCCTTGTCGTTGAGTACAGCGGAAACGGATGGGTCGCGATCGCTCCGACCGGTCGACTGGCGGCGCCATTCGCGAGACTTCGGCCGGGAATCACCGTTCCGGCCGCGCAAGCCGAGCTCGACGCCATTCGGTCAGCGCTTGCCGGCGATTCGAAGGGTCCGAATGCGCCGTCCGAGTCTTTGCGGGTCGATCCGATGGAGACGACGCTTTTTTCCCAGAGCCGCGCGTATCTCTGGCTGGTCGTGGTGACCGCTGGCTTGGTGCTCCTCATGTGCTGCGCCAATCTTGCGAGTCTATTCATTGCGCGTAGCCGTGCCCGGGAGCAACTGACGGCGATCTGCACCGCGCTCGGCGCCTCGTCCGCGCGACTCATCGTCACCGCCATTCTCGAGAGCGTCCTGGTCTGCACGGCTGGCGCGGCTACGGCGATTGTGGTGCTCGCGACGGCGCAGAAGGCGTTGAGCACGCTTCTTCCGCCGATCTTCAGTCGGTACACGGAAGGTCTGACCGATCCTCGAGTCATTGGGTTTTCGCTGCTGGCAACGCTCGCGTGCGCAACGATCGCGGGCGTGTTCCCAGGCTGGCGGCTGGGGAGACTCGATGTACTGCCGCTATTGCAGCGCGGCGCGCGGAGTACACGTAGAGCACGACGACGGGGCGGTCGAGGGCTGCTTGTTATCGAGGCGGCCTTAGGCGCGATGCTGGTACTCGGCGCGGTTCTGGCCGTGCGCAGTTTCGTCGTGCTCACACGGGAGGATCTGGGTTTTCAGCCTCAAGGGCTGTATCTCGTCTACGTCGGCGCCGGCGCCGGACCGAGCGATCCGATTGCGCAAGCGGCCAGCATGCAAGAGAAGTTGAAGCTCCTTCGCCAGATGCCTGACGTGTCGGCGGTCGGATCGAGTGACTACATCCCGGCGACTAATGCTGCGCCGATCCGGCCGTTTGCCAAAGACGTGAGAGGGCCTCGAGTCCAGGTCTCGAGCGGATACTTCGAGGCCCTTGGCGTCCCGCTGATCGCAGGGCGAGTGTTCACCGACGCGGAGATTGCAACACAGGCGCCGCTCGCCATGATGGATCGCTTGGGCGCCCGGCGAGTGTGGCCCGATCTCGATCCAGCGCAGGTCGTCGGGCTCGTCTGGCAACCCTCAGGTGAGTTGCCGCGGACCATCGTCGGGATCGTCGGATCGATCAAGCCTGACTATGGCAGCGGGCCAAGAGCAGACCCTCAACCGACGGCGTACGTACCGTTGGGGGCCCAACCGACGAGATTGGGCATGGCGCTCATTCGGATGCGGCCTGGCCACGCGTTGCAGTTGTCTGCACTGAAGTCGTTCCTGCAGGCACGTCAGTCCGACGCGCGCGTCACCGGGGTCGACTACGTGCCCGACGCCATGGATCCTGTGCTTCGCGATCCTCGATTCCGCGCGGCTCTGCTCACGACGTTTGCATTGACCGCGCTTCTGCTTGCAGCGGTCGGTCTCTATGCCGTAGCGAGCTACGACGCCGCCCTGCGACGCTACGAGATGGGCGTGCGCCTCACCCTCGGGGCCTCACCGACGGATCTTCGACGATTGGTGCTGCGTGAAACGTGTTGGCCGGTCGCGATCGGTTGCGTAGCTGGCCTCCTTGGCGCGTGGTGGATCGCGTCGCTCGCCCAGAGTCTTCTGTATCGCACCAATGGACGCGAACCGATGCTCTACGTGCTCGTCGTGGCGATCCTGCTTGCCGTGGCGGCCGCGGCCGCATGGCTGCCAGCCCGTCGGGTCGCGGGCACCAATCCGGCGATCGTGCTACGAACGCCGTAGGAGACAGTGGAATGGATTTTCCGCAAACAGGGGACCGCACTAACGACGCGCTGCGACCGCTCCGGTCCTCTATACCAGTAGGTTCGTAGTGGACGAACGCTCTGCCCCGGGAGGCGGAAATGATTCCTCTATGTACGCGGGCCGGAATCGCCGTCGTACTCGCCGTGAATTGGCGGGCTGGTGGACAGCGGCTTAGTGGTTATAGAAGAACTTACCGTCGCCTGTGGTCGACGCCCTTCGCGAGTTACGCTCGATTTGTCACGCGCGTGGGAACTAGAGAGCCGATGCGCATCCTCTCGGTCATCAGCGCGGTCTTCGTTTCGGCCTGCGGCAACGGCAACGCTCCGCTGCCCACCGCCTCGAGCGCGCCGATCATTCCGCAAGTCGCCGGCACCTGGACCGGCACTCTGACACAGACGCGGGCGACCGGCGGTCCCGAATGTCTCGCCGAGCTCCAGAAATCGACGGGCATCGTTGAAA